>ERZ841116.813-NODE-813-length-19689-cov-3.005450_pt1 | contig 19689 bp, 14 predicted proteins | sample MGYA00519875_ERZ841116 | MGnify/ENA primary metagenome ERZ841116 (study PRJEB31850, sample SAMEA3708889) | human gut metagenome | biome: human gut; feature: human-associated habitat; material: faeces | place: China | collected 2014 ... | reverse complement strand
GTTTTGCGACTGTATGTGATTTGGTCGATTATTTATCTGCCATTGACATTTTGCGGATGGGTTATAGAGGGAAATAGAGAACCTGTATAGTTGCTCTGCTGCCTTAGAAATTTTATTCTCGTAGGCGATAATTTCTATTCATGGGCATTATGGTATCTGAATGGACTGATTTTTGCATTGATTTTCATTGATTTGCTGCTAAGAAAGTTCTCAATAAAGCAAATCATGAAATTTGGAAGTGTAATGTATGTATTTGGAATTATTTTGACAATGTTCGAAGGGCATTTAGATAAACTTCCGATGATAGTTTCTGCTGCGGTTAAATTGTATTTTGCCGTATTTGTGACAACAAGAAATGGCCTTTTTCAGTCCTTAGTATTTGTTTCAATTGGAATGCTGGTAGCAGAAATAGAAAAGCTTGGAAAACTCCGTATAAGTAGCGGTAGTATAATAGCAGCTGCATTAATGTATCTTATAAAGATAGCAACAAGCTTAATCGGTGGGGGACAGTACTTCTCGAAGATACTGGATCTCCCGACATTTTTCTTCTTGTTTGCAGTTGTAATTTTAGCATGCAAGAAGATTGATTTGAATGGAAAATTCTACGTGCGTCTGAGAAATTGGAGCGAAGCAATTTATTTTGTACATATGTACTTTGTGGCTTTGTGTGCACTGGTATTATATAAAAGTGATTACCACAACTTCAAAACCTTTTTTATTGCCGCCAGTGGTTCGTTTATAATTTCATGGCTCACTTCTCTTTATAAAGAACGAAAAAATAGATTCGAGTAGTCAAGCTACAGGAAGAAATCAAAAGTCCATAGTATCTGGAGGTAACAGGTGTCAGGTACACTTACAATTTTCTTACATTTGAATTGATTACTGATAAAACATAACTCATGGATTCAGGAACAAACAGAAATATTCTACTGTTCGTTCCTGAATGATCTATAGTAATTGCATAAATGTATGTCTACGAATATTGATAATATTGAAAATATCAGACTGTAAAACAAATTGTATTTGACGAAACATAACTTTTAGGGTATGATAATCACAAGCATTTTATATTTCTATTTTTCTTTACGGCACGCAGCCGTATCTATATGATTCAAACCGCGTTCGCGGACTTAGAAATTTCCAATGCAAATTAAATAAGAGAGGGGCAGAGGAGGGTTCTGAGGAAGCGAAGCAGAGGATCCTTCTCTCGAAAGACAGGAGGATTTTATATGAGTAATGTAAAAGCAGCGAAGGATTACAAAGATCGCTTATTTCGGATGATCTTTAATGACAAGGAGAAATTATTAGAGCTTTATAATGCGATGAATGGTTCGGATTATAAAGATGCCAGTGAGCTACAGGTGGTGACGCTGGAGAACGCGATCTATTTGTCAATGAAAAATGATGTAGCTTATGTGCTGCATGATGAACTGTTTTTGTTTGAGCAGCAGTCTACAAAAAATGCAAATATGCCGTTACGCTGTCTGTTTTATGCAAGTGACACGTATTCGGTATTGGTGAAGGATAAGAATATTTATGGTACGAAGATGCTTCCGCTTCCATCACCTACGTTTGTAGTGTTTTATAATGGAAAACAGAAGATGGATGAGGAAGGGGAACTGAGACTTTCGGATGCTTTTGTAAAAAAGCAGGAGATTCCGAATCTGGAAGTGATCGTAAAAGTGAAAAATATCAATATGGGAAACAGTCGGGAACTTTTCGAAAAATGCAGACCGATGCGGGATTACATGATCTTTGTGGATAAGGTAAGAAGGTATTCACAGGAGCAACCGTTGGAAGACGCAGTGGAACGGACAATCCGGGAGTGTATGGAAGAAGACGTGATGGCTGATTTCCTGAAAAGGAACAGGGCGGAGGTTGTGAAGATGTGTCTTTATGAGTATGACGAAGAGAGGCAAAGGGAGTTTGACCGGGAGGAAGGCAGAGATGCGGAACGAATAGAGGTAGCCAGACGTATGTTAAAATCTCATAAGTTATCATATGTAGAGGTAGCAGAAATTGTAGGACTGACGGTAGAAGAAGTAAAAGCTTTGGATACAGATGAGGCGGTTATAGAAATTAAGGGGTTTTGATTTTGTATCGATACCGACTCTACAATACAGATATAGAAATACAGAATTTTAAGTTGAGTTTTTTTGACAATATGGTATACTGGATATTATGACACATATGATACGGAGCAGAAAACAGACTGAGATTACGATATGACCGGCATCCGTATGAAAAAACAAATTAGAAATACCGGTATGGAAATCTGACTTTGGAAAGGTAATACCAATCGAATATACCGGAGATATGAAAGGATATAGAACTATGAATCGGGAGAACTTACAGACAGGAAGACAGGAGGCAATCCGGGGATTTGATATTGATGGAACATTTCTGGAGTGTACACCTTGTGGAAATGGTCATATTAACGATACTTTTATGATGTCATTTGACAGAGACGGCGAAACACATCGGTATTCACTGCAGCACATGAACCGGTCCGTATTCAGGGATCCGGTTTCGCTGATGAATAATATTCTCCATGTGACAGACTATCTGAAAGAACAGATCAGGGCACAGGGAGGAGATCCACAGAGAGAGACACTTGATTTTGTATGTGCAAAGTCAGGTGAACCGTATTTTATAGACAGTTTTGGAGAGTACTGGAGAGCATATCATTTTGTAGAAGATGCATATGCACTGGAAGAAGTAAAAGATCCACAGGACTTTTATCAGAGTGCAGTGGCTTTCGGTAATTTCCAGAGAATGCTGGCAGATTTTCCGGCGGATACTCTGACGGAGACCATTGCCGGCTTCCATGATACCAAGGCGCGGTTTGCAGCATTTGAGAAAGCGGTCGAAGAAGATGTATGCGGAAGAGCCGCAGGAGTACAGCAGGAGATTCGGTTTATAAAGGATCGATACGATGTCGCCTGTGTGCTGGGTGATCTGTTAGAGGCAGGAGAACTTCCGCTTCGAGTAACACATAATGACACCAAGTCCAACAATGTTCTGATGGATAATACTACCGGAAAAGGTCTTTGTGTGATCGATCTGGATACTGTTATGCCGGGGCTGGCAGTGAATGATTTTGGTGATTCCATCCGCTTTGGTGCAAGCACAGGCGCAGAGGATGAGAAAGATCTTTCCAGGATCTCCTGTGATATGGAACTGTATGATATTTATGCAAAAGGTTTCGTAGAAGGATGCGGTGGTGCGTTGACCGATATGGAGATTGAGTGTCTGCCGATCGGGGCGAAGGTAATGACTTATGAGTGTGGTATGAGATTCCTGACAGATTATCTCTCCGGGGATACATACTTTAAGGTTGATTATCCTACCCACAATCTGGATCGTACGAGAACACAGCTGAAACTGGTGTGGGACATGGAACAGAAATGGGAGCAGATGCAGGAGATTGCCCGAAAATATAAAAATAAATAAAAGATAGAAACCGGTTTATTAACTTCGACTAAGACGTTCAGAAAAGACTTTTTGTGAGACTATGAAGAAAAGGCTGTAAATAATAATCTTCTATGATAATGACGCTCAGAAAAGATTTTTTGTTTTGTTTACAGCCAACACCCAGAAAGGGAGTGCATGCCCGGTGGGGGCGGACAGCCTTTTGCTGGTGCTTTTAGCAAAGATGAGATCCAGCGTCTACGCAGACTTTCACGAGGGTCAGCCGACCCTCGTGAACATAGTCGGAGTTGACGATTAGCTCAGATTTGCGTTACCAGCGGTTGTCCGCCCCCACCGGGCATGCACTCCCTTTCGTCCGTCCTGAAGCTCCCTCTTCGAACGAACAACAGACAAGTTACAATTTCTCAATATCCCCGATCAACTGAGCCACTTCCTCCTCTGTGGTAGCCCAACTCGTACAAAATCTCGCAATAACCCCGTCAGGTGTACTTCCGGTTTTTTCAAATGTATAATTCTGTCCAAGCACTTCCTGCTGCTTTTCATTCAAAATCACAAACTGCTGATTCGTAGGACTCTCTACCCAGAAAGGAATCCCTTTCTTTGCAAAAGCATCTCGGATTTTCATAGCCAGCACATCCGCTTTTTTCGTGATTTCAAAATAAAGATCATTCTTCAGCAACGTATAAAACTGCAGTCCCAGAAGCCATCCCTTTGCCAGAACTGCTCCGTTTTGCTTCATAAAAGCTTTAAATCTCCGTTTCAGATCATTCGAAGTGATAACCACAGCCTCACCAAACAAAGCGCCGCATTTTGTTCCGCCAAAATAAAAAACATCCGTAAGAGCTGCAAAATCCTCAACGCTGATATCATTTTCCACAGCACCAAGTCCATATCCAAGACGTGCGCCGTCCACAAACAAATACATTCCATATTTATCACAAACCTTACGGATTGCTTTTAACTCTTCCAGTGAATACAAAGTGCCCTGTTCGGTAGGAAAAGACAAATAAACCATCTTAGGTTCTGTATAATATTCCGGTTCGTTTTCCTCATAATAAGCACCGGCGCATGCGTCAATCTGTGTGGCGGTGATTTTTCCGTCTGTATTTGGAATCGTCTGGATCTTGTGGTTTGTATTTTCCACGGAAGCTGCCTCGTGACAGTTGATATGTCCTGTATCTGCAGCAATCACACTCTGAACAGAAGAAAGCGCACTGGCGATCACGATAAAGTTTGCCTGCGTAGCACCCGGGAAAAAGTGGATGGCTGCATCCGGGCAATGAACTCTTTCTCGGATCAGGTCGGCTGCTTTTTTACACCATTCATCTTCACCGTACCCTCCAAAACTATTATCATTGACAGCACGCAGCGCCTCCAGAATCTCAGGATGGGCACCGTGATTGTAATCATTATTAAAACGTATCATAATTAAAATTCTCCCTGCATAAAAATTGATTTACCCCTAGCCACAGGATGGAAAAGATCTGTACTTATTGTATCTGTTCCAGGGGGAAATAGCAAGATGAAAATAAAGCAGGCAGTCATGATACTTGCTATCCGGTTGTGGGAATGGTAAAATTGATAAGAAAGCGGATGACTTTTTTGCTTATTCTCAGAAAGAAAAGAGGAGTATAAAATAATGTATTACGTACCAGACGGCACCAAAGAGTGCGGATTTTATGAATGTAAAAAATGCGGCAATCGATTCCTGTCCCTGCAGACGATGAAAAGAATCCCATGCCCGGACTGCGAAGCCGAGATTGACTATGAAATCGGTCCGGATGAGTCCCTGGAAGATGTTCTTGATACCGCAGAACTGATCGAGAAAATAGAAGGTGTGGAAGAAGTAGAAAAAATGGATGCCCTGCTGAGCCTGGCAATCACCGGTGGAGATGACAGCTGGATCTGAGAAATACAAATCTGTAAGCAAATAATCGAAAAAGACAGTCATACAGAGGAAGACAAAGATTTACTCCTGTATGGCTGTCTTTTATGTATAATTATAACGTTTTAAGCATTTCCTCCCACACAAACTGATTTTCCTTCCAGATAGTTTCAAACTGATCAGGTGAAACAGGGGTATCTCCGGTGCCGACTTCGATGGTCAGACTGGGAATCCCCTGACTCAGGATCGCCCAGTCCTTATACCCGGCGGGATCGAGAGCCTGATAATCAGCGTCCAGTGGATAGCCTGTTGCAGCAGCGATCGTGTTGGCAAAAGAGAGAGTCTGGTCGTAGAGACTGCCTTCCTGGCCGAAATACCAGTAAATGACATCTCCCTGTGTGTGATAGCTGATCGTACGGGAAAAGTGCTCCTGTAAAGTAAGCTGAATAAGAGCATTACTTTCTGCTTCACATCCGGGTGCCGTTCCTTTGTAATGATCGGCAGATGGGTGTCCGGCAGGATCCGCGTAACTGTCCCATAAAGCATCAAAGTTTCGGTTCAGATCCACACCGTTTGCATTGGATTTCCATTGTTCGAGATAATCATTATCTGAAAGAGAAGCCCCATCCATCTGTGAGATCTGTTCCAGATTCTTCCGGACTGTATCGGTCTGAACACCGTCCAGTCCCTGTTGACTGATGGAAACACCATCCGGATTTACCATGCAGATCACATGGATCGCTGTATCCTGAAGCAGATCTTTATAGGAAATATCTCCGTAGGAATCTCCGCTTTTTATATGTTTAAGGAAAGAGACTGTCTGCTTCATGACAAGCTGACAGGTGATATATTCCCGGGCGTGAATACCGCCGTTGACCAGTACTTTTCTGGAAGCATCTTCATTTCCGATAATAAAATGGAGAATCTGCCGCCCATCTGCAGTTTCTCCGAGACTGTCCGCAGAGAAAACAGAGGAATAACGGGATTTTAACAGATCAGTATCTGAAACCAGATCTTCGTAGGTATAGACAGATGGATTATGATCGACGATCAAAGGCTTATACTCCTTTCGATAGAAGAAAATAAAACCGGTGGATAAAACAAGAATAAGAACGACAGCGGGAACAGCCAGACGGCCAACGAGCCTGTGCTGCTTCTTTTTATGCCTGGGATGTCTGGATCTTTGTGCTGACACAGCAGTCAGCCGTGTGCCGCAGGAACTGCAAAAATTTGTGCTGTCATTATAAGTCGCACCGCAGCTTGAACATTTTTTCATGAACCTTCCCCCTCATAAATAATGTATGCAGATATCTTATCACGAAAGTAACAGCTTCACAACCGGATTGATTTTACAAATAACAGATTTGTGATATGATAGTTACAGCATTTCAGAAAGAAACAGAAAGGAAGTAATCAATGGTGTTTGATATCATAGAGCATCTGCAGATCAGACCGGAATTAAAGGAGTCCATACTTGAATTTCGAAAACAATATCCAGTGGAGCCACAGTTTCAGTCCAGGATACCCGTTCCGAGTAACATTTATTATGGAACAGATATCTGGGAAATGGCAGTGACGGCACTTTTATGCGGAAAAAATATTTTGCTTGTCGGTCATAAAGCCACCGGAAAAAATATTTTTGCGGAAAATCTTGCCGCCGCATTCGCAAGACCGCGGTGGGATGTGTCGTTTCATGTCAATATGGATGCTGCATCCCTGATCGGTATGGATACTTTTAAAAAACAGGAAGTAACTTTCCGTCCGGGTCCGATCTGCTGTGCGGCGCAGCATGGTGGATTTGCAGTGCTCGACGAGATTAATATGGCGAAAAGTGAAGCTCTGGCGGTACTTCATGGAACGCTGGACTTTCGAAGAAGCATCGATGTGCCGGGATATGAGCGGATCGACCTGCACCCGGCCACCCGTTTCATCGCCACGATGAACTATGGGTATGCGGGAACAAAAGAACTGAACGAAGCACTGGTTTCCCGCTTTGTGGTGATCCGGATGCCGATGATCTCGCAGGAACACCTGATTTTGTTATTACAGGATCACTATCCGACACTGAAAACTGAAGGTGCAAAAGAACTGGCAGCCGTCTACCTGGATCTTCAGAAAAAGTGTGAAAATGCCCAGATTTCTTCCCGTGCCATGGATCTTCGGGGGCTTCTTGACGGTGTGGCACTGATGGAAAAAGGATTGAACGTACAGGATGCGCTGGACATGGGAATTACCAATAAAACCTTTGACCCATATGAACAGACACTGATTCAGGATACGATTCGGGGACGAATCTCAAAAAAGATGAAACCGGAAGATTTATTTGAAGAAAAATGTGGTTCTTGAAGAAAAGAATTCGCATAAACACTCTATCATAATAAAAGGACAGTGCAAAGACATGGAACAGCAGGAGATGCAGGAAGAACGGAGAGCGAGAAATTTTGTTTGGGCAGCGGCGGAACAGTATGGGCTGGAACCGCTGTTTCTCGCCTATGCACCGGATGGGACGGCGGATATGTATCTGAATATTATTATCGGTCTCAGTTATAAGTGGTATGATGCCCAAAAACTGGAAACATTTTTTCATATGCTCGGTGGCAGGCAGGAGGAACTGTATCAGGGGATGCTGTGGATCGGTCTGGAACAGGCATTATACGAAAAAGAACAGGCGCATCGGCCGGCACTTACGGATCTTCGCCAGGAATATGCACAGGAAAATCTGGGGAGGTATCGTTCGTTTAAAGAATATGAACTGATTGATCAGCTGCGAAACGGACATTGTGCGGCTATTCTGGGTCAGGACTCCGGGTTATCCGGAAGAATGGAAGAACTGCTTCAGGAACTGACGTTTACCGGAGATATGGAGATCGAACAGATCATCGCCAGGATGAAAGTGATCCTGTGGAAATATTTTTCTTATGAACCGAAGCCGGTAAAAAAAGAGCGGGGGACGTATTTTCTGCAAAAACTGCTGCCTGCATTTCATTCGATCGGCAAGATGCATGCTACCTACGTGAAGACAAAGCGGTATGACGATCCGGTGTGGGAAGAGTCCGGAAACGGAGGAACCATGGAAAGAGCCAGACATTATCTGCTTCAGTTTTCCAGGAAGGGAGACGGGGAAAAAGACCGGGCGTATATTGAGGGATGTTTTGGTTCCAGTATCTGTTCTCCCGGGGAAGAAAAACTGATGGAAGAAGAATTGTGTACAGAGAATCATAAAAACAGCCATATTTATATAACCGAAGGATATTCGAAGGCTGGTTCTCCGGCCGGAGAACGGTGGAACGAAAAAGCGGCTGAAGCGGAAAAGAAGATTGACAGAAGAGAGGCAAAGGAGATTCAGGAGTTCCGGGAGAATTGCAGAAGACAGACAGAGAAAAATCGGCAGTATTACGAGAAAAATCGAACCATCTATGAGACCAGTATCCGCAGAATGACAGAAAAACTCCGTCTGGAACTGGATACCCGCCTTGATGACGTTCCTTTACGGGCAAGACAGGGAAAAATCTGTGCCAGTCAGGTATGGAGAGCACTGTATCTGGAGGATCCAAGAATCTTTGAAAAAAGAGAAGAGGTGTCAGATGCAGGGTTCTCCGTAGATATCCTGATTGATGCGTCCTCCTCCAGGAAAGACAGTCAGGAACAGATTGCAGCGCAATCCTATATTCTTGTGAAAAGTCTGGATCTTTGCAGGATTCCGCTACAGGTGTATTCTTATTGCAGTATTCGCGGATATACGGTTTTGCGGTTGTTTCAGTCTTACGGGGAGATAGACCGGGCAGAAGAGGTATTTTCCTATGTGGCGGCGGGGAATAACCGCGACGGACTGGCACTTCGGGGAGCCGGTCATCTGATGGAAAACAGTGAACAGGAGAAGAAGTTATTGCTTGTCCTCACCGATGGCAGTCCGCAGGATGACCGGATCGCAGCAGAAGGTGCATTTTACAAAAACAGAGAATACACGGATCAGATTGCAGTGGAAGACACGACCGAACAGGTACAGCACCTGAAAAGGAAAGGCATTCAGGTCGTAGGTGTTTTCATGGGGACAGAGCGCGGACTCCAGACCGCCCACCGGATCTTTGGACGAGATTTTGTGCGAATCGAGAATATTCAGCAGTTTTCCGAAGTGGTGGGAAAGATCCTGCAGGAGAAAATCAGGGAGATGATTTGACAAATCCTGTTTATTGTGCTAAAGTATGACAAGAGTAATTCGTACCCGGTTTTCCAGGTGAAGACCGGGTTATTTATAAATCAAATGTTCACAAAAGGAGAAAATAGACTGTATATGAACAAACAAGAAAGCGATATCATGAAAATATTATTACAGACTCCCTTTATCAACCAGCGGATGCTGGCAGAAGCTTCCGGACATTCGCTGGGGGTGGTGAATCGCTCGGTGAAAGAACTGGTGGCTCAGGGGTATCTGGATGAGCAGTTATGGCCGACTTCCCGGGCAAAGAAAGAATTTCAGGAGCGGTCTCCGAAAAGAGCGATTATCCTGGCAGCCGGTTTCGGGATGCGGATGGTTCCCATCAACACGGAGGTGCCGAAAGGACTGTTGGAAGTCAACAAAGAACCTTTGATCGAGAGGCAGATCCGCCAGCTTCACGAAGTCGGGATCCGGGAGATCTATGTGGTAGTTGGATTTATGAAAGAGCGATATGAGTATCTGATCGATGAGTTTGGTGTGGAACTGGTGGTTAATCCGGACTATATGACGAAAAACAATTTACATTCTGTCAGGCTTGTGAGACGCCATCTGGAGAATGCGTATATCATTCCCTGCGACATCTGGTGTGACCGGAATCCCTTTGACCGGTACGAGTCCTACTCCTGGTACATGGTCAGTGATCTGGTGGAAAATGAAAGTTCTGTCCGCGTCAACCGGAAAATGGAACTGGTCACGGTCCCGGAAGGAAATGGCGGCAATGCAATGATCGGAATCTGTTATCTGACCGGAGAAGAAGCAGGTATCGTTGCGGAAAATATCGAAAAGCTGAGCAGGGATCTGCGATATGACGGTGTTTTCTGGGAGGAAGCATTATATCGAAAAGATAAAATGATCGTTGCTGCAAGGGTTGTACACGGTTCGGATGTTGTAGAAATCAATACATACGAACAGCTGCGGGAACTTGACAGCCATTCCGGCCAGTTAAAAACCGATGCGATCCAGGTGATCTGCCAGGCACTTGGTGTAAAACAGGACGAGATTACCGATATCACCGTACTGAAAAAGGGAATGACCAACAGATCCTTCTTATTTACAACCAAGGGGAAAAAATACATTATGCGCATCCCCGGTGAGGGAACGGAACAGCTGATCGACCGGAGGGAAGAAGCAGCTGTTTATCAGACCATCGACGGAAAGAAAATATGCGATGACATTGCATATATCAATCCGGAGAATGGATACAAGATCACGGAATTTCTGGAAGGTGCGAGAGTCTGTGATCCTGACAGTCCCGGGGACGTGGAAAAATGCATGAAGCGCCTGAGAAGGTTTCATGAGATGAAACTGCAGGTGGAGCATACTTTTGATATTTTCGGGCAGATGGAGTTTTACGAAAAGCTGTGGGGTAATACTCCATCAGATTACCGGGATTATCAGAAGACAAAGGAGCATGTACTGGAACTTCGTCCGTATATTGAACAGTGGAGTGGGGAAAAGGTACTGACCCATATCGATGCAGTGCCGGATAATTTTCTGTTTATAGAAAAAAACGGTGAAGAGGAGATCCGCCTGATAGACTGGGAGTACGCAGGGATGCAGGATCCTCATGTAGATATTGCCATGTTTGCTGTTTATGCGATGTATGACAGGGAGCAGGTGGATGCGCTGATCGATGCTTATTTTCCGGAGGGGTGCAAAAATGAGATCCGGCTCAAGATCTACTGCTATATCGCAGCATGCGGACTTTTGTGGAGCAACTGGTGTGAGTATAAAAAAAGTCTGGGTGTAGAGTTTGGCGAGTATTCGCTGCGGCAGTACCGATATGCGAAAGAGTATTATAGAATTGTAAAGGAAGAACTCAGTCAAATCAAAGGAGTAAAAAATCATGAATAAAGCAGAACGGGCAATTATTATGGCTGCCGGTCTGGGCAACCGGATGCGGCCAGTCACACTGACCACGCCGAAACCACTGGTGAAAGTCAACGGTGTGCGGATGATCGATACAGTGATTCAGGGTCTTCATGAGAATGGGATCACGGAAATTTATATTGTGGTTGGTTATCTGAAAGAACAGTTTTACACGCTGGAACAGGAATATCCGGGTGTGACAATTATTGAAAATCCTTATTACGATACCTGCAACAACATTTCTTCACTGTATGTAGCGCGGGATCATATAGAAAATGCCATGATCCTGGACGGTGATCAGATTGTGTATAACAGAACAATCCTTTCTCCGGAGTTTGAACGTTCCGGTTATAACAGTATCTGGACGGACGAAGAGACGGATGAATGGCTGCAGCAGGTAGAAGACGGAATCGTTGTTTCCTGCAGCAGAAACGGAGGGAAGGGTGGCTGGCAGCTGTACAGCATCTCCCGATGGAGCAAAGAAGATGGAAAACGACTGAAACATCATCTGGAAGTGGAATTTGAAGAGAAGAAAAACAGACAGATCTACTGGGACGATGTGGCGATGTTCTGCTATCCGAAGGAATACCGGCTTGGCATCCGACCGATGCATCCGGGTGATCTGATCGAGGTGGATAACCTGGAAGAACTGATCGCCCTGGATAACAGCTACCGTGATTTATACACAAAAAAAGGAGTAAAATAGTGATGAATAAAAATATAACAAATACAAAAGGAAAGATCGACTGGATGATTACACTGGTTCCTCTTGGAATCGTGATTGCACTGTGCATCCTGTTTTTTCTCCTGCCGGATCAGTCAAATGCAGTTCTGAGCCAGATCCGATTTTTCTTCGGAGATACTTTTGGAACATATTATCTGGTGATTGGACTTGGAATTTTCCTGTTGTCTCTGTATATCGCAGGATCGAAATACGGAGATATCGTACTTGGTGAAAAAGGAGAAAAGCCGAAATACTCTTTCTTTTCCTGGGGAGCAATGATGTTTACCTGCGGTCTTGCAGCGGATATTTTGTTTTACTCTTTTTCTGAGTGGTTTATGTATGCGACAGATCCTCACCTGGAAGAGATGGGAAGCATCCAGGAATGGGCAGGCGTCTATCCGCTGTTTCACTGGAGTTTTATCCCGTGGGGATTCTATCTGGTACTGGCTGTGGCATTCGGTTTTATGCTCCATGTACGAAAAAGAAACCGCCAGAAATACTCTGAAGCCTGCCGTCCGATCCTGGGGAAACATACCGATGGCTGGGCAGGAAGAATCATTGATCTTCTGGCCGTATTTGCCCTGCTTGCAGGAACGGCAACAACCTTCAGTGTGGCAACACCGCTGATGGCAACGATCATCGGAGAGCTTTTTCATATTACAGTAAGCCGGACAGTTATCAATGCCATTATTTTACTGGTAACATGTGCTGTATATACATATTCTTTGCTCCACGGATTTAAGGGGATCAGCAGACTGGCAAATATCTGTATATATCTCTTTTTTGGATTGCTGGCGGTTGTCCTTCTGTTTGGAGGTGAAACCCGTTATATCATCGAGACAGGTTTGAGTTCACTGGGAACCATGGTTCAGAACTTTATCGGACTTTCTACTTTTACGGATCCTCTGAGAACCTCAAACTTTCCACAGAACTGGACGATTTATTACTGGGCATACTGGATGGTATGGTGTGTGGCAGCACCGTTTTTCATCGGCAGCATCTCCCGTGGAAGAACCGTCCGCCAGACTATTCTGGGAGGTTATGGTTTCGGCGTTGGATCCACTCTGATCAGTTTTATCATCCTTGGCAATTACTCCATGGGAATGCAGGTAACCGGAAAAGCTGATTTTATCGCACAATACCTGAAAGATGGCGATCTCTATGGAATGATCGTATCCATGATCAAAACCATGCCCTGTGCCCCGGTTATCATGGTAATAGTACTGTTGACGATGGTTGCCTTCTACGCAACTTCCTTTGACTCCATTGCCCTGACAGCCTCCTGCTACAGTTACCGCAAACTCGAAGAAGGCGAACAACCCCACCGGGGAATCCAGCTGATGTGGTGCCTTCTGCTGATCGCATTGCCGATCGCATTACTGTTTGCGGAAAGCTCCATGAGCAACCTGCAAAGCGTAAGCATTGTAGCTGCCTTCCCGATTGGAGCAGTAATTCTGCTGATCACAGGCAGTTTCTTGAAAGACGCGAAGAAATATATAAAAGAAAATAAATAAAATATATATTACATTACTTTTTAAAAGCATGAAAAACGATACACGAATCCAATTTGTCGTTTCCAATACTCAGCCGAAAGAGCCCGGTTTCCAGGGGGACTCGCACTGTGTGGGTGGTTAGGGCAAGCTTTGAGATCCGGCGCTTACGTAGGCTTTCGCGAGGGTCAGCTGACCCTCGTGAATCATAGCCGAAGTTAGCGACTAGCTCAAAGTTGCCCTGCCCACGCGAGTCCCCCTGGAAACCGGGCTCTTTCGGCGTCCGTCAGACAACAACTTTTCATTTCCATCTCTAAAAACCATGAAAGTACTTGCAACATCTCCCTATTTGTACTATGATAGAACCATTGAATTTACAAAAAATCCAATTAAAATTGCTCCAGCGGACCAATTATTGATATATCATGCAATAAAAACATGAAAGTAACCGACAAACACACGAAAAAATCCAAGGCTGAAACAAACAGCCGGACGTGATTATGAAGGGAAAAAAGAAAAATGGGTAAATATTTTGGAACGGATGGCTTCCGTGGAGAAGCCAATGAAAACCTAACTGCAGACCACGCATACAAAATCGGCCGATTCCTGGGCTGGTACTACGGAGAACAGAAACGCAGAAACGGGGATGATACACCGGCACGGATCGTAATCGGAAAAGATACCCGGAGATCCAGCTATATGTTTGAATACACACTGGTAGGTGGTCTGGTAGCTTCCGGGGCAGATGCATACCTGCTTCATGTAACCACAACCCCATCCGTTGCCTATGTGGCAAGAACCGATAATTTTGACTGCGGAATCATGATCTCCGCCAGTCATAACCCATATTATGATAATGGAATCAAACTGATCAATGGAAACGGAGAAAAGATGGATGAAGAGACCATCGCTCTCGTAGAAGACTATCTGGACGGAAAAGTAGAAGTATTTGGTGAAACTTATGAAGAAGTACCATATGCTCATAAAGACCGGATCGGATGTACGGTGGACTATGTGGCAGGAAGAAACCGCTATGTCGGTTATTTGATTTCTCTTGGCATGTATTCCTTCAAAGGCATCAAGGTTGGTCTGGACTGTGCCAACGGAAGTTCCTGGAATATCGCGAAAGCCGTATTCGATGCTCTGGGAGCCAAAACCTATGTGATCAACGCCCAGCCGGACGGAACCAACATCAATAACAACGCCGGATCCACCCATATTGAAGGACTGCAGAAATATGTAGTAGATAACGGACTGGATGTAGGATTTGCCTACGACGGAGATGCCGACCGCTGCCTGTGTGTCGATGAAAAAGGCAATCTGGTAGACGGAGATGCCATTCTCTATATTTATGGAAAATACATGAAAGAGAGAGGAAAACTTCTGACCAACACCGTGGTAACTACGGTCATGTCAAACTTCGGTCTTTATAAAGCGTTCGATGAACTGGGTATCGGCTATGCAAAAACTGCGGTAGGCGATAAATATGTATACGAATATATGAACCAGAACGGTTGCCGGATCGGAGGAGAACAGTCCGGTCATATCATTTTCTCAAAATACGCTTCCACCGGAGACGGTATCCTGACCAGTCTGAAGATGATGGAAGTCATGATGGCGAGAAAAGCAAAGATGAGCCAGCTGACCGAAGGTCTGACTATTTATCCGCAGGTTCTGGAAAATGTAAGAGTAGTCGATAAGACAGCTGCCCAGGAAGATCCGGATGTGAAAGCTGCGGTAAAAGCAGTGGAAGAGGCACTGGGAGACACCGGACGTATCCTGGTCCGTGAATCCGGAACAGAACCGTTACTTCGTGTCATGGTGGAAGCCGAGACCGAAGAATGTTGCCGGAAATATGTCGACCAGGTAGTTGGCGTAGTAAAAGCCAAAGGTCATGTGGCGTAAAATAGAACATACTGTTCTGTCGGGTACTTCAGGCAGAATGGTGAGTGTATATGCATAATCGCGAAAAACAAGTGCAGTAACACAAACGATCTGAGAGGAGAAATAATAATATGTGTGGAATCGTAGGCTATACCGGAATGCACAGCGCAGCCCCGGTTTTACTGGATGGACTGTCCAAACTGGAATACCGTGGATATGACTCTGCCGGTATCGCAGTCAGAGACGGGGAAAAACAGGCAGAGGTGATCAAAGCCAAAGGCCGCCTGAAAAAACTGATCGACAAGACCAATGGTGGTGACTCTGTACCGGGAACCTGTGGAATCGGGCATACCCGTTGGGCAACTCACGGAGAACCTTCTGAGAATAATGCACATCCTCATATGAGCGATGATGGCAATGTGGTAGCTGTTCATAACGGTATTATTGAAAACTATCAGGAATTAAAAGACAAACTGATTCGAAATGGCTACACCTTCTATTCAGAAACCGATACGGAAGTGGCTGTCAAACTGGTGGATTATTATTATAAAAAATACGAAGGCACACCGGTAGATGCCCTGACACACGCCATGGTTCGTATCCGTGGTTCTTATGCCCTGGCAATCATGTTCAAGGAGTATCCGGAAGAGATCTATGTGGCGAGAAAAGACAGCCCGATGATCCTTGGGGTGGAAAACGGAGAGTCCTTTATTGCATCTGATGTTCCTGCAATCTTAAAATATACAAGAAATGTTTACTATATCGGTAACCTGGAGATGGCCCGTGTCAGAAAAGGAGAGATTACGTTCTTTAATCTGGATGGCGATGAGGTGGAAAAACAGCCGAAAGTCATTGAATGGGATGCGGAAGCAGCAGAAAAAGCAGGATTTGAGCATTTTATGATCAAAGAGATCCATGAACAGCCGAAAGCTGTAGCAGATACGCTGAATTCTGTTCTGCATGATGGTGTGATCGATCTGAGCGATGTGGGGCTTTCCGAGGAAGAAATCAAAAACATCAGTCAGATCTATATCGTGGCATGCGGATCCGCCTATCATGTAGGTATGGCAGCGCAGTATGTGCTGGAAGATCTTGCAAGAATCCCGGTTCGTGTGGAACTGGCATCTGAATTCCGCTACCGGAAACCACTGTTAGATAAGAATGGTCTTGCTATTATCATCAGTCAGTCAGGGGAAACCGCAGACAGCCTTGCCGCACTTCGGGAAGCAAAATCAAAAGGTGTCCGTACTCTCGGAATCGTCAATGTGATCGGATCTTCCATCGCCAGAGAAGCAGATAATGTCTTCTACACTCTGGCAGGACCGGAAATCTCCGTGGCAACCACAAAAGCATACAGTACCCAGCTGATTGCTTCTTACCTGCTGGCGATCCAGTTTGCGAAAGTGAGAGAGGAGATCACACAGGAGCAATATGACGGTCTGATTGCAGAGCTGCAGACGCTTCCGGAGAAGATTCAGAAGATCATCGATGACAAAGAACGCCTTCAGTGGTTTGCCGCAAAACAGGTCAATGCGAAAGATATTTTCTTTATTGGCCGTGGGATTGATTATGCCATCAGTATGGAAGGCAGCCTGAAGATGAAAGAAATCAGCTACATCCACTCTGAGGCATATGCCGCAGGCGAACTGAAACATGGAACGATTTCCCTGATTGAAGATGGTACACTGGTGATCGGCTGTCTGACCCAGCCGGCACTGTATGAAAAGACCGTCAGCAACATGGTAGAATGTAAGAGCCGTGGCGCTTATCTGATGGGACTGACGACATACGGCAATTATAATATTGAGGATACTGCGGACTTTGTAACGTATATTCCAAAGACAGATCCACATTTTGCAACTTCACTGGCAGTGATACCGCTGCAGTTGATGGGATATTATGTGTCCGTGGCGAAAGGACTGGATGTAGATAAACCGAGAAACCTGGCGAAGAGCGTGACAGTGGAATAGAGATAACGATTCGGAAATATGAAATCATAAAAATGCATTTTGTTTTCAGTAAACAGAGGTTTACGTTGAAAACAAGATGCATTTTTATGATTTACAGAAAAGTTTATTCGGTTTTTTAAAAACGAAAAATACCTATCTAAAGCACTTCTTACAAGGCTCATACCCCCGACTTTCCGCCTCTGCCCTGCTGATCTCGCTTGCCTTGCTCGGGTCTGTGGTGCCACAGTTATTTTTATTATGGTACTTGGATCCGGTAGCTGTGATCCATACCATTTCTTCGTTGGGAGTGGAAGAAGTATCCTGTGGAGCCGCTGTTACCTGTGGGGTGGCTTCCACCTGGCTGGAAGCACCTGCACTTGCAGCAGAGACTTCCTTATTTCCGGAAGAGGAGTTTTCATTTGTAGTTGCCTTCGAACCTGAAGAACTGCTGCCTTTTGATTTGCTCGTCTGTGCCTGTGTTCCCTTATCCTCTTTATCTCCGGGGCTGTAGTCATTGCACGGTTCCTGGTCCCAGGTGATGGTTGTTCCGTCACTGACAGCGACGATCGTGCCCTGTTTATCGGTACGATATACCTGAATATCCATGGATTCCAGCTTGTCCATCACATCTTTATCCGGATGTCCGTACTGGTTATCCTTTCCGCAGCTGATCACTGCATATTCCGGAACGGTTGCCTGGAGAAAATCCCAGCTGGTAGCTGTGGCAGAGCCGTGATGTCCCGGAACCAGCACATCGCAAGAGAGATCAATGCCGGATTCACACATGGCTTTTTCACTGGTGCTTTCCGCATCTCCGGTGAAAATAAAAGAATTATCACCATTTGTCAGTTTGATGGCCACTGAATTCTTATTGCTGTCATTCGGATCAATGGTTGCCGGAGCCAGGATCTGAAAACTTCCGCTTCCGAAAGAAAATTCAGTACCGACTGCAGGATGCTGCATCGGAAGTCCTTTGTCGGCAACTGTCTGGATAAAGGACTGATACAGTTTACTGTCATGTTCATAATCACTGGAAATTACATTTTTTACATCAAAAGCATTTAAACATCCGATCAGACCTGCCATATGGTCGCTGTCATAATGGGATGAGATCAGATAGTCAATGGTGGTAATATTCTGCTTTTGCAGATAAGAAACCACAAAACTGGAAGTACTCTTATCACCACCGTCATAAATCATGGTCTGTCCATCGGACTGTACCAGGATACTCAATCCCTGTCCCACATCCAGAAAATGAACTTTCATCTCACCGGCTTCTTTTGTCGGCTCCGGTGTAGGAGTTTCTGTCGGTGTAGGAGTTGCGGTTTCTTCCGGTGTGGGAGTGTCTGTCGGAACTTCCGCAGGTGTAATCTCCGGAGTATCCGTTACAACAGCTTCCGGTGTGTCAGAGGCTTCATCAGTAATGGCAATTGTTCTGGACTGCACTGCACTTTCCGGGGTAAACGGTGTGGCAGCGATAAAGAACAAAAGTGGCACCAGAAGCGGAACCCATCGGGCAATCGCTGCTTTTTTACGAATCAGATTCCAGATAAATGGAAAAAGAGCCACTCCGGCAAGAGTAACGCATAAGCCGAACGGAACAGAAGAAGACAGATTTCCAAGTCCGCCAATGATCAGTACGACTGCGAAAATATACCGGAGAATGTAGAAAGTTTTTTTTCGTTTCATCGTAATCCTCCCTTGTGAATCAAGTAATTATTTTTATTATGATACCAAGGTCAAAATACCTTTTGACCTCAACATCTTATAATACTATAGATGGAAGGAAAGGTCAAAAATTCATTGAAATTACCCTTACCATCCAGTATAATAATAGATTGCACGGTAACTGCGCGCTATTCGCTCAGTTCCATTATTTACGAAAAAAACGATGTGATTGCCTTCTGAAAAACAGGAGCGAAACCGCAGTTGCGAAAGGATGAAAATAAAGATGGAAAATAAAAAAGAAACTCTTACCGCTGCTGAAGAACAGAAACGCCAGCAGCAGTTTATTGAAAAAGCCCGCATTTATGTCAGAGAAAAATCAGAAGAACTGGGACGTCCGTTATATGCCTGTACGACTACCTTCGGGTGCCAGATGAATGCCCGCGACTCCGAAAAACTGGATGGTATTCTGGAGGCGGTCGGTTATATCAAGACAGATAAAGAAGACGAAGCAGACTTTGTTATTTACAATACCTGTACAGTCCGTGAGAATGCCAACCAGCGTGTCTATGGCC
>ERZ841116.805-NODE-805-length-19928-cov-8.301313_pt1 | contig 19928 bp, 23 predicted proteins | sample MGYA00519875_ERZ841116 | MGnify/ENA primary metagenome ERZ841116 (study PRJEB31850, sample SAMEA3708889) | human gut metagenome | biome: human gut; feature: human-associated habitat; material: faeces | place: China | collected 2014 ... | reverse complement strand
TGAAGTGATCATCTAGCTTTTGGTCTCCTCTTTTTCTTATCTGAATATTATATCACATTGCATAATATAGTTGAAATTAATTCGTAAAAGCCCCATAAAATAAGCATTTTCGGGCTATCTGCTATTCAATTATACCCACTTGAATAGTCCTTAAAGTTCCTAAAAAAGTTCACAAAAAAATTGATCCTAAAAGGATCAATCATTTACGAGTTCAGCAGGCAAGATCTAGCACCCTCACATGGTGCTTTTTTTTCTTCAAAAATGGTAGGCAACCGCGCACCTATGGGTGCTCGACCACCTACCACATAGTTAAATTATAGCATATCTTGACCGTTTTTTCATGTCTATATAAATTAGACCATATCACCCCCTACTTTATTATTCGTAAAAGAAAAGAAAAAACACTCAGATTTCTCTAGGTGCTTAATATTCATAGCCGATTTCTTTTTTTATTTTGTCAAATTCTTGCTTTACTTTCGTGTCTGATATATAGCTTTCAGCAAGTGGACCATAACCAACTCCTTGAGGGTTAGCTAAAATACTTTTTACATTATCAACATCTTCCTCAATGTAGTTATCTGAAAAGCTCATCCATTTTAAAAATGAACCCAATAAAACCTCGACAACAAACCCTTTACGCTCTAAATCAACCAAAGCGCAACGTCCGTCTGTTAGTGTAACTAGAATGTTGTTACGACTGTCGTCTATACCTATGATTTTATTTAAATCGAACAATTTGTAACCTTCTTTCACAACAAGATAAATAGAAGAGGTAATAGTGTTTCACAGTGTAATTATATCATTTTTGATAGATTTTTGTTTCTCCAAAAAGGGAATTTTTCGTACAAAATAGGGCGCGTCCTTTTTATTAGAGAAAATATAGCCCCGTTCAAATAAGACGGGGTTATATATCTGTTATTAGATTCAGTTTAAGTGCCAATGCTCTATAAACTCAAGTAAAGCTCTTGCCTTGCGCCTGTGATAGTTACTGCTTGAAATAGAAAGTATATCCATTTGTTCATAAGTAGATACCTTATTTTGTCCGATAAAGCTCATTTCTAGGATACGTTTATCAGTTGCCAATGAAATACCCTCGATAGCTTTTCTAATTCGTTTTACCTCGGTTAAAGCCATGTTTTGGCGCTGATTTTGTTGATCTATGCAACTATCAAGTAAATCGCCTGTCAGATAATCAACCCCAGCTATTCTACATAAATAGCGATATTGACACAGTACATTTCTAGCAAGCTCCTTTTTGTTCCTTTTTTCTTCCTGCCCTACATTCATGCTTTGCCTCCTTTTCAAACACATTTACAAATAGGGTTCAGGGGCTTGTATTTTTGTAAGAGTCAAGCCACTCTTTTCTTGATATTGTATGGTATGGATCAGATTCATCATGATAAAGGGGTTTGATCCCCTTATTTACACGAATATAATCCATTCTATCTTCCACAGTTGGAAAGAATATCATCTCTTTAAAATCATCTGAAATAGTTCTACGTTCCCAGCTATCATCTATATTATCGAATATGATGATACTATCATCAGTAAAGGTTCTTAATACTGCCAAGGCTTCATAGTCTAGATAGTCCTTACCGTTTACATTGATATACTCAATCCCTTTATCTGATTCAGTTATCAAGACAAATCCACCCGTTTTCATCTTGTGTATCTGTTTTAGCTCATCAATTTTCTTTAAAAGCTCTCTTTTATTCAACTCTAAATATCCTTATTGTCTATACTGATAACTGTTTCCAATTCTTCCAGCTTTTCTATAATTGCTTCATTTTCATAAGCTTTATAGGCAAACTCAAGAATAGTTCTTGCTGATTGTTGCCGTGCATACGGGCTGATAGTTGGATCATTCATGATAGCTGTTAAGACTTCCACAGCGTCCACAGCCACACTATTCAGCCTGCTTGTAGCCTGCTCCATTGCTTGGCTTCTCATCTTGCGGTATGCACTTCTTACCGTGGTTTTAGCCATGTAACGCTGTGCCGTGCGTCTAGAGATTCCCACTTTTTCGCAAGCCTCGCCCACAGTTGGGGCAAGCATTAAAGCCGTCAGGAACTTTTCCTCTTTTAGAGTTAAATCTTCCATGCCTACCCCCTCTCTATCGGACATTCTGAGGCAATTTCAGACAATTTTAAAGCCCATTCTCTTCAAAGAAACGTCCTATAGCCGTTTCATTAAGTTCTAAACTCAATTCCGCTGTGACAAGTAACATATTATCACCATTGATTAAAAATTCGCTGTGATAGGTTTTAGCTTGTTTCTTCAAAAACTCAGCTAATTTTTCGGTACGATCTTTAATATTGTATTTCTCATAGTCAAAAAATGATAAATCTGTATGAGATTTGGCGATCTCTCCCAGCTTTTTAATTGCTAGTGGTTTGTTCTTGTATTTCTCTAGGTATTCTTCAAACTCTTCCCAGGAAATATCCTTTGTGCTTTCAAGTAGCATTAATTCAGCCACATCATCAGCAGTCACACTATTCTTTTCTGATTTGAGTTCTTCAAGTTGTTTGGTGCGCTCTTGCTCGATATCAGACATGATCTTATCATAGGTTTTCTGTGAGTACGTTTCTCCCTCGCTCTTGAGGTCAGCTAGTTCGATTTGTGCTTGTTTGCTCCCTTTCATGCCCTCAGCAACCTCTTTTTTTAGTTTCTCTTGTAACTCAATGTAGGAGCGCATATAGTCTACTTTCTTGTTTGCAAATGTTTTAAGTTCGCTCTTAATAGTTGTAAATGTCATATTTTTTACCTCTTTCTGTACCTAATCAAAAAACCGAGAATGAACCCTCATGAAGCCTATGCAATCTTCACGAAATGGTACATCCTCGGTTGTTCCGATAGATACTATTTTATTGTTTCAGCCTTTTCAACATAGCATACCTTACCATGTTGATAGACTAGTGTCAGTTTCCCGTACGCTGGAACTTTTACACTCTCTATTATACCATTTTTTAAATAAAATAGGTAGCCATCTTCCATTTTTTCAATCAAAATTTTTTCACGCATTTTGTTCTCTCTCTTCCTGATTAAAAGTTCACAACCCCATAGGGTGGTGAACAAGTGGTGAACACATTCAGACGCTAGAGCCTCAAGGAGTTTCAAGCTTGTTCTGTAGGTTCACCACTTTTCTCTATATAAATATCATTTTTTTATTAATATCTATTTTTACTTCTTCACACCCTATTAAGTAGTGAACTGGTGAACTAAACAATGGAAAGTATTGATAGTACTGGTCTTTACGTGTTCACTACTACTGGTGAACTGGTGGTGAACCGGTGAACTCTTCAATCGATTTAGGTACAAATGAATTAAATCTTCTTCCATTTGTGATTCGATAGCCACCAACAAGTTTTCCATCAATCCTTTTACGGTAACTTTCAACCCCAATTATTTTTATAGCTTCACCGCACCTATTGTTGTTTTTTCCATAGCATTTGAGAAACAATTGTTCCAGATAGTTGCTCTTTGGTACAAATTTATTTACAAGCAATTGATTTATTAATTCTATTTGAAAATCATCTAGAGACTCATTGCCATTATAGACTTCAACATCTTTCCAAATGAATTTATTCCCCTGCTGGTTAAAATAATCAAGGCTAGTTAATAAGAAACCTATACAGCCCTCAATCTTTGGTGATTTATCACATTCAGTAAATGCTTGCCAATACTTCTCAAATACTTCTTCACGTTCTTGATCTGTTTCACCACTTGGGCGATCCTTGTATTGAATTAGTATCTTTCGCCCGTTCATTTCTTCCGAAAGAGAGACAATTCTATTAGTATCAATGCACAAAACGCTGGTAAGGTAAACCAAACCTTGATTGCCACCAACGTTACGGGCTACGTGCGTTCTTTCGGTAGCTATGATTTTCAACACACGTTCTAATTTTTCGCCTATGATGTCACCCTGTTCAGTCGCAAGAGCCATTTCTCCACCAGAGAATAGCGCCCACGCATTTAAAGCGTCAAAACCTCTTGAGGTCAGATTATCTAATTCAACATCAATCTTATTGAACAGTCCAGATAGAGCAATATGACGCAATCCTTTACCCGTCCTTACTCCAGACTTGGTAACAAAGAAATTCGTTTTACTTCTCAATCCACTTGCCACTTGCGCTATATAATAGGCTTGCAACTGTGCATTATGGAGACTTTCTGGATCATCAATGACATAGTTCAGAAATTCGCTTGCTGTCGTTTTACTAGCTCTAGCGGTTTCAAAATCCACGGGATAATGCTTGAAATAAGATACTTCATTATTTATAACTTTACGGGTCACCGTGTGAGTTTTTAAATCAATAATAAAGTCATTCCCTGCTATCTGGTAAGGTTCTAACTTCCTTACAGATTCAACGTGACAATGTTTATCGATACCTTTGAGGATATCTAAAAGGAATTCTGTGCTATGTTTGAAACCGTACAGACTGACTAAAGTCATATTATCGATTATCTTAGCTTGTTTGCCATTCACATCATACAATTTTTCATTGTAAAACACGTAGCGCCCTAACAGATAGTCAATAACTAACTTGCTAAATGGTGGAAAAATTAGATCAAATTTCAACGAATATTTTTCTTCATCATCTTTTTTCTTTGATTTCTTAGAAATGATTTTTCCTGAAATGAAATTGATCTCTTCACCGTTCTTGTCTGCAATATACATAATTTCACTACTAGCAACAACGAACTCGCGCCCCTCGTGGTGGATATTGTTAAAATTATCTAATTGCAAGATATTTGAGAGTTGTTTTTTATAGTCAGCTTTCATCTTGGATTGTCCAAAATCATCTTCCGACCATTTCATAGATACAATTTTATTGAGAGAGTCTTTAATACTATCGTTCAAATACTCACCCCCTTATAAATTATTTTCATTTCTTCTAGAAAGCACTTTGCAAGTGCCACACGCTTCACAATCGAAGAGAATAGCTGTGTAACCTGCTCGAAACTATAACCATGCAGGAATAGCAACCGAATAAAAAGCGCTGTATCCTCTTTGGTATAGATTCCATTCGTGATAATATCGAATAACCAGCCATTCAATTCTATTGCTTGGTTTTCTCTTTTTTCGTTCAACTTACCAGCCTCTAACTTCTGCAATACTGCCAATGGTTCAGGCTTCATAAGTTTTGGAGAGTTCTTTCGTGCAACTTTCCAATGAGAATTTTTCTGTTGATTATCACACAGCCTTATCGTTATCCCTTTAGTGCGAAAATTTGTCAATCCTGCTCCAATTGGTTCAAAATAAACAAATTTAAAATAGTTTCCATTTCGCAGTACCAAAGTTGGATTGTCCTTGAGAAAATCCAATGCTGTCAACTTGTCAGAGTGAACAGTAACTTCTATTGTTCTCATTTATCAGCCCCCAAATAGGTCAAAACATCACTTACCTTATAATAGACTTTCCGTGTATCCTCTAGAGGGGGCTGGTAGCGCTTCAAGCCGTTTGCTTCCCACTTGTCTAATGTCTTATCAGTTAACTCCAATTCTTTTTTTAACCTGGTTCTACTGATTAAGTCTAGTAACGTAGGTTCAAACCTTTTGCTCAATTCACTAACTTTTTCCATTAATTTAATTGTATGGTTTATTACAATAGGAGTCATTTGTTCAAATGTAGCTTGTTTACTCTCTTCACTTAAACTATCATAGATACTTAAATTGTGCATTTATTCATTCCTTTCTAAAATCGTTTTTCCTGCGGTTGCACGTTTGGGAGGTATAATCATACCCCTGTTATATTTCAAGTTGAATTTCACCGATTAAAGGGCTAGTTTCAAGCCCTAAAATCGATTCTGTGAGTTAATTAAATTGTTAGTTTGTCCTTTGCGTTTGTTTCTGACAAATGGACTTACTGAAAAGTTGTCAAGGTCTGAAAGTTTGGCACGAATAGAAACAACTCGCCCAGATTCCTTTTCCTCATGCAATTCTTCAAATGCCTTTGCCATTTTCAAAAACTTTGAAATATGCCGTCTTACGTTTGTTTCAATGTACCAAGTATTTTCTTGCTCGTCATATCTAACAACCGTTTCCCGTTCTTCTTGCTGGTATGCCATCATCTAGCCTCCATGATCTCAAGCCATTTCTTCATACGTTTTAGCTGTCTTTTGCTGACATATCCACGTTTTTTATAAGCTACAGCCCACTCATGGAAACACTCAGCAAAGAAGAATATACTCACGAATGATAGAAAGAAAATTACAATGCCTAATAAATCACCAATCATTTTAGATCTCCTCATCTAGCTTTGTAGCTGTCTATATATGCCCACCGTGCTTCACCCTCCAATGAAAGAAAGTCATTCAATTCATCAAGAGAGAGTTTCTTATGTAGAAAATCAAATAGGATCTGATAAAGATTAGGATCATTTTCTTTCATCTCTTGTACAATTTTGTTAAATCTTAATTGTGCATGAACCTTTTCCACCTCTTCTAAAAATTCCTCTAATTCTAATTCTGTTAGTTCTAATTCTGTTTTTTCTGTTTCCATTTTATGTACCTCCTGTACAACTTTTTGCGCTCTATACCAAGATATGGTATAATTTAAGTAAATAAAATTTCCTAAAACCTTTACGGCTTGCCTGCTGTCCTGTGTTTTAGTATTTATAGTTAAAAGCCTTATGAGTTTGCCGACCGTTAGGGCTTTTTTGTTGCATTCAATAATCTTTTGCAAGCCACTCCATTAAACTCGCATAGATTCTTTTTGGAGCTTTGTAGTCACCGTTCAATATCTTTGGTACGGTTCTACGAGAAATACCAATTTCTAAAGCAAATTCATAATTTTTTAATTGTAAATCTGCTTTTTTTCTTCTCAAGGCTTTTGCCTGTTCTTGAGTAATCAACATTTTTAGTTTCCTTTCTGTTTATTCATTCTCAACTTAAGAACAACTTAATTATATATTCTATTTTTGAGAATGTCAAGGAGATTTGTTCTAAAATTGAGAATTTTTTTTGAATTTTAAAGATCTTTTGTGTTATAATCTAATATGAGATGAATTAAAGGAGAAAAACGTGAACAATAGACTTAAAGAACTTAGGAAAGATAAAGGGCTCTCGTTAAACGCTCTTCGTTTAATCCTTAACGATAAATATGATATCAAGGTTTCGAATAGCCAACTCATGTACTATGAAAACGGGGTTCGCTCTCCTCGAAGTGCTAAAATTTGGGAAGCTTTAGCTGATTATTTTGAAGTCAATGTTGGCTACTTATTGGGCTATCTCAAGTCACCTAGAACCACAAAGGAGCTTGTAACAAGTAGTCGTGAGCTTGTAAAAGAACTGGAATTAGATCAAGAATTACTTATATCAAGGTTTTACAAAACATTAGAAAGAAGCGAAGAAAAAATTGATCTTCTTATGGAATTTATCGAATCGTATCCCAAAGACACTGAGTATATTTTAGCTAGTTTATCTATGTTTAAAGAAAATCTAAAAATCTTAGAACTTGACTTCAATAATTTACTATTCAGTTCTACAATGGAAAAGTATGGAGAAAATAAGAAATCCGAAAAGAACGAAGATAATCATTCCAAACAAGAAAATAATTCTGACTAGCTAACATTTTTTCAATAAAAAATATCAATTATTAAATGCTAACAATTGTCAACAAATATAAAAAGACACTTAAAAAGAAAAAATCATCTAATATATAACTAATTTAGTTATATAAAAAATTTAGGAGAATTATTATGAAAAAGATTACGCTAGTAGCAATCGCTACACTCACTCTATTTATCGCTGGTTGCAGTCAAAATGAAGAATCTGAACCAAGCCAAGAAGAAGCAACCGAGCAAGTGACAACCGAGTCTAGCTCAGAGAAATCACAAAAAGAAAAGGCCTGGGAGCTGGTGGACAAAGCCAAAGCCAAAAGCAAAGAAGAAAACCAAGGCGAGGAACAGTATAGAATGGCTACTGGACGGGTAAGTAAGGCTAGACCGCTACTGGATCAATTTGCAAACTCTTATAAACAGTGGCTTGACTCAAGTCAAATGGACGTATACTATCGTAGCGATGGTATGGCTGTAGTGTTGCCTGTAGCATCGTCTGAACTGACAAACGACCAGCTACATCAAACTGTGGACGGTCTGCTCAAAATTAAAAATGACGTGGAAAAAACATATAAAATCACTGATGCTAACTTTACAGCACCGCCCGTTTATGTATTCGATAAAGATGAAAACCGTCTGGCCTACGAGCAAAACGGCACAATGACTTACGATAAATAATAAATATTTTTAGGAGAAACATTATGAAAAAGAAAATTATCACTACTGCTGTTGTTTTAGCTCTTGCCACTGGTGGAGCGGGCTACTATTTCTTATCTTATGCCCCTCACCAAACTGCAATAAGTCACTTTGAAAAGTCTGTTGATACTCTCAATGAGAATAATAAAGCAATTGAAAAACAAATTGCTGATACTGAAAAAATCATTAAAGAAAAAGCTGAACCATTAGAAGCTAAGACTTTAGAAGATTTAAAAACTGCTGTCAAAGAAGCAAAAAACTCGATTCGTAAAGCTCCAAAAATGGAAAGCGATACACAAAAGATAGAAGATCAAGCGAAAGAAATTGCAAAACCTGTCGATTATTCTGAAACTCAAAAAAACATCACTGAGAAACTAACAGCTTACCAAAACAGCGTTAAGCAACTAGCACAGATTACAAACCCTAAATATACTTTTATTGAGGAACGATTGAAAGAAGTAGATACAATTCAAGAAGTGCAACATGCTACAGAAGAACATGATCCTAATGGTTTATTAAATAAACAAGGTGGCTATACTGCTTCTATCTATTTTTCAGATAGTCAAGTAACCGAACCTGTTTACGGGACTGATATAGTAGATAAAGGAACTGAAGCAGGAGGTTGTATTGAAGTTTATAAAACTAAAGATGAAGCCGAAAAACGTAATACATACATATCTGCATTTGATGGTGGACAATTAAATCCTGGCTCTCATTATGTGTATGGAACTATTGTAATTCGCACCTCAATGCACCTCACTGCTAGCCAACAAAAAGCCTTAACTGAAAAAATTTACAATAAACTAATTGAACTGAAATAATTCTTACAAAATAGATTTTTTCACCTATTCTAAATTCAAAGATTATGTATACCAAACCATAGCAAAACTCAGCATTACTATTTTTCTTTAGGGTGTCCGAAAACTTCGATTAAAACAAAAAAGCGTGTTTTCTCGGTGTTCGCTCGGTGTTCAACAAATCTCCCACTCACCATACAGGGAAGAAATTGAATTAACATAAAATTTTATAAAATAAACGCAAAAATATTGACGAAAAAATAAAAATATTATACAATGGGGATACTTAAGGAATAGCTTTCGGAAAAACCTACGGGTCCCGATTGCGGAAGGCATCTCCATTATGAGGAGGTGTCTTTTTTTGGTTCGTCCATTCAAAAACGTACATGAACAACTAAATATTTTACACAATAGAGGACTTAAGTTAACTGATTACCAAAATAATAAACTTTATTTAATGACCAATAATTACTATTCAATTATCAATGGATATAGTCGATATTTTTGGCAAACAACAAATAAGTATTACCCAGGTACTACCTTCGATGATATTTCCATGTTGTATTTTTTTGATAGAGAGCTTAAGTTCATTCTCTTAAAGGCTATTTTGGAAGCTGAAAAACATCTAAAATCAATAACTGCTTATACATTAGCAGAAAGGTATCTGCATAATCCTACGGGTTATTTATCCAAGAAGTTCTATACTTATAACTCTAACAATATAAAACAAAGCGAAGATGTTAAATATTTGGTAAAAAGATTAAAAAAAATCATTTCAAAATATAATAGAGAACCCGGAAACAACCCGATAAAGAACCATCAAAAAAACCATGGCGGGATTCCCTTCTGGGTTATGGTGGAATATCTTACGTTTGGAGAGCTAAAACTGGTAATTAAATATCTTCCAGCAATTCAAAATACAATTGCCAAACGTCATTACACCTTTATTACCGAAAAAATGCCAATACAATCATTTTTTACTGGATATGAACTCTTGTCTTTTATTGAAAACATTTTTGAAATTCGTAATATTTGCGCCCATGATTCACGACTTCTAGATTTCAAATGTAAAAATAACCTTGTCTATTTTCCAACTTTACATGGTCGTTACAACATTCTTCCTACCTCCCCCAGAAGTGATGTATATAATACATTCTTAACGTTACAATGTTTTTTAAGTAAAACACAATATGCAATTTTACATAATACGGTATTAAAACGCCTTTCTTATCTGGACAAGTACCTTTCAAAAAGAGGGTACCCAATCCATACAAATACTATTCTGAGTACGCTCGGTTTTCCTAATAATTGGCATGTGATCACTAAAAAACTACCACAGTAATAAACCATATTCTAAAACCTTTACGGCTTGCCTGCTGATGAATTAGAAAGGTTTTTCGATCATGAATATTACTGAATACAAAAAGAAAGACGGTACAACTGTGTACCGCACCAGCTTATATCTTGGTATTGATTCAATCACGGGAAAGAAGATTAAGACAACCATTTCAGCCCGTACCAAGAAAGAAATTAAAACAAGGACCTTACAGGCCAAATTCGAATTTGAAAAGAATGGTGCAACTCGCACCGCTTTTGTTCAATATAAAAACTATAGTGAGTTACTGGATAGCTGGTGGGAAACTTACGCTCCCACGATCAAAACAAACTCTCAAATCGCTATCAAATCACAGATAGAAAAATATCTACGCCCCGCTTTTGGATCATACAAACTAGATAAGTTGACCCCTGCCATTATTCAGCAACAAGTGAATAAATGGGCTAGAGAGTATAACCAAAATAACGGTGGTTTTAAACGATATGGGCAACTTCATTCCTACAATAAGCGCATATTACAGTATGGAGTTTCATTACAAGCGTTAAAGTCCAATCCTGCAAAGGATATACTAGTTCCCAAAGTCAAGACAGATAAAGCAAAGATCAAGCATTTTACAGATTCTGAATTAAAACAATTCTTCGAATACTTGGATAGCTTGGATCAAAAAAGATTTAAAAATCTCTTCTGTGTCACTCTTTACAAGTTCCTGCTTGCTACAGGTTGCCGTATCAATGAAGCTTTGGCGTTGAAATGGTCTGATATTGATCTTGATAATGCTGTTGTTCACATTACAAAGACACTTAATTATAGACTTGAAATTAATAGTCCTAAATCAAAATCTAGCTACCGTGATATTGATATTGACCCCAAAACTGTTTCTATGATGAAACAATATAAACATAGACAAACTAAAGAGACTTGGATACTTGGAAGAACTGAAAAAGTGGTCTTTTCAGATTTTATCCATGAATACCCAAACAACCGCACTCTTCAAGCAAGATTAAAAATACATTTTAATCGGGCGCAAGTTCCTGACATTGGTTTTCACGGTTTTCGACACACTCACGCTAGTTTGTTATTAAATGCTGGAATACCATACAAGGAACTCCAGCACCGACTAGGACACTCCACCTTATCCATGACAATGGACATATATAGTCACCTCTCAAAAGAGAGTGCAAAAAAAGCCGTTTCAATCTTCGAAACGGCACTAAATAATATCAAAAGTTCCTAAAAAGGAGAACATTTTTCACTTAAAGATACGTTATTCCCTTATTTATCAAGGGTTTGACGTATCTTTAAAATATATCTGAATATTATAACATGAAAGGCTAAAATGGCGGGAAATAAAAGGTCGACTTATACAAAAACCAAAATCAACATTTTTCATTATTTTTGTTGCATTTAACTTGACTTATCATACTAAAAGAATATAATAATGATGATAATAATCTTTTAAATATGCAATGGGATGATTATTCTGTTAAAATTTGCAACGTTTATTATCACTTTAACATTATGACGCTTGTCATTTCCCTTGTTTTTCTATCTAAACAAACGTAGTTAGAGGGTTTGAGCTGATTTTGTCGGTGGGTTTGTTTTCTTTTAATGCATAAAGAGGAGCATATAATTCATCGATCTATCCTAAACTGAGGCAGCTGGTTTCATGGAGTAGAAATTAGAAGCCTTTCTATTTTAGGATATATCACTATATAGAAAAGCCTCGGAAAGGGCAGGCAGAAGAAAGGAAATGAGGCCAATTGAAATCTCTTTATAAAAAGATAGTTGCATTTGTAGCTATCATCGGTGTGGTAGCCTTGGGCTTGTCTGTGATCAAACCCGTAAGCGCGGCCACTGTTTCACCAACCGTCACCAACTTAAAGGCCCAAACAAATGGACAAAAGGTTACCTTTTCATTTGACTGGGATTTAACTGGTAAATCAGTTAAAGACGGTGATACATTTACTATTGACGCTCCAGAAGGTGTTAATATCACTGAAATTGCAACTCAATCACTCCAAGCAAATGGAGCTGAAGTCGCAACCATTTCAATGACAAACAAAAAGATTACTTTCACCTTTAAAAAAGCAATCGAATCCATGAACCAAAACGTTAAGGGTGGTTTCTCATACAAAGCAGAATGGGATAGCACACCAGGAAATCCTGGAAATAAGACTGCCACTTCTAAAGTAGGTTCAGAATCAGTTGTCATCACTCGTCCTGATGGACCTGGCGTATTTGAATCTGTTTTGAACAAGTACAACCTTACTGGTGACTATGTAGCTAAGCAATTCAAACTAGACGCTTCTGAAAACTATGCATGGTTGAATGTTGGAGATGACTACTATCTGACAAAATGGTTCATCCGTATCAACGGGGATGGTAAGAAACAAGCTTTGACAAACCCTGTTGTATCAGATAAAATCCAAGCTCCAGCAGTCGATTACTCAAAAATCACTTTTGCTCCTGCTGCTAACCACGCTGCAAATGAATTCTTTGTGGGAACTTACTTGAAACCATCCTTTACATTAAGAAAAGGTGGACAAGTGGTGGCTTCTGGTTGGGACTTCTGGCAACATGTGAAATTCGATGCGGACGGCAATGGATTTACTGTGAATTTATCAGACGTCAGTGATGTCTTTAAAACAGCATCAAGCGATGAATTGATCGTTGAATACCAAACATTAATTCCTAAGACAACCATCAGAGTAGATAACAATGCAACGTTGACAGCTGATGAAATCACAACACCTCAAACTGACCCAGCATTCTGGAACAACACTGAATTGAAATTCTGGGTTTCTGGTGACACAACTGTGACCGTTCAAAAAGAATGGGTTGGTGACGAAGAAGCTGACCGTAAAGATATCACTGTTCAATTGTATGCGGACGGCAAAGCCTTGGATGGGTTAACACAAACCCTTACAAAAGCTTCTGGCTGGAAAGCAGAATTTACGAAATTGCCAGGTATCAAAGACGGTAAGAAGATTGAGTACTCAGTAGTGGAAACCAACACTCCAGAAGGTTACACTTCTAAAGTTGAGAAAATTGATGATGACAACGTGATTAAAGTAGTCAATACATCAAACAAACCAACTACAACAACCACTACGACTACTACAACTACTACAACTACGACTCAAGAGCCTACAACTACAACTACTACGACTCAAGAGCCTACAACTACTACTACGACTCAAGAGCCTACAACCACAACTACTACGACTCAAGAGCCTACAACTACAACTACTACGACTCAAGAGCCTAAGACTACTTCAACTACAACTGATGAGCCTAAGACCACAGTAACGACTACCGATGAACCTACGACTACTTCAACTACAACACCAGAAGAACCAGAAAACCATAATAGTAGTGAGGAAGATACAACAACCACTACGACTACAACTGTAGAACCTAAGACTTCTTCATCTACAACAGAAAATCCAAATAAACCTAGTGATTCTGGTACCACAACGACACCAAATGCGCCTGGTTCAAATGGTGGAAACAATGGTGGAGGTCGCAAAACACTTCTTCCAAATACAGGTGAAGTTGTTGCATCTGGACTTGTCTTCTCAGGAATTCTTGTCTTAGTAGGTGCTGTTGGAATCAAACGGAAATTGACTGATAACTAATAGTATCATTAGGAACAGTCCATACTTCTATCAACCCCCTAACGAAGAAACTTCTACTCTCATTCATAGAGGTTTAAACAAATAAGAGAGAACCGCAGGGTTCTCTTTTTTTATCCTATGTTTCTTTAATAGATAACAAAAACAGCTCAGGGACCATTGTCCTGAACTGTTCTTTTTTATTTTACTTTTTTACTGATCCGATTTCACAACCTGTCCATCCTTAACGTTGAAATGATAAGAGATGGATTCATGATCTTTATTCTTGAAATCCAGGTAATAGAAATCATAGTCACCATCTGGAAGATCACTAGCATCTAACTTTTTAGCAGCAGATTTTAAATCCTTTTCCTGGATGGCTTGGTCGTCTTCTACTGAGATCATCATACGAACCAGCCCCTTTTGAATAAGGGTGGCGTACGGAATCTGGTAATAACCCGCGAAATCGTTCTTTCCTTCTTGCCTATTTTGAGCCGCCAGCTCTTCCAATTCTTCTGCAGCCTCCTTTTGATAAGAAGAATCAACATTGGGAAGAAAATGAAAATAAGAGAAAGTCAGGCCTAGATCCTGCTTTTTAAGCTTATTCAGTAGTTGGGCCTCTTTTTTCTGTACTGTCTTCTGCTCTGTAAAAACTTCTTTATAACTTGGAGTGGTTTGTCCATAGGGATCAGACCAGTCATTTTGTAAGAAAGCATGCACCTCAAGAGGTACGGTTTGACCGTCATAGGTTTTCTCCGAATAAGTAAAATCAACTTTATAACCTGGAATTTCTAAAGCCTGCCAGGAAAGACGATTAATGTTCACATTCCCATGCAGACCAACTTTAGCAAGCTCACTGCTGACAACTTCCTTCGCCTTTTTATAATCACTCGGTGTCATGATTTTACAACTGGAAAGTAGGAGGCAACAAAGAAAAAGTGGGATTCCTGCTAATGGTTTGAAAAAATTGGGCTTCATAGCCTAACCTCCTTGCGAAATTCAACCTAATCGATTAATTTTTTACATCATATAGGAACCTTTTTTTAATATCTTCTTTCATCTTTTTATTAGGAATTTTCTCTAAATCCATATATTTGAAGAATCCTTCATCATTTTGAACGACATGAACCTTCCCATCTTTAGTATACTCAGCTGGTATGGTAAGGTTACCGAAGGACTGACCAAAATCTCTAGAGATCACGTAGTTCTGTACTTCATACAAGCGTCGCAATAATGAGAACTCTGTAGCATCGTTACTTTGATTTAATTCCTTTTTAAAATATTGGAAAAACTCCTTTTTGTTATTCACATGATGTTCTTGCCCATCTTTTGAAAGCTCGGTGGGAATGGTTAAATTTTTAAAAAGCTCTTTCCTTAGGTATCCTTCTGGGTGTTACTTCGTAAAATATATTCATAAGAGCTAACTCGAAATTAGTACTGGTTTTTTTGAGGCTGGGATTTGAAGTATCGAAGAAATTCTTCTTTATTCTGAACAAGGTGCTCTTGCCCATCTATTGAAAACTCAGCAGGAAGCGTGAAATTTTTAACGAAAGAACCATAGGAATCATATAGTAATTCCAAAAAGGAGAGTTGAAACTCTACATCTTCCTCGCCTAAAAAATACAAAGTTGATCGATACTGATTTTTCATCATCTGATAGACCTTTGGGTAGGCTGAAGCTAAAGGTATGATATTCTTTTCAGTTTCCCTAAAACTTTGATTAAACCTAAGTTGTAAGCCTCTAGAACTTAAGTGATTTGCTCTGGGACCAAATAATCCAGTTCCTAGCATAAAGGCAAATGGATGTCTATTCTCAAATCTCTGTTTTGACTCCGTTATAACTTCTTCAACACTTTTACCAGAGGAACTTTTTTTAGATATTTTTCCTGTTTTTGCATCAATCAACCCCTCCTCAACCGGATACTCTGAAGTTTCATTAAAACCCTCCGTAACAACTTTCATAACTCCATTTTCAATCACTACTTTTGATTCCTTGGGGGCTAACATAGTAATAAGAAAGTATGCTTTATTATCCTCTGTTTCATAGACTTCTTCTGAAATATCGAGTGGGATATATTTCTTATTATAGTCACGAACCATTTTAAAGACATCATAGGTTTTAGGTTTTAGGTTTCGATCGTTCGTGTCGTAAACATCAATCAACCAATACTCCCCTTCTTTGGGCTCATTGTAGCTTAGATAAGGCGCCGAATCTGGTGCAATTCTATAGGCTGAAAACTTATCACTACTTGCTTTTAACTTATAGCTTTCTTGCATGATATAGCGCTCACCACTTGCACCATTAGGTGTACTAAGTTGGTACGCAAATTTTGGTTTACCATTATTAACTTCTTCAATTAATTCTCTCTCATCACCATCGTCCCATTCGATGACTAGTGCTTCCCCGTTATGAATAAATTCATAGTCCTTAATTACTGGCCTCGGTTTCCATTGAACATACTGACGCAATTCTCTTTCACGAAGTTGTTCTTTGATAGAGGAGATAGAACCCATCATAACGACGAATAAAGTAAATAAAAACATTGTTGACTTAAATAACTTAGGCATAAACAGTTCCTCCTAATCACTAGCTCCTACAAACTATTTTACCATGATTCTTATAAAGTGTCAGTGGTTGAAAAAAAGGATTTCTATTCTTGGAAATCCTTGCATTATGTGAATACTGTCTGATAGAAAAACTCAAAGTAAACAAACATCAGACTAAACCTATCCTATCAAGAAGTATTCCTTATTTTTGAATAACCCATTTTGCATCACCATAAACGACTCTAAACGGTCCATCCCCATCTGTTAAATAGTTAATTTTATATTTAGCTGACTCCCCTGCCTCAAGAACTGTTGGCTGGTCATAATTTAAAGTATTATTCAACATATAAGCAGATTTTCCCTGGCCATCATAGAGTTCAACATTGGAATAATTTGGGCTACTTTCAATACGAAGAGGTGTTTGATTTGATAGTGTGAATTCAACGATCAGTCGATGTTGTTTTTTCGATTTATCGATACGATCTTGATCATCCTGAACATCCAAATTTGGATCGTCTGTTACACGATTCAGTGTAACTTCTAAGCCATTAGCAAATACAACTGGCTCTCCAATTGCATATTTTTTGACTGGATTTTGTGGGTTAAAATCTTTTAGCTTTTCCTTTACTTTTCCTTCATCAGTGACGCTATCAGTAATGATGGGCCAGAAGATACTATTATCATTTCCACCTCCAGATTGATTAGCTTTCTGCATTTGTTGAGGAATTTGTAACAAGAGTGCCAAATTTTTAGTATCAATTTGGACTTGACCTTGGTTGGTCACCTCCATTTCGATCGTCATTTCCGTACTACCCATCATTTTACCGGTTGAAAAACGCGCATTAAAATTTTCCTTAACTAAATGTTGTAAGATGGTAGAAAGCATTATATAAGAAAGATGATCTCCCCGATTGTCTTTTTCAGCATAGTTCTCGTGTAGTTCATCTAACCAAGCATACATGGTCTCATTTGGATTATTGGGATCAACACTCAATCTGTACCATTTTCCCCTTGGTAATTGATTTGGACTATAGACTGGTGTTTGAATTTTAAGGACTACCTTATTCTCCTTAACTGCATATCCCTTTAATTCGTAACTCTTTTCAGTGGAGAGAGCATTGGTCATTAATTTTAAATACATGGGACCATAGATTTTGAGCGGATATTTTTCTCCTAGATACTCAAAATAAGTATTTGAATCAAAGGTCCTATTACTTTTTTCTATTTTAGGAACAATATAGTCCTTCCAGATTCGGTTATACATTTCTTCCTGACTCATTACTCCACTAGCCTTGACTACTGTGTCCATTTCATCCTGGTCAATGTAAATCGCTTCAACTACTTGCAAAGCTTTTTGAACTTTTCCCTCTTCATCGAGAGGAGCTTCATTTTGTTGCAGACTATATATAGAAATTCCATCGCTATCATCTGGCTTCATATATTGTGGAAGGTTTTCAAACGTTATGTATTTACTACCACTCTTGGCATCCCAATCGAATGATGCAGCTGGTCCAGTTTTATCAAAATGGATGTCTTCTCGAACCGTTTTCTTCGATAGATTCTCATTCGATGAATCCTTTTTTTCTGTACTTCCTTGATGACAAGCACTAAAGAATAAGGGGAATAGCATGCCCCCAAATAACAGGCACCGTTTTATATTTTTTTTCATCTTATCTCCTCCTAATCTCACCCTCATTTTACCATCAATCCCCTCTTTTGTCAGTCAAATATATATAATAGGCTGGATTTTTCATCCAGCCTATTTAAACAAGACAAACAATAGATTAGTTTGACCTCCTTGCGAAATTCAACCTAATCGATTAATTTTTTACATCATATAGGAACCTTTTTTTAATATCTTCTTTCATCTTTTTATTAGGAATTTTCTCTAAATCCATATATTTGAAGAATCCTTCATCATTTTGAACGACATGAACCTTCCCATCTTTAGTATACTCAGCTGGTATGGTAAGGTTACCGAAGGACTGACCAAAATCTCTAGAGATCACGTAGTTCTGTACTTCATACAAGCGTCGCAATAATGAGAACTCTGTAGCATCGTTACTTTGATTTAATTCCTTTTTAAAATATTGGAAAAATTCTTTTTTGTTATTCGCAAGATGTTCTTGGCCATCTTTTGAAAGCTCTGCTGGTATCTTATAATACCGTAGGACATCATACCATCCACCTGAACGCTGCTCTGGAACTTTATAAAACAGTTCCAAAAATGAAATATCAAAGTTGAGATCTTCAGGTCCGAGAAAGTATAGGTAGGCATTCTCCCCTTCTGTATATTCTTCATCCCATTTTACAGTAGTGAAATCATTCCCTTTGCGCAAAATCGAATATACTTTCGGATAGAGTGTTTTCAATGGGATGTCCTTAGTCTCATCACTACGATCTGTAAATAACAAACGTGAATGTTGGAGCTGCAATTGTCCTCTTTCAAAATTGTATTCAAATGGATGCAAGTCTTTGTCGCTTTCTCGATTTTCTTTTTGAACTTGTTCATAACCTTTGCCTGATGAGGTTTTCCAAGCGAACTTTCCATCCTTAACATTCATTAACCCTATACGAGATTGATACTCTGTTTGTACATAGATATTTCCAGGTTCTACAATATATTTGTCTTTCTTATCGACAAGAATATCAATCGGAATGTATGTTTCTCCATCATCTGTATCCAACAACATAGAAGAAACATTAACAGATAAGGGGATATAATTCTTATCCATATCTCGTACTATCTTAAAAACATCATATGTTTTCTTCACTAAGCGCTTGTCCTTGGTATCATAGACATCAATGAGCCAGTACTCTCCCTTTTGTGCTTTATTTGTAGTTAGGTAAGGAACTTGATTGCCACGAATATAATATTGAAAATAGAGACGTGGGTCAGATTTTAATTTGTAACTTTCTTGTGCAATGTACCGTTCACTATTTCCACCATTTATAAACCATTCTACTTTAACTTTTGAATTATACGAATATGCTTCCAGCGCCTCATCCACTTCTTTTTTATTATCCCATTGAATAGCTACTGCTTTCCCACCTGCAATAAACTGGGAGTCAACTATGTGTGGACGAGGTTTCCAAGTTACAAATTGTGATATATCACGCTTATGAATTTCATATTGGATGAACCAGCCTCCTGCTAAGGTAACGAGTAATACAAATATCCAAAATTTGATTGATTTAAAAAACTTCTTCATTCCATCTCCTCCTAATCTCATCCTCATTTTACCATCAATCCCCCCTTTTGTCAGTCAAATAGATAAAAGGCTAGGACAAAAGTCCTAGCCTCTTAATTGTTTTTGGATTGTCCAGCAAGACGCAGTGGTTGAGTGGGCTCTACTACGCTGATTTCATCAGCTTTTACA
>ERZ841116.792-NODE-792-length-20148-cov-17.603096_pt1 | contig 20148 bp, 14 predicted proteins | sample MGYA00519875_ERZ841116 | MGnify/ENA primary metagenome ERZ841116 (study PRJEB31850, sample SAMEA3708889) | human gut metagenome | biome: human gut; feature: human-associated habitat; material: faeces | place: China | collected 2014 ... | reverse complement strand
TAAACGCGCCGATATTTGGCATCACCATGTTGCTGAGGAAACGACCAAAGCTTTGAACTTTGATCTTGAAATCGGATGACATAAAACACCCCTTCTTATGTTTACGCTTAGGCTTGCGGCCCGAGGTTTATCGTTAATGTGCGGCGGCAGAGGTAGCCGGGCCCTGTTCTGATGCTGTGAAATCTGGCACTGAATCGTTCAACTGTCCAGACAGTGAAAATTTGTGTGACATATGTCACGTAAATGTAGGGGGTGTGGCATTTAATGACGTGATCCGAATCACAAAATTAGTGGGTAAAAAAAATACGATGGCGAAAAACAAAGCAAAAACCACGTGTTTTTGTGATTGTGATCGCATTTTTGTTTTGTGGGTTTGTTTCTGGATTGTGACTGATTTCACAAAATATTTTTATGCAGATTTCTCTGGCTGTGATCGGCGGCAAACTCTGCTTTGCGAATTGGCGTCAGGATAGTCTTGCGTGACACGTAAAGCTAAAAAACCACTTTTCATGTGTGGTATGGCGAAAAGTTAAAAGGTGGATTACGCTCATAATGTAAGGTTAAGTATATTATTATTCAGGTTATATTTTGACACGTTTATAAACTTGCATGGAGATATTATAAAAACCGATACTCCCCGGCTCTGAAATAACCAGTGTGCCTTTTAAATTTAAAAATAAATTAATTAGGCTGCGTGCTGTTTTATTCGTTTAATGAGTTGACGTTGTTTAAGTGAGGAAAATATGTTTCTCAACTATTTTGCGTTGGGCGTATTGATTTTTGTATTTCTGGTGCTTTTTTACGGGATTATCGCTATTCATGATATCCCTTATAATATGGCTAAAAAACGTAATCATCCCCATGCTGATGCGATTCATACGGCAGGCTGGATTAGCCTGTTCACCCTCCATGCCATCTGGCCGTTTCTGTGGATTTGGGCCACGCTCTACCGTGAAGATCGCGGTTGGGGCATGCAGAACCACATTACAAAGCCAGATGAGGTTCCGGGCATGGATGCGCTGTCCAAACGCGTGGCCGAATTAGAACAAAAGCTGGCGGCGGTACAGCCCACTGCTGATCAGAACACGCTGGAGCGCTAATCATGGATCTGTTGATTATTTTGACCTATGTGGCATTTGCCTGGGCGATCTTTAAAATATTCCGCATTCCGGTAAATCAGTGGACGCTCGCCACCGCAACGTTGGGTGGGGTATTTATTGTTGCCGGACTGATTCTGTTAATGAACTATAACCATCCGTATACCTTTACGGCGCAAAAAGCGGTTATTTCCATTCCGATTACACCGCAGGTGACGGGCGTGGTCACCGAAGTGACTGATAAAAACAACCAGCTCATTAAAAAAGGCGAAGTATTATTTAAACTTGATCCGGGCCGCTACCAGGCGCGGGTCGACAGACTCAAGGCCGATCTGGTCACCGCAACCCACAATATCGATAGCCTGAAAGCGCAGCTTGCAGAAGCCGTCGCTAATACCACGCGCGTCTCGGCAGAGCGTGACCGCCTGTATAAAGATTATCAGCGTTACCTGAAAGGCAGCCGGGCGAAGGTGAACCCGTTTTCTGAAAGCGATATCGACAACGCGCGGCAGAACTATCTGGCGCAGGATGCGCTGGTGAAAGGTTCTGTGGCTGAACAGACGCAGATTCAAAGTCAGTTAGACAGCATGGTGAACGGTGAACAGTCGCAGATTGCTTCATTACGCGCCCAGCTTGCCGAAGCGAAATACAATCTCGATCAGACCGTGGTGCGCGCGCCGAGCAACGGCTATATCACCCAGGTGCTGATCCGTCCGGGGACCTATGCCGCCGCGTTACCTCTGCGTCCGGTCATGGTCTTTATTCCGGAACAGAAACGTCAGATTGTGGCGCAGTTCCGCCAGAACTCGCTGCTGCGTCTTAAGCCGGGTGATGAAGCGGAAGTGGTGTTTAATGCGCTGCCGGGCCAGGTATTTACCGGGAAACTCACCAGCGTCCTGCCGGTGGTGCCGGGAGGGTCGTACCAGGCGCAGGGGGCGTTGCAGGCATTGACCGTCACACCGGGCACGGATGGCGTACAGGCGCTGATTGAACTGGAGCCTAACGCCGACGTCGATGCGCTACCAGACGGTATCTATGCCCAGGTGGCGGTCTATTCAGACCATTTCGCCCACGTCTCGGTAATGCGTAAAGTGTTGCTGCGCATGACCAGCTGGATGCACTACCTCTACCTCGATCATTAATCCCGCCAGGGCAGGAATGCGACATCCATACCTGCCCTTTTTTCATCCCGTGATCCATACTGACCTTTTTCCGGCATCAAGGATCAGGCAATGAAACTCATCGGTAGCTACACCAGTCCCTTCGTGCGAAAAATCTCGATTCTCCTGCTGGAGAAAGGGATGACATTCGAATTCGTCAATGAACAGCCCTACAACGCTGAAAACGGCGTCGCGCAGTACAACCCGCTAGGAAAAGTTCCGGCGCTGGTGACGGACGAGGGTGAATACTGGTTCGACTCCCCGATTATTGCGGAGTATATCGAGCTGTTGGGCGTGGCCCCGGCCATGCTGCCGGCTGACCCAAAAGCGGCGCTGGCGGTGAAGCAGATTGAAGCCCTGGCCGACGGCATTATGGATGCGGCGCTGACTTCCGTGCGTGAGCAGGCAAGGCCTGCCGCACAGCAGTCAGAAAACGAACTGCTGCGCCAGCGGGAAAAAATCAACCGCAGTCTGGATATGTGCGAACAGCTCATCCGGGAGGGAAAAATTCACACCGACAGCCTGAACCTGGCCACCATCGCCATTGCCTGCGCCATCGGGTATCTCAATTTCCGCCGCGTGTCCCCCGGCTGGTGCGTTGACCGACCGTTGCTGGTGAAGCTGGCTGAAACGCTCTTTAGCCGCGAGAGCTTTGCCCGTACCGAACCGCCAAAGGCTTGACGCGGGTTATAACACTTCGCTGCAGGAGGCGGTACAATCTCTCCACATGTTAACTCCCTCTCCCGTCGGGAGGGGGGAAGATATTTACTCGCCAGGCGCTTTCATGACTACTCATCATTCGCTCTACAGCCAGATCCCCGCTACCGCTCGTCTTCTTCGCGAACCTCGCATTCATGCTGTTGTGGAGCGTTTCGGCCATACCGCGACGGTTGAGATGTTACGCCTGCTTCAGGACGAAGCCCGATGCGCCATTCAGGCAGAAAATAGCTTGCCCGGCTGGTGTAGCGCGTGGGAGCTGGAAGTGGAACATCGGCTGGACAAGAACGCGCAAAGCGCATTACGCCCGGTGATCAACCTTACCGGTACCGTGCTGCACACCAACCTGGGCCGCGCGCAGCAGGCGGAAGAGGCCGTGGCTGCGGTCGGGCAGGCCATGCGAACGCCGGTGACGCTGGAGTACGATCTGGACGGCGCAGGACGCGGGCATCGCGATCGTGCCCTGGCGGATCTGCTGTGCCAGCTGACCGGTGCAGAAGATGCCTGCATTGTGAATAACAACGCCGCAGCGGTGCTGCTAATGCTGGCGGCCACCGCCAGTGGCAAAGAGGTGGTGGTATCCCGCGGCGAGCTGGTGGAAATTGGCGGGGCGTTTCGCATCCCGGACGTGATGCGCCAGGCGGGCTGCACGCTGCATGAGGTCGGTACCACCAACCGTACCCATGCGAAAGATTATCGCGCAGCGGTGAATGAAAACACCGCCCTGCTGATGAAGGTTCACACCAGCAATTATCAGATAGAAGGCTTCACCAAAACGGTTGATGAGGCCGAGCTGGCGGAGATTGGGCGCGAACTGAATATCCCGGTGATTGCCGATCTCGGCAGCGGTTCGCTGGTGGACCTGAGCCAGTACGGCTTGCCAAAAGAACCGATGCCGCAAGAGATGATTGCGGCGGGCGTCAGCCTGGTGAGTTTTTCCGGCGACAAACTGCTGGGCGGGCCGCAGGCCGGAATTATCGTCGGCAAACGCGAGCTGATTGCCCGGCTGCAGCAGCATCCGCTCAAGCGCGCCCTGCGAGCCGATAAAATGACCCTTGCCGCGCTGGATGCGACGCTGCGGCTCTATCTCCATCCGGAGAAGCTGGCCGACCGCCTGCCTGTGCTGCGTCTCTTAACCCGTAATGCCGCCTCGATTCGTGCGCAGGCCGAGTTATTGCTGCCGCGCATCGCCCCGCACTACCCTGATTTTGACGTTCGGATTGAGCCCTGCCAGTCGCAGATTGGCAGCGGTTCGCTGCCGGTGGACAGGCTGCCGAGCGAAGCGCTCACGTTTACCCCGCGTGACGGGCGCGGCAGCCACCTGGAGGCCCTGTCGTTACGCTGGCGCGCCATGCCTGTGCCGGTTATCGGGCGGATTTACGATGGACGAATGTGGCTGGATCTGCGCTGCCTTGATGATGAAGAGCGATTTCTGGAGATGTTGTTGAAATGATTATTGCCACCGCCGGTCATGTCGACCACGGAAAAACGACGTTGCTGCAGGCGATTACTGGCATAAACGCCGATCGTCTGCCGGAAGAGAAAAAGCGCGGCATGACCATCGACCTGGGCTATGCCTACTGGCCCCAGCCAGACGGCCGCGTGCTGGGTTTTATTGATGTACCAGGGCACGAGAAGTTTCTGTCTAACATGCTGGCGGGGGTGGGGGGTATTGATCATGCCCTGCTGGTCGTGGCCTGCGATGACGGCGTGATGGCGCAAACCCGCGAGCATCTGGCAATCCTCCAGCTGACCGGCAACCCGCAGCTGACCGTGGCGCTGACGAAAGCTGACCGCGTGGATGACGCGCGCGTCGGCGAGGTGCGCGAAGGGGTGCAGGCCACCTTACGAGAGTATGGTTTTGCCGATGCGCCGATTTTTGTCACCGTGGCCACCGAAGGCCGCGGCATCGACGAACTTCGTCACCATTTGCAGCAACTGACGTCACGTGACCACGCAAGTCATCATCGCTTCCGTCTGGCGATTGATCGGGCATTTACCGTAAAAGGGGCGGGCCTGGTGGTCACCGGTACCGCGTTGAGCGGTGAAGTGAAGGTGGGCGATAGCCTGTGGCTGACGGGCGTTAACAAACCGATGCGCGTGCGCGGCTTACATGCACAGAACCAGCCCGCAGAGCAGGCGCATGCCGGGCAGCGGATCGCGCTGAATATTGCCGGAGATGCGGAAAAAGAGCAGCTTAACCGCGGCGACTGGCTGCTGGCCGATGCTCTGCCAGAGCCGTCTGAACGCGTGATTGTCTCTCTGCAGACGAATGTGCCGCTGACTCAGTGGCAGCCGCTGCATATTCACCACGCGGCCAGCCATATCACCGGACGCGTGTCGCTGCTGGAAAACGATCTTGCTGAACTGGTTTTCGATTCACCACTCTGGCTTGCAGACAACGACCGTCTGGTTCTGCGGGATATCTCCGCGCGGGAAACGCTGGCCGGGGCACGGGTGGTGGCGCTTAACTCGCCGCGACGCGGCAAGCGTAAACCGGAATATCTGCAATGGCTGGCCGCGCTGGCACAGGCCCCTGATGATAACGCCGCGCTGCGGGTGCATCTCGATCGCGGTGCAGTGAACCTGGGTGATTTTGCCTGGGCACGCCAGCTGAGCAGGGAAGGATTAGACCCGCTGACCCGGCAGCCGGGCTTTATTCAGGCCGGTAATAGCCTGTTGAATGCCCCGGTTGCCGCACGCTGGCAGCGTAAAATACTCACCACTCTCGCGACGTATCATGAACAGCATCAGGATGAGCCTGGTCCGGGGCGTGAGCGTCTGCGCCGCATGGCGCTGCCGATGGAAGACGATGCGCTAGTGCTGCTGCTGATTGAAAACATGCGCGAAAGCGGGGTGATTAAAAGCCACCACGGCTGGCTGCACCTGCCGGATCACAAAGCCGGATTCACCGCAGAGCAGGAGGTTATCTGGCAGAAAGTGGCTTCGCTGTTTGGTGATGAGCCGTGGTGGGTTCGCGATCTGGCGCGCGAAACGAACACCGACGAGCAGGCGATGCGTCAGGTATTACGCCACGCGGCGCAGCAGGGGCTGATAGTTGCGATCGTGAAAGATCGTTATTACCGTAACGATCGCATTGTGGCGTTTGCTAACCTGATCCGCGAGCTGGATCAGGCGCGCGGCTCCACCTGTGCAGCCGATTTTCGCGATCGGCTGAACGTAGGGCGCAAGCTGGCGATTCAGATCCTGGAATATTTCAATCGTATTGGGTTTACGCGTCGCCGCGGTAACGACCATGTTCTGCGAGATTCGTTATTATTTCCTGAAACTCCGTGACCCCCGTCGTAAACACCGTTACCGGTTGGCGAGAAAATCGCCAGCCGGGACTACCCTTGTTGTACACCAACAGCAAGGAGACGGTCATGACAAACAATCCTCCCTCTTCGCGTATCCAGCCTGGCGAGTATGGTTTTCCCCTCAAGCTAAAGCCTCGTTATGACAACTTTATTGGCGGCGACTGGGTGGCCCCCTTCGACGGCGAATACTATTCCAACCTGACCCCCGTTACCGGCCAGCCGCTGTGTGAAATAGCCAGCTCCGGCAAGCGCGATATCGATCTGGCGCTGGATGCGGCGCACAACGCGAAAGACAAATGGGGGCATACCTCCGTTCAGGATCGGGCAGCCATTCTGTTCAAAATCGCTGACCGGATGGAGCAGAATCTGGAACTGCTGGCGACGGCAGAAACCTGGGATAACGGCAAGCCGATCCGGGAAACGATGGCGGCAGACGTGCCGCTGGCCATTGACCACTTCCGCTATTTTGCCTCCTGTATTCGCGCTCAGGAGGGCGGAATCAGCGAGGTCGACAGCGACACCGTGGCGTATCACTTCCACGAACCGCTGGGCGTGGTAGGGCAAATTATTCCGTGGAACTTCCCGCTGCTGATGGCGAGCTGGAAAATGGCGCCCGCGCTGGCAGCAGGCAACTGCATTGTGCTCAAACCGGCGCGTCTGACCCCGCTTTCGGTTCTGCTGCTGATGGAAATCGTTGGCGATCTCCTGCCGCCGGGCGTGATTAACGTGGTGAACGGTGCGGGTGGCGAGATAGGGGAGTATCTGGCTACGTCTAAACGTATCGCCAAAGTGGCGTTTACCGGGTCGACGGAAGTGGGCCAGCAGATCATGCAGTACGCCACCCAGAACATCATTCCGGTGACGCTTGAGCTCGGGGGAAAATCCCCGAACATCTTCTTTGCAGACGTGATGGAAGAAGAGGATGCCTTCTTCGATAAAGCCCTGGAAGGGTTTGCGCTGTTTGCGTTTAACCAGGGTGAAGTCTGTACCTGCCCGAGTCGCGCGCTGGTGCAGGAGTCTATCTATGAACGCTTCATGGAGCGCGCCATTCGCCGCGTCGAATCTATCCGCAGCGGGAACCCGCTTGATAACGTTACGCAGATGGGGGCGCAGGTCTCACATGGACAGCTGGAGACCATTCTCAACTACATTGATATCGGCAAGAAAGAGGGCGCAGATATCCTGACCGGCGGCTGCCGTAAGGTACTTGGTGGCGATCTGCAGGACGGGTATTACCTTGAGCCGACGATCCTGTTTGGCAAGAACAACATGCGCGTCTTCCAGGAGGAGATTTTCGGACCGGTGCTGGCGGTGACCACCTTCAAAACGATGGAGGAGGCACTGGAGATTGCCAACGACACGCCGTATGGTCTGGGGGCGGGCGTCTGGAGCCGCAACGGTAATCTGGCCTATAAAATGGGCCGGGGCATTCAGGCCGGGCGCGTCTGGACCAACTGCTATCACGCCTATCCGGCACACGCCGCATTTGGGGGTTATAAGCAATCCGGCATCGGGCGTGAAACCCACAAGATGATGCTGGAGCATTACCAGCAGACGAAATGTTTGCTGGTCAGCTACTCCGATAAACCGCTGGGCCTGTTCTAGTCGCCCTGCTCAGGCCGTCCCTGGGCGGCCTGAGCAATTTGCTGGCGCAGGCAATTGAGGACGCCATCAAGGACGTACTGCACACGCCAGGGCTGGTATTCACGTTTGCGGAATATCGCGGTCAGATCGAGCCACCATTCTTCCTGATGCGGGAAGCAGGGAACCAGCATGCCTTGCGCTAATTCTTTTTTTAGGCTCTCTTTAGGTGCGAATACGATGCCAAGATTATTTCTTGCCAGCTCCAGCGCCGTCTGCGTGTTGTCGCAAATATAATTTCCGGTCACCCTGTAATCTTGCACGTTATCACTACCATGGGTACGAAAACGCCAGATATTTGCATCGTCGACCAACATGGAATCGATCAGAATACATGAGTGATTAATTAAATCGTCAGGTCCGGCTAACGGATGATTATTTAAATATTCCTGAGTGGCGAATGCCGTAACGGAATATTTTGTTAATACGCTGGCGACCAGACTTCCATCTTTTGGTTGTGCATAGGTAATTAAAATATCGCAGTCATCCGGGAAGGAAACGCCTTCTGAAAATTCATTGCGGTCCAGGTTGTACGTTTTCAGGGAGATACGAATGTCGCCGATGTCTTTTATCTGATGGATGACATGGCGCGCGAGGTAGGTGACAATTCCCGTGGGCGCGTAAAGGGTCACTTTGCCCCGCTTTTCATGCTTATAATCGGCAATGAAATTCACGAGCTGATCGTTTTTGTCCAGCGAAGCGTCAATATAGGGAAGTAACGCTTCACCAAACTGAGTAAGCGCAAGCTGACGGGTCGTGCGCTCAAAAACCTTTAGTCCAACCCGCGCTTCAAAATCAGAGAGATATTTACTGACGTTAGCCTGCGCCATACCTAACAGGGCAGCGGCATCACCAATGCTGTGAGTGGCGGCGATGACGGAGATTATTTTTAATTCGCGTGGCTTTAGCTGTAATTTACTCATCATGCGCACCCATCTATATCATTATATATATAATATTATATAAACCGCAGCGTTGCATTGGCAAATTTGTAACCATTATTATTCGCCCCGCTTGTTTGGCGTTTAAATGGATTACTTTGATGACTATTAAATACAATTTACTTATCGCTGCCACGTTATTTGCAGCCACGTCTGCAATGGCCGGTGACTTTTCAATAGGGGCGGGGGCTGTATTTAATGAGTCGCCTTATAAGGGGTATAACGAAAATACCACTGCGGTGCCGTTAATCAGTTACGAAAGCGATCGTTTTTATGTGCGCCAGACCACGGGCGGCTGGATCCTGTGGAAAGACGCAAAAAATGAACTCAGCCTGACCGCATCATGGATGCCGCTGCATTTTGATCCCGATGACAATGACGACCATCAGATGAAACAGCTTGATGAGCGTAAGGCGTCCGCTTTCCTCGGTGGCGCGTACTATCACCACGAAAGCTGGGGTTCTTTGAAAGTGGCGGTCTCTGGCGATGCCACGGATGAAAGCGGCGGCATGATTGGAGAAGTCTCCTACTTTCGACCCATCAGGATGGAACGTCTGACCCTGACGCCATCTGTGGGTGTTTTTTATACCGACGAAAGCTATAACGACTACTACTACGGCGTATCCGGCAACGAGTCTCGCCGCTCAGGTCTGAAGCAATACACCGCCGGTGACAGCTGGACGCCATACGTTGGCCTGGCGGCTAAATATCAGTTAACCCAGAAGCTGTACCTTAACGCCAGCGCGGTCTACACCGTGTTGCCTGACGACGTGAAGAACAGCCCGATGATCGACCGCGACGACAGCTTCGTGCTGATGACCGGGCTGACCTGGCGCTTCTGATACGGTAAAAAGCCGGGTGGCGGCTACGCCTTACCCGGCCTACATGGTTGCCATCATCGCTTTGCGTAGGCCTGTGCAAGCAAAGCGCCGCCAGGCATTTTTTGATAGCACTTATCTCCCTTTGTCCTTTTCCGTAATGACTTTTTTCTTAATATGCCCACTATGCTAATGCGATCCACCCATCATTAAAGATGTGTATCATGTGTATGATTCTTATAAAGACATAAAACCGGTCGCGTTAGCCAGATATGGCAGCAGGCGGGAATTAAACACTGATATCAGGAGTAGTTATGTTTTATCCGGCTTACATTCATTCTGATTCCGACAGCAGCACCAGTGGCTTTTTCCCTGACGTCCCTGGCTGTTTTTTTGCAGGGGATTCCCTGGATGACGCATTTCAGGATGCGCGTGATGCACTCACTTCGCACTTCGAAGCCCTGTTAGAAATGGATGAAGCATTGCCGCTTCCTGGTAATGTGGAGGCACACCTGGAAAATCATCCGGACAACTTTACGGGTGGGCAATGGTTCCTGGTAGATATTAATATGAAACAGTTCGATGGCAGAGCCGAGCGTATTAACATCACAATGCCTCGTCGTTTACTGATGAAGATTGATTCCTTCGTCAGCGGGCATCCTCAGTTCAGTAATCGAAGTTCATTTCTGGCTGAGGCAGCACGTCGCGTGCTGCCTGGATAAAGATTAATTATAGAGGGCTGCGGTTGCTTTTAGGATATCGGCAAAGGAATAAATATCATCTACCGTTGCTATGGGGTGACGCGTTTCGTTTTTTTCTATATCGAAAAGACCTATGTATTTTTGTGTGCGATTAAAATGCAATCGGCAAAGGGGTTTGCGGTTGTTATCGTCTACAAGAATACCAAAGTAGCTTTTGTTATCTCTGTGAGTAATACGTGGTGCTTCCAGTACCGCTCTGGTAATTGCTTTAACAATATGGTACCCCTCAAGCTCTTCTAGTGTTGTGACCACATCAGTTTCATCTTTATGGTCGTCTTCCTCAACATGTGATGATTCATTGGGAGCATCGATCAACGCTGGGGGTATACCCGTAATGGCTGACTTGAGGCGCTCATTTACCTGATCATTTATGTATTGACTAGCAGCTTTTTTAGTCAAATTTAAAAAAGATTCCCTGACTTTTTGGGTCAGCATTCCGTCATAAACCCGGGATGCAAAAAATTTCACGAAGTCGTCTTCAGGATTGTTTAGCTGAGTATGCAGGATTTTTTTGATTTGGCTAACATATTTTAATTCACCAGCTGCATTGATAATTGATTCCAAATCAAACGAAGACTTAGTTAATTTTTTTAGTTCTGGTATTATATTCTCGTCTATATCAAGAAGATCTACTTCCAAAAATGGTTTTTCGTCCATTTTATTAGGCGCATCAAGGTCGGTAAAAAATTTATAGGTTTGTCCATTTGTGAGGATTGAAATCCTGGCGTTTGTAACATGAAAATACCTAAATAACTGGGATGCATGATTTATATTTAATGGCTCGCCAATTTTTTTACATTCAATAAGTATCTGTACATCATTATTTTTCATTATGGCATAATCGATCTTTTCGCCTTTTTTTGTACCAACATCGCAGACAAACTCTGGTGTCACCTCTGAAGGGTCAAAAACATCATAGCCTAGTACATTATGAATAAATGGCATTACAAAAGCTGTTTTTGTCGCTTCTTCCGTATTAATTACTTCTATTTGTTGTTTTATTTTATTGGATAATGCATTTAATCTTTCAGCGAATTCCATGGGATATCCTTATTTTAACTATGTGTCTTTATGGAATAACACTAAAATCTGTGCCAGACAATGGTATGCTGAGGCGATGGACACTAAAAAAACAATACCGAGGGCTAGATCACATTGTCTTTCAATCTCTAATAAATCATCGAGCTCGGCATTCACGAGCTCGATAAAAATATTATATATTACGTAAGTCGGTATTATCCTTATTTATGCTTCATCCACCCATATCCGCATCTCCCCTTCTCCCCGGTTTGCCCAACTGAACCAGGGAATAAAGGTCAGCGTCTGGGGCTGACGCTGTACCGGCGAGCGATCGTACTGCCACAGCGCATCCGTATCCTTCACGTGATAACCGCGCCCCTCCGCCTGTATCAACATTTTGTGCGCGAAAATGCCTTTGCCTTCAAATACCCGGAACGCACTGTTTTCAGGCAAAGAGAGGTTATGCAGATTTGCGCCGTTATCAGCTTCTTCCAGACAGTAAACCAGGGGCCCGCGCTGAAGCGCGACTTTACCTGCCTGCTGGCGCACCTGCGGGTTACCGTACACGCGGCGAACCGGCATAGGGAGTGTCAGAGTCAGCGTGTCGCCCTCATGCCAGCAACGGTTGAGGTAAAGATATCCACGAACGACCTCACCGGTGACGCGTTCACCATTCAGCGAAACAGCCGGTTCGGCGCACCAGTCCGGCAGCCGCAGGGCCAGCGTGTGAGTCACCGGAACAGGCGAGGTTATTTCGATGGTCACCTGATCCTGCCACGGATAGTTACCGCTAATACGTAGCCGGAGTGTGTTTTCATCAATCTGTATGGCGACATCGTTCCCCACATACAGGTTGATCAACAGGGCATCCGGGCGAACGGTATAAATGTAATGTCCCAGTGAGGTCAGCACGCGGGCGATATTCGGCGGACAGCAGGCGCAGCCGAACCATCGCTGGCGGACGGGCTTCACGTGATCGTAGATATGGTTGAACGCCAGCGTTTTCGGATGTACCTCCAGCGGGTTCACATAGAAGAAGTGTTTTCCGTCCAGCGCCATGCCACCGAGTACCGTGTTGTATAACGCGCGCTCCATCACGTCGGCGTAGTGACTGTCTGCCTCCATCTCGAGCATCCGGCGGGCAAACATCATCAGGCCAATGGAGGCGCAGCTTTCCGCGTACACCGTATCGTTGGGCAGATCGTAATCGCTGCTGAACGCCTCGCCGCTACTTTGCGAGCCAATCCCGCCGGTAATGTACAGCTGGCGCTGCGCCATGTTATTCCACAGCCGCAGGCAGTCCTGGCGTTTACCTTCGTCGCCGCTCAGGCGCGCCAGATGCGCCATGCCCGCCATCAGGTAGACAAAGCGTACCGCATGGCCGATGGCCGTTTGTTGTTCAGCAAGAGGTTGATGTGCCTGGCTGTAGGCTTTGTCCTTGACCATCCACGCAGGTCCATAGGTATTCCAGTATGACGTTTTGCCACGCTTCTCGTACTCGATATCGTAGAAGTGAGGCTGGGCGCCGCGTTCCTCAATAAAGTATTTCACCAGATTGAGGTAGCGTGGTTCCTCCGTGACGTCGTACAGCCGCATCAGCGCCAGCTCGATTTCCGGGTGGCCAGGATAACCGTGCAGCTGCGTTTCGCCAGGGCCAAACACGCTGTCGATATGGTCTGCCAGCCTGCACACCACATCCAGCAGGTTGCGTTTACCGGTTCCCTGAAACCAGGCCACGCCAGCCTCAATCATATGCCCGGCGCAGTAAAGCTCGTGGCATTCGGCCAGATTGGTCCAGCGCGCCTCGGGGGCCTTAACCGTAAAGTACGTATTGAGATAGCCATCTTCACACTGTGCTGCGGCAATCAGTTCAATGACCTCGTCGGCGGTTTTTTCCAGTTCAGCATCCGGTTTCTGGCATAGTGACCACGCCACGGCCTCCAGCCATTTCGCCACGTCGCTGTCCTGAAACACCATCCCGTAGAATTCACCCTCTTCCAGACCCGCGGCAATGCGGAAGTTGGTGATGGCGTGGCTGGGTTCAGCCTCTGCCACGCGATCGTTCAGCGCATCCCACTGGTAGGGGATCACCACATCACGGACCAGTCGTTGATACTGCCCGAGAAACGGGTCATTGATTTTCAGTTGGTGCAGATCGGGTTCCATTACGGACATCGTATTCTCCTCAGGAAGGGACATGACGCTGGCGCAGATCGGTGGCAATCCGCGACATCAGTGGATTGTTAAGCCTGCACCAGCGGATAGTGACCGCCAGCAGCAGATGGAAAAGGGCAGGCAGCAGTGTCTCCATGGCGGTGATGCCCTGTAACGAGGCTGGCGTCTGGTTACCCATGCCCGGCTGATAGGCTACGGTGATAAACACCAGGCTGATGATCCCGGCGCTGGATGCCCATGCGAGCTTGATGAAAAACAGGTTGAAGGCGAAGTTCATGCCCGATGAGCGCACGCCGTTTTTCCATTCACCGTAGTCATCGGCAAAAGCCATCAGCGAGAAGTGCAGTGGCAGGGTAAAACCGAGGATCACGCCGTTGCTTAAAATAATCACCAGCCAGAGCGTCTGGTGCGCCGGGCCTCCCGGCAGAAACCACATGCCCACCGCAAGCGCAGCGAGCACCAGGTTGGTGTAGTAGTAGAGTTTGACGGTATCAATACGGCGCGACAGCGGATTGACGATCACCGCACCCAGAATGGCCGCAAAAGTCACCATCGTGAAAAAGAGCGAGGTATAGGCCGTGCTGCCCTGCAGGACGTAGGTGATGAAGTACATGTATCCGCCGCCGCGAATGTTGAAAACGTTGATCAGCAGAAACGACATCACCAGCATCAGGAGCAGTTGATCGTTTTTACGCAGGCCCGCAAGGTGCTCGCGTAAGGTGAATTTACCCATCAGCGCCAGCGGAACGCGCTCGCGAACCCAGAAGAAGCAGCAGAGAAACATCACCACGGCGATAGCACACAGGACGCCGACGCCAAGCTGATAACCCTTTGCGGCATCGCCCTGACCGAGCTCCGCGACCAGCCATGGCAATCCCACAGAGACCAGAAAACCCGCCACGCCGCACAGCACAAAGCGCCATGACTGGCAGGCGATCACCTCGTTGTGTCGGGTAGTCATGGTGTTAATCAGCGCGCAGTAGGGCACGTTAATGGCGGTATAACCAACGGACAACAGCAAATAGGTACCAAACGCCCAGGCGATTTTCACCCCCATGCTGGCTTCCGGTACGGTGAACGTCAGCACGCCAATCACCCCGATGGGGAGCGCCACCCATAGCTGCCAGGGACGAAAACGTCCCCAGCGGCTCTGCGTGCGGTCAGCAATCACGCCCATCACCGGATCGGAGATGGCATCAAACACACGAAGAGCAATAAATAGCGTGCCCACGAGCGCGGGAGTGAGGCCAAAGACATCGGTATAGAAAAAGGTCAGGAAATTCATGATCAGGCAGGTAATTACCGTCCCGCCCGCATCACCCAGGCCGTAGCCAATTTTTTCGCGGACGGACAGCCGGTCATCTGCCGCCCCTTGTGTCACGTCTGATTCAGTAATCGGTGTGGAAGTCATGAAGTAACTCCTCGATGAACGAATTTATTATCGTATTTATGCAAGGTACCCATTTATTCTGCATTGAACGGCAAGGCCAACAAGGGAAGGGAAAAGTATAAAAAGGTGACGATTCCGACCTGATGAAGAAAATGTGATTTCGATCGGACAGTTATTCAGATATTAGTTAATAATCAATGCGTAAATTGAATATTGATGGCAATAAAAGCGGAATGGTGAATATCCATGCTCGAATTATCCATAGCGCTTCCGATTAAGGTCCAAAATGGCGGGCTATTTATTTCCCGGGGCGTGGGTCGCCATCCTGCGCGGAAATTAACATCGTGGGAGATTATTTTTGTCGAAAAAGGGACATTAACGATCCAGGAAGAAAATACGGTGTTTGAGGTGCGTGCGGGGGAGACGTTACTGCTTTGGCCTGACAGGCGACACGTGGGCGTAGGCGAATTCCCTGTCGATCTTAAATTTTACTGGCTGCATTTTGAGATTGAACATTACCCCTCTTCACAACCCAATCTGGCGATAGAACAGCATTGTCGCGTGAGGGACGCCCAGTCTGTCATTTCTCTTTTCCGCCAGTTCTTAAGCGAGCAGGAGAAATTACAGCGAACCATGGCGCTTGAAATCATTTTACTGCTGATCTTACAGCAAATTTCCCGTCCTTCCGGATATGAAGACAGCGCCAATGAAGCCGGTGCGGCCATGGCGTGGAAGGCGAAACAGCTTATTCGCACACAGTTTCATTTACCGCTTTCAACGTCGCTACTGGCAAAAGAGCTGCACTGCAATGCGGATTATCTTGGGCGAGTATTTCGCCGGACATTTCATTTAACCCTGACGGAGGCCATTCATCGCCAGCGTGTCCGGGCGGCAGAAAAATTACTGCTCAACGAGGCCGCATCATTAACCGAAGTAGCGACACGCTGCGGTTTTAATGATGTGGGCTATTTTCGACAGATTTTTTCTAAGCACACCGGTCTAACGCCCGCCGTCTGGAAACGGCGGTACTGTAAAGAGCATATTAATTCTGGTTGACCTGTCTCGGGGTCGCCAGATTATGCCCGCTGTGCAGCATCATCTGGCGTAACGCGTCACTGACCGTCTTCGAGCCAGGCTTTTTCGATTTCTTCGGCGAGAATTTTGACGCCCGCTTCAATTTTTTCCGGATCGGGCACGTAGTTCATACGCATGCACTGGTGCGTGTGCGGCCACGGCTTATCCAGACCCGGGAAGAAGTAATCACCCGGCACCATCAACACACCGCGTTTTTTCAGACGCTGGTAGAGCAGTTCGGTGGTGATCGGCAGGTCCTTAAACCACAGCCAGAGGAAAATCGCCCCTTCAGGTTTGTGGATCAGGCAGCGCTCTTCCGGCAGGTAGCGGCGAATCGTCGCGATGGTTTCCTGAACGCGCTGATAATAAAACGGCTTGATAACCTCGTTAGACAGACGCAGCAGGTCGTTGCGCTTAATCATTTCACACATCATTGCCGGACCGATGCCGCCCGGTGAAAGGCTGATAATGCCGTTCATATTGGTAATGGCGGTGATGATTTTCTCGTTGGCGATGATAATGCCGCAGCGGCTACCCGGCAGGCCCAGCTTAGAGAGGCTCATACACAGAACGATATTCGGGTTCCACAGCGGACGCGCTTCGCTGAAGATAATGCCCGGGAACGGCACGCCGTAGGCGTTATCGATCACCAGCGGAATGCCGTGCTGATTTGCCAGCGCATCCAGCTTCATCAGCTCGTCGTCGGTAATGACGTTGCCCGTCGGGTTAGTCGGACGGGAGACGCAGATCATGCCCGTCTCTTCACCGATATGCAGATGTTCAAAATCGACGTGATATTTGAACTGGCCTTCCGGCAGCAGCTCAATGTTAGGGCGTGCGGAGACGAACAGATCCTCTTCCAGACCGGAATCGGCATAGCCGATATATTCCGGGGCCAGCGGGAACAGCACTTTTTTGGTCGTGCCGTCGGCGCGACGTCCAGCGAACAGGTTAAACAAGTAGAAAAACGCGCTCTGGCTGCCGTTTGTTAGTGCAATATTCTGTGGTTCGATATCCCAACCCAGCTCGTCACGCAGCATTCCAGCGAGGAGCGCCAGCAGTTCAGTTTTACCCTGAGGACCGTCGTAATTGCAGAGCGCATCGGTCGCTTTGCCGTTTTCCAGCATCTGAGCGAGCAGCGTCTGGAAATAGGTATTCATCTCCGGAATTTGAGCCGGGTTTCCGCCGCCGAGCATGATTGCGCCCGGTGTGCGCAGCCCGTCGTTGAGGTCCTCCATCAGGCGAGTAATGCCTGAATGGCGGGTGAATTTGTCGCCGAAAAGTGAAAACGTCATAGCAGGTGATCTGTCGAGCTTATTTTGAAAGTGGGTAACCATAACGCTAGCACCGTGTTGGTGCAAATCGGGTGGTGTGGTCGGATTTGTTGTTTTATGTGGCGGGTAAGGATTTATTCAGTGAATTGTTCTGGCGATTTTTTCTCCCCTCACCCCGGCCCTCTCCCCTGTGGAGAGAGGGTTAGGGTGAGGGGGGGATTATTGATTACCAGCCCATACCACCATGACTTTATCGCCCTTGTGCTCGCGCACAAAGCCATACCCTTCTTTCAGCGACAGCGTGGTTTGCTTCCCTTCGCCGATCGCCGGGTGACGGGCGCGGAACTGACCCAGCATTTGCCAGTGGGCGACGGTTGACGCCTGCGTGCCCGTGACATCCTGCCAGTTCATATCCGAACGGGTGCCCTGAAGCGGGTCGGAGCCCGTCGGGCCGAACGGACGTTCGGATTCATCCCCGTAATAGATTTGTACGCTGCCCGGTGCCAGCAGGAGCAGCTCAGCCGCGCGCTGACCACCTTCGCGGAACAGGCGTGTGTCATGGGAGGAGAGGTAGCTCAGAACGTTGAAGCTTTGCAGCTTTTCTGCCATCTGCTGCCACGTCAGGTCGATATCGGCCAGGCAGTTCACCGCCTTTGCCGCCTGATCCTGATAATCAAAGTTGATCATCGCATCGAAACCGTGGCGGTAATAATCACTCTGCATCACCCCGTGCCCCCAGGATTCCCCGGTCATCCAGAACGGTGCGTTGTCGAGCTTTTTGTCCGGGTTCGCCCCTTTCCAGGCCGCCAGTGCCTGACTTGTCTGATCTTTTAGCTGCTGCCAGGCTGCAAGCTCGACGTGCTTCGCGGTATCGACCCGAAAACCGTCGATGCCGTAGTCTCGTACCCACTGGCTGAGCCAGTGAGTCAGATAGTCGCGCGGGGTATATCCCGGGATGGCCTTCGCGTGGGTATCGGGTTTGTGTTGATAGAAATTGGGTAACCCGGAAGGGACGGTGGATTCCGTTTTCAGGTCGGGCAGGAACGCCAGCGACATCGTCAAATCATCAAAGCCAGGGTTGTCGTAATCACCGATGTCGGTACGGATCCATTTCTTGCCCCACCATTTTTCCCATGCGGCTTTGTCGCTGAAGTTAATGTAGTCATTGAAGCTGTGCCAGGTTTGGCCTGCACCTGGCTTCCAGTCGGTCCAGTGTTCACCCAGCGTTTTTTTCAGCTCATCACCCTGTAAATACAGCGCGCCAAACTGATACGCCTGCATGTCTGCTAGCGTCGCGTAGCCCGTGTGGTTCATGACGATATCGAACAGGATGCGGATACCACGCTTGTGTGCTTCATCGACAAGATGGCGCAAATCTTCTTCGGTACCCATGTTGGCATCAAGCTTTGTCCAGTCCTGGGTGTAATAGCCATGATACGCATAATGAGGGAAATCCCCTTTGGTCCCCCCGCCTACCCAACCGTGGATCTGCTCAAGCGGAGAGCTTATCCAGAGCGCATTCACCCCCAGTTGCTGTAAATAATCGAGCTTGCTGGCAAGTCCCTTGAGGTCGCCACCGTGGAAGGTGCCAATCTCCTGCATGCCGTCTTTATGGCGGCCATAGCTGTTGTCGTTGCTCGGGTCACCGTTCACATAGCGGTCGGTCAGGACAAAATAGACGGTGGCGTTCTGCCAGCTAAACGGTGCGGGTTTGTCCGTTTCGGCGCGCTCAAGCAGCAGCAGGCCATTACTGCCAGCGGCGGGCTGCAGGGTAATGTTTCCGTTCTGTACCGTCGCGGTCTGTTTGCTGTAGAAATCACGCACTACTGTCCCTTCCGGGAAAGTATCGCTAACGTTCAGCGTCAGCGGTTTACCGTCCCACTTCGGGCACTGGCGGATAGCGGTTGCCACCGGTTGTTCTGCTGCACTCTGAATTGTCAGCAGCAGTGTGGGCGTGCCGGAGCGAGTATCAATCCGCATCTGATATTCACCTTCGCGGAAAAGGCGCCACTGCGGCGGCGTGCCATCGCAGGGTTTGAGCGACAGCATCTCATTGAGTTTTATCGCCTCTGATGGCTGCCAGCACGTCTTGTCAAAACTCAGCGTAAGAGGACGCGTACCCTTCGCAAGCTTTGCCTGGCTGGTGAAAATCCCGGTGCCTTCGGCGCTAAAACTATTAAACCCCGGTGATGACCAGTCAGCGTGTGCCAGTGCGGGTAGCATCAGAAAAGCCAGAGCGGTGCGTTTCATTCCATTTTCCTGTCGCGGCATTTTTAACCAGTTTGCCATCAGGCGGAGGGTAAAAACTCATCCTCCAGCGCTTTCTGCCAGGAGGATGGGTGAGGATGAGTGATCCCGCGCAAAATTAGGCAGTTATCTGCGATATCGCGCACAAATTTTCAGGAGTGCTGTTTTTATAAGCAAGTTTCAGGTGACATAGTTTCGGATTTGGACTATTTCTATACGTGCTCTTGAAGTCTATTTTTGATATGATTTGAGATTCCGCTCTCAAATTTGTGAAAAAAATAAGGTGTTAGGATGATGACATCCGACCAGGAGACCTAATGATATCGACTCCCATTCGACGATATGGGGCTGCGATACTCATGTTACTCACCATGGCATTTTCAGGTGAGGTGCTTGCGAAGACGCACACGGATACAACGAGTAAGAAAGCCCACGTAATAAAGACGACAAGTAGTAAGGTTAGCAGTAAACAAGAGTATTCTCGCAATAGTGCAAAGAGTAGTTCACTTCCTGATT
>ERZ841116.780-NODE-780-length-20404-cov-7.676839_pt1 | contig 20404 bp, 17 predicted proteins | sample MGYA00519875_ERZ841116 | MGnify/ENA primary metagenome ERZ841116 (study PRJEB31850, sample SAMEA3708889) | human gut metagenome | biome: human gut; feature: human-associated habitat; material: faeces | place: China | collected 2014 ... | reverse complement strand
GCAAAAGCCTTTCGAATCAGATGAAGAACGACTCAGTGTTTTATTGAAACTGTATAAAGAAATGGCAGAAAAGGAAGCGAAATGACCTCAAATATATTTGAAATTAATTATAATGGTACAGGTGCTAGTCAATCAAATAATGCACTTGGTATGCGTGAAATGCAGGCGCGCGTATATGCTAAGAGGACTTCTCAACACTTACTGATTAAGGCGCCTCCTGCCTCTGGTAAGTCAAGAGCTCTGATGTTTATTGCTCTTGATAAACTACATGCTCAAGGCCTGAAAAAAGCTATTATAGCTGTTCCAGAAAGATCTATCGGAAAATCGTTTCGTTCAACTAAATTGACAGAATATGGTTTTTACTGGGATTGGGAAGTATTTCCAAAAAATAATTTGACTGACCAAGGGACCAGTAAAAGTAAGGTGAAGCAGTTTGTAGACTTTGTGCATTCAGAGTCACTTGATGATAGAGTTCTAATCTGTACGCATGCCACCCTGCGTTTTGCCTTTGAACAGCTAGCTGATAGCGATTTTAATGACGTTCTTTTAGCTATTGATGAATTTCATCATGTATCTCAAGATGATAATTCAGTTTTAGGAAATGCCTTGAGAAACATATTAGCCAATTCAACGGCTCATGTAGTAGCTATGACTGGTTCTTACTTTCGTGGAGATTCTGTACCAATTTTGGCACCTGAAGATGAGCAAAAATTTGATAAGGTATCCTATACTTATTATGAACAATTGGAGGGATATCAATATCTGAAAAGTTTTGCCATGGGTTATAAATTTTATCGTGGTCGTTATACGGATGCTTTGCACGAAGTACTTGATACAAGTAAGAAAACCATTATTCATATTCCCAAGGTTAATTCAGGTGAGTCAACTAAGGATAAGTATGATGAAGTTGACCGAATTTTAGACGAATTAGGGCAAGCAGTCCCAGATCCTAAGACTGGATTATGGTTGGTAACTGAGGAAACAGGTCGTGTATTGAAGGTTGCAGACCTTGTCACAGAAGAAGGTCGTGAAAAAGTCCAGGATTACCTAAACAAGATGACTAGTTTAGATGATCTCGATATCATTATTGCACTTGGTATGGCTAAAGAAGGTTTTGACTGGCCTTATGCTGAGTATGCTTTAACGATTGGTTATCGTCAGTCTCTAACGGAAATTGTTCAGATTATAGGTCGAATAACACGCGATTGTTCTAATAAGACACATGCCCAATTTACTAACCTCATTGCTCAACCAGATGCTCAAGATGATGAAGTTTTCTTTGCTGTAAATAATGTTATGAAGGCTATTACAGCTAGTTTATTAATGGAATCTGTTTTAGCACCAAATTTCAAGTTCAAGCGCAAAGACCGAGAAGATCAGAAATTTTCTGGTGCAGAAATCTTTGTGAAAGGTTTAAAAGACCCTAGTACACAAAGAACAAAGGGGATCATAGAAAATGATATGAATGATTTACGTGCTAGCATACTTCAAGAGCCTCGTATTCAAACTGCGATTGCTGCAGGTACAGATGCAGACGTGATTAATAAGCAGATGATTCCGGCAATCATTAAACAAATTTATCCTGACTTAAGTGGTGAGGAAGTTGAAGAGGTTCGTCAACAATTTATTACCCAATCTGTAGTCCAATCAGCTGAACGGAAAGTGGGAGTAGGACAAACGGATTTTCTAAAAATGGCAGATAAATTTGTGAATATTGATGAATTATCTATTGATTTGATTGATAGTGTCAATCCTTTCCAAAGAGCATATGAAGTTATTTCACGCGAAATCGATGCTCCAACTTTGAGACTGATTCAAGATTATATGGATGGTAAAAAAATGGAGTTTTCTGAAGAAGAGCTTTTGATTCTTTATCCTCAAATTAAGCAATTTCATAGAGAAAATAATCGCTATCCTGATAAATCAAGTAATGATATGTACGAACAGAGACTTGCTTATGCATTGCTCCAGTTAGCTCGGATGAAGAGGGAGAGTGATAATGACTGATTTTAAAAATTTAGAAGATATTTTTAATGATTCTGATTTTGAAAAATTAGTATCTCCTTTAAAACCTAAGGAAAAAAAAGTTGCGGACCGTGAAGTTGAAAAATTTATAGAAATTGTTGATTGGGTGAGAGAAAATAATGGGCATGAACCGCAAAAGTCCAGAGATATTAAAGAACGTAGTTTGTATTCACGATTGTACGGTATTAGAAAATCTCCTGATAGTATCCGAAAATTAGAACCTTATGATGAATTTGGACTACTAAAAATAGATGTAGTTGAGTCTGATACTCCTATTTCAAGTCCTACTAGTTTAAAAGAAATTTTATCAGATGAATTGTTTGAGTCAGTGAATAGTGCTGAAAAATCTTTATTTGATGTTTCACGTTATAAACGAACGATTCAAGCGCGTGATAAAACACGAACACGTAAACGTATGGGCAATTTTGAAGATTATCAAGGATTATTTACTCGTGTTCATGATGAAATTAGTGAAGGTTGTCGTCAAGTCAGAAAGTCTGATGTGATAAAAGAAAAAGAAATTAAACCTGGTATGTTCTATGTGGATAATGGAGTAATGGTTTATGTTGTTTCTAAGGGGGAATACTTCATTGATAAGAACGGATACACTAATGCTGAACTTCATCTCGTATATGAAAATGGTACGGAGAATAAGAATGCTTTACTTCGTTCGTTTGTATCTAATTTGCATGATAGAACGAGACATGGACGAATGGTAACTGAGTTGATAGAAGATGTGATGGGTGGTGTTAGTCCGAGTGAACGAATAACAACCGGATATATTTATGTAGTGAAATCCTTGAGTACTAATCCTCAAATTGCTGGTATTAGTAACCTTTATAAAATTGGATTTACACAAGAAAAAATTGAAAAACGCTTAGCAAATGCAGAAAAAGAAGGGACCTATCTTTATGCTCCTGTACATTTAGTAGCTAGTTTTGAGGTTCAGAATTTTAGCGCTAGAAAACTAGAAACTACTCTTCATCATTATTTTTCAGATAAACAATTAGAGGTGGAACTAACCGCACCAAATGGAGAGAATTTTGTTCCGAAAGAATGGTTCCTTGTATCACTTGATGAAATTCAGGAAGCAATTTATAAAATTGGACTTGAAATTAGTGTCCGATAAAGTATGGACCTTATTATAGTTTTATATTTTTCGGTTGACTCAAACTCAAAAAAAAAGTATAATAGGAATGTTGAGAATTGATTTTCAGTTATCTTAGTTCAGAGAAATGGCGGTGCTGCGAGCCATCTAAGCTAGGAAGTCATGCTACTCGGCTGAGACAATTGCATACAAAATGAAGAATGACAAGTTCATTGAATGAAGGTGGTACCGCGGTTTTTCGCCCTTCGTTTAGTGGCTTGTCTTTTGTTTATGGGCAGTTGTCTGGAGCTTTTTAAAGGAGATCAAAAGATGCGAACCTATCAAGTGAAACAAAAATTTCGATTGGGTGGCGAGCGGTTTGATATCAAAGATGAGTTGGGAAATGTTGAATACCAGGTTGAGGGATCTTTTCTTAAGATTCCCAAGACTTTTACCATTTATGATCAGAATGGAGAAAAAGTTAGCCATATCACCAAAAAAACAATCAGCCTTCTTCCAAAATTTGTGGTTGAGTTGATGAATGGGGACCGCTTTTATATCCATAAAAAGCTGACGATCTTCAGAGACAAATACGATATCGAAGATTTGGGACTTCGGGTACAAGGAAATATCTGGGACCTAGAATTCAAATTATTCGATGATCGGGATCAAATCGTCGCTGAGATTAGTAAGGAACTCTTTCATCTAACTTCTACTTACCAAGTATCGGTGTATGAGGATGAATACGCTGATTTAGTCATCTCACTTTGTGTCGCTATCGATTATGTCGAAATGTTAGAAGCTGGCGCAAATTAAGCTTAAAAAATTAGGAGACAAATATGAAACAATTATCTAGTGCACAAGTCCGTCAAATGTGGCTTGATTTCTGGGCAAGCAAAGGCCACTCTGTAGAACCATCTGTTAGCTTGGTTCCTGTAAACGACCCAACGCTTTTATGGATCAACTCAGGGGTTGCCACTCTTAAGAAATACTTCGATGGAACCATCAAACCTGAAAATCCACGGATTACCAATGCTCAAAAAGCTATCCGTACCAACGATATCGAAAACGTAGGGAAGACTGCTCGTCACCATACCATGTTTGAAATGTTGGGGAACTTCTCTATCGGAGATTACTTCCGTGATGAAGCCATTACGTGGGCTTATGAGCTTTTGACAAGTCCGGAATGGTTTGACTTCCCCAAAGACAAACTTTACATGACCTATTATCCTGACGACAAGGATTCATACAACCGTTGGATTGCTGTTGGTGTGGATCCAAGTCACTTGATTCCAATCGAAGACAACTTCTGGGAAATCGGTGCGGGACCTTCTGGACCAGATACAGAAATCTTCTTTGACCGTGGAGAAGCCTTTGACCCTGAAAATATCGGTCTTCGTCTGCTTGCAGAAGATATCGAAAACGACCGTTACATCGAAATTTGGAACATTGTCTTGTCACAATTTAACGCTGACCCTGCTGTTCCTCGTAGCGAATACAAGGAATTGCCACACAAGAACATTGATACGGGCGCAGGTTTGGAACGTTTGGTAGCCGTTATCCAAGGGGCGAAAACAAACTTTGAAACTGACCTCTTCATGCCAATCATCCGTGAAGTAGAAAAGATGTCTGGTAAAACCTATGATCCAGCTGGCGATAACATGAGCTTCAAGGTGATTGCTGACCACATCCGTTCGCTTTCATTTGCGATTGGAGATGGGGCTCTTCCAGGTAATGAAGGACGCGGTTACGTTCTTCGTCGTCTCCTCCGTCGTGCTTCCATGCATGGTCAAAAATTGGGGATTGAAGGAACCTTCTTGTATAAATTGGTTCCAACTGTTGGGAAGATCATGGAAAGCTACTACCCAGAAGTACTTGAAAAACAAGACTTTATCGAAAAAATCATCAAGAGTGAAGAAGAATCATTTGCTCGTACCTTGAACTCTGGTCAACACTTTGCCCAAACCATCGTTGAAGACTTGAAAGCCAAAGGTCAAACAGTGATTGCTGGTCAAGATGTCTTCAAACTCTATGATACATACGGATTCCCAGTGGAATTGACAGAAGAAATCGCAGAAGAAGCAGGTATGACAGTCGACCGTGAAGGTTTTGAAGCAGCCATGAAGGAACAACAAGAACGTGCGCGTGCATCAGCTGTTAAAGGCGGATCCATGGGGATGCAAAATGAAACCCTTCAAAACATTACAGTTGAAAGTGTCTTTAACTATAATGCTAGTCAATTGCCTTCTAAGTTGGTGGCTATCGTAGCGGACAATGCAGAAGTAGAAGCTGTATCTGAAGGGACTGCATCACTGATCTTTGCAGAAACTCCATTCTACGCTGAAATGGGTGGACAAGTTGCGGACCATGGTCAAATCTTGGATGCTACAGGAAATGTCGTAGCTACTGTAACAGATGTACAAAAGGCACCAAATGGACAACCACTTCATACTGTTGAAGTTCTTGCTCCTCTTGCCTTGAACCAAGAATACACCTTGGCGATCGATACCAATCGTCGTCATCGTGTCATGAAGAACCACACTGCAACTCACTTGCTCCATGCCGCTCTTCACAATATCCTTGGTAACCACGCAACCCAAGCAGGATCTCTCAACGAAGTAGAATTCCTTCGCTTTGACTTTACCCACTTCCAAGCCGTAACTCCTGAAGAATTGCGCGCTATTGAACAACAAGTCAATGAAAAGATTTGGGAAGCGATCGCAGTCGAAACGATTGAAACAGATATTGATACTGCTAAAGAAATGGGAGCCATGGCCCTCTTTGGTGAAAAATACGGTAAAGAAGTCCGTGTTGTCACTATCGGTGATTACTCAGTAGAGCTTTGTGGTGGTACTCACGTAGGTAACACTTCTGAAATTGGACTCTTCAAGATTGTCAAAGAAGAAGGGATCGGATCAGGAACTCGTCGTATCTTGGCAGTGACTGGTAAGGAAGCCTTTGAAGCTTATCGTGAACAAGAAGATACTCTGAAAGCAGTCGCAGCAACCTTGAAAGCACCTCAACTCAAGGAAGTCCCTCATAAGGTGGAAGGTCTTCAAGAGCAACTCCGTCAATTGCAAAAAGAAAATGCTGAATTGAAGGAAAAAGCGGCAGCAGCGGCGGCTGGTGATGTCTTCAAGAATGTTCAAGAAGCAAACGGACACCGTTACATTGCCAGCCAAGTTTCTGTTTCAGATGCAGGTGCCCTTCGTACCTTTGCGGATAACTGGAAACAAAAAGATTACTCTGACGTCCTTGTTCTTGTCGCAGCCATTGGTGACAAGGTCAACGTCCTTGTAGCCAGCAAGACAAAAGAGGTCCATGCAGGTAATGTGATCAAAGAATTGGCTCCAATCGTCGATGGACGTGGTGGTGGAAAACCAGACATGGCCATGGCAGGAGGAAGCAACCAAGCGAAAATCCAAGAATTGTTGGATGCTGTAGCAGCTAAATTGTAAGCAACAAGAGATCTACCTTCGGGTAGGTCTTTTTGTTTGTGTATATTTTTTATAAATGGCTTGACTATTTTTGAAAATGTGATAAACTAATATCCTTTGTCCATTGAGGAGGTGTCAGGACATGAGTGATTTATTCGTACAAAAGTCGGACTATGCTTTAGGTCTATCTGAACACAGAATTATCGTGAAGAATGGGAATCGTGAAATTGTCAGAGAGATTTCGATCCATCTGGTTGAAAATATCTTAGTTTTTGGACCGGCTCAATTCTCTACCCAACTCTTACGAGAGTTGGCAATGGCTAAAAAGAATGTCTATTATTTTACAAAAGATGGAAGATTCTTGTTTTGCTTAGACTCTTATCGACAGGAGGATTTCGAAAAGCAAAAGATTCAAATCCAAGCTTGTTTCCAGCCGGCCTTCTGCTTGGCTCTGGCTCAGAAAATTGCGACGGCCAAGGTGAAGCACCAATTTACCTTACTGAAGGAATTTGATCGAGAAGGACTACTGTCCAGAGAAGATTTCACTCGCTTTGAGCAAATGCTTGATAAGATTGCTGTTGCGGAATCGATAACAGAAATTATGGGCTATGAAGGACGAATCGCAAAATCCTATTTTTACTATCTGAGTCTACTTGTTCCATACTCCTTTCGCTTTCATGGCCGAACTAGGAGGCCTGCAAAGGATTGTTTCAATAGTCTACTTAATTTTGGCTATTCTTTCTTGTATTCTTGTTTCTTAGGACTCATTCGTAAGAATGGCTTGAGCTTCGGTTTTGGCATCCTGCACCAAAACCACCATCATCATGCTAGTCTTGCCAGTGATTTGATGGAGGAGTGGCGCCCCATCATCGTAGACAATACAGTGATGGATCTGCTCCTTCATGGAGAGTTAGGAAAGGAGCATTTTGAAAAAGATGAAGATGGTGCGGTCCTCTTAACAGATGAGGGACGTGAAATCTTTATCCGAGCGATGAGGGAAAGGATGCTGGAAATCCATCCATATGTAGAAGAGGATGGCAAACGCTACAGTTTTTTCTATACTGCTGATCAGCAAATAAAAAGCTTGATCAGATCGTTTGAGGAACTGGATCCTCAATCTTATCGAACATGTGTTACAGGAGATAACTAATGGGATTATTTTATCATTTATCAGCAGAAGAGAAAGAGTTCGCCAAGAAAAAGTCTCTCTTTTGCTTGATTATCTACGATATCACCAGTAATAAACGAAGATTGAAATTGGCTAAACTGCTAGAGGGATTTGGTGTTCGAGTGCAACGGTCTTGTTTTGAGGTGGATTTAGAGGTCTCTAGTTATCAGCTCTTGCTTGGTGCTCTTCAAGATTTTTATGATGCCAAGCAAGAGGACAACATTATCATCTATGTCGGTAGTCGGGAGGAAACCATTCGGTTGAATGAGGATGAGGGTTCAGTAGAACGGGAAGATTGTTTGTTCTTCTAGCTGAAAGCTCTAGGAAAATATGGTATACTTAGGATAGTTTCCAGGGAGGAACTATCTTGTGTATTGTTTCCCTTTTGGGATACAAGATATGGGGTAGGAAACCACCCATACCTCGAGAGGGGACGGAAACTCTTAGGGTTTCATCTTTTTCAAAATTATCTGTAGTCGTAGGAAACCACCCATACCTCGAGAGGGGACGGAAACCTAGCATACTTGTGGTTACGTGTTCCTGGAATTCTGTAGGAAACCACCCATACCTCGAGAGGGGACGGAAACGCTTTTTTCATTTGAGCAACCGATAGAGAGCTATCTGTAGGAAACCACCCATACCTCGAGAGGGGACGGAAACAGATTTCTCGTTTGTTATTTCGAAACATTCAAGTTCGTAGGAAACCACCCATACCTCGAGAGGGGACGGAAACTTTCAATAACGGGCGCTGCTTTAAATCCAAGCTCTTGAGTAGGAAACCACCCATACCTCGAGAGGGGACGGAAACTCCGAGTGTTGCGATTGTTGCGACTGTTGCTAAAACGTAGGAAACCACCCATACCTCGAGAGGGGACGGAAACGTCGGATCAAGTGGGTTATCTGTATCAGTCACACGAGCAAGTAGGAAACCACCCATACCTCGAGAGGGGACGGAAACTCTTCTTTATCCTGTGATCCCCATTTAGAGATAAGTTCGTAGGAAACCACCCATACCTCGAGAGGGGCCGGAAACTCGAGTTTAGTCCATCCAACTTCTTTTCTTAGATCGGAGGAAACCACCCAACCCTCGATAGGGGCCGGAAACTATTTTTCACTTTTATATTGTTTTACTAGGAGGAAACCACCCAACCCTCGATAGGGGCCGGCAACTTCCAATCTAAATATTTATAATAGTCTTCTGAACTCATTGTAGGAAACCACTCAACCCTCGAGAGGGGCCGGCAACTTTTAGTATCCTTCGTTCTTCAATTTCTTGAGTACTTGTAGGACCCCACCCATACCTCGATAGGGGCCGGGAACCCTTGTAAGTAAATTTCTATAATATTCTGGATTGCTTGTAGTAACCCACCCAACCCTTGAGAGGGGGCGGAAACCTTTTACCCCAAGCAACGATTGTTGGGAAGTCAGTTTCTGTAGGAACCCACCTATACCTTAAGAAGGGGCGGAAACGCAGACGCGTGCGAAGGCACGAAAGCGAAGAATGTGTAGAAAACTACCTATACCTCGATAGGGGCCGGAAACTCTTTTTGAATCGCAGTAATGCGTTTCTTTTTGTAGAAAACCAGCTATACCTCGATAGGGGACGGAAACCCTTCAATTCCGATAAGCGAACCTTTAGCGGTCATTTCGTAGGAACCCACCCAACCTTCGATAGGGGCCGGAAACTTGTCTAACACAGGTGCATCATTAGGTACTGTACCGAATAGGAAACTACCCATACCTCGATAGGGGACGGAAACGGTTTCGTCCACTTCCAAACTGCTAGCTTGCCGTTTTGTAGGAAACTACCCAAGACTCGAGAGAGGCCGGAAACTAGCGCCCATTAATGTATTCCATAATATCTTTTCCTGTAGGAAACTACCCAAGCGTCTAGAGGGGTCGGAAACTTTGTACGTTGTCTTATTTTCCATTTTTCATTACTCTGGTAGGAACCCACCCATACCTTGATAGGGGCCGGAAACTAGTATCCTTCGTTCTTTAATTTTCGTAATACCTTGTAGGAAACTACCCAAGCCTCGATAGGGGCCGGAAACAGCTCCGCCATGTATTCGATATTGTCTTTCCAGTCTTCTGTAGGCCCCATCTAACCCTCGGGAGAGGACGGAAACCAAGCTACGATTGTTGGGAAGTCAGTTTCTTTGTGTAGGAACCCACCCATACCTCGCGAGGGGCCGGGAACGCTTCGTTTGGAATTTCCCACGTTGGCTCTGGTTTAAGTAGGAACCCACCCAACCCTAGCGAGGGGGCAAAAACTAGAAAAGTGTTGACAACGCTTACAAATAATGTTAATATTTAGTTATATTAAGGGCGCCCCAAATGAGGTGAAAAGTACTTTTCAACTTTTGGGGTTTTTTCGTACATACAGTTTTTGGATGAGAGGGAAAGGGTTTTTTTAGAACACCTTTTACAAAAAGGTTTCTGAGAAAGGAACCGTTTGAATTAGAAATAGTCCACTTATATCAATAAAGGAGGCATATGAAACGCATCATTATTTCATTGCAGCGAATCGACCAATCGCCAGTCGACCTATCTGCTAAATTGCACGGATTTTTGATGGAAAAATTAGATCCAGACTATGTGGCTTGGTTACATGAGCAGGAGACCAACCCCTACTCCATGAAGGTCACTCATCAAAGAGAGCAGACAATATGGACCCTTCAGCTCCTAACAGATGAGGCTATAAAGCAGATTTTGCCTTTTGTATTGGAACTCAAGAAGGTGGAACTACATGGTCTGCCGGTCTTTGGAGTTCAGTCTATTACTATGCAAGATCTCAGTTCGGAGCAACTCTTTGCTTTCTTTAATGAACATCAAGATCGGTCGCTCTTTACCATTCATTTTCAAACTCCTACAGGCTTTCGCTCTCAGGGAGAGTATGTCCTCTTTCCCACTATGCGTCTCATCTACCAGAGTTTGATGATGAAGTATGTCCGACTGGTTGAGAAACGTTCTGATATTGAAGAGGAAACTTTGGATTACTTAGTGGAGCATAGTCGGATCACTAGCTATCGACTAGAGTCTAGCTATTTTAAGGTCCATGGCAAAAAGATACCAGCCTTTAAAGGGAAGTTGACCTTTAAGATTACAGGTCCAAATACCTTAAAAGCCTACGCCAATATGCTCCTGAAATTTGGGGAATACTCAGGTCTCGGCATGAAAACAAGTTTAGGGATGGGAGGTTTAGAACTTGAAGAAAGAAAAGATTGATTTAGTTTACGGATCCCTTTTGCACGCTGTCGGCAAGGTGATCCAACGTTCAACTGATGATGAAAGAGACTTCGGAACCATTGGAGCTGAATGGTTTAGACGTTTTTCGGATAATGAAAAAATAGTCCAACAGATAGCTCGGGCGACTTCTAGTAGTATAGCGACTGATCTAGCTCCGGATAGTTTGGTCTATATTACCTCAGCTGCCACAAAGATTGCTTCTGGCTTAAAAGGAGCACGGGAAATTCGGGAGGGTAAAGAAGATTTCCTAGTCAAACAGTCGGATATTTTCAATGTCTTCTCAGATACCTATAGTCAACGTTACTTAGACGCTAGACCCGTAGAGCTTGATGGCGAGGCAAACTTTGCTAGGGAATCGGGAGAGTCGTCTAGTCCATCAGACTATTCTTTATTAGTGGAGATCTTGGAGAAAGAGTTTGAGCGGTTTGACTTTAGTCAATCGCAGATAGATTCTCTATTAAATCTCTTTGAATCTACTCTTTCCTATGTCCCTGCTTCGACTAAGATGAAAGAATTAGCGGATATTTCTCTAGCAACCTACAGTCGTCTGACAGCTGGCTTTGCTCTTGCTATAGCAGATTATTTAGCGGAAAAGAACTGTCTAGATTATGAGAAGGTCCTGGGACAGGATTTAGAAAACTTTTATGATCAGAAAGCTTTTTTGTTAGCCAGTTTTGACCTATCAGGGATTCAGGACTTTATCTACAATATCGCAACAGCTGGGGCAGCCAAGCAATTAAAAGCCCGTTCCTTGTATCTAGATTTTATGGGAGAACATATAGTCGATAGTTTACTGGAGAAGTTGGAGCTGACAAGGGCTAATCTCCTCTACGTCGGTGGTGGGCATGCCTACTTTATCCTCCCAAATACCGAAAAAACTATAGAAATCTTGGCTAGCTTTGAAGCAGAATTTAATCAATTTCTGGTTCAACATTTCCACACAGGCTTGTATGTCGCCTTTGGTTGGAGTCCATTTTCTGCCAATGATATGACCACTACACTGGAAAATTATAGAAAAGTCTACCAAACCACCAGTCGCATGATCTCCCAAAAGAAAATCTCTCGCTATGATGCCAAAACTCTCCTTGAACTCAATCAAGGAGGAAAAAGTTCTCAGAGAGAATGTGCAATTTGTCACTCGGTCGAAAAGCTTACCAAGCATAATGATCAGGAGGTCTGTCATATCTGTGCCGGTATGTATCGCTTTTCCAAGGAGATACAAGAGCAGTATTATCTTGTGACAAAAGAAAAAGGCCTCCCGATTGGACCAGGAGCCTATATTAGAGGTGTTTCAAAAGATGAGCTTGCTCAAGAGGAGTGGACTCGTGTATATGTCAAGAATAGCTATAGCACTGATCTCCTTAAGGCAACTCATGTCTTTGTAGGAGATTACAAATATGCTGAGATTGACCAGTATGCCAACTTATCTAAAGATAGTGAGTCTGGTCAAGGGATCAAGCGTCTAGCAGTTCTTCGTCTAGATGTGGATGATCTAGGGGCGGCTTTTATGGCTGGATTCTCTTATCAAGCTGGTGGCAAATTTAATACACTAGCTCGCTCAGCTACTTTCTCTAGAAGTATGAGTCTTTTCTTTAAGGTCTATATCAACCAGTTTGCCAAAGAGAAAAAACTATCGATCATCTATGCCGGTGGAGATGATGTATTTGCCATTGGCTCCTGGCAGGATATTATTGAGTTCCCTATTTGTCTCCGACAAAACTTTATCAAGTGGACAAATGTGAAACTCACCCTATCAGCAGGGATTGGCCTCTTTCCAGATAAAACTCCAGTTAGCCTCATGGCTGAAGAAACTGGTAAGTTAGAAGGAGCAGCTAAGGATAACGACAAGGATAGTATTTCTATATTTGATAAAGACTATACATTGAAATTCGATCAATTCATCGATGATGTCTATAGAGGGAAACTCGAACATATTCGTTATTACTTTAATATTCAAGATGAGCGAGGAAAGAGTTTTGTATATAGACTTATTGAACTCCTTCGCAACTACGATCGGATGAATATTGCTCGTTTAGCTTATTATTTAACTCGTTTGGAAGACCAGACACCTAAAGACAAAAAAGAAGAGTTTAGAACCTTCAAAGATTTATTCTTTTCTTGGTATACTGGTAGCGAAATTGAACGTAAGGAAGCAGAGATGGCTTTACTTCTCTATGTTTATGAGATTAGAAAGGATTCATAGATGGCAATTTTAACAGATGATAATTACGTAGATAAGGCAGAGAATGTTATTAAATCATTGAGTCGAAACACTAGAGATTTTAGGAACCCAGAAGCATTCTTTTTAACAACTAGTAAAATTAGAAACCTACTAAGCTTGACGAGTACCCTCTTTGATGAAAGCAAGGTTAGAGAGTATAAGGATTTAGCTGACAAAATTGCTTATTTGAGAGTGCAGTTTGTTTATCAATCGGGCCGAGAAACAGCGGTTAAAGACTTGGTGAAAAAGGCTGAAATTCTAGATATTCTAAAAGAAATTAACAATAAGGAAAGTCTCCAACGTTTTTGTCGTTATATGGAAGCACTAGTAGCCTATTTCAAATTTTATGGAGGAAAAGATTAATGGCATTTGCAAAAATTAAAGTAACAGCACAAATCCGTCTAGAGACAGGACTTCATATTGGAACAAGCAACGCCTTTGCGGCGATTGGTGCTACAGACTCACCTGTGATTAAAGATCCAATTACGAACTTACCCATCATTCCAGGGTCGAGTTTAAAGGGGAAGATGCGCAGTCTTCTTTCAAAAGTTTATAATGAACGACTGGCTAAGAAACCAGGAGAAGATGGAGAAATTCTAAGTCGACTCTTTGGGAACGGTTCAGATGATCGCTATAAAATGGGACGACTTATTTTCAGAGATGCCTTCTTTGTTAACAAGGAAGAGTTAGATTCATTGGGTGTTAAAAGTTACACAGAAGTTAAATTTGAAAACACTATTGACCGGATTACTGCTGAAGCCAATCCGAGACAAATTGAACGTGCCATACGTAATAGTGTCTTTGCATTTGAATTGATTTATGAAATTACTGATGAGAGTGAAGCACAAGTAGAAGAAGACTTCAAAGTGATCCTTGACGGGTTGAAACTACTTGAATTGGATTATTTGGGTGGTTCGGGCTCTCGTGGATATGGAAAGGTCGTTTTTGAGGACCTCAAAGCAAATACAGTTTTCGGAAGCTTTGATGCTAGTCGATTGAATGAACTTTTGACAACGGAGGTCTAGTATGACCTATAAAATGTATATCATGAACTTTCAGTCTGCCCACTTTGGAGCGGGAACTTTAGATAGTTCAAAAATGACATTTTCAGCAGATCGCCTGTTTTCAGCGCTAGCAATAGAGTCGAAAAAAATGGGGAGAATGGATGAATTTGTATCTTTAGCAGGTCAAGATGAATTCGTTTTGACAGATGCCTTTCCATATAAGTTGGGCCCATTTTTGCCTAAGCCGATAGGATTTCCAAAGTTTGATCAAGTGGATTTAACGACAGATGTCAAAGAAGTGCGACGTCAAGCGAAACTAGCAAAAAAACTACAGTTTATCCCCTTAGAAAACTTTGATTCTTATGTAAGTGGGACTCTTTTGGAAGACAAAGAACATGCAGTGACAAATATCGTCACTAAAAACCAACCTTATGTGGATGGGGCTCTTTATCAAGTTTCTACCGTTCGATTTGCAGATCAGTCTGCTCTTTATGTGATTGCTACCGAATCAGACCTCTTAAATGAACTTATGACAAGCTTGCAGTATGCTGGAATTGGTGGCAAACGTTCTAGTGGCTACGGACGATTTGATTTGACGATTACAGATATACCTGACGCTTTAAACAATCGTCTCACCAAAGTCCATCAAGGACCAGTCATGACTTTGACAACTTCTTTACCAATTGAAAAGGAACTTGAACATGTTATGGGAACAGGTTCCTACTTATTAAGTAAATCAAGTGGTTTTGCCTTTAGTACAGAAACTAAAGAAAATTACCGAAAACAAGATTTGTACAAGTTCGCTTCTGGCTCTACCTTCTGTGAAAGCTATACAGGACAGATCGTGGATGTAAGACCTCTTGATTTCCCACATGAAGTATTAAACTATGCTAAGCCACTATTTTTCAAGATGGAGGGAAAAGGATGAAAACAGACTATAGAACCTTTCAATTTAGCCTCCTAGCCATGGCGCCTATTCATATAGGGAATGGTGAGAAATACACTTCTCGAGAATTTATCTATGAAAAGGGGCAGTATTATTTTCCTGATATGGGGAAATTTTATAACCGCATGGTGGAAAAAGGGCATGGCCACAAGTTTGAACAGTTTCTACAAGAGACAAAGCCAAGTGCTAGAAATAATCGCTTGATTTCTTTCTTGGATGATAACAGGGTACTTGATCGTGACTTTGGTGGTTATCGGATTGTTGAGACTGGTTTAGAGATTGATAAGAATAATCGAGATTTCAAATTAGGTACGATAAATGAAGTGGCAAAATTTATGAGAGACCCTTTTGGGAGTCCGTATATTCCTGGTAGTTCCTTAAAGGGGGCTATTCGCACCATTTTAATGAACACAAATCCTGACTGGAACAATAAGAGTGCAGTTGATTCTCGTGGAAGAAGTCCTAAAGAAAATAAAAAAATGATTCCCTGGGGAGCCAAAAAGGATCAAGAATTTAATGACTTGTTTCATGCCATACGTGTTAGTGATAGTGAGCCATTTAAAAATGAGCAGATTATTCTAGTTCAAAAATGGGATTATTCAGCCAAGTCTTTAATTGCCAAGCCCCTTCCTTTATACAGAGAAGCAATCGCGCCCTTAACTAAAATCAATTTCACCATTACTACAACCACTAAGGAAGCTGGAATCCTAATGGAGGAATTAGGACAGAGAGCGCAAGCTTTTTACAAAGAATATAAAACCTTTTTCTTATCAGATTTTCCTGAAAATAAAATTCAGCCAAATCTTCAATATCCTATTTATTTGGGAGCGGGAAGTGGAGCCTGGACAAAAACCTTGTTTCAACAAGCGGATGGAATCTTACAAAAACGGTATAGTCGAATGAAGACCAAGATGGTTGGTAAGGGAGTGTTGAAACTAACAAAAGCACCAAGGAAAAGTGTAAAAACAACACAAGCAACTCGAAAACTGATCATGAATGATGAGTCTTTCTATGAAATGGGTAAAGCTAATTTCATAATCAAGGAGATTAGTCGATGAAAATTTTAATATCAGCAGTAGGAGATACAGATCCTATACGAAATTTTCACGATGGAGCCTTAGTTCATATTGCTAGAAAGTATCGCCCAGATAAAATTATTATTATTTTTTCTGAGAGAACTATTGGTAAGAAAGAAAATATTGAAAAAGTACTTCATGCTATCGATCCTGAATATATTCCAGAGATCGTTATTCATAAACCAATTATTTTGAATGCTGACATTTATGTCTTCGATACAATGTATGATCAGTTTGAATCAATTATTCAGCAGTATTATACGAAGGATGATGAATTACTTTTAAATCTTTCAAGCGCAACACCACAAGTAAAATCAGCGCTTTTTATAATTAATAGACTCAGTGAAATAAACGTTAAAGCTATACAAGTTCCAACTCCCGTAAATGATTCAAATGAGAACGTGCCTCACGACAATGTTGAAGATATAGATATTCTCATTGATACAAATGAAGACAATGTTGAAGATTTTATAGATCGTACTCTAGAGGATGAGTCTGAAAAATTCTTACATGCCTTGATGAAGAAAACAATTCGTGATTTTATTAAGAAATATGATTATAAAGCTAGTTTAGAGCTAGCAAATCAATTACCTGACTTCCCTGGTTTGAAAGACTGTCGCAAAAAGTTACAAGATATTGTGGATTCATTAGATAGGCAAGCTGTACCTCAACTCCTTCAAAAGAAAAAATGGAGTGAAGAACAGAAAAAAGTATTAAATGCTTATTTGACGATTGATTTACAAAAAGAACGTGGTAATTTTAGTGAAGGTCTGATTCGGATTAAAAACCTTACAGAGTTTATCTTAGAAGACTATATTGAAAATCGTTATCCAGGATTTCTGGACAATTACGTGAATGAATCGGAGAAATATTACCTCGGGATTTGGGATTATCGTAAGATATTAAAAGAAAAAAATGAGTGGAATCAATACAAAAAGATTAAATCGGTTATTAGCATGAATTCAACTCGAAATACTGTAGCTCACAAATTGGATCCATTAGATTCTGAGGAATTAAAACAGTTAGGTCCTGTTCTAAAAACCTTAAAAGGGCTAATCAAGGAACAGTATCAACTCACTGAGAAGGATTTTAATTTTTACAAGGATGTTAATAAGGGATTATTAGAATTACTGAAATAATGAGAGGTAGAATATCTTGGAAATTTTAATTTCAGCAGTTGGAACGACAGATCCGATAAGCAATAATCGAGATGCAGCTTTATTACATATTGCTCGAACTTACAGACCCGAACAGATTGTTTTGGTTTATAGTGAGGAAATGTTAGTAAAAAAAGATCTTGTTGAGAAAGCATTATTTTCAATAGAGGGTTATCATCCTAAAGTGGTTATAGAACCAATCATATTAAAAAATGATGAAGTCTATCTATTTGATAAAATGTATGAAGTGATGGGACAGATTATTGAAAAATATTCTGGAACAGATGATCAATTGATCTTAAATCTATCTTCAGGAACACCTCAAATTATTTCGGCTTTATTTGCCTTAAATCGAATTAACGATTACAATACGCAAGCTATACAGGTTGCAAGTCCTAATAAATCGGCAAATAGAAAGTATGTGCCACTTTCAAGTGAAGACGAACAAAAGTTATTTGACGAAAATAAGGATAATCAAAAAGATTACGAAAATCGTACAATCAAGGATGAAGCCGAGAAGTTCAGTCATTCTTTGTTAAAACGTCATTTGCGAAGTTTACTGGCATCTTATGATTACCAAGCCGCTGAAAAAATTATCAATCAAAAGCAGTATCATGCTTTACTGCCTAAGAAAGACTTATCTCGTTTACGAAATCTATTAAATGATTTTGTAAAAGTCTTTAAAAATCAAGGTCTACTTTCAGAAATTCAGCACTACCCCCTTTCAGATGTTGAAAAGAAGGCTCTCAATTACTTTTTAATGATTGAAGTTCTGAAAGAAAGAGGACAAGTAGCGGATGTTTTAATTAAGTCCAAATCATTTGTTGAATTTATCCTTGAAGAAAAGATCAAGGAGGAGCACCCTGATTTAATCAAATTTGAAGGGAGCCTGCCGAAATTAAATGAAGAATACGAAGATTTTCAAAATCTTCTACTTTATTTAGATTCTGAATTTAAACAAATGAGAGATTTGAAAGAAGTCGAGGAAATTATTTATCCTTATCAGTCTACTTTAAATCTATTGTCCTACACCAATATCTTAAGCTATTATCAAGCGTCTCCAGATTTATTGAAGTCACTATCAGTGATTACGAATTTAAATGGAGAGCGAAATAAGGTGGCTCATGGATTGTCAGAAATTGATAGTCGATTAATAAGTCGGAAAAAAATGAATGAAGTAATTGAAGCCTTACGCAATATTTTGCAGGATAGTTTTGCGATTGATAATAGATATTTTAATTATTACCAAGAAAAAAACGAAGAAATGCTCACATTGCTTCGAAAATAATGAATATCAGAATTACTTGCTAGGTGTGATTTTTAGGGGAATCACAAGTCCTAAGCGATCATTCTCAAAAAATATCTACAAAAAAACCTTTCTGTCAGGAAAGGTTTTTTTCTTATAATCCGTAGTTGTAATCGTCATCCTGCATGGCTTCTACTTCACCGAGAAGGTAACCATTTCCGACTTGAGAGAAGAAGTCGTGGTTAGAGGTACCGGTTGAGATTCCGTTCATGACGATTGGGTTAACGTCATCTGCTGAGTCAGGGAAGAGCGGATCTTGTCCCAAGTTCATGAGGGCTTTATTAGCATTGTAGCGAAGGAAGGTCTTGACTTCCTCTGTCCAGCCCACACCATCATAGAGGCTCTCTGTGTAGCCTTCTTCGTTTTCATAGAGGGTGTAGAGCAGATCATACATCCACTCCTTGAGTTTTTCTTGTTCGTCTTCTGGTAATTCGTTAAAACCAAGTTGGAACTTGTAGCCGATATAGGTTCCGTGAACAGATTCGTCCCGAATGATCAACTTGATGATCTCAGCTACGTTGGCCAATTTGTTGTTTCCAAGATAGTAGAGAGGTGTGAAGAAACCAGAGTAGAAGAGGAAGGTTTCAAGGAAAACGCTGGCGACTTTCTTTTCAAGGGGAGTCCCATTGAGGTAGATTTCGTTGATGATTTCTGCCTTCTTTTGAAGGAAAGGATTGGTGTTGGTCCATTCGAAAATCTCTTCGATTTCTGACTTGGTATTCAAAGTAGAAAAGATAGAAGAGTATGACTTAGCATGGACAGATTCCATAAATTGGATGTTGTTAAAGACAGCTTCTTCATGGGGAGTACGAATATCCGCACGAAGAGCCTGAACACCTGTTTCAGATTGCATGGTATCTAGAAGGGTTAATCCCCCAAAGACTTTACCCACTAGGTCTTTTTCTTTATTAGATAACTTTCTCCAGTCATCCAAGTCGTTTGACAAAGGGATACGTGTATCCAACCAGAATTGCTCTGTCAGTTTTTCCCAGGTCGATTTATCGATGACATCTTCGATCGCATTCCAGTTAATGGCTTTGTAGTATGTTTCCATTTGCATCACTTTCTTTTTCTATTCATTCAATCGTTACTATTCTACCATAAATTGATAGAATACCGCACAAAAAGTCGGCGAACCGACTTTTGATAGCTATCTAGGATAGCGGATTAGATGACACAGCTTTCACATTGGTTGGCGCCAACTTCTCCACCATCATCTGTAAAGGTACGGACGTAGTAGATAGACTTGATACCCTTGTTAAAGGCGTAGTTCCGAAGGATAGACAAGTCACGAGTGGTTTGTTTGTTTTCAGTTTTCCATTCGTAAAGACCCTTTGGAATATCGCTACGCATAAAGAGAGTCAGTGAAAGACCTTGGTCTACGTGTTCAGTTGCGGCAGCATAGACATCGATGACTTTTCGCATATCCATGTCGTAGGCAGAAGTGTAGTAAGGAATCGTTTCCGTTGACAATCCTGCTGCAGGGTAGTAGATCTTACCGATTTTCTTCTCTTGACGTTCTTCAATCCGTTGTGTAATTGGGTGGATAGAAGCAGATACGTCATTGATGTAGCTGATAGATCCATTTGGTGCGACAGCTAGGCGGTTTTGGTGGTAAAGACCATCTGCTTGAACTTTAGCACGCAGTTCTGCCCAATCCTCTGCACTTGGGATAAAGATATCTTTAAAGAGTTCTTTGACGCGATCAGATTTTGGTACAAATTCTCC
>ERZ841116.779-NODE-779-length-20434-cov-107.965798_pt1 | contig 20434 bp, 17 predicted proteins | sample MGYA00519875_ERZ841116 | MGnify/ENA primary metagenome ERZ841116 (study PRJEB31850, sample SAMEA3708889) | human gut metagenome | biome: human gut; feature: human-associated habitat; material: faeces | place: China | collected 2014 ... | reverse complement strand
TTTGGTTGGAAAGATCCCTCTTTCCACGGTGGCAACGTTTAGCAAGGTGCTTTGCGTCAATTACCATCGCTTACCCGGCCAATCTCTTTAGGTAGTCATTGTCATACCCAAGGGATTCTCTTACGCAACTCTGCGCAACCAGTTCACTTTACTATTCGGCAAAAGTGCTAATGTCCGAAATGCGTGGAAGCCCACAAAATACTTGTTTTTATCTTCACTTCAACCGTGAATAGACTTGACTTTACTTATCAAAACAATTACAATAAAGGTACGAAGTTTAGTGTAGTTTGATAGTCAGTCCTCTGGTTGTCAGACGCACTTTTTATTTAATTGTCAATGATCCATCAATTTAGCCTTGAAATAGGTTATTATTTTCAAGCTAAGTACAACTATCAGTTGTTGACTACATTATACAACCTATGGTTGTATTTTGTCAAGGGGTTATTCGAAAAAGTTAAAAAATTTTTTAGAGGTTAAAAATGGAATTTTCGGAACGCTTAAAAAATCTTAGGAAGAAAGTAGGATTAACTCAGGTTGATGTCGCAGGAAAATTAGGAATTTCGCAACAAGCCTATGCTTCATGGGAACGTGGAGTCAAAAAACCTACACAAGAAAATCTAGTTAAGATTGCACAAATTTTAAATGTGTCAGTTGACTATTTAGTAGGTAATTCAGAAGAAAAAGCTGATGAACTAGATAATATTGAATTGCTTTTCCGTATGAATTCAAAAGGTCTGACTGAAGAAGAGAAAGCAGTCTTCAAACAGGAGTTGATTGAATTCATGGAAGAAAGGAAGAGAGCTTTTGAGGAAGAAAGATAATATAATACGAGAAATAATCAGTCTATATAAAATAAAAATTGAGCATAGAAAGAAAAAGAATCGTATAGAAGCTTATCTAGAAGGAAGTAAGGAATTTTCTAACTTTAATTTGAATCCATTGTTCAATGGAAATGATACACAATTAGAGGAGTATTTGATTTCGGATATTTTATATTGTTTTCATTGTATGGAGTATAGTTATTCAGAACAAAAGAAAGCATTTTATGCAAATACATTGGTGAGATTATTGGGCTCATTTCTTGATCTATATGCACAGGTTTTAAACAACTTTTATGATTTAGAATTAAATCCTCTAAGGAAAGATATTACTCCTACTTTACTTTCAAAAGGTGTTGTTACTCAAGCTATAAATGGTGTAGAAGATTCTGATAAAAAATATAAAGCAGTTAACCTTAATGCAGTTATTAAGAAAATAAAAAGTAAGTATATAATAAATGAATATTTTATGGCGATTGAAGAAATTCTAGGTAAAAGTGAAATCCGATCTATGAATATATTAAGAAATTATGAAACTCACTATCAATCTATTTTTTCTAAGTATAATCAAAGCTACAGCTTTGATGGTAGTGGGCTATATAAAAAGGTCTTTTCCATCAATGGATCTATTTATAATGTAGATGAATTTAATAAATTTGTGGAATTATCGCAAAAGGTTATCAATTTATATTCAAAACTAGTTTACTATTTCAATAGAATGCTGTTTGACAGAAAATTGATAGAGAAGGGGAAAAAACCAGAAGAAACGTATATTCTTCAATGCCCGGAATGCTCAAAAAAATTTTTATTTACTGAATCTCAGAAATTAACTTATGAGCATGATTTAAACGTTACTATAGATCACAAAAATTGTTCTTCAAAGAAATATCTCACATGGACTAATGAAAAAATAGAGGTTCATCCTGAAAAATATAATCAAATGATTATTGGTGAACTTGAAGATATGAAGGAAGGTAACTTAAGGATATATGATAACGATGGAAAAGAGATATTTTTAATGTGAGACCAAAGAACAATGCGGTAATGTTATGAGTAGACAAATGTCTACTTTCTTTATACAATTAACTAAACCAAATCAGTTTAGTTGTATAACTTTTACTTAAAGGAGGTACTGTTCGTTGAATGAATTGTATGCAAGAGTGAGTAGAGCAACAAAACAAGTGTTATATCAGTATATGAAAGATGATGATATTTCATTATTGAACTATAATTTTAATTATTTTTTTCAACATTGTATTCAGAATAACCAAATTCAAGTGATTAGTCATCACTTTTCCAATCATAAAATAGAGGGATTAACAGTAGTTGACGAATTGGGGGTCAGTTTTTCTTATGAGATAGATAATCCAAAAGTTAAACAGAATTTTACACTTTGTCACGAATTGGGGCATTTTATTCTTAAACATAATGGAAATTATTTTGCAGAATCTATTGATAATCAAGAGAATTCGATAGAACGAGAAGCTAATGTCTTTTCAGCAGTAGTATTGATGCCTGATATTGTCCTTTTATCAAAAATCTACTATAGTTGCGATACCTTCTATCAAGTACAAAATAGTCTTGAAGTTTCAAAACAGGCTTTATTTTTTCGTCTTTTGGACTTTCTACGTGAATATTATCCTGATAAAGATAGTGAAATCAAACAAGCAGTTGAGACCTATATAGAAGGGAAGAATGCTTCTATTTTTCGTTTGTTTCACGATATTAAAGAACAAATTATAGATGAGTTCCATCAGTTTCAACCTTCTCTTATTAATCAGGTTAGGCAGAGGGTGAGTAAACTAGGTTTTACAACCAGTCAAGAATATCCCGATTTATTGAATCAAGATAACTGGAAAGCAATTAAAGCTAGTAGTATCAATCTGAAGACGTGGCTTGTTTATAACAAAGGAAAGTCTATTGCCTATGTTTGGGATAAAGAAAAACTCTCTGATGAAGAGGCAAAGAAAAAAGCAGAATTACAATTACTGTTAATGTGAGGTGAACAATGTACCAACCAGAAAAATTAAAAGCTCGTAGAAAAGAGCTAAAGTTAACCCAAAAGGATATAGCAGATCAATTAGGTATTAGCTATCAAGCCTATTCAGCATGGGAACGTGGAGTGAAAGAACCATCTAAAGAGAAAGTAAAGCGACTAGAACAAATACTCAAAGTACCAAAAGGTTATTTTACAGAAATTGAGATTGTTCGTCTGTATAATACATTGTCGAATAAAGGTAAAAATCAAGTAGTAGAATATGCACGTGACTTGATGCAAAAAGAGAAAACTCAAAAAGTGATATCAGTTTCAGAAAATCTCTATGAATATCATGTTTACGAAAAAATGTCTGCTGGTATTGGTGCATCAGTTTACGATGATCGAAACTATGATACTGTTTATTTTGATGAAGAACTAGCTCATGATTTTGCCTCATGGGTATCTGGAGATTCCATGGAACCTAAATACCATAATGGTTCAGTAGCTCTTATTCGTGAGACGGGTTTTGATTATGATGGAGCCGTTTATGCTGTTATTTGCAACAGTCAAACCTATATTAAACGAGTGTATCGTGAAGAAAAAGGACTACGCTTGGTCTCAATCAATCCAAAGTATAAGGATATCTTCATTTCTTATGATGAGGATCCACGAGTAGTAGGTATCATTGTTGGGAATTTTATACCATTGAAAGAAGGAAGAAATGGATAGAAGAAATCATTATTTTGTTTTTGAAGTAAAGCAAAGAAAAGAAATGAAAAACATAAGGATATTGTACGGATCCCAAAAAGTTGGACAATTAATTTAGGTCAGAGATTTAGTTAGGTACTAAACAGGACTAAGTTATTTTAGTTTTACCTTAATTCGCTTGTTACTGTAGTAATCAATGCAGTCTACATTAGCTTGTTCTAATTCGTTCAGTGACTTAAATATCTTCTTATAATCGTAAATATCTCAGATTTAAGGATACCAAAGGGGTACTATATTAAGACATTATCTAAACTATTCTCCTTACTTGACATGAATGGTTGAATTTCTTTACCTTTAAAAAAATGATAAAAATTATGTTGTCATTGCCATCCTTGCTTACTATGCATAAAAAGAAGAATCTTACGATACCGAGGAATATATTTCTTAAAATCACTTATATTTAGGGATAATTTTTTGAAATAATCAAAAGAAAGTACTTTTAAAAATCGTTGTAGATACAGCATTTAAAATTAATTGAGATTATGAGTTTAAGAAAATTTGGAAAATTTGAAAATTAAAAACACTTAATATTTAAGAGTTGATATTTCTTGAATATTTTATTTTATCTCAAATTTAGGAGTTCATCTGACGCATTCCTAATTTTTTAAGGTTACTAAATGACATTTACCCTACTGTCTGTTTACTACTTGTCTAAAGTAAAACAAGATTAAAGCAGCTAGAATCATTAAATATTAGTGAATAGCTTGAATTACATTATAGTTTAATGTTAGTATATAATGGATATCTTATATTTAAGCTATCAATAATATTTTTTTGATTAGGGAGTAAAGTTATGCAAAATGATGTAGTTGAACTGATTGCGACAGTTTCAGGATTTGAGACGGATGAAATTAGTTATAATGATTATTTAGAAGAAGATTTAGGTTTTGATTCTATAATGATGATAGATCTTTATCAAACTATTTTAAATTCAAAGCTTGATTTAAATGTTCAGAATATTACAAAAGAAAAATTGCGTAATGATGTAACAGTTGATGATTTTCTTAAGTTATTAGGTGCAAAGACTAATAATGAGCCTCAAAATAAAACTGTTGTAGGGCAACTAGAGGAGATCCAAGCATTTAAAGAATATTTTCAAACCAAGGCGAGTCAAATACCTTATTTTAAGAAAAATCAGGGTGTCGCTAGGAATAAAATGCTAATTGATGGGAATAGCTACATTAATTTTTCTACGTATAATTATTTGGGATTGAATGGAAATCAAGAGGTTTCAGATTATGCTATTGATGCTATTAAGAAATATGGGACATCAGTTTCTGGTAGCCGATTACTTAGTGGAGAAATTGAAATTCACCAGAAACTTGAGAGGGAGATTTCATCTTTTTTAGGAACTGAGGATTCCCTCGTTCAAGTTGGAGGTCATAGTACTAATATTAGCGTAATTACAAGTTTAGTAAATTCACAGGATCTAATTATTCACGATTCATTATCACATAATAGTATAATTCAAGGGGCTATTTATTCGGGAGCACAGAGAAAGGCCTTTAAGCATAATGATATGAATAGTCTAGATAAACTTCTTTCTCGACTCCATTCAAAATTTAGAAGGATTTTGATTATTGTAGAAGGAGTGTATTCGATGGATGGAGATATTTGTGATTTACCCAACCTCCTTAAAATTAAAGAAAAATATGGAGCTATGTTAATGATTGATGAGGCCCATTCTTTTGGAACTATTGGAAAGCATGGGCGAGGGGTTACCAGTTACTTTGATGTAGATCCAACTAACATAGATATTTTGATGGGAACATTGAGTAAGTCTGCAAGCAGTTGTGGCGGTTATATAGCAGGTAGTAAGGATTTAATTAATTATCTAAGATATAATATGGGAGGATTTGTTTTTAGTTGTGGAATTACACCATCTAACGCAGCTGCTGCTTTAAAATCAATAGAAATAATGAAAAGGGATGATATTAGTAGTACTTTGATGGATAATTCAAAATATTTTCTATCACAGCTTAAGGAATTATCTATTGACACAGGATTAAGTTCTGATACTCCTATTGTTCCTTGGATTATTGGAGACTCCGATAAAACTTTAATGATTTCGAATAAATTATTTGAATTAGGAGTTAATGCTATGCCAATTATTTATCCTGCAGTAAATGAAGAAGAATCTAGAATAAGGTTCTTTATTTCTAGTTTACATACTAAAGAAGATTTGGATAGAACTATCGAGGTAATCAAAAACATTAAAAAATATAATGAGGGAAAATGAGTAAATATAGAAGTAATCAATTTAATAAGACGAATGATCTAATTAAAGGACTTTCTAAATTAGGAGATTTCAACAGTAGCCTATTTGAACTAAGTATATTTTCAAGAATGGAAAATTTTATAAAGGTAATTTGTTTAAAAATCTATTCTAACAATATCCTACATCATAAATTGAGTCAGCAAAATGATATTATGTGTAGTTATTTAGACTTACTTGATCAACTTGGAATGTTGGAGATTGTAGATGGTGAAAATAGAATTAAAGAATCATATTTGACAGACGAAAGGCTACGTAGAAAATTAGAGGCGGATTATAATTACGTTGTTAATAATTATTATGACAGAAAACATAAGTTTAAAACACGATTGAATAAATATCTATTGTCTTTGATAGAATATTTATTAGTGTTAGAAGGGATAAAATTAGATAAACAAATAGAGCCAGCATTATCAGATAGTTTTTATTCTGATTTGGGTTCTCAGGCATTTGAATTATTTAATAAGAAAAATTTTTCAAAAGTTGTTCGCGAAATAAAACCGTCTTCTGTCTTGGATATTGGCTGTGGTAATGGTAATTTTATAGATTATTTTATAAACCAAGATGGTATTACAACAATTACTGGAATTGAACTACAGTCTGATTTAGCAAAATCTTTAAAAGTGAAATATCAGAATCAAAAGAATATCAATATATATTCGGAAAATATTTTAAAGTTAACGTTTAAAGAAGAGTTTGATTTTATTAATATAAGTTATATGCTATTCTATTTATCTTATCAAGAACAAATTTCATTGTTTTCAAAGTTAGCGAATAACTTATCAGATAAAGGGAGAATAGTTATTTGTCAATATTTTGGAAATATTGAAGATCTTCAGATAGAAGTGTCTAAGAAATACAAAAAATGGAAATTTATTGATAGATATAAATTTTCTATAAGTCAGAATGTACTTTATTCTGAATTGCTTTTAAACTCATCAATTAAATCTTTTGATACCTTACCTCAGTATGATAAATTCATAAACGTATTGAATATAACAGGTTTTGAAATAAAAGAAGTATATCCAGCAGACGATAATTTTTATTCTTTCTACTTTATTGTAGGGAGAAAATAATTTTTGGAGTAATGAATGATTAGAATAGAGAAAATAAAAAAAATATATAATCAAGGGAAATCTAATGAATTTGAAGCATTAAAAGACATAACATGTAACATACATAAAGGTAGTTGGACAACAATTGTTGGTGCTTCTGGATCGGGAAAATCCACATTTTTAAAATGTATTTCTGGATTAGAAAAAGTGACTTCAGGAAAGATTGTTTTTTTAGATGAAGAATTAACCTCTATGACTGAAAGATCTTTGCTTAATTTAAGAAGAAAGGAGATGAGTTTTGTTTTTCAAGATTATAATTTAATTGATGATTTGAAAATGATAGAGAATATATTTTTAGAAAATCCTGTGAAATCAGAAATAATGGATTTGGCAAAAAACTGGGGACTCTCAAATGTTTTATATAAATTTCCGAATGAATGTTCTGGAGGACAAAGACAAAAAGTTGCAATTCTAAGAGCATTAAATCAAAAAAGTTCGATAATTTTTTGTGACGAACCTACCGGTGCGCTTGATACGAATTCGTCTAAAGATGTTTTACAAGTTCTTAAGCAAGTTAATGAACAATATGGTACTACTATTGTTATGGTAACTCATAATAATTTAATAAAAGAAATCTCAGACTTTATTATTACTATACATGATGGAGAAATTTTATCCTATCATGAAAATGACTCAGTTAAAGGTGTAGAAAATGTTCAGTGGTAGATGTATATTTTTTAAACGATCTCTGAGACGTATCAGAAAGAATATCGTAAAATTATTATCAATTTTTTTATTGGTATTTATTACAACTGCATTGTTTGTTGGTTATTATGTTGGAACAAGCAGTGTATTGTCATCAATAACAGAATTTAACAAAACTAATAATTTAGAAAGTGGTCATTTTATGACCAATCAAAGTTTATCTAAGAATAACCCAGATATCGAGAAGATAGAATATGCTGAAATTTCAACAAAGGACACAACTATTAGGGTGTTTAAAAAGTCTCAGTTTATTAATCTATATCAAATTACTGAGGGAAAAGATAATAATGATATTAATGATATCTTGATTGATAAGAATTATTTGTTAGCTCATGGATTAAGAATAAACGATTCACTAAAGTTGTTAGGAAATAATTTTAATATTTCTGGAGTAGCTATCTCTCCAGACTATATTATGAGTAAGAAGAATGATTTAATTCTTCAACCTAATTCTGAAACCTTTGGAGTGGCTTATGTTTCAGAAGCTACGTTTGATAAATACTTTAAAAATAGAAGTCATTCATACTATTCATATACTGGCAATAAGACTGTCAAAAAATTAGCTAAACAATTTAATGTATTATCAATAATTGATAGTAAAAATGATTCAAAAGTAAAGCAAGTAATAGGTGATGCAGAGTCTCCCAAGAAACTTTCTTTGGTAATTGTTTCGTTATTTTTAATTATTACAATTATCTTGATTTCTATATATTTTATAGAGGTTAAGAGACGAGAGCATGCGAATATTGAAAGTCTCTATAATTTAGGGAAATCTAAAATTTGGTTAATGTCTCATTATATGTTCGATGTAATGATTATAGTTAATTCAGCTTGGTTATCTGGTGTTATTTCGGGTTTATCAGTTATAAAAATAGTCATGTATATGAACAGTTCTATATATAACTACCCTATTTTGACTATTGATAAACTTTCTTTATACTCTGCAATATTTGGCAGTTTAATAGTTTTAAATTTCTTGCTCCTAGTTATGTCTTATGTGAATTTTTACATTCAAAAACATAAAGTTAGTTTAACTAAAAAAAATATTACAAATTGCTTACCATCTTTTTCATTCACTTATAGATATCGAATAGTGAAAATGATTAGGAATTATTGGGAAACGATTTTATATTTTATGATGATCTTTATAACAGCAATATTGATAAACTTTTCTATTTTATTGAAATCTTCAGTTTCAGATTATGTTGAAAATTTACGACATGAAACTAAATTTGAATTTATGTACAATGTTCAATCTGATCAGGAGACTTACCCAGATACTGAAATGTTGAGAAATTATAGGTTATCTGACGATAACGGAATTTTACAAACAGTATATTTGTTAAATGCTAATTCCAAATATTATGACATTCGTAATGATGATGTTGTTGTTACAAAAGCCTTTTCAGAAAAATATAATTATAAAGTCGGAGATAAGATAAAACTTAGCGATAGAGTTTCGAATAAAGATTTGTATTTTAAAATTGATAGAATAAGCAATAACAATACGAATAGTGAAGTGTATATTAACAATACGCTAATTGAAGAACTTGAGGGAATCAACTCATTTAATACTATTGTTTTAAGCAATAAAAGATTGAAAGATTCGCAAAACATTATTTCAGTAATCACTAAGAATGAAATAGTAAAATCTGGGAAAAATATTTTAAATATTATTAATAAGCAAATATCTATGATATTAGTTATTGCAATTGTTGTAGAGATTACACTGATGTATTCTCTAATAAGATTTATCTATGAGAATAACTATAGTTCAATGAAGGTATACTATTTATTAGGGTTTTCTAAAAAAGATATTTATAGATTTCATTTTAGCTTAAATATACCTATTTCTATAGTCCTTATAGCTAGTGGCTATGCGCTTAACCTAATTATTGTAAGAAAATTTTTGGATAATATTATGTATACTTTTTCTAATTACGTAGTAGTCTCCAATAATATTCACAGTTTTGCAGTTACAACTTTACTTATATTTATAGTATATTTGTTGTTTATTTTAAGTTTCCGTATAAAGTTGCAGAAGGAGGATTTTAAGTGAGGAGAGTTGTAGTAACAGGATTAGGGGCTGTTTCTCCTTGTGGGAATTCAAAGTCCGAAATATTAGAAAATCTTCAGGCAAGGAATATTGCGATTGTATCTTCAAAATTAGAAACGACGAATTTTTATGGGAAAGTTTCTGAAGAATGTTTGGAAACTTTAACAAAAAAAGAAAAGCGATACATGGATAAAGCTAGTCAATTTGCAATTATTGCAGCAAGAGAAGCAGTGACTGATTCAAATATAGATTTTTCAATTGAAGAGTCTTCTAAAGTAGGTGTTTCTATCGGAACAGCTATGGGTGGTTTTGAATCGCTGAGGAGAGAGTTAGTTGAGCCTGCATTGCATGGACTCAGTGCAATGAGTGTGTTAGGGATGCCTAAGTTATTACATAATCTAATTGGTACAAATATAAGTATGGAATTTGGTTGCCAAGGTGGAGTATTTACGTATAATAGTGCATGTGCTTCCTCAGCAATTTCTATTGGAGAAGCTGCAAATAAAATAAAAAATGGAGAATTAGATATCGTTATTGCTGGTGGAGTGGAAAGTTGTATTTTTGATGAAGTTTTTGAGTCATTTAATAAATTAGGTGCTTTATCGAAAAGTAATAAGATAAATGAGGCATCAATTCCATTTTCTAACAAAAGGACAGGATTTGTTTTAAGTGAGGGAGCTTCAATATTAATATTAGAAGACTATGAACACGCATTATCTAGAGGAGCAGAGATTTATTGTGAGTTAACAGGATATGGTTATTCAAGTGATGCTAAATCATTAGTTTCACCAGACTGTGATGGTATTGTAAGATGTTTAAAAAATACTCTTAGAAATGCTGGTATAAAACCTGAAGAGGTTGAATATATTAATGCTCATGGTACTAGTACTGAAGCTAATGATATGGTAGAAGCTCAAGCGATAGAAGAAGTTTTTGGAATTGGGAAAAATTCTCCATATGTTGCTTCTACGAAATCAATTCATGGACATTTATTAGGAGCAGCAGGATCATTAGAAGCTATGATTTGCTGTCTAATGATTAGTAAAGGTTCTCTTTTCCCTCAAATAAATGTTAAAAATGAAGATATAGATCAGTCTATTAATCTTAATTTATTACTTGATGATTTGGTAGAGTATAATGGAGGAGCAGTAATGTCGAACTCCTTTGCTTTTGGTGGAATTAATGCTTCTTTGATATTTTCAAAATTGGCATGAACAATGAGATTAAGATAATTTTTGTACAAATTGAGCAAATATCAAAAGTATCACCATCTTATAAAAGAAGAGTACTTAAATATGTATCTAGGCAGTTTTTAATTTTAGAATTAAATAATTTAGGAATTAAAGAGACGGATATATTTTCTGATTATAATGGAAAAAAGAGAATAAAAAATAATCAATTTTTCTTTAGTATTAGCTATTCAGATATATCTTTTATTATTGCTTTTAGTAAAAATGAAATCGGTATTGATATTGAACGTAATCGAACAATGAATATTACTAACTTACTGACTTTTTATAATATTTTTACTCAAAAAACAATACTTGAATCCGAACACCCAGTTTCAGAATTTCTCAAATTGTGGACAATATCTGAATCCTTATGTAAATTTTGGGGTATTAGTATCTTCGATTATATTGAATACTATAAAAATATGGATATTGGAGATGTTGTTGAGGGGTGGAATTATCATTTAGTTGCTAAAAAGTACTTCTATCATAGGGTTGTTGATGATTATTTTATAAGTATTTGTTCAGGTTCAATTGGTGAAGTTACTTTATTTAAATCAATTATAAAATAGAGGAAGTTATGAAAACAATAGTTTTTGCTCCTGCTGTGTTTAACCTAGGTGAAACAACCAGAATGATAGAAATTGCTAAAAAGTTATCTTCAACCTGCGAGAACAGGTATGAATGTATTTTTATAGGCTTTTCAGATACATTTTCTAGTTACATTGAAGAAAGTGGCTTTAAATACATCTTATTAGAACCTATTTTTTCAAAAAAAGATGAAGAGCTACTTTTTAAATTTGATCAGGGAAAAACGCTTCGAAATCCATTTAGTTATTGGAGAGTGAGCAGGAGGGTGGCTAAAGAGTTAGAAGTTTTTAAATGCTTAAAACCAGAACTAGTCGTTACTGGAACCAATTTAACAGTTTTCTTATCGGCAAGAATAAGTGGAATTCCATTAATTTATGTTAAACCTTTCCCCACTACAAGGGCTTATTTAAGTTTAAAAAATTGTTATGTACCATATAAATTAAAAAAGATTAAGTTTATATGGTATATAATTAAAAAAATTCTATTATCGTTGAGCTGGAAGCCTTATTCGTTTCAGAAGACGGCAAGAGATTATAATTTATCTATCCCCAAGTACACTATTGATCTATTAGACGGTGATTGGAATTTCATAACTACACATCCAATTTTTGTAAATAATACTAATTTTCCTAATAACTTCATTCAGGCAGGTCCGATTGTCTTCTTGACTAAAAATAGATTGAGTAAAGATATTTTAAAATTTATTGAGCAGGCTAGAACCAGAAATAAAAGGATTATTTATTTTTCAATGGGAAGTTCTTCAAATAGTAAAATAGTAAAGAAAGTATTAAATACTTTAAAAGATACTGATTTCTTTGTTATTGCTGCAGTAGAAAGATATTTAGGAAAAGATGATTTGTTGAATTATCCTGAGAGTATTTTCATTACCAATTATATCCCTACCTATTTATTGAACAAGTACATTACTTTTTCGATTATACATGGTGGAGAAGGGAGTGTTCAAACAGCTTGTTCTTCTGGACGGCCATTTATTGGTATCCCTTTACAGTATGAACAAGAAGTCAATGTACATAACTGTGTGGATTATGGAAATGCAATTATGTTGTCTCCTTATGAGTTAACTAAGAAAAATATTGAAAAATCTATTGGCCAAATTCAAACAACAACATTTATGAAAAAAGCAGAAGAAATTAAATGTATTTTTTCTTTCGATGGTTCAAAAATTGTTGCTGAGTGGATTGATAACTATTGTAATTAATATTGGAAAGTCATAATACATGAAAGTAAAAAAATACACTCCTCTTTATGTTTTAAAAAAAATATCTGAAAACATATGGATTGCTGATGGAGAAGAAGTAGCTATGGACTTCAAACTATTTAAGATACCTTTTTCAACTAGAATGACGATTATACGTTTGAAGAATGGTGAAATATGGGTGCATTCACCAATAAAACCTAATACTGATCTCCTTTCGCAAATTACACAATTAGGTGAGGTTGCTCATATCATTGCACCAAATATTTTACATTATAGTTATGTAGATGAGTGGCATTGGCTTTTTCCCAATGCTCAGGTATGGCTTGCAAGGGGTGTTCAGAATCGAGCAAAAAAATCAGGATTATGCTTAGAGTATGGTCGGATGCTTGACCAAGCTGATTGGAATGAAGAAATTTTTAGTACGACTTTTGAAGGTAGTTTTTATGTGAAAGAGGTTGTTTTTTTTCATAATCAAAGTTCAACCTTGATTTTAACTGATTTAATTGAAAATATAGAAAGTGAAAAACTATCATTTTTTGAAAAGCTTCTTTTTAAACTGGGTGATAATTGTTATCCAAATGGTAAGACACCAAGAGATCTTAGAGTGAGTTTTTTGTTCCAAAAAAAAAAAGCGTTGGAGAGCTATAAAAAAATCAAAGAATGGAATCCAGAAAATATTATTATATCTCACGGTCCGTGTTTCCTTGGAAATGCGGGAGAGAATTTAAAGCAATCATTTTTTTGGTTAGAAAAAAAAGATAGCTGAAATTTTTAACATAAATAATAATTTAGTTTCGATTTTCGGTCGAATAGTAATTGTAAAGTTTGTTATATGTAATGAGGTAATACATGTCCGAATGAGACGATGTATAGAGGCAATCGCATGTGGTTTGGTTGAAGCTATTGGCGATTGTCTTTTTCGTTTCTCATAAAAAGTCAGATATTGCTTGCCAGTTGGTGTGGATAAGAGATTTTCCAATTTTGGAGAGGTGACTTGTAAGATCTTGTGCAGAAGGTTCTTGGTTCAGACAATGTCTTCTGTCAGATTTTGATAGAGACATCTTAAATCATACAGGTGTTGATACACTTCTTACTGCACATATAGTTGGTTTAGGTTACTAATGGGAGAGTTCACTTTTTCTATGATGGTAAAGGGTGACTCAATTCTCTCGCTTGAAATCAACCCTATAATAATTTAGCGAGATATTGTTTTTATATGTTTTAATCGTGGTTTAGGATATGTTTATAGCTTGATATTTGATAAATTTGTGATATTGTAATTTGTGGATTAAGAAGTTTTTTATCTTTTAAATAATTTTTAGAAACGAGAAAATACTTATATTAAACCAATTTTAATAATAAATCGGAGGAAAAAGTGGTAGTAAAAATTGATCCTAGTAATCTTAATAATAAAGGAATAGAAGAAGCGTTAAAGCAAGTCAGTGATTTACCTAAGTCCCTAAACTCAAATCTTGATACGACTTCAGCGCTAGTATCAGCAAGGTCAGTACTGCAAAATGCTGTAAGTGCAATAAATTTATCAAAAATTGCAATTAATACGATGAGTAATAACTTGGAACAAATCTCACGCTTAGGCCAAACAATTAATCAGAGTTCCGTAAAAACAATTGCAAAATCCTTTTCTACCGTGTCGAATATTCAAACAGATTCTATTAAGAATCTAATTGAGCTAGCTCAACAGTCAGTCAGCAGTATTGATATTGATTATTCTAAAATTACTTCTCTGTTGGTAGAGACTTTAAAAAGTTTACCCAAACCTTACACAGAGGAAGAAATTAGTGAGATAATTTCAAATATAAATACTTTGGCAGAAAAGGGCTGGGTAATCTATTTTCCCTTAGAAAAGATATATCAACGAATACGGTCAGAAGATATCATAGAAGTGGAAAATGAATGGGTATCTTTACTTGAAGAGATTTTATCAGATAGTACAAAAATTCAAAGTTTACAAGAATCGGAATGTTATCCTGGTGAATTAATAAAATCTATGGTTGGTAGCTATTTTCATGAAAATTACTATGCAGCATATACTCTAGCTACTCTAGCAATAGATGGGGCTATAAATAGGGTAGCTGAACTGAAATCTAAAGATCATCGGATTCCTGTTGGATATAGAGCGGTGGAGAAAATCGAAGAAGTAGTTTTGAATAAGACATTCAATGATATTGGTTTTTTTCATTGGATGTTTCAGTTTTTTAAAAGTACTAAATCTTTTACACTCGATAAACCGAATAGGCATATGATTGGTCATGGCAGATGGGATGGTGAAATTTCAAAGACAGAGTTTCTAAAATTATTTAATGTTATGCTTTATATTGATAAAGAATTTCCGGATTGGAAAGAAGCTATGACCGAAAAGATTGGTAATCCCCTATAATCCTTTAGAAAATAGAGTTTCTTACCTATATTTGCAATAACTAGGTTTTCTAATTGGTAGATAGCATTTCTCAAAATCTTATATTATTTATCTTTTGAAGCAGTATTTATCCCAGTTGTATGGACTTTCTTCTTATTTATTCTAACTAAATCAACTTTTACATATTAGAAAAGGCTCCGTTGCTTGTAGTTGATGGTTATTAAGTGACTTTCACATTCATCAGCACCAGTTCTTACGATTTGTGGCAAATTCAATTTAATATTTTGCCTCAAATTAGCCACACTTTTTATAGAATTAAGAGGAATAATGAAGTTCTCTTCCTATTAATATGGTTGTTTGAAATCTTAAATATAGCGTTTTACGGCGTAATGGGAAGTATAGTGAATAAATCAACTATGTTCAGCAAACAAAGCTTAATTAGACTATATAAGCTTGAAAATAAAGGGTTTGTCCAATGTGGACAAGCCTTTTTCTTATGTTTTGCCACAGATTTGCCACACCTATTGTGTGAGAGTATCCAGGATAGGTATAATTTAGGCTCTATAATCTCTACAGTGGTTTTACCCACTACAGAAATTATAGAGTCATTATAAACGAAAATGCTTTGCAGTTTGCAAAGTGTTTTTTCACGGTTAAAGAATAGGTGGTAATTCTTCCAAAATAAAAGAGTAGAAGAAATGAAGTGTACAATAGGAATAGAAAAGTGATGCTATGGTAAACATAAAACTAAAATCTAAGTTGATACTTGATTAAGTAGGGTACAAAAAGGAAAGGTTAAACATTTAGAAATAAATTAAAGACGGTGTTTTATCTCCTTTTGGAATTCAAATTAGAGAAATGATCTCACAGGTTATAATGAAAACTGAATCTAACCAAAAATTATACAACTTGTTTGCGGTTGAATAATGAAGAGTGTTGTCTTAGAGTATTTTTCTTAATCTAACTTTTTATAGTCAGTTCTAAGTATTCTGGTGAATTTTTCATTTGACGAAGGTTAGTGAAGAATGTCTATATATAGTATAATGATTTTAGAAGAGTTCGAGTTATGGAATGGGGGACCTTGAAAAATAAATTAATACAGAGGGAGGCAACAGTGACATGAAGTCGAAAAGATATACAATTTTTGGAATAGTTGCCATTGTGAGTTTAATTTTCTTTGTAGTAGTGACTTTTTGTGGAAAAGGGCATCAGTGGAGTAATAATGTCGTACAAGGATTTAAATCGCTTGGTCTTAAAGGTAATGTAAAAGTAATTGGGACATATAAAGAAACTGAAGCATTTCACGGTACTGTTGTTGAAGTGAATTATACTGAGAGATTTTCTGATGGATATTTTTTAGATAAGAATCTTAGAGCAGATATACGAGAATCTAATGGTGATCATATTTCAGATTTTTATCCTCCGTTATCTACAAAGATCGAAGCATTGCTCAATGACAAAGAAAAAGACTTGTTTGATACTGTTAAATTTAACGAGTTTAGCTTCTTGTTAGATGTTTATAAAATGAGACCAGGATTTCAACGAGAAGAAGATAAAATCAAAAAAGACGTTGCCAATAAAATTAATAAACTATTTGATAGACAAGTGACATATGATTATAGTTATAAATTTGAGCCAGTATCTAGAGAAAACATCTATGCTACTATTCTTTCACAGGCAGTCAAGAATCGGGATAATGGAGACTTTGAAGCGGCTGGCTTTTATAATATTAGACCTAAAAATTTAATGAAGAGTAAAGCAGTGAGTCTTCATTTGGATTGTATTTTTGCTTCTCTTGATCCTAACGCTAGCAAGTCATCTTCGAGAGAGCATATCGATTATTTTAAAACGAAACTCTTATCTTTGCCCAAAGGCTCATTTTCTGATGGAATCTATGAAATACGCGGTAATTATTATAGTGAAGAAGGGGGAAGTATTGATGTAACTTGTATATTTGTTGTTGAAGACGGTGTTGGTCACTTTGAAGAAGATAAAATGAACTAAAAACAGAAAATACACCTGAATGAAATTTGGTATAAAAAGTATCTATACTTGGGTTGTCACTTAAATGGTATTTGCCATCGTGATGTTAATCAAGGGCTTAATATAATAAATAAAACGATAGAGATGGGGGGGATTGACTTTGATAAAAAAACTACTAAGGGTATCCTTAATAGCTGTATTACTGATACTTTTGTTAATATCTATATTTAAATCAATCGATAACAGGAATAAGACTTATGATAGTGAATTCATAACTTCATTGGCAAAAGGATTGGATGAACGTTGGAAAGTTACTGACCTAAAGAATTATGATGAAAGAGAAGTTGAAGACTATAAATCTTATATAGATTATGAACTAATTGAAATTGAACAGTATAAAAATAGGAAATTTAAAAATCCTAAGTTAAAGAGATTAGCTAACACATATATTAACGTCCAACTGAATGAAAGAAAAGCTATAGAGAGTCGAGATACTGTGGAAAGTGCTTTTATGTATGAGTGGAATGATTACCAAGATAGACGTTTTGAATTGCTTCTAGATATTAATTCAATAGTAGCAATTCCTGTTCAAGATAAAATAAGATTGGATGGCATATTGAAAGATGGTAAAGCTGTAAAAGAATTTAATAGAGTTTACGGTATACTAGTAGATACTCTTGCTCCTAAAGACTTCGTAGCTGAAACTGGATCAGATATATCAGGAAATGAGAAACGCTACATAGGGAATTTTGAAAATACTACAGGTCATGACATCATTAGCATATATATTGGTATTGATTATTATGACAAAGATGATAATCGTCATGTGGGTCCATTAATTGAATCATATGATATATGGAAAAATGGAACTAAAAAAAGCTTCGAATTCTCGATTCTAGATTCAGATACACAGATCAAATATTTTAAAGTTTTCATAAGTAAGAGATGGTTAAGTTTTAGGTAGATTTTCTATCTTCAGATAGGATAGCATCTTTTATCATTGTGAATCACCTATATACTATAATTGAAAAGACTATTAGTAAATTGTAATTGCGAAGAAGATGTTTAAACTAATTCTCCTGTTTTGATTAAACTTATTCATAGTTTTTGAAATTAATAAGAAATTGTTCCTTGCTAGGGATTAGTACAGAGTCTTTTAAGGCTCATATAAAATAAAGTCTTTTTAAACCAGGTCTTAAGAAAGCTCGTAAAGCTTCACAATTCTCAAAACGTTAATCAATACGATACTATCAACGTTTACAGACATTCAAGAATTTTCTCTTGGATGTCTTTTTTGTATAAAAAATAGTTGTTTATCGGAAAGTTAGCTATTAATATTTATCAATGATAAAAATAGCATGTTTTAAGGGACTGACCCCAAAAAGTGAGAATTTAATAAAAAGACTTGACATAATTCGTTTACAATGGTAAACTTATTTTAAACATATTCGTTTACATCTGTAGACAACTAGGAAGGAAGGAGAATGAGCACAATAGAATTTAATACTTATATCACAGATGCAGAATGGGAAGTCATGCGTGTAGTTTGGGCAAATGATCGAGTAACTAGTAAAAAAGTCATTTCCGTATTGCAAGAAAAAATGGACTGGACACAATCCACTATCAAAACGATCTTAGGTCGATTAGTTGGAAAAGGCGTACTAAATACAGTGCATGAAGGTAGAAAGTTTATTTACACTGCCAATATTGAAGAGACAGAAGCCGTAAGGGATTATGCAGAAGATATTTTTAACCGTATTTGCAATAAGAAAGTCGGAAATGTAATAGGAAGCATCATTGAAGATCATGTTTTAAGCTTCGATGATATAGATCGACTAGAAAAAATATTAGAGATGAAAAAATCTTTTGCAGTAGAAGAAGTGGATTGCAATTGTCCAGAAGGACAATGCGAATGTCATTTACATCATCATTAAGCATAAGGAGGAATTTAAAATGAATAATGACAACAAATATTCGTCCCATAATCATTGCGGGCACAGTGGGCATGACCACAGCGGGCACAGTGGGCATGACCACAGCGGGCACAGTGGACATGATCACAGCGGGCACAGTGGGCATAATCACAGCGGACATAGTGGGCATGCCCACCATCATCACGGAAGCTTTAAGGAACTTTTCTTAAAGTCATTGCCACTAGGAATCATTATTATGTTCTTTTCCCCTTTGCATGGATTTAAACTACCATTCCAGTTTACTTTTCCATATTCTGATATTGTAGTAGCTATTTTATCTACTATATTAATTATTTATGGGGGACGTCCATTCTATCAAGGTGCAGTTGACGAATTTAAACAAAAAAAACCTGGAATGATGGCACTCGTTTCTTTAGGTATAAGTGTTTCATATTTATACAGTATTTATGCTGTGATCATTACCTACGTAACGGGTGAACACGTGATGGACTTTTTCTTTGAATTTGCTTCATTACTATTAATCATGCTATTAGGTCACTGGATTGAGATGAAAGCTATTGGAGAAGCAGGAGACGCACAAGCAGCATTGGCTAAGTTAGTACCGAAAGATGCTCACGTTGTATTAGAAGACGATTCAATTGAAACACGACCAGTTGCTGACTTACAGGTAGGTGATTTAATTCGTGTTCAAGCCGGAGAAAATGTGCCAGCAGACGGGATTATCGAGCGTGGCGAATCACGTCTAAATGAAGCTCTTTTGACTGGAGAATCAAAAGCAGTTAAAAAAGGCCCTGGCGATGAAGTAATCGGGGGCTCAACAAATGGAGAAGGGGTTCTTTATATTAAAGTGAATGAGACAGGTGATCAATCCTTCATCTCTCAAGTTCAGAATTTAATCAGCCAAGCTCAAAGTCAGCCTTCCAGAGCAGAAAATATTGCTCAAAAGGTTGCAGGGTGGCTCTTCTATATTGCTGTTATTGTCGCGCTAATTGCTTTTGTAGTGTGGATGATTATTGGAGATATCCCAACGGCAGTTATATTTACTATTACTACATTAGTTATTGCTTGTCCGCACGCATTGGGTCTAGCTATTCCATTGGTAACCGCCCGTAGCACAAGCTTAGGAGCTAGCCGTGGCTTACTAGTAAAAGACCGCCAAGCCTTAGAAATAGCTCAAGATGCAGATGTGATTATTTTAGATAAAACGGGTACTTTAACAACTGGTGAATTTAAAGTATTAGATGTAAAACTTCTTAATGACAAATATACAAAAGAGGAAATCATTGCCTTATTGGCAGGTATTGAAGGAGGATCTAGCCACCCAATTGCTCAATCAATTATAAGTTTCGCCGAGCAGCAAAATATACGTCCAGCATCTTTTGATTC
>ERZ841116.776-NODE-776-length-20513-cov-38.563691_pt1 | contig 20513 bp, 20 predicted proteins | sample MGYA00519875_ERZ841116 | MGnify/ENA primary metagenome ERZ841116 (study PRJEB31850, sample SAMEA3708889) | human gut metagenome | biome: human gut; feature: human-associated habitat; material: faeces | place: China | collected 2014 ... | reverse complement strand
TAGGCACAATCTTAGGTTTCAAACCTTGGAACATCACCTCAGCAAGGCCTTTAAGTGGGTTATCCTTAATTTCAGGATCTTCCAATTGCATAGCCACAACATCATCATAGCCAGAACCGATAATAGAATCTACATCGACATGTTTTTTGAAAGCATTCACATCGTGCTTTTCTACGGCTTCACGAGCAAGATTCAAAGAATAGACAGGTGTTTTTGTGAAATACAAGAAATACCAACCTAGAGCAATGGCCACAATGGCTACTAATGCAGCAATAATAATCTTCTTTTTAGACATAATGGTCTCCTCTCATGCGGACACAATAGTATATAACTTACTTTCAATTTTACACTAAAACCCTCTTAAAATTTACAAACTATATACACACAACTGTATTACATCTTTTCTCGACTTTGCATGCGGATTACTTTATTCCTCAATGTTTCAATATTTGCAAAGTCAGAATATTCTACTGTATTACGCAGCTGAATATGAGAATATGGCACAGCCCCGTCGGTATAAACTAAACTCATAATGTATATATTCTTGTCATCGCGTAAGAATCGATACATTAAAGATTTTTTACCTGGTTGATAGTTATCTACCAAAAGACTAGGCACACCATTATTCCAAACAGATGCTGCTTGAATAGGTGCATCACCTATAATTTGGCTTTCCGGCTTTACCTCCGAAATTTCATTAATAAAAGAGTAAATATATTTATCATCTACTTTTACAGGTTTCTTGGCCACAACAAGTCGCATCCCTAAGCCACTATAGTCTCTTATTTCGGCAGAATCCTTTAATGATTTCTGTGCTGTTAGTTTAAGCCCTTTAGGAATGCGATACATGAGATTATCCCAGCTGATACTTTCACTATAATGATCCAAGTCATCTAAAGAACGAATCGATGGAATTACATAATTACTCATAACGCGCTCGAGCTTATTGGTAACAGGCTGATTTTTGTAGCTAAGGCCTATCATATATTCTTGATTTGGTTGATTATCTAAACCAACTACAGCAACCATAGCAGGCGTATTCTCACCAAAAGATTCTGTATCAATAGCCCATTTACCATGTGAAATGCCAGGATATATGAACTCCCCTTTTCGCTCTGATTTTAGTTTACCTAATGCATCATCATAATTTGGTTTCGTACCGATCGCAAAAAATATGGAATTCTCTCTTACAATAGATAAACGTTCACCATCACTGCGTTTTGGGTAATATTTACTTGCTAATAGTAGTCCAGGGACAGATGCTCGGATGTTATTACGATCATCATGCAACAACACAACTGCAGTCTCATTAACAATTAAGTCCATCAGCTTTTCAGAATCGCTTGCTATCTGATTGACTTCATCTCGTGTTAGTCCCCAGTCAGTTATATACATTTCCATACGCTTCTTAGATTCAGAATGTAACTTTATAACATCACTAGCCCCTACATTACTCAAGCTATCGGCCCGATAATTCTCATACGCATTAGCAGGAATGCTCGCATCTGCCCCTGGCATAGGCGGCTGTCCGGCTGGTACTTCGATCTGTACAGCACTTACATTTATGGTGAAAGCAGTTGCTAGTAACATCATAATTATACTTTTACGTAACATAAACCCCTCTCTTTTTCTCTCCCATTACAACAAAATAAGCACAACCTTGTTAGCATAAGTATACTATGCAAACAAGACTTTGCCTATTATTAATAATTTTATATTTTAGTATGTATAAGTTTTGTGTATAGTAGAAATAAAGGGCTATTTGTCTTTTGTGAGACAAATAAGAGCTATTAATGCCCAAAAGGCAATAACGACAGTTATTACCTGTAATAAGAGCATGATTATTTCATAACCACTCATAGGCTTATCCCTTCCTTCGATGACGAAGAGAGGCCCAACCTCGTCCAACTATCCTAAGTCTATTATAGAACGAACTAATATACGGTAGAATAAAGAAGTAATAATAGAAATATATGGATAAATATATAAGAAAAGCCCGTCTTAAGACGGGCTTTTTAGTATTCATAGAATAGTGATTTATTTATATTTTTGTAGTACCCGGTCCGCAAATTGAACGGCTAGTCCAAGGTAGTTATGAGGATCTAGCATATAGTCGATTTCTGCTTCTGTGAAAGCTTCTGTAACTTCTGGCTCAGCCATCAAAGCATCTTTCATTTGGGCTTCTTCTTCATAGGCTTTCATGCATGTACGGTAAACGATGGAATGCGCAGTCATACGGCCCAAACGAGGTGCCAAATGCATCATGATACATTCACTCATCATAAGACCTCGTAGTTTATATAGATTTTGTTCCATATGTTTTGGATAGACAATAAGATGTTCTAGTACGTCTTTAGATTTTTCCAAAGCAGCAGCCAATAGTTCACACGCTCTTGGAATGGATTCCCATTCTGTTAATAGACAGCCCCAGTCGCGTTCGTTTTCACAAATCATCGCTTCTGCAATGCCAGGAGCAATAGTACGAACACTGCGACAAACGGCGATGATGTTTTCTAATACTTGAGGGTTCCGTTTGTGAGGCATCGTAGAGGAGCCCACTTTCCCCATGAAGAACGGTTCTTCTAACTCAAGGATTTCTGTACGTTGTAGACTTAAAATTTCATGAGCAATACGACCTAATGTACCGGCACAAATCGCTAATGTGCTGGCAAATTCTGCTTGGCTATCACGAGCAACATGCCAAGAAATTGTTGGTTGCTCTAACCCAAGAATTTCCATCATCCGCCTTTGTGTTTCTAACCCCTTTTCGGGTTGTGATGCCAACGTACCTACGGCGCCAGACATTTGGCCGACAAATACGCGTTTTGCAATTTCTTCCAATCGTTGAATATCTCGGCCCAGTTCATCAGCCCACACAGCAACTTTATAGCCCAACGTGATTGGCAACGCATGGATAACATGAGTACGACCACACATGATTGTATCTTTATATTTCTTTACAAGATTGAGCACATGTTGTTGGCATACCTTCATATCTCGCAAAATAATGTGATATGCTTCTTTTTCCTGCAAAATAAGACCGGTATCAACGATATCTTGGCTGGTAGCGCCCCAGTGAACATATTCGCCCGCATTGTCTGGCAGGATTTCTTTGAAAGCTTTCAACAATGGAACAATCGTAATAGAGGATTTATAAAACTCGCCAATCTCGTCAATATTAAGAGCCTTCGCATCGGCATACTTAACGATATCGTCGGCCTGAGTCTTAGGAATCACACCGATCTCGCCTTGTGCCTTTGCTAGAGCGGCCTCGGTATCTAACCATTTTTGTACGAGATTTAGATCACTAAATACATGTCTCATTTCATCAGTGCTAAACAAAGCACCAAACACCTTGCTATCGATAACTGTACTTGCCATGCTAAACGCCTCCTACTTTCCAGCTACATCGTCAAATTGTACGCCATATACACGTTCATACAAGCGGTTTGCCAAGAGGTATCCTGCAAAGCCAAAGTCTACAGGGGCCGTTGCCATCCGTCTATCTCTCGCTTCGCTTTGTGCATCATATCGGTTTCCATCTACATGGAACACTTTAAAATCAATAATAGTAGATGAAATTCCTGAATTCTTTTGTTTAGACAACCATAGATCTTTATACGATGCTAATTGATGGGCATCCAATTTCTTAATTAAATTGGCAAAGGACTGCTTTGTATCAAAGGTGTAAAGAACCTGCTTTTCCTGAATCATATCACCAGCAGGCATAAGCACATACTGTGTGAGGGTGATTTGCTTGGTTCCATTCGGTCCGTTAGAGACCTTGATGGACTCCTTATCTATAAAGGTGCCATCACCATTGCCACTTTCACCAAAGCCATGAAGCATTTCAAAACGGCTCGTGTTTTGTAGTTCTTGCATTGACATGCTATGCGCGGGCACCACACAAGACAGCGCCAACGCCATTGCTATATATAGTACTTTCATCATAGGCCTCATTTCACCACCACATCCTCAAAATGCATACGATACGCTTCATAGAATAATGTATCTGCTATATCATAGCGTGTTGTATTAGGCGCCGTGCGCACAATAGCACGAGTCGAGGTTTTCACCTGAATCGACAGGGACTGACCGTCAAAAGAAAATACACCTAATGGTTCCTTAGTGCCTGTCATACCTGTTTTCGTCTGTGCCGTATCAATAACCGTCGTCAACGAAGCACCCACTTGTTTCGCATGATATACCTGACTTGCCAGCGATAGACGAGTATCATAGGACACAATCCAAGAATCACTAAAAATAACGTTTTTTCGCGGCGATTGGTACGCATTATATACCGTGGCTTTAATTTTATACATAGGTGGCGCATACTCTAATACCTCTATGGATTTCGTATCTAAATACCATGTAGTATGCTCATCTGCATTAGGACCATCAGGAGTTACCTCATACATCACCTTAAACTGCGGTGATGACTTGAGTTCCTGTATCGATATCGCTTGGATAGGTATGGTGAAAGCTAGCGCTACTGCTAACATTATAAAAATACGTTTTAACATAAAACACTCCTCTTAGAGATTATAGTTAGAAACACTATACCTCACTCGCTCATTCATCTTAATTTGACGATATATCATAACCTTATTATAATATAAGAAGATAGCTAGACGAGTCGTAACGTCAGGCTCATCTCGAAAATTAATTTACTTAGGAAATGGCCTTTTCGTTTATCTAGCTACCAAGCGGTAACGGAGGGCTATTTGCTTTTTGTAAGGCAAATAAGCGCTATCAGTGCTCCAAAAGCGATAACAACAGTCATCACCTGTAATAGAAGCATAATGATTTCATAATCACTCATAGGCTTACCCCTCCCTTCAATAACGAAGAGAGGCCCAACCTCGTCTAACTATCTTAGGCTTATTATATAGCAAACAAACATACGAAACAATAAGCATCGTATTATACCGATTTATAGATAAACCTCTACCTAAAAATTCTAGGTAGAGGTTTCTTTTCATATCTACATTATACTATTCACTATAGTAAATAAGGTAGTAAGTTATATTCTTTTACATCACTCAATACATTACTATTTCCATGTCGATCACGTTGGTACCGAATCAATACGACTCGATTTGTATACTTATTGAACACAAAAGATAAGCCTTCATTGTGATAACCTACGTATTCGCCCACATAGTACCCTGTATATGTATCATAACCATGGTAGATGTCGCCATATGGCTCTGCCGGACGTCCCCATTCAGTATCCTCAAGAAGCGGTCCATAAAGAGATTCCACTTCACTACGCGTCATACCTACCATGGCCCCTTTATTGGTAGCATATCCTGATTTTGTAATATATATCATACTTGGTGGTGTACTATAATCCCATAATGAAATAATAACTGATTGGTCCGCAGAGATGTACATATCATGACTAGAATAACGATGATCTGCTAGCCATAAAGAATAATGGTAATGATTCAAATAAGAGTACATATCCGAATTAGATTCTAATCCGGCTAAAACACCTGCATCATCAGTTTTGGCAAACGCAGTTTGTCCCATACAACCAATGATAAGAATAGAACTCAATAAGAATTTTACAAGCATATATTTCAATAGACTCACCTCTTAAACATATAGATTATAGTTATATCATCAGTTAGTGCCCTGCATCTAAATTTCCATGGTTAAATCCATTTTCTAATTGTTGTACTACATCTTGATATTGATCTTTCTTTGATTGTAAATACTTAATATGCAATTTATTTTCAGAACCAGCACCAACAAAACCTTTCACATAATAAATAAATGTACCATCAGTATACGTTACGACATACCAATCATCACTGACGGTATGAAATCCAGGTATACCTCGTTGCTTGGCTACATTAAGAGTCCGATAATAAGCTGCTTGTGTTGTTTCATTAAGTGTATTATTCGAACCAGATACGGTAACTTCAATAGTTCCATCTTGAGGTGATATAACACACCCATCACCATTAGTCGGTTCCTGCCCCTTTACCCATGTACTAGGATAACGAACAGAAAAGCCGAATCGGGCATTACGATACGTAAACACATCTATCGAGTTAGTATTAGCTTGATTTGTCGGTGTTGACGTTTCCTGTCTTGGTGCCTCAACTGGCTTTACTTGTGCGCTCGTTGTCTCCGTTTGGCCCATATTCTTTGATTCGTGATTGACCAACATAACTGTACCAACACCTATAGCAACACCAATTGCTAAACATGTAATAGCCACAATAATATGCTTTTTAGTAATTTCAATAACCATCAATGCTAATCCCCAATCTATGCACCTCATCAAGCTTTTATTTTATAAACATTATAGCCTGTCTATACATAAAATAGCCAGTACCTCATTGTCGAGATACTGGCTATAAATCTTAATATAAGCAAAATGTTTATTTCGCTTCTTTATCATTCCAAACTAGCAATGCACCAATGGCATTAAGAATATAAAATACATATTTACCAACATTGGCAAAATTTCCTTGAGTGAATGCTTTTAGAAGCTGAACGATATTATAGACCATCCAAAATGGCCATTGCGTATTTAATTTTAGAGCGTTAAATAGATTAGCAATGAGAGATAAGGCAAATACAATCGTTGTAAGAATCGATAAGAAATTAATATGACCGCTAAACCCTATAAAGTTAGCTATAATAGAAAAAATAAAAGCCATCACAGTAATCATAGATCCTACCCATCGTTTTTGTGATGGACTCATCGTATTAGGAATTCCATCATGCGATGCTTTCCATTTTTTTATAGCAAATGTATAAATAATAAAGGTAACAGGATACGTAATAATCGCGGCTTTATTACCAAGAATGAAATCAATTACACCTGATAACACAGTATTAACAATGCCAAGATAGTTACCCCATTTGTTCAATTGGCCAGTAAATCGTGTAGACAACATGGAAATACCAACATTGATAACAGAAATAAGACCAAATGGAACTAACGCAGTCCATGGTCCCCAATCTACAAATTTCTCAAGTCGAGAATTAAGATACCCTGCAGAGATTGCAATGCCAACTACGAGTGCCACGCCGATTAAATCAAACCATCTTGATGTAGCAAATTGTTTTAAATACTGTTTCATATGTATCGCCTTTCTACACAACATGTTTAAAACTGTTTTAACACAACACAAATTTCAATGCAATAGTCAATTTATATAATCCATAGATATAGCCAGTACCTCTCTTCAAAGATACTGGCTATTTTCATGCATATATACTATTCAAACAATATTATTTAATGGAATACATAACTCATCCAAGATACCAATGCCTTCTTATACTCGTCAATGGTAGAGAATTTCGGTGTATAGTTGGTTAACCACTCGGTTAATGTAGGTTGTGTCGCCTCTGGGTCTACGGCGATTGGCAAGTCCCAGATGTTACCATGTTTGCCTTCAAAGTAGCGCCATTTGTCTTGGGCAAAGAAAACAAGAACGCATTGCAACACGCCTCAAAGGACTTGCCCATTTCCACACACACGGCCTTGACGAACGCTCGAATCCACTGCCGTTCCAGCTCAACATGAGGACCATTGACAACCACATCGTCTTGCTCCTCATCATAAAATGGGATGATCCTGCATGTATTAAAATCCAAGCCAAGCAAAAACGTCGTCGTTTCCTTCCCCTCTATCGGCGGGAACAAGGACGACCGAATCGTATTAAATACACCTGTTGTACTAATCGTAACGTGACGCATAGTACCTCCTATATAACAAACTATATACTAAAACTCCATATATCATCTATATTTGACGATGAATGAAATCGCCGTTATAATAAAAGAAGATAGTCAGACGAGTGGATACGTCAGGCTCATCTCTAAATTACATATACATGTAGAAATGGCCTTTCAGTTATCGAATTATCAAAGATAACGAAGGGCTATTTGTCTTTTCCTAGACAAAAACTCTATTAGTTCCTCAATAGCAACAACTTACATCATCTATATTTGACGATGAACTAAACCGTCGTTATAATATAAGAAGATAGTCAGACGAGTAGTTGCGTCAGGCTCATCTCGGAAAACATAAAATTTTGAGAAATGGCCTTTTCGTTTTTACTAATCTCCGGGTTAGTGGAAATGAAGGGCTATTTGTCTTTTCCTAGACAAATAAGCGCTATTAACGCCCCAAAGGCGATAACCACGGTCATCACCTGTAATAGGAGCATAATGATTTCATAATCACTCATAGGCTTACCCCTCCCTTCAATGACGAAGAGAGGCCCAACCTCGTCTAACTACCTTATATTAATTATATATCAAACAAACATACGATACAATAAGCATCGTATTATAGAGATTTATAGATGAAAACTCTACCTTAGAAGATCTAGGGTAGAGTTTTTTGTGTTTGTGGCAATATAACAAGCCCACACCTTCGCCAATGTGAGCCTGTAAATCTATTATAAATTTAATACAAAAAACCACCTATATATAGGTGGTCTAATATCCTAAACTTGCAAATATTTCTTTAACTTTTTTATTTGTTTCAATTTTTTTTAAGTGTTCTTCCTCTTTAGAATACATTTTAGGTTGCTGCATTAATTCTTCAAATTCATCCGGAGTAAAGTCTATATAATCTAATAACATTTCATTATTCACGTTTTTCATATATTAACCTCCCCTTTTTATGTAAATCTTTCAATGCTATATCAGACGCCCTATGTAAAGCATAAGTTTCTTTATATATATTAGTTTCAATACTGCAATCAGTAAGTACTTTCACTCTATCCTTTTCGTTTCCCCTTCCCTTTGGTCAGGGACTAGAGATGTGCGGTCCTCATCGTCTCTTCACTCCTCTGCTGCCTCGCCCCCTTCGTCGCATACCGTAAACGGTAAGTACTGTTGCAACTAAATACACATGATGATCGTTTCAATGCTATTATCCAGTTTCAATACCGTAAACGGTAAGTACTGTTGCAACTTTTTTATTTAGAAATGCCGAAAGGCGAGGAGGTCATTAGTTTCAATACCGTAAACGGTAAGTACTGTTGCAACCGAATCACTTCATATGTGTGTAACCCATTATTACGGAAGTTTCAATACCGTAAACGGTAAGTACTGTTGCAACTATCTGATTTGCAAGCTGAAGCTAATGTATCTGCAGAAGTTTCAATACCGTAAACGGTAAGTACTGTTGCAACAGCAGGCCTTACAAAGCCAGTATTCATGGGGCTTAAAAATAGGTTTTGGAAAACCTCACACCGTAAACGGTCAAAACGTGCTCCCATTTGATCCACAAGGCCTATGGATGTAGGTAAATACTGGAAGAAAATGATTTTTCTTAAGATACAGTTATTATAAGGGTTTATCAATTTTACGTCAATAATTTAATTCATTTTCCTTTCATTTATTTTAAGAGATTCTATTACAGTAATAAACAGACTTCTTTACTATGCAAACTTCATAACTAATATAGCAAAATAAAAATAGATTAAGCCCACCAGCTAAAGCACCATGGCATCCGCCAAAAAGGCGGTTCCGATCAAAGGGTCTGTGTATTGTATACCGTTACGCTGTAACGATATGGGTCGCGGAGGTAACGACCATGCTACATGATGCTCTAACTCGTAGGCTTAACTTGTGATTTCATTATACGTAGCTTTCACCTAAGGGGATAATCAAAAAAACTAGGGACTAAAAAGAAACCTGCTGCATATCAAAATCGATAACCAACAGGTTTCTTTAATTGGGAGATACTATATCTAGACCTATGGAAAATCCAAATAGGCTTATCCATAATCTCTAGACTAATAAGCCGTTATTTCGTATGCAATGTGACCCTCACTTGCCCCAGACCTTGACTAGACAATCGACCTACACCACAGTGTTGACCAAATGTTGCCAAAATCGTGATGAGCTGTCGTTCTTCGTCATTTAGTTTGGACAGATTGAATGTAAAGCCACCCACAAATCCGGTAATACCTCGATCACGACCAAAATACACGCGTTTAGTGTGCCCTTTCCAATCGGTTAGGACGATGCGTTCGCACAGTTCTTTAATGCGTGCTTTGTCCAAGGTTTGGTCCTCATCGCCAGCATTCCACTTATCCACTATGGATGCAAAGATAAGCTCCACCGTAGGGAATGTAATGTCTCCATAGGTCCCGTTAAACGATGTAGGTGTAACAAAATCGATTTCCACGCTTTTGGTTGGCTTACCTGTAAGGCACCGCTCTACCAATGTCAAAGTATTCTCCACCGATAAAGGGAGATCAAAGGGTGCCTCATATTGCACATCTACAGCCATTGCCTCAAGTGGTCCAATTTGTAAGGATAGTGGTTGCGGTATCTCTTCGAGAATATACCACAACTCACGATGCCACACATGGATTTGTAAGTAAACCACATCCCCTTTTTGAATTGTAGCATCACGGCGATTTCTGCCATATTGCAAGGATACAGTAAATGGTTTGATGCCCGATAAGTCATGCCAATACGTACCTGCCGCCTCATCGATAGAACCGATGAGAGAAAATACGGCCGCATGGAGGAATCGACCTGGAAATTCGGGCAATTTACATGAATTCTTCGCCTTAAGGGCTAATGTTACAGTACCTAGCATTATTTAGACCACTTTTCGATGAAGGATTTCGGCATATCCAGTTTACTGCGATATTTAATGCGTTCATCCATCTTATTATTTTTGATGGTCATCATAGATATACCTTCGTTCCAGTTCTTAGCCGCATTCGGACCATTGGCAATATTCCAATCCATCATCATATACAAATCGTCGAGCATTGCATTGTACGCGGGTTTATCGGCACCGAGCACATCATCACGATAGGTTGTAAATGCCTTTACATACTCTTCGCTATCCGTTGTGCTTTTACCTGTGTTCCACGCATCATGTTCAAACAAGACTGCGTAACGGCTATTGTTATCAAAAATCGTTACCTCTGTATCAAGTTTAACACTGCCGAAATCAATGGATTTCCCCATACCAAGTTTGTAATACGTCCGACGTTGTCCACCGGAATATTGATCTAAATTAAGAGACATAAGCAACGCACCAAGTTCTACATCACTAAGACGTTCAAAATGGATGCGACTGGTGAAAGTAACCCCTCTATCCACAGGACGGATTTTGCGTGTGCCTTTGATTTCTTTTTCTTCGGCTGTACGCGTCCAGTCCTTCGCCTTTGCAAGTGGTTGATGCCAATACATTTTATAACCACGCAAGGATGCATGTTCATGACCCCAGTGATTATACGTATTATGGTCATCTACATTTTGTTCCAAATAGAGTTGGAACGATGTTGGATTTGGTCCCATCAATGGATGTGGATAATCAGATGGGCACATCTTAAGCGTTCCTTGTACATGTGCATCAGAGAAGGATACACGACCAGCCCAATTATCACCATAACCAAAAACACTATCACATAAATCCACACCATTATTATGTTGTTCCAAGGAATTTGGCAAGTGATCACTAATTTTCAAATCGTAAGCAATACGATAGAAACGACCATGACCAAAATGTTCAACGAGGCCATCTTTTTCAATAAAGAAACAAGGTACGACAAATTTTACATCCGAGCAATGAGTATACTCTTTGGCCGCTTCGCCAGATTTCCCCGTTTTCTTGTCTAACAAATCTAACGTGCCACGGTTCTTATCGTCTGCGTAGCTTTCAATACAAGATTGAGGAATAGGAATGCGTTTATCAAAATTGCCCGGTTTAGTAATGCGCATGTAAGATTTTTTAGACCGCATAGGGCCTGTATGAATGTTTACATACACATTCATCCAATCGATGGACGCCTTATCCTTTTTAAACTCCATGCCGTCATTATCCATATAGGAACATTTCTTAGCATCACTAGGAACAACAAAATAATCATTATTCACGGTTTGAATGATGAAACCAGGTGTTGCCTTTGTAGCCGCCTTGTATTCACCCTTACCATTTTTCTCCATGCCTACCATGCGTTCTGCATAATAGTCCTTGAGTGATTTGATGGCACTGGCAAAGTCACGGAAATAAAGGTATCGATCTTCAAAATCGCCCAATCCTGTACCGCGTTGGTACGGTCTAAAGCTACTAGCCGTTACGATTTTAAAGATTTCTTTTACCATGCCCTTAAGGCTAGATCCTGGGATGGTTGGATTGTTTTGACCACCGTAGAATTCTAGAGGCGTTGTGTCCTCTTGTTTCGATGGACCACCGATGAATAATGGTGTTTCCGTCGTAATGGTGAGGTCAATATACCCTGTATGTGTGCCAGTTTGCGTAACATGATCGCGGTATGCATCCATAACGTCCTTTGTGACACCTTCAAAATTACCGTCATAAAATTCAGCAGGAATCACGTGACTAGGCAAGCGCACGAAATTATACGATGCGCTGGCAGGTGTAGACGGATATTTGTTATTGCCCTTGCTTCTAGCACTACGATTACTAGAGGAATTATTGTAACCGCCAGAACGACCTTGTCCACCGCGATTGCCACCCGAGTATCTTTCATTAACTACTTTTTCAACATCTAATCCTGGGTTATTCCGTGCAAAAAAGTCAGCGCTAGCAGCATGTCTATTTTTACTTTTACCTTTACCAGCCATACTACGCCTCCTTGTCTACGATGCTCACATACCGATAATCGGTATAGCTCGCTTGATGATTATTTAAATAACCAATATAATTGCGTGTTGTTAAATAACAATACTGTTTTGTAGCTGTTACAGGAATGATTTGTGAAAGCTTACGTCCAGTATCAACCAAATGGGTAAATCCGTCAATGTCATGCAATTGTGCATAGCCCGCATCATTTTCACCGATCATACGAGATGTGGAATCCACGTAGGATACGCTTTCACCAGATGCATCGGAAATGTAGCGATATACTACGGAACCATTTTGAACGGTAATGCGCAATTCTTCTGTATCGTTAAAGATGCGCATCTCTTGCAAATAGGCATGTTCAACAGCAGTGGAACCATCGGAGAATTGAAATGCACCATTCTTGTAATAGCCCCATTTTACTTCGTGCACAGACCAGATAACGACGAGGCCATCATGTTGCATATGTTCCTTCGCAACAGAAGCGATATTCATATCTGCTAGGGCGCCACAGGTGCCGCTAGTTTTCGTATATACGCCTTCATGGCGTTGTAATTCTTTACTCATGGCAACCTCCTTAGCCGTTTACAGTTTCTTTAATGCATTGTTGCAACGCAATCACTAGGTTTTCAAGATGAGCTGCCTCACCAGATGTTACCTTACCGTTGCCGTCGATGGTGTAGCTTTCACCATGATACTGAACGGTAACAGATTTGCCTTGCACACGGCCATAACCGATTGTACGGTTCGCGCCCAATGTAACTTGACCCGTCATGAGGTCCTTCACGAGGAGCATCACAAGGCCCGCCTCTGCATCATTGCAGTTCTTAACGGTCATGCGCAATGGGAACGTCACCGCATCACCCTTAGTGTTGCGTACCGGATGGTCTTGGAACAAGGCGCCATTCATGGCACCGCCGGTGAAACGATCCACGCGGATACGAGGTTGTTCCTCTTGATTGAACTGTTTATCAAAATAGATTTCATCCACCATAACACGGCCCTTACGGCTGTCCTTATCGTCATCATTGCTATAGCCAAAAAGCGTATTAACGAGCTCACCATTTGATCCGAGAGCTTGGAGAATACGACCACATTGGTGACGCAATACACCTTTAACGGATGTACCCGGAACAAAAAGCGCTACAGATTTGTCTTCCCATGCCTCTTCAAAGATGGATTTGATAAGTACCGTATCTTCTAAATACGCATCCATGGTGATGACTAAATCGCGGTCAGCTACGAGGGCTTGTTTAGGAATGGCTACGGAAGCACCAGATTTGCCAGTTAACCACGCTTTTACATGGTCTGGTTTCGTAAAATCATAGTGTTCTAAGGCAATATCCTTACAAGCAACACGGCCGAAACCATTCACCGTACGAGCGCCGATAGCGATGCCATGTTGCAAGGCATTAGCCAAAGCAGCGAGAGCTTTTTCTATCTTCTCACCTTGTTGTTCGTGGCAACGACGGATGACGCAGTCGATACGCAATTGACCGGTAGCACCGGATTCGATAACCTCAAAATCATATTTAGCGCCATCTACGGTAACGCCACGTACATCATCGATGCGAATGCCATCGCGTACGACGATATTCGTATCTTCTAAAGGAATGTCGTTGATTTGCAACGCACTTTGGGTTCCCTTATCATCGATGGAGCCGAATAGCACCAATTCCGCATCAGGTACAAGGCCTTGCAAGGCTTGACGCAATACGCCGGCCAAGGATGTGCCAGGAATGAATGGTTGCCCATCATGGTAGGTCACCACGATATCATCAACCGTATCGTTTAATATATCATTGCTCACACCAGCGCGGATAATAAGCGGGCTCGTGAGTTTGACAGTACCAGTCAGAGTGTACCGTCCTATAATACTTGCAGAGTTTAACATACGACGGTCCTCCTTACTTAACTTTTCTAATATGTCTAAAGAAATACAACCAATATTCGTAAGCTACGGTATCAGCTAATTTCGCTGCATCGAGACCCACCATATCAATTAGTTCTGTTGGAATTTCGTAATAGGAACCGCTCGTACCGGATTTAGCCAAGCATGCATTCACTAACAAGTTCGCATCAAAGTCGATGATATAATCCATCAAGTTAACACGTTTCGTTTCACTACGTGTGTACGCATGTTCCAATTGGAATTCACGCAAATTCTTTTCAAGCACCTTCTTATCGGCCTTAGTTTGGGCTACAAAGTCTTGCAATTGACGATGACCTGTGGCATGTTCTGTACCGAGTTCCGCCAACAACACAGAGGCGAAATGCTTGGAGATACCACGAGCATCCATGGTGCGTTTAATATAGGTATCCACATCGTGAGCCGCATGTAACCGTGCATTCAAGATGATTTGTTTTTCTAATACCTTTTTCGCAATGCGGCGCGTTGGTTTGTGTAAGGACGTAAGTGTATCTGCTTTCGCCTTACCTAATGGCACCATCGTATATTCCAATGGTGTCCAAATACGGCCTTGACCATACCCTTCTTGCACGCGAGCCCCCATACCGTTATATAAGATATGTTGCAATGCGGCTACATCATCAGGAGACCAGCCGGAGGCTTTCACCAATTCCACTACACTACCTGCAGAAGCAGCTGATTCAGCACTGCTACGAACGCCCCAGATGCTATTGAAGTTTTGTTCCTCTTGGTACGATGCGAACACCCCACCGATGGTAATGTCAGAACCAATAGACGCCACCGCACGACCCACTACATCGTGAATGGATTCCGTGCCAAGTAACAACGGCGTATGTAAGCGTACATATACGGAATTGCCCTCACTGGTTGCTGTTGGCACAGGCGTAATATCACCAACCGTCACGGTACAGTGACCGTATTCCGTACGGCGAGAACGGCCGATATGGCAATCCAAATCCTTAGGGAATTCGCGAACAAAGGATTCCAAAGCCTCTTTAGGACCTACTACAGAGCCAACAAACACTTGATTTGGTTCCAAATATTCATAGTTGAAAATCGTACCATCACTGCTACGGCCTTGTACACGTTCTTGTTCAGATGAGCGAGACATATGCAATTTGATGGCTGTTTCCACAGAAACTGGGCTACACTCTGTACCATCTAGTACGATAAAGCCCTTTACGCCTTTAAAGCCAAGAAGATTTTGTTTTTCTGGTACATCGTATTCTTGTTTTGCATAAAACGAATCGACTACCGTGTTAGATGCAAACTTAGTTTCTTTAGCGGCATTTTTATTTTTTTGCAAACTCAATGGCGCAGGGAATGATGTGCCCTTTACCGTATTTTTATAGGCGGACACGAAACGTAAATCGCCGTAGAACAAATCCATAAAATCCTTGTTCGTATGCGCTGTTTTGCCAAGGTTATGAGATTTAATAAACTGAGTGGCAAATAGGCCGCGTAAAATACGTCCGTCAATAGATCCGCGCGTAGCGGTCAATACGCCTGCCGTAGAAGAATTGGCAATGAGCGTTGGGGATTGTATAGTGACCGTAATATTTACTTGTTCCATAGTTTACCCCCTATTGTATCTACATCAAATGCTTTGTCATCGATTTTGCATACCACTTGACCGAACCCACGGTTTCGCTTACCGCCGATGCCCGTCATATTGCGAACGGCGCAGCTCAAAATGTAGCGGTCCGTATCCGTCATATCCTCTACATCGATGTGGCCCTTAAAGGTAAGCCCTTTGTTGAGCACACGAGAGTTATGCAAGGTCCCTTCCATAGCGGATCCTGTCGTTTGGTCAATGGACGTGTAATACCGCATAGATGTGTATTCTTCGAGAACGCGGTCCTTCGTAAATACCGTTGGGTATTGTTCCTCTAATTGTGCCAACTCACGAGATACCACATCATAGTCAGCAATGGTCAAATTCGAGATGGACAATCTAGGTTCATCCGTAACACCTTCTAGACGGTTGAATAGGACTTTCACATCATCCGTCGTGAACGCCGTCATCTTAGCGGTTTCCATCATTTCCGCCACCTCGAGGGCGCTTTCATATAACACACCGCGCACCCGTTTCGCCGGAATGAAAGGAATTCCGTAACGGTCATGAACGATGGTGCTGTCCGTATTCACGTCGCCTTGGCCGGACATCAGCATGGTTGGCGACAATAATTGTATGGTTAATGTGTACATATACTTACTCCAATCCAGGCAATACATAATCCATCAATTCAATGGCATCCGTATACGGTGTGCGCATGTGGCCGTCAATCTTAGCCCATAGTTTGTCTGTAAAAGCGTCCCAGCCGGCTACATTTGGCAATGATGCCCCTGTATTACGCAATTGTTCAAGGAATACGGTCCACATATGTTCATTATCTTGCAATACAGAACGCAATTCCTTCACCTTATTATGAGCCATCACCTTGCCGGCGTTGAATTGTGCTGTACAATCCAATACTTGAGGCAAGCCTTCTATATCGCCAGAGGCTACGGATTCTGTACGACCGTAGACACGGTATGGACCAAAGTGCATATTACCTGTTAAGCTACTGTATTCATTAGCAAAGAATTGTTCCAATGTTGGCGCTGTTTCGCCGTGCAAGAAAGCAAAATCCATCCAACAGGATTCTGGAATCGTATGGGATTCGTTGTATGCACGCATCTTGGATTTAGCGCTATCGCAGAGCTGTTCCGCCATTTCGTAGCCTCTAAAGAATGGGTACGATGTAGGAATGACCGCAATACCGGCACAAGATGCAATAGACATACCGTCCGCATCACTCAATAATTGTTGCATCAAGAATTGTGACGTTTGCACCGCAATACGAGCATTGCAGATAAATGTAATATCGTCACCGCCTACGATGATAGGGCGAATTGGCATCATGTTCGGTTTCAATTCCAATTCTGCATCTAGCACATCATAGTGATCGATAATCCATTCTACTGTGGCCTTAAAGCTAGCCAATGTTTTTTCATGAACACGTTTGGACAAAGCGCTGCGTTCTTCCAATGTTTTGCAGGCTCTGAAATGAGCACCCATGTTATTACCATCAATATGAACGATAGCAATGTCGTTGATGCCCGTTTTGCTATTGTCTGTCGATTGGTTTTGACCCAAGTCTTCTAGTTCAGATGGGAATACCCAATCTGTATCTTCTGTACCGAATAGGTCGAGGCTCAATCGTTTATTCGCTGCATCAAAGGCGTTGAATTTAGCAGAAAAGGATGTTGCCACAAGACGTTTTTCGCCTATTTGCTCCGTTGTATCCGCCACATCACCGCTATAGTCACAAATCGTCGTCAAGCCCGTATTGGCTGGCGTCACAATTGGATGTAGGGTATATTGATTGGTCTTTAATTGTGAATACAATACTCCTAAATCACTAGAGAACTTGTCTTTATCAAGGGTAATGGTTCCCGATGTAGCACCCACCTTGAGGGATGGATATTTCGTCAACACGCGAGTGGTAAACTGTTTAATAATCTCCGCAACGAGTGCTTCATGCGCTTCGTCAATCAACACTAATGCATTACCGCCGCCAATATACGCCACATACACAGGAGTTGGCAATGCCGTAAGGCTTTCACCACGGCTTAGCCAAGACGTCGTATCCGCCGCCACTCCGATATTTTTAATGACCTCATCGCACAACACATTCTCAAATAATCGATCCACAATATATGAAGCCCCTACGTTGGCCTTCAATTTATTGTTCGCGAAGATGTACTTTTGAATGGACTGCACATCAAACAAAATCGCATTTACTTGCATAGGCTCACTCCTTACCTATAAAACACAACACGGATTAGCGACAATACTCGCGGAACTGAACGAACTGAAAGTTCACGATTTTCTCGTTCACCCCATCCCCATAGGATTCCTCGACCACCCGTTCACTGGTGGCTGCCACAACGATAATCCCGACGGCGAGCAATCGTTCCACTAAGGCGTGACAATAAATGAATTCCCCTTGGCAGAGCACCGCCGTTGGATGCAAAGCGATGATACGCGCTGCATATTCTTGCGCCAACTGACTAATCTCTGCCGAAGATGCCATCGGATCAATCTGAGGGAATGGCATGTCCATAATCACCCCATATTGACGCCCTGCATCGAGCTGTACATCCGACCAATACTGGGACGGATGATTCGTGTGGTTGATAAACATGTAACCCCCTCTTTCATGAAATGCGATACACTAAACTTCATTTATACTTCATCTTAAATAATAGCAAATACTGAGAAAAAAATCACTTATAATCATACACTTTATGAAAGTTTTATGATTACGAAACAGTTTTTACCTCCATATCTGCATTTACATCACTCATTTGATCTAAATAACTCATACAGTCCTTTACACATTGTTGAATCCACTGACGTGGTGACATCCCACCAAACCGCTTAACTGTAGTTGTCATATAGGACTCATATAATGATACCCAGTTCTTTTGAACAGCTTTAGACATAAAACAACCACGTTCAGTGATTTCAAAATCTGTATCATTTACCATATGGCGATTCAACACTTTCAAAATAAAACGATCCATCACCTCTTGTCGTACTAAATCCATCAAGTCATAAACGAGACTATCCTTACGATTATTCGTGCTATGTAGCAGACCAATACGAACATCGAGACCAGATGTCAAAAGACAAGCTCGCACCTCACGTTCTAAAAATGAATAGCCATAACTAAGCAATGCATTTACAGGATCAGGACTTGGATGACGCTTACGGCCAGTAAATGTCCAAGGCTCAGAAACACAGGCACCCCATACGGAAAAATAGGTTTTAGACGCTAACCCTTCCATACCACGCAGACCATCAATGGTCCTAACTTTACCTACACGCTTTAATAAGCCATATAAGGTCTTACGCACAAAATCATAGTTAGGCAACGCTTTAGTTTTACTATACTGTTCCAATATAGAAATCTGTGCTTGAATCTTTTTCTGTACAATATACTGAGCCCCCATTAAGGCAAAGGATTCATCTTGAAAGTATCGTGTTTGCCACAACAGCTTAGATAGTGATGTTTTTTCATCGCCCAATGTGCCAACTAGGCGATATGTATGGTCTACAAACTGAATAAGAGACCCTTGCTGCACCAAAGAATACATCACTTGCGTAGATAATTGCGTTGTGCGACCAACTACTAACGTTCCTACTGTCGCCATTGGCAATTCTCGCAACACCTTATGATCTTGTTCTAATACTAATAAACCACCATCTTGATTAACTGACACACCGGGTGTCATTACATATACTGTTTCTACCATGTATACCACCTCCTACAAATTAAATGATTAATACAGGTCCCTCATTAACAGGAAGGTCCTGATTACACCATATTGGCGTCTTAGCCGTATCTGAAATTGAAATCACAAGCAATCGCTTTGTCATATCATTTCCGGTTAACTTCTCTAATTGTTTTATAATTGTTTCTATGCGTACACGTACATGCGAGCATAAAAATACACTGTATTGAACACGATAGCCAAATGACTCTAAATACTTTACAACCTTGTTTCTGATTTTTGTATCTGAAATATCATATGAAATAAGATACTGCATACAACACCTCCAAACTAATAACAAACTCATTAACTACATTCATTATACAAATCTAGAGAGAAGTACAATAATCAGAAAAACTAGGAATGAAAAAGCTGTGACTCTGTTATAACACAGAGAGCACAGCTCTTTTAGTAATAGATATGTAATTGTAAGTTAGAAAGGTTGAGGCCGCATCATCGCTTTGTTCCTTTGCTAGCCCCCTTCGTCGCATAACCGTAAACGGTAAGTACTGTTGTAGCAACCAAAGAAAGATAAGCTACTAGTCATTAAAGAGTTTCAATACCGTAAGCGGTAAGTACTGTTATCTTATCACCTTTGTTTTCCCTTCCCTCCGGTCAGGGACTAGAGATGTGCGGGCCTCATCGTCGCTTTGCTCCTCTGCTGCCTCG
>ERZ841116.768-NODE-768-length-20635-cov-3.280272_pt1 | contig 20635 bp, 18 predicted proteins | sample MGYA00519875_ERZ841116 | MGnify/ENA primary metagenome ERZ841116 (study PRJEB31850, sample SAMEA3708889) | human gut metagenome | biome: human gut; feature: human-associated habitat; material: faeces | place: China | collected 2014 ... | reverse complement strand
TTAGCCTCAGTTCATATTGTCTAAATATAATTGATATGCCTTGTCAAAAACACTCATGCTTGGCAAATAGCCGGCGTTTAACTCTAAGTAGTCTGATAACTTTTCATAGTCTTCTTCTTGTTTTGGAAAAGAACTATCGTGTTGAGCATTATTAGCAAATTGAGCAATATCGTCTACCGATCCTGGATTTCTTTGCGTCATTAAAAAGCGATAAAAGCTTTCACGATAAGCCATTAATACTCCTCCATTGTATAGAATACTGCATATGCTCCGCTACCTGCGTGAGTGGAAATAATCGGACTAGTTACTCGAGTTAAAACCTTGATATCAGGATTAATTTCTTTAATCTTTTCAGTCCAAGCTTTCATATCTTCGGGAGTATCAACATAAGAAATTGCTACTTCTTTAATTTCTTGCTTGTGTTCTTCAATATCTTTTAAAACGCGCTTATCGCAATTTCTAGAAAATTTCTTACCGCGCCCTTTTTTAGCGACTTCAAGATGACCACCTGGCATGTGTAATTCAATTCTGATATTTAATAAGGTAGCAATCTTACCCGCAAGCGGTCCAAGACGACCTCCTTTAATTAAATTATTGAGGTTTACAACCATCATATAGAGTTTTTGATGTTCTTTAAGTCGCTCAACGTGGGCGACAATTTCTTCAAGACTTTTACCTTCTTTGGCATCTTTAGCTGCAGCTAGTACTTGGTATGCTTCTGCTCGATCAGTTAAGTCAGAATCAATTAAAGTTACTTCTTTGCTCTTACCAATCAAATCCGCAGCTTGTCTAGCAGCCTCAATTGTTCCACTTAAAGAGCGAGCAAGAAAAATACCTACAACTTGACTGCCATCATCAGTCAAATCTTTAAATACTTTTTCAAAAACTCCAATTGATGGTTGACTGGTTTTAGGCAATTCTTTCGATGCATCCATCTTTTTCACAAATTCTTCGCGGCTAATGTCAACGCCATCTGTGTAAGTCTGACCATCAATGGTAATGGTTAACGGAACCACGGTAATGCCATATTTATCAATTTCTTCAGGAGTTAATTGAACTGAGGAATCAGTTACTACTTTAATCTTAGCCATTCTAAGTGCTATCCCCTATTCTTCTATAATTATTATTCTATGTTAGAATTTATTAAGTACAATCTCAAGTATATCAAAAATACAAAAATGAGTTAAAATTTATTAAATAGATTATAAAAGTATATAAGGCGGAATCAATGAATGTCTTTTAAACAATTGTGGCAAGAGCCCAAAAATCGCTCAAAAACATACAACATTTTAAATAATATTTTTAGTGCTATTACTCATGGTATTGGCTTTTGCCTAGCAGTAGCTGGATTAGTAATTTTAATTGTAAAAGCTGCCCATACAGGAAGTGCGGTAAGAGTAACTGCCTTTACTCTTTATGGTTCAAGTTTGATTATTCTCTATCTCTTTTCAACACTCTACCATAGTTTGATTTTTACTAAAGCTAGAAGGGTTTTCCAGATATTTGATCACTCCTCAATTTTTATTTTAATTACTGGAACTTATACACCTTATACTCTTGTTGCAATCGGCGGCGCTAAGGGCTGGGTAATGTTTAGCATTATCTTAGCTCTAGCAATCTTTGGCATCTTGTTTTATATTTTCAATCAAGGAAAACACGTTGTCTTAGATACGATTTTATACGTATTAATGGGATGGATTGTTATTATTGCTTCTAGCACCCTTTATCCAGTTCTTGGACCAACTGGTTTTTGGCTTCTAGTTTGGGGCGGAATTGCTTATACTGTCGGCGCTATTTTATTTTCAATGCGCGGAGTTCCTTATATACATGTGATTTGGCACATGTTTGTTTTACTAGGATCGATCTTGATGTATTTTTCAATTTTATTTTACGTTTAAAAAGGCAAGTAGTGATTTTTCACTGCTCGCCTTTTTGCTAGCTATTTTAATTATTTAAAGAAAGGAATTCAGTAATTGCCGCTTCGTTGTTGCTAATTACTCCTTCAAGGACGGCCTTCTTAATTTCTTCTAGTAGTAGACCCACTCTTGGTCCAGCTGGAATACCGTTTTTTAATAAAAAGTGGCCATCAATCACTAGATCATGGCTATTTTTAATTGGCAAAGCTTCATAACCATCAACCAAAGCACTGCCGTTAATTGGCTGACCTAAAATATGCGCCAAATCAATGGTCGAAGCAATAGTTTCTAAACCAGCTTGATATAAGTCATAATTATTTGGGGCACGTGAACTAATTAAGTCAAAGAAAGCAACAATATCAGCTACTTGACGCTCCATTGCATTAGAATTCTTCCACATCCGCATAAAAGAAGGAATCTTCTCATTTGGTAATTTTAGTAAAATAATCATCAAAGCCCATAGATTAGCTTCAGTAGTAGGACTAAAATTGAGTTGAGGATAAAGAGCCAAATTCTCTTTTTTACCTTTAAAACCTGGAACTTCTTCAGATAAACCAGTGTCTAAGAAAATCTGAAAAGCCTTTTGGCTACCGGGAGCAATCCCCATTTTGACAAACTCGTCGCGAATTCGTTCAACAGAAATCTTACTGAGCAATTCATGATTATCGCTAATTGCTTGCTCAGTTTCTGGTTCAAGCGTAAATTGCAATTGACTCATAAAACGAACTGCCCGCATCATTCTTAAGGCATCTTCGTGGAAACGGTTCTCAGCTTTACCAACTGCACGGATTAGATGCTTGTCTAAATCGCCCAAACCATCGAAGTGATCAATGACATTGCCATCAACATCCATGGCTAAAGCATTAATCGTGAAGTCCCTTCTCTTCAGGTCTTCTGATAAATTCTGCACAAAAGTTACGTGATCGGGCCTGCGGAAGTCTTGGTATCCTGATTCCGTTCTAAAAGTTGTAATCTCGTAACTTTCACCTTCATAAAGAACTGTCACTGTTCCATGTTTGATTCCCGTATCAATTGTCTTTTTAAAAATTTGCTTAATTTCCATCGGATAAGCACTTGTTGCAATATCAACATCATGAATATGACGATTTAAGAGCAAGTCTCTAACACTGCCTCCAACAAAATAAGCCTCATAACCCGCTTCATTAATTTGTTTTAAAACTGGAAGCGCGGCGGTAAAAACTTCCGGTAAATTGGTAATCTTCATATATTCCCTATTCCCCTTAATTATTCCTTAGTTTTGTAAGAAAGAAGGAAGTAACATGACTAAGATTTTCAATAAACAACTCTTTAAACAATTATTTTTCATAACTCTTGGTTGTAGTATTTATGCTTTTAGCTTAGATGCCATCAGTATCCCTAACAAACTAGCTGATGGTGGAATAAGTGGTATTGCGCTTTTACTTAGATATTGGTTCCATATCAATCCTGGTCTATCAACGTTACTTCTAAATATCCCCTTAATTATAATCGGATATCGTTTTATGGGCAAACGGCTACTTGCCTTGACCATTTGGGGCACGCTTTGTCTATCCTTCTTTTTATCATTTTGGTTACACATTCCTATTATAAACCAATTGAATTTAGAACATGATCTTTTTATTGCAGGTGTCTTGGCAGGACTTTTTTCTGGCTTTGGCATCGGAATTGTCTTTAAATATGGCGGCACTACTGGCGGAACTGATATTATTGCTCGAATACTCGACTTAAAATTAGGTATTCCTGTTGGAAAGTCGCTTCTTGCTTTAGATGCCTTTGTATTAACTATTTCTCTTTCTTACCTAGATATTAAGCATATGATTTATACTTTGCTTGCTAGTTTTGTTTTAGCTCGAATTACTGACTCAATTCAAGCTGGTTCTTACGCAGCACGTGGTCTTTTCATTATTTCAGATAAATATGAAAAAATTGCTAAAATGATTGATGTGCAATTAGATCGTGGTTATACCTTCTTAGACGCAGAAGGCGGCTATGATAGATCTAGCAAAAAAGTTATTTATTGCGTCGTTTCTCCTAGAGAAATTAGTCAGGTAAAAGAATTAATTTTAAGAGAAGATCCTAATGCCTTTGTTTCAGTCGTTGACGTTCACGAGGCATTAGGCCAAGGCTTTACTTACGAAAGAAAAAAGAGACATATTTTCTTTAGAAAATAGTAAAAACTAGTCGCTGTGACTAGTTTTTTTAATTCTCGCAAACTCTCGCGTGCGAAGCGAAAATTTGCGAGAGTTCGCTTTTTTACGAGAGTTAAGTAGATAAGTTAACAAAATAATTTTTCAACCGCATTGTGGTTGTAAGCCATTTTATTCCTTCACATTTTTCAAAGCCTTGCGGACGGCTTCGCTGATTGCCCGACTTGTAGCAGACGCACCAGAAACCGCATCAACATCTGGAGTATTTTCTTTAACAATACGCTCTGGAATAACCTTTAGTGCTCGCTTACCAACATCTTCACTTTCGTGATTTTGTACAATCTCGACATTTTTGATTCCATTATCATAAGTAACACGTACAACAAGCTTGCCACCAATACCAGCATTAGACTCACCAAGATACTGATCTTTATCAAGCTTAATATCTTTAACCTTGTCACCATCTGCTAATTCATTAATGCCGTTATACTTGTCAGAAGCTTCATCTGTAACCTCATCGGTGACGTTAGCTGCTTGCTCGCCTGCAATCTTACCAAAAATCAAACATTCAGCTAAGTTACCGCCACCTTGATACTGGTTTGCGTTAATACCACCTAATTCACCGGCACCATACAAGTGCGGAATTGGCTTGTCATTAACATCCAGAATTTCAGCTTTAGTGTTTCTTTCTGGTCCACCCTGCGTATTCAAAACATTGTAGGCCATCTTAATTGCATAAAATGGGCCCTTGTCCGCAAATTTAGCCATTGATTTAATATCTCGGTCAAATTGATCATCGTAACCATTTTCTACAAAGCGGTTAAACATTTCAACTTGTTCCTTTAAGCCGTTTGCATCAACACCTGTCTTTTCAGCTAACTCTTCAAGCGTACCAGCTTTGATCAATTTTTCATTGAACTTATCGTATGGAATCTGTCCTGCCTCAATGGTTTCATATTGCTTTTGATCAAAAATAATATATGGCTTCTCATGACTACGTGGAACGCGCCAAATACCATGATCAAAAATATGTCCATGACGGTTTGGACCAGCTTCGTTAAAGTAACGCTTACCATCATCCGCCACCATAAAGACGCTGCCGTGGTTAAGCTCTGGCCAGCTGAGAACCAACTTAGATCTCTCGCCTTCTGGCGTGTCAAATGATAAACCATGCAATAAACCAAGAGATTCATAATTGTACATGTGCCACATCTTAGCGCCAACTTCTTGCGCCATCGAAATACCGTCACCCTTATTGTAAACAGTACCTAATGGGGTAAGTTTAGGTGCAGCTAAGTAGTTCTGAATCATTTTCTTATTATTTTCAAAACCACCCGTCGTCAAAATGACGCCCCGTCTGGCTAGGACATTGATCTTTTGACCTAACTTTTCAATTTGAACACCCTTGATTACTTTAGAAATTGGATCTTGAATCAAGTGACTAGCACGTGCTTCATACCAGACATCAATCTTGTCTTTGCGATCTAGAACTTTTTGTCTTAAAAGTTTCCAAAGTGCTGCGTCGAACCAACCATTGTGAACCAAGGTATAGTCATAGGTTTCATGTCCCTTTAGTTCAGGATATTCTTGAGTAACTCCAACACAGTATTCCTTGGGTATCTTGCTAAAGTCATTGATAAAACTAACTGGTTCAACGCCCAAGTACTTCTTTACATACTCCCGCATATTGCACATTCCGCGTACATAGGTTTCAATCATATCTTCTGGCAAATCCATCGGATGCGTTAAGCCAAGATAGTATTCCTTCAACTTGTCATAGTCAGTTCCTGTACCAAGAAGTTGGGCAGAATATCTAGTGTTACCACCTTCATGACCATAAGGAGCAACATCAGCAATTAATACTTTGGCGCCATTATCAGCTGCAAATCTAGCAGCAGTTGCACCTGCTCCACCAAAGCCTAAAACAACAACATCATAATTTGCTTTCCAGTCAATAACTGGAGCTTTTGTTTCTTGTTCCATATTTATTTCCTCGCCATTTTTGTTATCGCTTACAAGGAATAGTATAAGTGTTGACTACAGCTTTGTATAATAATTAGCAGTGTTAAGTTATGATTGTGTTATTTAATTTTGGATAAAAATAAGCTACCTGCCATGGTTTGTGGCAGGTAGCTTGAGTTGGCGCTATTTCTGTTTTAACTTTTGAATTTCTTCTTTTAGATCTTTATTTTGTTTTTCAATTTCATCTAACTTTTGCATGATCTTTTCTAGTTGCACGTCTTTAGCGTCAGATTTATTATCTTCTCTCACAAAATATGTCGTAATCGAACTTGTTAACATCCCAATTACACCAATTCCTACTAGCATTAAAACTAATGCTACTATCTTTCCCACAAAAGTATGCGGGGAAATATCACCATAGCCAACAGTCGTTGCAGTAGCAATCGCCCACCAAAATGACTGAGCTAAGGAAACATGTTCCGTCATAGAGTAAGTAATAGCGCCAATAATTAAAAGGCTAAGACTAGTATATAGAAGATAAATTAAACCATTAGTATAAAGAATTTTTCTCAATCTACCAGTTAAACCAACTAAGCGCAAAACTCTAAGTAAGCGCGTAAGTCTCGCTAGTCTTCCTAGTCGAGCTAATCTGAAAAGTGTAAAAAATCCATTTACAGGGATGATTGATAATAAGTCGAAAATATTATGCTTGAAGAAACTCCACTTATTTTCTGCGATAGTCAGTCGATAAAAATAATCTATCGCAAAAACTACTAAGATGCCATTGTCTACCCACATCCATACCCCAGTGTCTAAATTAATAACTGAAGCATAGTCTAGGATAACAAGAATAATAGATATTATGGCTAAAATAGCCATAGTGAAGTTATATATTTTTTCTTTTTTGGACATTGTCAGTTATTTCCAGATATCAGTTAATACAATATCATCACTTTTAGGTCGATATTCCTTTGATGCATGAGAAACGTGAGCAAAAATTGAAATAGGGAATGCTCTGCCTGTTAATACCGTTTCACCTTGTCCTAAAGATGGTATCATTCCAAAAGATGTTCTGTCTAATGTAGGCATAGTATTTTCAATCATTGCTAAATCTTTTTCATTAACCAAACGATGAATGAAGAAGTTATGTAATTGAGACATAATTGTAGGCGATATATCAGCAGGTCTTTGACTAGCAATAGTCAAAAAGAAACCAAACTTTCTTCCTTCTTTTACTATCTCTTCAAAAGCTACTAGCCTTTTATTTTGCCAATAATCGCTTTTACTACGAACTGATCCTAAAATGTTATGTGCTTCATCAATAATTAAATGTGTTGTTTGCTTTATGTTTGTTCCAGATGCCGCATTTTTTTGTTTATTATATATCATTTTTGCTACTAGCATTGGAATTACTCGCTTGACAGTTAGATTACTATGAAGAAAAGATATTATATTAACAGATTTATAATAATTTTTAAACTCATTTTTATCTCCTACAATAATTACATCTCCTAAATCTCTCAATACATTAGTTATTCTATTAAATAAAAATCCTAAATAATCTGTCAATGTGTTATTCCAAGCTGTTGCAAAAATTTTTTGAAAAGCTAGAAATACTTCAAGCCTTTCAAATTCGTCACAACAGTCAAAACAATAAATAAGTATTTCTTTCAGATCTCCAAAAAAATCATTTGCCAAAGATGAAAAACTCTCTCCCTGATAAAAAAATCTTTCTTTTTTAAAATAAATTGTATTAGATGCTGTAATATTACCTGTACTTTTTATCTTCTGTAATTCTTTTAAATCAATTAACTTCTTTCTTACGATTTGTGCTTTTCCAGAATTTTTAACATATTTATACAAACTTTTCTCGAAAATTTCAATCCATTCTTCTTCGATATTAGGAGTAGTGTGTTTAAAATCACTAAGTAATTTTCTTAATAATCCAACTTCTATTCCGGCCAACTCATCGTTATTTCCATCATTTGCTTTATATTTTTTTAATGCATTTAGCAAAAAAGGTGCTTGTGTACCACTTTCAGCATCAAATAACATTATTAAAATGTCAGGATCCAGAAAAGTATCTTTATCTATAAAAACCTTATCGGATTTCTTAATTTCTCTAGTATTAATATTCAAAATCCTTCTACGGCTTTCATTTAATCCGAAAATATTCTCCCCTCTATACTCACCATTAAAATCAAAAATAAAGAATGATGATCTTTCAAATAAATTGGTCTTGTATTTACTATCAAATAATTTGGAATACAGCATGTGAAGGGTATTTGACTTTCCGCTTCCAGTATTTCCAAAAATACCAATATGAGAAGCAAAAACTTCATTTATTGGTATATCTAATTTTTTATTCTCAAATATAGTTTTACCAATAAAAATAGACGGTGCATCTTTCTTTATGCCATAAATTAGATCAATGTCTTCTTTTGAAGTAATTGTTACCTCATTTCCAATCATTGGAACATAACTGCTGGTCACTTTAAAACTATTGTTCTCTATTACTCCCTGCATTCGTAAACTAACTATTCTATTTACTGAATTTTTAGAGTACCTATTATCAAATTCCTCACTTTTTACAGAATTTTGCTGATCCATAATCTTCTCATTAACTACTTTAGCAATTATCTTTACATCATTTTGTAAAATAGTTAATAATGCTCCAACCTTAGGGCCCTCTAACAATTCACCATTCCATAAAAATTGTGACTCATTTGACATTGAATACATCCCCACCTGAGAAATGTTTCCATCAACTCCAACAATTACTCCCAAACTTTTATTCATCGTCGTTTTCATCAAATTCTCCACTCATAAAATTCACTAATGTACTCAGTGTAATTTTTTTAGTACCTGGCAATTCATATTCGTGGTACTTCATATTATCATTGCTCTTATCTTTTGGAACAATAAAGTAAATATTATTAGGAGTTTTTCCATCAGATTTATAGTCTAAATTTTCAATAATAGTGTCAGCATCTTTTTTAGCATAACAAAAGCAAATTACAATTAATTCAGGATTAGCAATCGCTCTTTTTACCATCTTAGCTATATGTTTATCTTGAAATGAAAAACCAATCACCACTAGAACTGACTGTGGTTTGTCTAATTCATTTGTAAAAAATCTTAACATACTAAAAAAATGGTTCTGACTAAATGTATCGTTCGATTCCAATCCTGTTGGCTTTACTACAACCGGATCATTAACAACTTTCGAACGAATATATATACTTTCATCACCTTTATGCTTTTCCCAATTAACCGATCCATGCGGTTTAATTAAAGAAATTGATGGTATCTCAGAAATGTAATTATCATTCATTCCCTTATAAGAAACCACTTGATCAAAATTACTACTTTCCAACACTCGATCAAAATACCCTGTTGCACCATCATTTATAACAAATTTATAATTTCGAGAAACTTGATCAAATGCTTTTTCAATAAAAAAATCATAGTTTGTTGTAAAAATATTCGCTCTTCTTGGAGTTTCTCTAGAATTTGACATATTTAAATTTTCAACTATCTGTCTGATAAATGCCATATAAACATTAAGAGTTTGGGTAACATCAGCAGAATGATTATTAGTAGTTAATTCTTTACTCACTTGCTTGACTTTTTCTATCAGGTTGTTATTCGCTTCCTCAGTGGATTTATACTTCTTATTAAATTCTCCCATTAATGGAATCGCTGGTGAAGAACAGCCTGAACCTACTAAGATATTTAATCTTTTAGAAATAGTTAATTTTCTTAACTCTTTTACTTTCATTTCTACATCTATCCTATCAATTTGTACCTTTATACATTATTTAATATGCTTAGTATATCAAAATATTATTTTTTATTTACCCTATTCTTGTTTGGGAGCAACGTAAGTTGGGGCATACAATTAAGTATATAGGTACTGGAAAAAGCAAATGCAATGATAAAAGTACTGGTAAATATAAAATTTTAGGGTCAACTGGCGTTATAGGTTATAGTAACCATTATGATTATGATGGTGATTTTATACTAACGGCTAGAGTTGGAGCAAATGCAGGAAAATTATACAGACATTCAGGTAAGGTGAAAATTACTGATAATACAGTTTTTATACAAGGACCTCAATTAAATTTTATTTATTACTTATTAAGTAATTTTGATCTAAAAAAATTGTCGTTTGGCTCTGGTCAGCCATTAATTAAAGCAAGTGAATTAAAGAAATTATTTTTGAATTTTCCAATAACTAGTATTGAGCGAAAAAATATTGGAATAATCTTTAATAAATTAGAATGTATTCTATCTCTTCAGCAACGAAAAGTTAAATTAATAAATAAGCTTAAAAATGCACTATTAACGCATTTTATTTCAAAAACGTCTAGTCAATCAGCTTCTAAGACCCTGAAAGATATAACTAATATTCGTGGCGGATATGCTTTTAAAAGTTCTGAATTTACAAAATCTGGTTTTCCAGTAATAAAAATTGCTAATATATCACAAAATGGAGAGATTGAAGGTCCATACTCATATGTATTGTCCTTAAAGAGCGACTATCAACTTGCAAAAAATGATATTGTTTTAGCAATGTCAGGAGCGACAACAGGAAAAATTGCACGAGTTAATTCAAATAATATTTATCTACAAAATCAACGTGTAGGTTATTTTGTAAATAATCATAAAATCGACTATAACTATTTATACTATTTACTTATTAGTGATCAATTTAAAAGACAATTAGAAAGAATTTTGATTTCTGGCGCTCAACCAAATGTTTCTGCTTCTGATATAGAAAAATTCAAGTTTGTTATTTTAAAATCTAAAAAACAGCAAAGCAAGATTTCCACTCTTTTTAAACATATTGATTATGCATTAAAAGCGGGCAATAACAAAATGCATACTTTGATTCAAATCAAACAATTTCTCCTCCAAAATATGTTTATCTAAAAACTCTTGCAAAAATATAACCTCCTTAAACAATTAAGTACGTGACTTAATATTTTAAGGAGGTTTTTCTATGTCACAAAAGAAATATAGCACCAAGTTATTTTACAAGTATTATCTTGACTGGATTCATATTTATAAAGACAATGCTGTTCGACAAGTTACTCTTGATAAGTATTATTTAGTTCAAAAACGTTTGAAAGAACTTGCACCGAATCTACATATGAATGAACTTAACCGTCGTAACTATCAACAGATTCTAAATTCGTATGCACGTAATCATGAAAAGACAACTACTTTAGATTTTCATCATCATCTGAAAGCTAGCCTATTTGACGCGGTAGACGATGGGTTATTAAAAAGCGATCCAACAAGGCGCGCAATTATTAAGGGATGTAATCCCAGTGAAAAGAAAATAAAGTATTTAAACTTGTTTGATTTACAAAAGTTACTTAGATCATTAGATTTAAGTTCTGAACTTAATTGGGACTGGTTCTTTTTATTAATTGCTAAAACCGGTTTACGATTTGCTGAAGCGTTAGCGTTAACTAAAGAAGATTTTGATTTTGAAAAACAGAGGATAGTTATTAATAAATCATGGAACTATAAAGAAAAAGAAGGTCATTTTCAACCTACTAAGAATGAATCATCCAATCGTTCTGTTATGATAGACTGGCAATTAATGCAACAATTCCAATCCTTAATTCGTTCTAAAGAAGATGATCAATTGATTTTCTTTGATAAAGATCAGCGAGTATATAATTCTACGTTAAATCAGAAGCTGGCAACATATTGTGAAAAGTTAGATATTCCGATTATTTCAATTCATGGCTTGCGTCATACTCATGCTTCGCTACTTTTATATGAAGGAGTTTCTATAGCTAGTGTAGCTAAAAGATTGGGACATAGTAATACGACTACAACGCAGGAAACGTATATTCACATTATTCGTGAACTTGAAAATAAAGATAATGACAAAATATTACATCATTTATCACAATTAGGTTAAGCAAAAAAGGACATCGGTTAGTGATGTCCTTTTATAGTTAGATGAACATGTTTTGGAGGAGGAATTGTTTTACATTTTCTAGTTTTTTTATGATTTTTTTCTGATCAGAAATTTGCGTGTCTAATTTTGATAAAGCACTTCCAATTTTATTCTGAATTTCGATATCAGGAAATGTTAAATATAGTGACAGAAAATCAGAAAAACTAATGCTTCTACCATCTCTTACACCATATGTAACTTTTTTTAGTAATTGAATAAAATTATAACTTTTAAATTTCTCTTTCCAATACACTGGGTTATAATCTACATCATCCTTAAATTTAAATATTGTATATGCTGGAGAAGCAATGCCTGTCTTATCTGAGTAAGCAAAACCACCTTGAAAAGATCGTAAATGCACTACGAAATCGTCAGGTTCAACTAATTTATAATTAGTTAGATTGTTATGTGCATACAATATGTTCTTACTTTCGTCTTCTCTAAAAATCATTCCTTTATCCTGTGATGCAGAAAGAACAGGTAAATGTACAAATCCTTTTTTACTAAACGAAATAAATAATTGGCTAGCCTTAACACGATGTTTAAATAGAAAATTATTTTGGTTAACTATCGTATCATTAAAAAATATATTTGATAACTTCTTTTTTATGAGTGAATAGTCTTTCAATTTTCGTTGCTGAAGCGTGATAAGCAGAGACAATAATTTCAAAATTTCTGATATTCTTTCTTGTTCAATTCTATTATTCGGGATGCTCAAATTCAGCTCAAAAAAATCTTGAGGACTGATATTCAATAAACCATGATTTCTTGCTCCTTCGGTAGCTCGTTTATAAATTTCTTTATACCATTTTGTTGAATCAAAATATTCTTCTAAGTAATCAGTATTTATAGAAACTGGTTTAAAGGCAATATAAAGAGTCGATAAAACTCCTAATTTATAATTGTTCAATCGTTTAATAGCTCCAAAAGGGTAATCTTTTGAATAGCTTTTGTTATAAGCAAACTCGCCATTCTTTAATAAAAGATAATTTTCTAGTTTTTTACTTGCAATCTGTTTATCAAAAAATTTACGCTGATCTACTAATCCATATTGAGCAGAGATAGTTAAAGGTAGCGTTGAATCTAAATTTAAATTTTTTCTACTAATACGCTTAGTAATATTTTCCAACTTACGTTGCTCCCATTCGTCAGTGAAGCCTTTAAAACGCAGTGCTGGTACTCTTTTATCGTCACTCTTAGTCACGAGTTTCTTCCTCCAATTCCTTAATAATGGCGTTTAATCCATCCATTATATCGTCATCGTCAGATGTTAATTCCTTAAGCATCCCTACTAACTCTTTCTGATTCTTCTGAATTTCAATATTAGTTTCATGAAGATCAGCAGCTACTTTCTTCAAATCAACAGGTGGTTCTGGAACAAAAGTATCAACGTATCGAGGAATGTTTAAATTAAAGTCATTTTCCTTAATCTCATCAAATGAAGCAACGTGAGCATAACGTTCAACATCCTTACGCTCTAAGTATTGATTATTCTATCAATATCTTCATCTCTCAAAATGTTTTGATTTTTATCTTTTTCAAATCCCTTAGATGCATCAATGAACAGAACATCTTTATTAGCCTTGTTTTTCTTAAGAACTAATATAACTGTCGGAATTCCTGTTGAATAGAATAATCCAGCAGGCATACCAATGATTGCATCAATTTGATTCTTTTTAAGTAAAGCTTCACGAATTTTGCCTTCTTTTGCTCCTCTAAAGAGAACCCCATGAGGTAAAACAATTGCCATAGTTCCGTTTTGATCTAGGTGATACAAGCCGTGCAGTAAAAATGCATAATCAGCTTTAGTCTTCGGGGCCAATCCATAATCTTTAAAACGAGGATCTTTCAACTTTCGATCACTATTATCCCAACGTTGCGAATATGGAGGGTTAGCAACAACGACATCGAAGTTTCGAGGATGATCAATTCCTTGTGCATCCACTCCATCTGGCCAATCCTGTTCGAGAGTATCAGCATTCTTCAATGTCATTCGATCATAAGATACATCATTCATTAATAAATTCATACGTGCCAAGTTATATGTCGTAGTATTTAACTCCTGCCCATAATATAAAATTTTATTTTTTATCTCTTTTTGAACAGTTAGCAATAGTGAACCACTTCCACATGCAAAATCATATACGGATGGCTTACTAATGCTTTGGTCAAAAGAAACAGTAGCAAGCTTAGCTAATACTTCAGAGACTCGATGCGGAGTATAGAATTCTCCAGCTTTCTTACCAGAATTTTCGGCAAACTTAGCAATCAGAAATTCATATATCTCAGCTAATATATCTTTGCCGCTATCATCTTGATAATCTACTTGATCAACTAAATCTATAATTTGTGTTAATGCTTTTGCTCTCGCTGCTGTAGTATTACCTAATCGTGAATTATTTAAATTCATATCATCGAATACACCAGTGAAGTCTTGAGTAGCTTTGCTATTCAAGCGTAAGTTATTATCAAAACTCTCAAACATATTTTGAAATGTATCAGGTGTAATCGTATTGTTATTTACTTCATCGACAATCGTCCGCCACATATATTGTGGTTCAATTGCATATCCCAATGAACCAGCAATATCATCCAAATAATCAGCAAGATACTCACCACTTGCTTCTTTGGCATATTCTGCTGCTATCCCACTAATATTATCTGGATTTTCATCAAATACCTTATTATCAAATAAATACTTTTCTGTCTTTCAGACAAATAACGATAAAACATGAAACCTAAAATATAATTTCTATATTCAGAAGCATCCATGTTTCCTCTTAATCGATTAGCCATTTCCCAGATTTGGCTTGTCACTTCTTTAGCTGTAGTCATTTATATATTTCTCCTAATATTTCTTAGTAATGTCATCCGCAAATTTACTTAAAGTTTCTCTTAATCTTCTTCGATATTTAATTTTAGCTAATCCTCTAACCTTTTCATCTTCTGCATCAGTCTTATAAACAAGCGATGCCTCACGAATGATGTTGTCTAAATCTCCGTCTATGTTTAAATCATCCATCCCTTGAACATGGTTATAAATAATCTCGTTAACTCTTTGATTGTCTTTAATGTCTACTAAGCCCCACTTGCGCTTGTAGGCAAGGATCTCTTCACGCATTGAGCGATTAGAATAATTTTCTAATAATTCATCAATATCGTCTTGTTTTACAGGATATGTAGGAGCTATTAAGTTATTTTCTAAAATACTATCCGCAAATTGATTAATTTGCTCTGCCTTCTTACGATCTTCCATCCGATCAGAAAGCTCCCTAATCTTCTTGGCAGTCTTTCGTGCTTCTTCTTCCTGCTTTTCATGTTTTTGATTCATTAACTCAGCTATTAATTGTTTCAGATAAGTATATGACACTTTCACTTCTTTGACATGCTCCATACTTAAATCAATAGCTTCAAAATCAACATTTCTACGTTTAGCAATTCTCTTCTTTAAGGTAATAGCCAATGTTGTAGTTAAGACTTCTTCTTGTTTTTGAGATAATCCAATTTCTTTCAAAAACTTTTCAGGTGATTTTTCATCATACTGATCATCCTGTTTAGCCATCGACATCAAATGATTATATTGCTGTAAATCTTTTAACATTTGATCTTGTCTATTGGCTTCTAAGTTTTGAGGCACACTCGTAAAATTATTGGTAGTGTCACTTAGACTATTAACAACTTTCTTTAGCTCTTTTTTTACTTCTTTGAAGCTAGGCGAAATTATACCAGTCGTCGTTGGTACCTTTAATGCTTGTTGTTCATTAGCAGAATTTTTATCGCCATATTCAGCTAAAGCCTTTTTCATTAATTTTTCGCTTTGAACTGGCCAACGATAGTTTACAATTCGTCCAAATGGCTTAGTCTGCATATCATAAACACGGTTTGTTCTGGAATATGCCTGAATTAAAGCAGAGCCTTGCAGAGTCCGATCTACATACAAAGTATTTAATTGCGGAGCATCAAATCCCGTCAGCAATTGGTCAACTACAATAACAAGATCAACGTAGTTTCCATCATAGATTGTCCGATTTAATCTCGAAACTAATTGTTCCGTATACTCTTTCGCATCTTTAACATCAAAACTAGTGCCAAACTGCTCATTATAGCCCTTAATTGCTTCTTCAAGAGACATATTGTTTTCTAACTGATTGTCACTATTAGAATTATCTTGACTAAAGGTAATGCCAATCTTTAAAGGCTTTTTGCGCAATTTGTTTTGCTTCTTAAATTCTCGGTAAAACATCATTGCCATTGGCGTTGAAGCTTTATTACCACCAACGTGAGTAGTGAATAAAGCATTATATTCACTATTTCGTGAACGCTTGTCCCAATTATCTAGAACATCTTTAACAACCAATTCAACGTGCTTTTGATTGTTGTCATAAACACTGGGCTCAATCATGTCGTCCATATCTTCTGGTTGAAGATTTTCAATTCTATCTTGAATTTGTTTTTCACTATAGTTAGGATATCTTGCCTTAAAATAGGCTGGTAAGTATTGTTCTTTTAAGACTTCATCAGATAGTGTCGTTTCAAAATCAACTTTAAATCCTAGAACATTTCCATCCCTAATGGCGTCAACAATGGTATAGGCATGAATCAAATCTCCAAAAATATCTCTTGTAGTAGGAGCTTTATCAAAATTAGGCGTACCAGTATAACCTACCCAAGCAGATCTAGTAAAAGTAGACTTAATGCTTTGAAGCATATCACCAGCAGTTGAACGATGGGCTTCATCGACAATAAATAAGATATTCTTCTTGGCAATGTCATTAATACCTTTCCTGTCTTTGACTAAAGCGGCCATCTTCTGAATAGACGTTACTATAATCCCATTACCTTTAGATTTTATTTTGCTAGCTAATACCCATCGATTTGCTGCATCAGTAACCACACCGCCATTGCCATTTTCGCCTTTTTCAGGATCATAAGCACTATATTCATCAACAGTCTGATTAGTAAGAGCAACACGATCAACTAAGAAGATAACCTTGTCTACATTTGGCAATCTTGAAGCAAGCCAAGCCGTCTTAAAAGACGAAATAGTTTTACCAGAACCAGTCGCATGCCAAATATATCCAATTTCTTGGTCGTTAATATCAAAATCATGTTGCCGAACTTTATCAATTATTGAGCTAGCTGCATAAACTTGGTATGGTCGCATAACTTTAATCATTTGTTTTCTTGGCGTGCCATCTAAAATCATATAGTTAGTAGCCATTTGATGCGCCATTGGTATTGACAACATGCTTGCAGTAAACTCATGCCAATCTAATACAGGAGTATTATCTTCTTTACGCTGCCACTGAAAGGCAAAAGTCTTATTAAACATCTCATCTGTAGTTCTTGCCATGTATTTTGCATCATGTGGCGTCATCCCTACTAAAATTTGCAAAGTAGAAAAGATGTCACCATATTGTTGTTCATGAATATAGCGATGCATTTGATTCAGCGCTTCATCAACATCGTGATAGTCCGATTTTTCTTCAATTTGAATTATTGGTAATCCATTAATCAACAAAGTTGTATCAAAACGTCGATCAGGATAGCCAGGAATTACTGCATTTCTTTCAATTTGGTTAACGACTTGGTACCTAGTATTACCGGCACCGATTTGAGCTTGATCAAATACAGTTAAGTACACATGTTTTCCTGAATCTAAGTCAACCTCGACTTGGGACACACCATTAAGACCATATAAAAATTGACCTGCTTCATATGGCGTTTTTAAGTTGGTAATAATTCGTTTTACTTGTGCAAATTCACCCTCAGATAATGGTTCATCTAATTTGTCACGATTATTCTCTTCTAGAATATTTTTAAAGTTACTCCAAAGCTGGTCTGTAGTTTTAATTGAAGGTTCATATTTCCATTGTTTAACTCCGCCAAGAGTTTCTAATTTATGGATTAATTTATCTTCAAAAATTAACTCTGCTTTTTCGATAGCCATTCATTTTCTCCTACTCATAATATCTCTATGTATTATTCTATCTGACTTTCGTTGTAAAGAAACGAAAAATATCGAAAAACAAAAGTTTATCCCACTTTTATTTTACATAATAAAAAATATGAATTAAAAAAATACAATCTCATAAATATTTTCCTTGTTTGCTTTTTCAGAACTTATGTTCGATATAATACTTCTATCAAATTTACTTGGAGAAAAATCATGATCTTAAAGAAGCTCTTTCAACCACGCCGTCATACAAAAGAATTTCATGTTTTTATTGATGAAAGCATTTCTTTTCAATCTCAATCTGCCAATACAACCGAAAAGTTCTATACAGGCTTTTTAGTCATTCCCACCTTTCAACTAAAAGATTTATATAACCGATATTTTCAAAAAATTTATCATTCTCGTTTAAAAAAGAAAAAAAGAGTGTAAATGTTTCAGACACGATGAATCGATTAGCGTTAGATATTGTTAAGCCTTTTCTAACCAATGCTTATATTTATCAACGTCCTACTTACCATAAGCACGATACCACTCTTGATAATACGATTATGCAACAAGTATTAATGCTTCAATCTTACATCTACCCAATTAAGAGGATCATTGCAGATCTGCGTCAGCAAAATCTTGTTGTTAACTTAAAATTAAATATTTACCTTGATCAAACTAATTTTAATTCTCAGCTTGAAAGTGAATATTTTAGCTGCAAGCTACTTTCTCAAATTATCAAAAATCTAGGCGAGGAAAACAACGTATTTTTTACTTATCAAACATGTGATAGTAAACAAGAATTAGGCATTCAAATGGCAGATATGTTCGTTGGTGCTTATCGTAAGCAAGAAAAATATGCTGAAAATGATGACAATACTATTCTCATTCCTTTTAACGTTACATCAATGATCGATACTCTAGCTTTTCAAAATCAAGATACTTTCTTGAAATTATATGGTTTAGTAAGTCTTACTATGAAAGGTCCTACTAAAAAAGATTTGACGACTTTCAAGAAATTTCTAAAAAATGAGCTAGATTCTGATTCTTACCAATATCCAAAAAGAAATAACTTTAATACTATAAGAGCCAAATTAACTAAAGCAAAAAATAAAACTTATCAAGAAGAATTCAATCGCAAACTTGTCGGAATCTTAGTTTCACTAAATAAATCCTTGACTAAAATTTATGGAAATAAATTACCCAAGGCTTATATCAAAAACTTAAGCTAAGTCTGAGAAGATTTAACAAACAATTGGATAAATTACTATAAAAAAATACCCCTCAAATTATCTTTGAGAGGTATTCTTTACGATCAAAAGCAATTACTTTCTAAATAGTCGCTCTATTATTCTTCACTATTCAATTCATCTAACATATCCTGCATATCAATATCGTCAGGTTGAACTTGCAAATACTTCTTGATCAATTCCTTAGTTGTTGGGATCTCACGCAACTCATAGAACAAGTTAATCATCTGTCTTAAGAAGCTTGCATTCTTTTGAAAGGCTGGATATGCCAGTAAGAATTCACTCTTAGCCTTATCATAGTCTTCAAGTCTTTGATATGAGATAGCCATATTCCAGTGAGCTTGTGGTTCAAGTTCTTCATCATCAAGATCCCTAAATAAGGCGATATTAGCTTCATCTTGGTGCTGGTGTAGATATAAATTAGATAACTGCAAACGTAAGTCACTATTGTCTGGTGCGATTTCTAGCCCCTTCTTAAGCAAGCGTTCTGCTTCGTCTAGCTGATTTAAGTTAGCAGCTGCTTTAGCACCTAAGCTATATAAGACCTCATCTAGCTCATTATAAGAAAGGCCCGTCTGAGCAGTTCTCAATACTTCTTCATTATTATCTTCTGCCGCATAGGCCTGTGCAAGTAATGGATAGGCATTTACATAGTCAGGTTGAGTTTCTATCACTTGATCTAAGTACTTAATTGCAGCTTTATTATCGCCAGCAGATAACATAATTAAGCCTGCTTCATATAATGCGTCAATACTCAAAATATCATTTTCATGACTCTTAATCTCGTTGGCCGCTTCTTCGTACTCACCTAATTTGGCAAGGCAAGCAGCGATTCTTTGACTTAGGACTACTTCGCCAAAGGTCTTGTTTTCTTTCGCAAGCTCTCGGTATAGTCCTAATGCTTCACCATAATCGCCACTTAAGTAGTCAAGTTCAGCTAAGCCAAAGTTAATTGCATCTTCTTCAGGAGCTAATTTATGCGCCTCTAGAAGCTTTTGACGCGCTGTTTCAATCAGACCATTACTTTGGTAATAATCAGCTAAATCAAGCAAGCTCTCGATATAAGCATCACTTTCCGGCTTTACATCATATAGAAGCTGCAAACCATCATCTTCATCGCCATCATTTAGTAAAATTTCAGCTAAGTATACCTTAAACAAATCTTCTCTTGGAAACTGAGCAATCAAATAGCGGTAAACTTCCTTAGAAAGATCAGTAAAACCAAGATCAGTTAAGTTTTCAGCTAAAGAAGCTAAAACTTCCGGATCATCATTTTCAAGTGCTTTTTTAAGAAGAATATGATTATCAGAAAAGTCATGGTTTTGAATTGCATCTAGTAGTTGTTCAGAATAAGTCATTTTTTCACTCTTTTCATTTGTGCTAACACAATAATTGTACACAAAAAACGTGCCAAGCTATACAACTTAGCACGTTTTTAT
>ERZ841116.748-NODE-748-length-21344-cov-45.713984_pt1 | contig 21344 bp, 15 predicted proteins | sample MGYA00519875_ERZ841116 | MGnify/ENA primary metagenome ERZ841116 (study PRJEB31850, sample SAMEA3708889) | human gut metagenome | biome: human gut; feature: human-associated habitat; material: faeces | place: China | collected 2014 ... | reverse complement strand
TACCGTTGCGTAATTCATCATCCGCTGCATTCACCATTGCTTGCATTTCGCCTAACTCGTTATCGTTAACGAATTTCTTTAAGCCTGTTTGATCAAATGAAATATGAGCCATGATTCCAGTCCCCTTTTTTATTAATTAGCTTACTTCATTCATTTGGAAGTGCTTAACTATTCAACGACTATTATGTTAGCGCTTTCTATTTTATATGTCAATCGGTTGACAGAAATTTTTTGAATTTTATTTTCAGGTTAAATTATCAGCCCAATTTAAAATAAGAAACCGTGATCCAACAACAATTAAAAGTCATTCGACCACGGTATTTTTATTTAAATCTGTTACTTGGTGTATACGTGAACAGTTGCAGGTTGCTTCTTTTCAACAGTATTATCCATCCGCTTAAGTTCGTATAGGTGCTTCCCCATAAAGAGTAAGCCAGCAATAATCAGCATCATTACTCCATAAATCCGAAATGGTGCTGCTAAGCCTAATCCGTTTAGCGGTTGACTTAATAGGTGGTTAAACCAAGCATCGGCTGTTGGTGAGAAGAAAGCCCCAAAGTTAAACCCAATTAGTACAAATGATGTAACCTTGGTTTGAAGCTTCATTGGTGCCATAAATGGCAGAATATTGAAGATCAACGGTGTAAGGACTTGCATTGGGAAGCCAACCAAAAGGATCCCGGCAGCGATAATTGGAAAACTATTTCCACCGAAGCCAAACAGGAAGTTAGCAATCGCCAAAAGAATTAAGCCAATGTAAATCGTTCCTACATAGCCGAAATGCTTCTGCAAAACTCCATAACAAGCACCACCAAGAGTTGCCCCAATCAGCATTAATGAAAGATAGGTCCCGGTACCCGTGAAAGTTTTACCGTTAATTGCAACGGCTAATCCAGGAAAACGGTCTTCCATTCCGATAAAGTCCATCTTGATTAATAGAACAAATGCCAGAATTGCGATTACTAACGGACTAATCTTAGTTACTGGTTCATTAGTAATTGGTGAAATGGTTTCTGTTGCTTGTTGGTTATCACTAGTCGTCGTGTTGCTGTGAGCATCATTTGGTACCCGCCATGCAAAGAATGCCATTACCGCAAAGGCCAATCCGTAAACCAAGAATGCTGCGTGCCAACCAGCATAAATCAGCAACAAACTTGAAATTGTTAACGTGCAGGCATTCCCGATTTGTTCAAATGCTGACCGCCAGCCCTGCATACTTGTTCGTTCGTGGTCTTGATACCAAACAGAAATCAATGAAATTGCTTGAGAATTATAAAGGCCATATCCAGCACCAAGGAAGAGCCGTGAAATCAAAATTACCATGTAGTTGCTAACAAATGATGGAATTAATCCAGCAATCCCAACGATCGTAATCCCGGCCATAATAATATGCTTATCAGAAATATTAAACCAATCCTGAAGCAATGGTGAGAGAACAACGAAGAACATTACCGCAAAGGATGGCGCTGTGACTAAGTACTCAACTTGCGGCTGACTAACATTCAGCGCTGACTTAATCTGTGGCAAGGCACTTTGAATTGCGTAGGCGCTCGTAACCATAAATGATGCGGACAAGAACGCAAGTTTAGTTGCCAGTGACTGACTTTGTTTCATAGTAAAAACAACCTCCAAACTTGCTAATACAAAGTAACGAATTTTTATTTCATCTAATTTCTTTCAACATCTTTATGGTAACCGGTAAACATAGGTTAGTAAAGCGCTTACATTTAGTGATCGATTTCACTCTTTTCCGCTTGAAACCAGTAGTTAACGGTATCTTCAGCCCAAAACATAGTAAGCGCTTACATTAGACCGTTTACTAATTTACTAATTTTTTTACTTGTTAACTGCTTATATGCAACCGGTTAACAGAATCTTTTAAAAAAAGCCCAATTATTAATAGAAAATAACGAAATTAATGGTAAAATAGCTATTTCTTTGCCAACTTGCTCAGTAATTAACAGGTGGTTTTATAACACTAGAAATTAAGGGTAGGGGAAACTTTCCCTTACCCTCTTCTATACTATACTTAATAAATTTCGAACTAATAGTGTCCAATCGCGGGAATTAACTGAGGGACTCAAGCCTAACTACGAACGATTCTGATGATTTCATCATCATTCATCGTTCTAGGTTAGTCAACCGTCCCTCCGAGAAAGTTAATTCCCAGCTTAAATTATGCCGTTGTACTATTAATCATCTTTACCGGAAGAGTAACTGACTTAACGTCTGTCTTTCCATCAATCAATTGAAGGAGTAACTCAACCGCCTTAGTTGCCATTTCAGGAATTGGCTGCTGGATTGTAGTCAATTCTGGCGATAGGGTTCGGGTAATATTGGCTCCATCATAACCAACAACCTTGAGATCATCTGGGACGTGGCGATTAAATTCTTTCCCCACCCGAATAATTAAACTTGCGTTAGTATCATTATCGGCAAAAATTCCATCAACTTCTGGATGTTCCCGGAACATTTTACGGAAAACCCGTTCCTTCTCTTCATCAGATACATCAAACGAAACACTGTAGGTAATCGGTTTTCGATGATGCCTATTCATCAGATCCTCATAAGCTTGCTGACGCAACTCATTAGGCGATACTAAATTGATCGGGTAGTTGGTATGAATGATGTGTTTACAGCCATCATTCAGTAAGCGTTGAACCGCAAGGAGTCCTCCCTGGTAGTTATCAGAAGAAACAACTGGAATCTGTTTCCCAACGAATCGTTCAATCGAGACAATTGGTCTGGTTGTCTTCTGGTATTCAGAAATTCCCTGGTTATGAGAACCCACAATTAAGCCATCAACCTGATGATTCAATAATAGTTTTAAATAATCCTGTTCCTTAGCAGGGTTATTCTGACTATTCCCCATCAAAACCCGATAGCCTAATTGATCAAACCGCTTTTCCAATTCTGCTTCAAGCTCAGCAAAAAACGGGTTGTCCACTGTCGGAAAAACTAAGGCAACCAGGTTGGTCTTTTGTTTAAATAACTGTCGAGCAATTACATTTGGTCGATAATTTAGCTTATCCATTGCATCGTGGACTTTTTTTATCGTCTTGTCGCTTAAGTATCCGCGATTATTCAAGACCCGCGAAACGGTTGTTTTTGAAACGCCTGCTAATTCTGCCACGTCATCTAACTTGATTGTCTTTTTTTCTACCATAATTACTCCTCTTACTTGTCACTAGATATTATAGCATAAGGGAAAACGAGAAATGGATCTTCTCAAGAGTTGAACAGGCTTTACTACTAAGTAATAAAAACACCGAGCCTTCAAATTACGAGAAGACTCGGTACTTATTCAAGACTAATGTTAACTAGTTTTGAGCTTTTTCACCATTATTTTCTTTAGCATAGTCAGCTGCATTAACTTTAGCTTCCATCCGAAGAATATGACGTTCCTTGAAGACAAGGTAAACGAGAAGCAGGAAGGCAGCTCCGGCAGCAACATAAATCGTAACTGATGATGCGCCCCAACCAAAATGGTTAACTAATTGACCAATTAAAGCTGTGGCGGCCGTTTCACCGAAGACATACTGGAAGAAGCCCATGAATCCGGTCGATAACCCAACCGCGTAATTTGGCACAGCTTCATTAACCATTAAACCAACTAGTGAAAGTGGTGCATAAATCAAGCTCCCCATAATAAAGAGGACCGCAACGATAACTGCATGACTCGTACTAGTAAAGTAAGTGATCAAGCAAATGATTAAGCAGATTACACAAATCAAACAAACTAATGACCGCCGACCCTTCAGAAGATCAGAAATACCACCAAGGATAATAACTCCTGGAACAGCTGACAATTCAAAAATTCCGACTAGCCACTTAGCCCAATCAACACTGAAGCCCTTTGTTGGTAAGTAACTTGGAATCCAACTCATGATCCCATAACGTACAATGTAGATTGACATGGAAGTTAACGTAACCGCCCAAACAACCTTATTGCACAGAATATCTTGGTAAAGGATTTGCCAGAAAGTCTTGTTAGACAGTTCTTGAGCAGTTGAATTACCATTTTCATCCAGTTCAACGTGACCAGAATAAACGGCCATGTTCGGCAAACCAGCTACTTCCGGACGCTCCGAATTAATCAATAACATAATAGTAGCAATAATTGCAGAAACTACAGAAGCGGTTAAGAAGACAGCTGGTAATGAACCAGAGAACAGGAACGTTGCTATTTGAATACAAGCAACACAGGCAAAGGCTCCGGCATTGTGTGCTGAGGCCCAGACAGCGAAGACAACTCCCCGGTGCTTTTTAGCAAACCATAACGAAATTTCCCGCTGACAAGCAGGTGCTCCCATGGCTTGGGTAATGGAAATGAGGAGCATTAAGAATAGGATCAGGTAAAAGTTCTTAGTAAATGCCAAGAAAGCATTGAAAATACAAGAAAGATAAAGGCCAAATGCGAGGAAGACCCGCGTATTTGATTTATCAGATAAGCCACCCATAAATAGCTTAGCAACACCATAACCAATCCCAAATGTTGAAAGAATCAGCCCAATTTGACCAATATTAAAGCCGTATTCCTTCATTACCGGCTTCTGTTCAGTTGTAAAAATCAACCGAATAATGTAGTAAGCCAGGTAAGTAAAACAGGTTGCTAAAATAACCCCCGTCTGCTTGCGCCGATAAACACTAGGAATTTTATCTTTTGGCACAAGGTTGGTTGCATCCGGAGACGGTTTCAAAAACTTAAACAAATGAAACACTCCCTTATAAAAAGTAAAATAGGTAAACAACTAAGTGAAATTTAATCACAGTTAATATTGTAAGCGTTTTCCACACAAATTTAAACAAAAAATTTAAGATTTTACTCTTATTTATTTTTTTGCTGGTAAATTTCTTCTTAATTGTAATTCTAAGTTTTCCTTGCAATTTAATTTTCCACCTTATATGCTTAGTTACATAACTAATTAACCTAAAATTGGGAGGAATTCTTAAATGACTGCGAAACGAACCAGCCAAAAGCAATCACGATGGCGAAAATTATTAGCAACCAAGCGACGACGGCTGATAATGATTATTAGTATTCTCGTAATCCTGATTCTAATCATTATCGGAATTCAACACTCAAACACTAAAAAGGATAAGTCGCAATCTACATTTTCAACAATGAGGGTTACTTCTCAACCCAGTTTTAACCTTACCGGGAAAATCGAACCGGTAGAAACCCAAATGCTAACCGTACCTTCTGGGAAACTTCAAAGTCTTAACGTTAAAAATGGTGATCACGTAGTTCAAGGACAAGCAATCCTAACGATGCATAATGATGATTTGCAGAGTCAAGTTGCTAATTTGCAAAACCAACTAGATCAGTCGCAAAGTGCTTCTTCAGATGACCAAACCACTGGTAGTTCAATGCAGCAACAATTAAAAAATATTTCAGAAAAAGTTAACCAGACTCTTGTGGCGCCGTATTCCGGGTATGTGTCCATTGATCAATCTAAGGAAGATGCCCCGGTAGTAACCCTCTATTCAGACAACCTCCAATTTGTCGGTCAAGTTTCTGAATATGACTATGATAAATTACATCAAAGCACTGATTTAAAGGTTAAGGCACTAGCAACTAACCACGTAGCTAATACTCAAGTTAATTACCTAGCCACAATCCCAACAAAGGGTACCGGCAACAATACTCGCTATAAGGTGACCGCAAGCGTTAACGCAAATCAGTTCATGGCCGGCCAAACCGCTAAGGCATCAATTAAACAGGATGGCATTTTAATCCCTAAAAAGGCTGTCCGTAACGGAAAAGTATTTGTCGTTGATACCGATGGAAAAGCTCGTAAAGCCAAGATTAGCGGTCACGCTGTTAACAGCTCCTACGTTGTTACGGATGGGATTGATGAAGGCGATAAAATCGTAATTAACCCTAATAGCAAGTTGAAGAATAATACAAAGGTTGATTAAAATGATCACTCTAAAGAATATTAATAAGTATTATCATCAAGGCAGCCAACGGTTCCATGTTTTGCATGATATTAATATTGAAATCGACCAAGGCAAATTAGTCGCCATTATTGGTGAATCCGGGTCGGGCAAATCAACGCTCATTAACATTATCGGGTTCTTAGATGATGATTTTGAGGGAACCTACTTTTACCAGGATCACCCTATTCACGATTACACCCGGAAGCAATTCTCCAGTTTACGGAACCAGAATGTTGGCTTTGTTTTTCAGAATTTTAAGCTATTACGAGAGTCAACGGTTGCGGATAATGTCGCATTACCGTTGCTATATGCGGGAAAATCCCGAAAAGAAATTAATGGCCGAGTTTCTGAAACGCTTAAACAAGTAGGCCTAGCAGGCTATGAAGAACAATTACCGAAAAACATGTCTGGTGGTCAGCAACAACGGGTCTCGATCGCCCGGGCAATTTCAACACATCCCCAATTCTTGATTGCCGACGAGCCGACTGGTGCCCTCGATAGTGAAACAAGTCAAGAAATTATGAACTTATTTAAATCCCTTAATCAGCAAGAAGGCACGACCATCATTATGGTTACTCACGATCCTCACGTTGCTGAACAGTGTGAGCGGGTAATTAAAATCATTGATGGCCGGGTAATCAGTGATAGTAAGGAGGAAAACCAGCGTGCAGGTAATTGAATTATTTAAAACAGCGATCCAATCGTTAAGGGCAAATAAGAAGCGGAGTTTTCTGACGATTATCGGAATTATGATTGGAATCGCTGCTGTGATCGCAATCCTGGGAATTGGGGATGGAATTACCCAGACAATGTACGACAAATTCGGCAATAATGCTAAGCAAGGACAGCAAACAACCGAAATTGCCTTTAATCCCGACAACATTACTTCCAACACCTATGGCTTTACCCAAAATGAAGTAGATAACATTAAAACTCAATTTGGTGGCGAGATTAACAATATCAAAATTGAGCGTGAAATCGATAATCTCTCAGCACAAGCGCAGATTGGTGATACCACTAAAAATACTAGCGTCAGTCTTTTGAAGAAGCCGAGTCACCAAATTCGCTTGATTGCCGGAAAAAATTTCACCAAAAATAATTTAGCGGTAGGCCAAGCAAGTGCTTTAATGAGCGATAAGATTGCCAAAAAACAATACGGTACAGCCCAAAATGCTTTGGGAACAACGGTAACAGTTAATGATGTCACCTATAACATAATCGGAATATATAAAGCGCAGGGGCAATATACAAGTGATGGTAATCAAAACCCATATGGTGCTGATCTCTTAGTCCCAGATTCGCTATATTATCATGGTGAAGGAGCTACTCGGGGAAATACTCTAAAACTGACTTTTAGCCAAGGAGTCAATGCTAGCAGCATCTCACGCAAAGTTGCTAAGTATTTAAAGAAAAACGGTCCAGCGAGAAATCAAGGGACCTATGAATACATTGATATGGAAAAGGCCTTGAAGCAATTCTCCTCACAAATGAGGATTATTACTACCTTCATTAGCTTTATCGCTGCTATCTCACTGTTTATCGCCGGAATCGGGGTAATGAACATGATGTACATTTCGGTTTCGGAACGAACCCAAGAAATTGGGATTCGTTTGGCAGTTGGCGCAACACCGTTTAACATTATGATGCAATTCTTAGTTGAAGCGGTAATTTTAACGGTGACGGGAGGATTACTTGGTTTCCTTGGCGGAGCAGGATTAGCACATTTATTGGCACCATTGTTATCAAATGCAATTGGTGGTCAGGGGATCCATATTCATGCCCACATCTCGATGAATGCTTTCTTCCTCGCATTCGGAACATCAGCAGCGGTTGGATTAATTTTTGGAATTCTTCCCGCCCGACAAGCCGCTAATAAAAACCTCATTGACATCCTAAGATAATAATAAAATTGGACCTCAACATTCACTATGTGGTTCCAGTAGTTAAACTGGGACACACCAAAGTTGAATGTACAGGTCCATTTTTGACTATTTAGTTTTTGTTTTATGCTTACCAGTAAGAAAGAAAATTCTCTGATAGTAATTTGATGGAATCGATTGGAGTAAAGTAGTTAACAAGATTAATAACGAACCAACAATTGCGGCCCCCGTTAATCTTGTTCCGAGTAATGTTACTGCTAAAAATGTCGCAACAAGTGGCTCAAAAGCACTAAGAATTCCCGTAACGGCCGGACTAATATAACGCATACTCTGTAAGAACATAGTGTAGGAAAACATTGTTCCAAAAACAACAATATAGGCAACCAAGAGCCACCCCATCAGGCTCAATGATGGCAAACGATGAATGATAATTTCTGGTAGCATCCCGATCCCGCTCAAAAGCATTGCTAGTCCGCAAACCGCTAACGCATCGAACTTTGCAAGTAATGGTCGTGGTAATAAGGTGTATAGTGCAGCGGCCACGGCACACCAAAGCCCCCAGAAAATTGCGGCTGGCGTTAACGCTAACGTTCCAAGATGACCCCCAGTAACTAACAAGAAAGTTCCAATTAACGCAATAATAATTGAGATGCAATCAATTTGTCGTGGCCACTGTCGCTGAGCAATAGCTAACCAAATAATGATAATTACTGGTTGAAGGTATTGAATTACAGTTGCTGTCGGCGCATTACTATATTTCACTGCCAAAAAATACGTCAGTTGTGAGTTAAGCATCCCCAAGAGAGCAAAACCAATTAACGAAACTAAATGGCGGCGATTGCTGACTATTCGGCGGACTTGTTGGGGCGTCTTAAGTAAACTAACTGTTGTTAAGACAATTCCCGCCAAGAGCAACCGCACTGCCACCAACCATGAAGTGGTAATGCCCGTTTGTTCAAATAAGTATTGTGCTGCAGCTCCCGATCCACCCCATAACGAAGCGCCGCCAGCTGCAAGGAGAATTCCTTTCATTTGTTTTGTCATTTTTCTCACCCGCCCATTCAGTTACCAATAATTAAATTTAACATTTATTCTTTTTGGGCGATAGCTTTTCCAATCTTAAATTAAAAAAATTAAGCTGATCACGCTAAATTAGAGGGTCGTCATGTAAGCGCTAACAAATACTAAGAATTTGTTAATAAATTCCACTGATTTTTAAGAAATTTGCTTAGCAAAAGCTTATCTAATTATTATCATCACGGGCTTCAAAACATGTTAATATACTTTGTGGAGGGGTTGTTGAATCCCGTTAGAAGAAAAAACAATTATGTTAAAAGGAGTTGTTCAATATGATGTCTATTATGAGTAATGTTATCGCTGCTGTAAGTTTTGTAGGGCTGATTATTGCGACAAGCGCCCACATAATGAATAACCGAGCATAAAGCAATTATTCATAACGTTTCATTATTAAGAAAATGAGGCAAAGAATCACGAGTTGGTTCATTGCCTCATTTTTTGTTATTAACTTTAAATTACTAGCACTATGCCACACGCCAAGCCACAGAAGAATCCGGCAATAACATCTCGGGGATAATGAATTCCGCCAATCACGCGGACCATGGCTAAGATCACCGCAAGAACTAATAAGATTAACCCTAACACTCGTGAAACACTCATCACGCTCATTGCGATTACGGTTGCTGAAAACACGTGCCGACTAGGTAAAGAATCTCCACTGCCTTTTCGCGGGATCAGTGGTTTAATCGGCCATTCCTCATATGGCCGCGGGTAATTAAGATGATGCCGAATTAACGATAGAAGAACGAAACCAACTCCCGGAATGAACACTAACGGAAGAAGCTCATTAATACCACCTGCAAAAAGGGCAACCCAAAGCAATAATAAAATATACGAAACGTACATTCCTACCACAATTGCCCCATTTAACCAGCGAAGACTGCGAATTATCCAGGGATGCTGAACAAATGGCTTAGTAATTCGTCGATAAAAGGTTTGGTAGTTTTTCATGAGTCTTTTATGGCAAAGTGTTTCCTGCAGCAAGGTATAAGTCATACCACTCTTGGTTAGTCAGCGTAATATCGCTTCCTGCTGCACTATCTTGAATATGTTGCGGATTCATTGTCCCAATTAGGACCTGCATATTGGCTGGGTGCTTCAAAATCCAAGCTACCGCAATGGCATTCTTGCTAACGCCATACTTATCAGCTAACTTAGCTAATTCAGCATTTAATTTTGGAAATTGCTCATTGTTAATAAATGTTCCCGCAAAAGTCCCATACTGAAATGGCGACCATGTCTGGATAGTCATTTTATTCAATCGTAGGTAATCAAGAAGACCACCGTCATGGTTAACCGACCCATCATCCGTCATATTTGTGTGTAGGCCAAAGTCAATCATCCCCGTGTGCTTCAAGCCGAATTGAAGCTGATCGATCAATAATCGTTGGTCCGCTGCTGATTGTAATAGGGCTATTTGTTGAGGATTAAAATTGGAGACGCCAAAATGACGAACCTTCCCTGCAGCCTGAAGCTCGTCAAACGCCTCAGCAACCTCGCTAGGGTCCATTAGCGGGTCAGGACGGTGAATTAGTAGGGAATCTAAGTAATCCACCTTCATCCGACTGAGAATGCCGTCTACAGCCTTAAGGATATGAGATTTGGATGAATCATATCGGATAATTTGATTATCTGCATTGGCAAACAGTCCCACTTTAGACTGAATAAAGAAGTCTGCTCGAGTTAAGCCACTCTGGGCCAAAGCCTCACCAAAATGGATTTCTGACGAACCTCTTCCTAATTCTGGATCATTACCATAGATATCTGCCGAATCAATAAAGTTAATTCCAGCTTCATGAGCGGCTTGTAAAGCATCAACTACTTTAGAAACCGCCAAATTTCCCATCCGCATCGTTCCTAATGCAATATTCGATACCTGCCAATTTGTGTTCCCGATTTTTACTGTTTTCATCTTAATCACCTTTTTATTCGTAACTTCTTATATTTTAATCCAAACGGCTTTGCTTGACTAGCATTGGCATTCTCATGATGAAATCGCTTTTAAATATGTGATTGTTTAACATTTTAGTTAGGATTGTCTAATAATAATTTGCTTATTAAAGCAATTATGATAAACTTAAAAACAGGTAGCGATAACTACCTATCTTACTTACTTTGAGAGATCGAGAATTATCTCGGTCTCTTTGTCGTTTTAAACTACAAAATCATCATTCAAATAATGTTTTTGCCATCGTGGTAGGTAGCGGATGTTCTAAAACAAGGTTCATCCCCACCGCCGCTTTTTTCTTTTCACCAAGCATTTCTTCCCTCACTGAAGCCGGATCAATCTTAGCGGTTCCTAAGTAGTAAAATTGCTTTCCTACGGCATCGCTCCGCTTAACAAAAAGATGCAGTTTCTCCCGTTGGTGACCCTCATCAACTCCTGCAAGCAAACGCTGTACCTCAGCAGAGGATAGATGACGCGGTGACCGAGTATACCAGCGTAATGATTGACCATCCTGAAGCTGGTTATCATATATTGCATTCCGTTGCTTTGGCGATTTCTTGTGATACGTGATGAAAATCGGGCACTCGCTTTCAGCAACTCGATAGCCATACATAGGAGCACTAACGTCTAATGGCCAGTTTAATAGTCGACAAACGTCCTTCCGATCATATTGCTGGTAAAGGGTGAATTGCTGACGTTGATCATATTTTTTGCTTAATGCTAACCCAGTTTCAAGCACATCAACAAAGAGTCGCTGAAAAGCTGAATTCTGTTTTAGCGAATCCTTAATTTGGGAATTCAACTGGTATATACCCTGGTTAACCGCAATGATTGACTGATCACCATACTGTTGCTTCTTCGTTTGCTTTCCGGCTTTTACATCAAAGAACCGTAAACTAAGAACATCTGTTAGGGAACGCAAAACTGCCGCATTAACATAGCAGTTGTTTTGCTCTAAAGCACTAATCAACTGCTCCTTAGTGACGTCTTGATCCTTCAATAGTGAAAGAAGAATTAATTCGTGTGCTCGTTTCCCGCTTAAAAGTTCCTTCGTAATAAATGTCAAGACTTGGTTTTCGTACCGATTTAGTTTTACCTTTTCACCCATTTTAACCAAAAAGCTCCCGTAATTATCAAGAAGCTTATTTCGGGCAAAAACAACGGGGGACACTGAACCGGATTGAAGAAAGTCTATTAATAGCGGTGCTCGCCCTAATCGCTGTTCCAACTCATGGTATGCTCGACGAAGTTCCGCCATTGAATCAAGCTTCGTCTTCTCCAACGAGGTTAGAATGCGCTCGCTGGCAACCCGTGAAAAGTTAATCGTGGAAACACCAATGTTTTGTGGAAGTTGGACTTCACGCCGCGCTTGATCCTGATCCCGGCTCGAATCATCGTTTAGCGCTAACGGAATCATGTAATTGTGCTTATAATTACCGATAAAATCAATCACAGTGACAAAGTCTTTCCCCGGGTATTTCCGTAATCCACGTCCTAGTTGTTGGAGGAAAACAATCCGTGATTCAGTATTTCGCAGCATCACAATTTGGTTTAATGACGGAATATCAACTCCCTCGTTAAATAGGTCAACGGTAATCAGGTATTCAAGTTCACCATTTTCCAGTCGCTTTACAGCTTCTTGACGTTGATAATTGCTATCTTGGTTTGTCAATGCAATTGCCGGATGCCCTAAAGCAGTGAATTGTTTCGCTAATTCACGTGCTTCTGCTTGCCGACTGCAAAAGACCAGTCCTCGCGGTTGCCGCCCACAATAGCCATAGTATTCTAACTGTCTTAAAACATACTTTACCCGTTCACTAGCTACTAACCGTTTTAGATTAGTTGTCTCATCAATCACTTCACCATTAGCTTCATAATCCTGAACCCCCACATAGTGAAATGGAACTAGCATGTCGTTGTTCAAAGCATCTCGCAGGCGAATCTCGTAAGCAATATGGTAGTCAAAGATCCCATAAACATCCTGGTTATCCATCCGGTCTGGAGTTGCCGTCATCCCCAACCAGAACTTTGGCTTAAAATGATCCATTAACCGTTGATAACTAGGAGCAGCTGCCCGGTGTGCTTCATCCACTAAAATAAAGTCAAACATTTGAGGAGAGAGTCCCTCAAGAACCTTTTTCTGACTTAATGTTTGGACCGTTGCAAAAAGGTACCGTGGTGAAAAGTCATGGTGTTGACTGCTTATGAGGCCGAAGTCTTCCTGCGAACCACCGATAACCCGCTGAAAACTCTGCATTGCTTTTCGTGCAACCTGTTCCCGGTGAACAACATAGAGAAATTTTTGTGGCCGGTTCTCCTTGACAGCAAATACTCCTAAGTAGGTTTTGCCGGTCCCCGTTGCCGAAACTACTAATCCCCGGTGTGCACCCCGATCGATTAGGCCCTGAAGTTCTATGAGAGCTGCCCGTTGCATTTGATTTGGGATAATTTTCCGATTACTTTGGTTTGAACCATTACTCGTTTTTGGTGACTGCCAACTTTTAGCATAATTTGCAATCCACTCTTCGGTTAACGGGTGACTTTCATTTTGAAGGTGACTTATCCCAGTGGCAACTTGTGAAAATAAGGTTGAATTTTGGCTTGAAGTTACCTTCAGCATCGTTTCATGGTTTTGGAGCAAGGCTGCTCGGGTAAAATTTGCACTTCCGATTAACGCTGTCGAATATCCATCATGAGTGAAAAAGTACCCCTTGGTGTGAAAGCCGGGAATCGTAGTAAGCATGACCTTTAAATTAGGAATCTTAAGCAATTCCGCAAACATCTGTGGAGAATTGAAGCCAAGGTAATCACTGGTAATGAGTGTTCCTTGAATCCCCTGACGAGCCAGATCAGCCAAGATAACTTTAAGTGGTGTCAATATATCACTGGTGATAAACGCCACCGCCCAAGTAAATGACTTACAATTCATTAACTCATAACGAAGCGTTTCCCAAATTGTGCCATCCTCATTTCCGATCAATTTTGGTGTAAATTGCTGGTGGGCTTGATAATTTCGATCGTATAACCCATTTAAAATTGCATTTTTTATCGTTGCTTTCTCTGTCATCGTATCCCTCAATTTTCATTTATCTTCCCTAATAACTTATCATAAAACTATAAAAGAGTGAGACCGAGAAACTTAATTCTCAGCTTCACTCTTTTTATCTTGAGTAATTTAACTCAAATTTTAACTATTCATTATCTTCTAGCTTCTTAGCAACCTTGTTCTTCCGCTTCTTATTCAATGAAGCACCAGTAGCAAGAGCAGCTCCTGCAGCAACTACCGTCATGGCTGTAAGACTATCCTTGTTAACTTTTGGTTGCTTCTTTGCTTCAGACTTAGTGTTGCTTGAAGGCAACTTGATTTGACCACTCTTAATAGCAGCTTCAAGTTTAGCGTTGATCTTTCCACCACTAAGTTGACGAGTATACCCTTCAAGCGGAGCAGATGGAATACTTGCAGCTTCTTGTTGAAGGTCGTAGTAATTGTCGTACGGATCATCAAAGCCAGCCATCATGTTGTCATTAGCAGCGTGAGCATTCCGTGCTGCAATCTGAGCAGCAATTTCACTCTTCACAGATGCTTCTTCAGAGGCCCGGTTCAAGTTACCTGGGTTTTGAACCTTGCTAGTAAGAACCTGCTGATCATTTTCTTCGTAATTAGCTTCAGTCGTGACGTTTGCTTCTTGAGTTTCATTTTGTGAAGCGTCATTAGCAGCTTCAGAAGTTGAAGCATTATCATTACTTGTTGAGTTAGCTTCAGTTTGGTCAGTAGCTGAATTAGCGTCACTAGTAACTTTTGAACTCGTAGTAGTTTCGCCTTCAGAATCAGTTCCTTCAACAGCAGGAGTTGAAGGGATGTATGGGTGACTCAAACCATCGAGAGTAATCTGAGCCCGCTTCAATTCGTTTTGAAGACTATTTAGCTTTTCTTGAGCCTTAGTTAAGTCACCATTAGCAACATCAAGGGTTGTCTGATCCTTATCCAAGGTTCCTTTAAGTTGCGTTAATTTACCAGTTTCAACTTGAACCTTCAACTGGGCAGCAGCTAGAGCAGTCTTAGCTTTCTTAACGGCTGCATCATTTTGAACTGCGTCAGACTTCTTAGCATTTGAAAGAGCTGCTTCATAGATTGTCTGAAGTTGACTAACCGTTGCAGTTAACTCTTGGAGCTTTGCCTGACTTGCCTTGTAAACTTGAGTATCATCGCTTAACTTTTGTTGGGCACTAGCAACTGCCTTCTTAGCATCACTAATTGCCTTCTCGTAGTTGCTTTGTGGTGAAACAGCGGCAAGGGATGTACCAAAGACCTTAGCCAACCGAATTTGACTATTCAATTGAGAATACTCATTCTTCTTATTTTGAAGTTCGCTTTGGGCTTGTTGTAAGTCGTTTTGCTTTGCTTGAACGTTCTGTTGTAACTGGTTCAACTTAGCGTTGGCTTCGTTAACAGCAGCGTCCCGACTAGCTTGAACATTCTTTGAAGCATTTAACTTCTGTTGAGCAGCAGCTAGGTTTGTTTGAGCTTGGGCTAATTGACGAGCCTTATCTTGAACACTTCCGTTAATAGCATTCAAATCTGCTTGAACCTTAGCTAACTTAGCTTGCAAATTATTAATATTTTCGTTTGCTGAGTTAACTGCTGCTTGGGCATTTGCCATAACAGCCTTCTGGTTAAGAGTTTCGTTAGCAGCCTTTTGTTGAGCAGCAGTAGCATTATTAACTGCAGTTTGGGCGGTAGCAACATTAGCTTGTGCTGTTGTTACCCCGTTTTGGGCAGCAGTTGCGGCATTTTGAGCTGTAGTAACTGCACCTTCCTTTTGAAGGTAATCGTTGTGAGCATTGTTGATTTGTGCAGCACTAGCATTTTCAGGAGTTATTGCCCCTTGAGCAAGCTTATTCTTTACTGCTTGACTAGCGCGACCATCATCAAAGAAGTTGTAGTGAACCCAACCATCTTTATCAATAGTAACGGTCATGTACTGATTACCGTTATCATCATAGGAAATACCGTTCATTCCCTTTGGATCATTAAGAAATGCTTCTGTGTGACCACCGAATCCATAGTAAAGGGGAGCAGCAGCTGAATTTTCAACATCTTGGTAGATCATTGCTAGAATTCCAGCGTAGATACTTTGCTTAACATCAGCCATTGACATGCTTTGTGTAAGGTTCCGGTGAAGTGAAGCAGGGTCAAGTAATAACCCGGTTGAAAGGTTTTCACCCACAAAGCCAGTGTTTAGACCCGCCTTATTAGCAGCGGCAACCATCCCATTTTCATTATGTGGTGAACCAGTTGCGTTATTACTCTTATTCCAACCACTATTGTTATAAGCACCGTCAATTACTTGGTTACCAAGTTCAGTGGCGTAAGGTGAAACCTTAACTTTGCCGTAACTGTGAGCGGCACCAGTAGCCGTCGATTAGAAACTATCACGGAAGCTATTAACAATCTGGGCAGCAAACTTTGTAATCTCGGTTTGCTGAGCAGCAGTCATGTTTCTTGGATCAACTTTCTCAGCCTTATCTTGATCAGTTGCTTGGTAGTTGGTCTTCAATATTGGAGTCCAGGTTTTACCGCCATCAGTACTTGTCCACCCTGCTGCCATTAATCCCTTGGCAGGGTCTCCACCATTCAGGGCAATTCCTTCTGCACAATCAGACTTAACCTGTGGGCTATTGTAACGATTACCGTTAATGTAGCTTTCGTACTGTTGAACAATATCACTTGGTGTCTTAACAGTTGGTACACCATTATCATTCTTGTAATTGTTGTAAGTTTCCAAAGCCTTCAGTGCATCGGCCTTAGCAGTAGCCACCTTTTGTTGAGCAGCAGTAGCATTAGCCTGAGCAGTAGTCACTGCTTGTTGCGCCTTTGCTAAGGCAGCTTTAGTTTGGTTAACCTTTTCTTCAGCTGCTTTTTGAGCAGCAGTAGCATGATCATAATTCTGTTGGGCAGATTCAAGCATCTGTTGAGCATTTTGAGCCGCTTGCTTGTCATTTGCCAATTGCTTTTGTAATTGAGAAATTGTTGATTGCAATTGAGCAGTTGCGGTGACATTGTCATTACTACCGTTATTCTTCAATGCATCCAAACGTTGTTGAGCATCAGCAACAGCAGAAGCATCCTTAGCAACTTGAGCAGCAGCCTGTGAAGCTGTTTGCTGAGCAATTGAAACAGCATTTTGTTGAGCTTGCACTGCTGATTGAGCCGTATTAACAGCTTGTGATGCAGCATTAACAGCCTCTTGTTGATCATTAACTGCCTTCTGTGCATTTTCCAACGCAAAGTTAAAGGCCGAAGTTGCCGCAGCCTGTGAAGCAACAATGTAGTCACTTAACCGTGCTTCTGCGCTTGCTTGTAATTCCTTAGCAGAGCTAACAGCACTTTGATCGCTATTTACCTGAGCACTATTACTATTTACTACTTGTTGCTGACCAGAAACAGCACTATTAGCTGCTTGGACAGCACTGGCAGCGGATTGAACACATTACCCTGGCTTTGAGCGGCACTTGTTACAGCAGACTCAACTGCCGCACTAGCAGAATTTGCTTCAGCCGCAGCGCTATTTACAACTGCTTGTTGAGCATTAACTGCAGATTGGTCAGCTTTAACCGTATTTTGAGCACTATTAACTGTTTGAACACCAGAGTTAACAACTTATTGTTGAGTGTTAACTTGTTGTTGAGCAGCCTGTTGTGGCGTCTGCGGGTTAACGTTTACATCATTATTCTTAACTGTCTGTTGCACAGTATCAGCCTGTGCGTTTAAGGTAGAAGCCCCAAGAAGGGTGGCACCAGTAACGGCCACAGTTCCGACTAGAACTTTATCGCTTATCCTCTTTCGATTTTTCACAATACCAACTTCCTCCGTAAATAATCGTTTGATGCTATTATCATTGTAGTCGCGACAAATTTATTTATCAATTATTTTTATTTTTTAAATTAATCAGTTAAAAAATAAGAGCAAGAAGTTAGACAATTTTCCCATTTATGAAGCTAATTTATTGCTATAGCAGTAACTCTATTTGTCTTTCAATTGATAAATATAACTGAAACTTTTTTGATATTAAAAGCCTAAAGTTTTCCTTAAATTACGAATAACTGTAATGAAAGATTTTTCATCTATTGAACCAATGTTTCGCGTTTTTACCATAAATACTATATTTTATATTTCATAATTTTGGTAATTAAAACAGTGTAAATAGAGGATTTTAGCGCTTTTGTTCAATAAATTAAAATGATTATTTATCACTTGCTAGTGGTGCTCTTAAAAATCATCAGTCTACTTTCAAATAAAAATAACCGTTTCCTAGCAGTAATTCCTACTAGAGAACGGTTATCTTATAATTGATATTCCATTACCTTAGCTTGTTGATCTCCAATATCATCATAGTGAATAATTAGTTCTTTGATGATCCGAAAACCAATTTTTGAATAAAGCTTTTCAGAAGGAAGATTATCAGCTAAGACATCAAGGTGAATTACCTTTTTCCCTTCTCGCCTTGCTTCATCAAGCAGGCCATCTAAAAGCTGGTGAGAAATTCCCGTTCGTCGATAATCTGGATGAACTGCAATTAAATGCCAGATACCAATTTCTTGTTCACTTGCCTTTGTAGGCCAGTCCACATCAGGATATTCCTCTCCAGTCGTCATTACCCCAGCTGCGATGATTTGGTTATCCTTAATCCCAACTACTACCGTGGCTTGTTGAATAAAGTCACGTAAGCCATCGACACTCGGGTACTCTCCCCAGGTCCACTTAGCACCGTATTTATCTAATGACTGATGATCACATACAGTTTTATATAATGCCACAACTCCCTCAAGATCGCTTAATTGAGCTACCCTAACCTGATCAAGTTTCATCTTGACTTCCTCCTTTTCCCATTATTATACCTTTTTTCAATTTGCCATTCAGTTAAGAATACCAGAATTTCATTAATCAAAATCAACTGTACTCATTGTTAACAACTCTTTGTGGTGTTTGCCTTGCAGTATTTATTTTCTTCCTTTTAGCAATTACCAATTTTGTTTGCTGCAACCCTTAAAGTAAATGTTCCCCGTTATTACATAGTTCTGATCACTACGGATTTATATGAAACTTTCACTGATTAGTTATGGTACCACCTGCCAAATTGGCTCGAATAACAAAAAGACCAATTCAGTAATTAAAACTGAATTGGTCTTTCTTTGTTGCGTGGCAACGTCCTATCCTCGCAGGGAGCGATCCCCCAACTACTTTTGGCGTGTTGAAGCTTAACTTCTGTGTTCGGCATGGGAACAGGTGTATCCTTCAAGCCATCATCACCACACTTACCCTTTGCGGGTTCGAGCTTGCGCTCTCAAAACTAAACAATATCGCTCTTCTTCCAAACCTTACCGCTTAACTTGGTTAAGTCCTCGACCGATTAGTAATGGTCCGCTCCATGCCTCACGGCACTTCCACTTCCATCCTATCTACCACATCATCTTTGTGGGGTCTTACTTCCCGAAGGAATGGGAAATCTCATCTCGAGGCGAGTTTCACACTTAGATGCTTTCAGCGTTTATCTCATCCATACATAGCTACCCAGCGATGCTCCTGGCGGAACAACTGGTACACCAGCGGTATGTCCATCCCGGTCCTCTCGTACTAAGGACAGGTCCTCTCAAATTTCCTACGCCCGCGACGGATAGGGACCGAACTGTCTCACGACGTTCTGAACCCAGCTCGCGTACCGCTTTAATGGGCGAACAGCCCAACCCTTGGGACCGACTACAGCCCCAGGATGCGATGAGCCGACATCGAGGTGCCAAACCTCCCCGTCGATGTGGACTCTTGGGGGAGATAAGCCTGTTATCCCCAGGGTAGCTTTTATCCGTTGAGCGATGGCCCTTCCATGCGGAACCACCGGATCACTAAGCCCGACTTTCGTCCCTGCTCGACCTGTCTGTCTCGCAGTCAAGCTCGCTTGTGCCTTTACACTCTGCGAATGATTTCCAACCATTCTGAGCGAACCTTTGGGCGCCTCCGTTATCTTTTGGGAGGCGACCGCCCCAGTCAAACTGCCCACCTGACACTGTCTCCCACCACGATCAGTGGTGCGGGTTAGAGTGATCATAATGCAAGGGTAGTATCCCACCAACGCCTCTGCCAAAACTAGCGTCCTGGCTTCTATGGCTCCTACCTATCCTGTACAAGCAGTACAAGCACTCAATATCAAGCTACAGTAAAGCTCCATGGGGTCTTTCCGTCCTGTCGCGGGTAGCCTGCATCTTCACAGGCAATTCAATTTCACCGAGTCTCTCGTTGAGACAGTGCCCAGATCGTTACGCCTTTCGTGCGGGTCGGAACTTACCCGACAAGGAATTTCGCTACCTTAGGACCGTTATAGTTACGGCCGCCGTTTACTGGGGCTTCAATTCAGGGCTTCGCCGAAGCTAACTCTTCCTTTTAACCTTCCAGCACCGGGCAGGCGTCAGCCCCTATACTTCATCTTACGATTTTGCAGAAACCTGTGTTTTTGATAAACAGTCGCCTGGGCCTTTTCACTGCGGCTGATCTTGCGATCAGCACCCCTTCTCCCGAAGTTACGGGGTCATTTTGCCGAGTTCCTTAACGAGAGTTCGCTCGCTCACCTTAGGATACTCTCCTCGACTACCTGTGTCGGTTTGCGGTACGGGCAGTTGATTATTCGCTAGAAGCTTTTCTCGGCAGCGTGACATCAACGACTTCGCTACTATAATTTCGCTCCCCGTCACAGCTTGTCAACCCGCTGATAAGCATTTGACTCATCAACTGACTTGCTGCTTGGCCGGACACTTCCAATCGTCCGGATCGCTTAGCCTTCTGCGTCACTCCATCACTCAAGCACAATCAACTGGTACAGGAATATCAACCTGTTGTCCATCGTCTACGCCTCTCGGCCTCGACTTAGGTCCCGACTAACCCTGGGAGGACGAGCCTTCCCCAGGAAACCTTAGTCATTCGGTGGACAGGATTCTCACCTGTCTTTCGCTACTCATACCGGCATTCTCACTTCTATGCGCTCCAGCACTCCTCACGGTACACCTTCTTCGCACATAGAACGCTCTCCTACCATACCTATAAAGGTATCCACAGCTTCGGTAATATGTTTTAGCCCCGGTACATTTTCGGCGCAGAGTCACTCGACTAGTGAGCTATTACGCACTCTTTAAATGATGGCTGCTTCTGAGCCAACATCCTAGTTGTCTGTGCAATTCCACATCCTTTTCCACTTAGCATATATTTAGGGACCTTAGCTGATGATCTGGGCTGTTCCCCTTTCCACGATGGATCTTATCACTCACCGTGTGACTCCCGAGTAAAAATCAATGGCATTCGGAGTTTATCTGAAGTCAGTAACCCATGACGGGCCCCTAGTCCAAACAGTGCTCTACCTCCATGATTCTAAACCTCGAGGCTCCCCCTAAAGAGATTTCGGAGAGAACCAGCTATCTCCAAGTTCGTTTGGAATTTCACCGCTACCCAC
>ERZ841116.742-NODE-742-length-21386-cov-18.710375_pt1 | contig 21386 bp, 17 predicted proteins | sample MGYA00519875_ERZ841116 | MGnify/ENA primary metagenome ERZ841116 (study PRJEB31850, sample SAMEA3708889) | human gut metagenome | biome: human gut; feature: human-associated habitat; material: faeces | place: China | collected 2014 ... | reverse complement strand
TGCAGGTCAGCAGAAGGCAGTTCTTTAAGATCTGCGCTGGCGGTATGGCAGGCACAACGGCAGCAGCACTGGGCTTTGCGCCCGGCGTCGCGCTGGCGGAAACGCGGCAGTATAAACTGCTGCGCACCCGTGAAACCCGTAATACCTGTACGTACTGCTCTGTCGGTTGCGGGCTGTTAATGTATAGCCTCGGCGACGGTGCTAAAAACGCCAAAGCGTCTATTTTCCATATCGAAGGTGACCCGGATCACCCGGTCAACCGCGGCGCGCTGTGTCCGAAAGGGGCCGGTCTGGTGGACTTTATCCACTCTGAAAGCCGCCTGAAGTTCCCTGAATATCGTGCGCCTGGCTCCGACAAATGGCAGCAAATCAGCTGGGAAGAGGCGTTTGACCGCATCGCTAAACATATTAAAGAAGACCGTGATGCGAACTTCATTGAGAAGAACGCCGACGGCGTGACGGTCAACCGCTGGCTCTCCACCGGGATGCTGTGTGCTTCAGCGTCCAGTAATGAAACCGGCTATTTAACCCAGAAATTTACGCGCGCACTCGGTATGCTCGCGGTCGACAACCAGGCGCGTGTCTGACACGGACCAACGGTAGCAAGTCTTGCTCCAACATTTGGTCGCGGTGCGATGACCAACCACTGGGTCGACATCAAGAACGCCAACCTTATTGTGGTGATGGGCGGTAACGCCGCTGAAGCGCACCCTGTAGGGTTCCGCTGGGCGATGGAAGCCAAAATCCACAACGGTGCGAAACTGATTGTGATCGATCCCCGCTTCACGCGTACAGCGTCAGTGGCGGATTTCTACACCCCTATTCGTTCAGGTACTGACATCACTTTCCTGTCAGGCGTATTGCTGTACCTGATGACCAACGAAAAATACAACCGCGAATACACCGAAGCCTATACCAACGCCAGCCTGATCGTGCGTGAGGATTACCACTTCGAAGATGGCCTGTTCAGCGGTTACGACGCCGAAAAACGCAAGTACGACAAAACCAGCTGGAACTACGAGCTGGATGAGAAAGGCTTTGCGAAACGCGATACCACCCTGCAACACCCGCGCTGCGTGTGGAACCTGCTGAAAGAGCACGTCTCCCGCTACACGCCGGAGGTGGTTGAAAACATCTGTGGTACGCCGAAGGCGGACTTCCTGAAGGTGTGCGAGCTGATCGCCGAAACCAGCGCGAAAGATAAAACCGCGTCGTTCCTCTACGCCCTCGGCTGGACGCAACACTCCATCGGTGCGCAGAACATCCGTACTATGGCGATGGTTCAGCTCCTGCTCGGCAACATGGGCATGGCAGGCGGCGGCGTGAACGCCCTGCGCGGTCACTCCAACATTCAGGGTCTGACCGACCTCGGCCTGCTGTCTCAAAGCCTGACAGGTTATATGAACCTGCCAAGCGAGAAACAAACCGACCTGCAAACCTACCTGACGGCCAGCACGCCAAAACCGCTGCTCGAAGGCCAGGTGAACTACTGGGGCAACTATCCGAAGTTCTTCGTCTCGCTGATGAAAGCCTTCTACGGCGACAAGGCGACGGCGGAAAACAGCTGGGGCTTTGACTGGCTGCCTAAGTGGGACAAAGGCTACGACGTGCTTCAGTACTTCGAGATGATGCATCAGGGTCAGGTCAACGGCTATATCTGCCAGGGCTTTAACCCGGTGGCCTCGTTCCCGAACAAGAACAAGGTTGTTGAGTCCCTGTCGAAACTGAAGTTCCTGGTGACGATTGACCCGCTCAATACTGAAACCTCGACCTTCTGGCAGAACCACGGCGAATCGAATGACGTCGATCCGTCGAAGATTCAGACTGAAGTGTTCCGTCTGCCATCTACCTGCTTCGCGGAAGAGAACGGGTCTATTGTTAACTCAGGCCGCTGGCTGCAGTGGCACTGGAAAGGTGCGGACGCACCGGGCATCGCCATGAACGACGGCGAGATCCTGGCCGGTATTTTCTTACGCCTGCGTAAGATGTACGCGGCTGAAGGTGGCGCGAACCCGGAACCGGTGTTGAACATGACCTGGAACTACTCGACGCCTGAAAATCCTGCGCCGGAAGAAGTGGCGATGGAGAGCAACGGTAAGGCGCTGGCGGATGTTATCGACCCGGCCACCGGCACCGTGCTGGCGAAGAAAGGCGATCAGCTCAGTACCTTCGCCCATCTGCGCGATGACGGTACCACGTCAAGCGGGTGTTGGATCTTCGCTGGTAGCTGGACGCCGAAAGGCAACCAGATGGCCAACCGCGACAACGCCGACCCGTCGGGCCTCGGCAATACGCTGGGCTGGGCGTGGGCGTGGCCGCTTAACCGTCGCATCCTCTATAACCGTGCCTCCGCTGACCCGCAGGGCAACCCGTGGGATCCGAAGCGTCAGCTTCTGAAGTGGGACGGCGCGAAATGGGGCGGCGTGGATATTCCGGACTACAGCACTGCCGCACCAGGCAGCGATGTTGGACCGTTTATCATGCAGCCTGAAGGGATGGGACGTCTGTTTGCCATTGATAAGATGGCAGAAGGGCCGTTCCCGGAACACTACGAGCCGTTTGAGACGCCGCTGGGCACTAACCCGCTGCACCCGAACGTGGTCTCTAACCCGGCAGCGCGTATCTTCAAGGGCGACTTTGAAGCGCTGGGTAAAAAAGACAAGTTCCCGTACGTGGGCACCACCTATCGTCTGACCGAGCACTTCCACTACTGGACCAAGCACGCGCTGCTTAACGCCATCGCGCAGCCGGAGCAGTTTGTGGAGATCGGCGAGAAGCTGGCGAACAAGCTCGGCATCGCCCATGGCGATACCGTGAAGGTCTCCTCTAACCGCGGCTACATTAAAGCCAAGGCGGTGGTGACCAAGCGTATTCGCACGCTGAACGTTCATGGTCAGCAGGTGGATACCATCGGTATCCCAATTCACTGGGGCTATGAGGGCGTGGCGAAGAAAGGGTTCATTGCGAATACCCTGACGCCGTTCGTCGGTGATGCGAACACGCAGACGCCGGAGTTTAAGGCCTTCCTCGTGAACGTGGAAAAGGTGTAACGGAGACGACTTATGGCTTATCAATCTCAAGACATTATCCGTCGTTCCGCGACTAACGGTTTCACGCCCGCGCCTCAGGCGCGGGACCATCAGCAGGAAGTGGCGAAACTTATCGACGTGACCACCTGTATCGGCTGTAAAGCCTGTCAGGTGGCCTGCTCTGAGTGGAACGATCTGCGTGACGAAGTGGGTCACAACGTGGGGGTGTACGACAACCCTGCGGACCTGACCGCCAAGTCCTGGACGGTGATGCGTTTCTCGGAAGTGGAGCAGAACGACAAACTGGAATGGCTTATCCGCAAAGATGGCTGTATGCACTGCGCGGATCCGGGCTGCCTGAAGGCATGTCCGTCAGAAGGGGCTATCATTCAGTATGCCAACGGCATCGTCGACTTCCAGTCCGAGCAGTGCATCGGCTGCGGCTACTGCATTGCGGGCTGTCCGTTCGACGTACCGCGCCTGAACCCGGAAGACAACCGCGTCTACAAATGCACGCTGTGCGTTGACCGCGTCACTGTCGGCCAGGAGCCCGCGTGCGTGAAGACCTGCCCAACCGGCGCTATCCACTTTGGCTCTAAAGAGGATATGAAAACGCTGGCGGCAGAGCGCGTGGGCGAGCTGAAAACCCGTGGTTACGACAATGCGGGCCTGTACGATCCGGCCGGTGTTGGTGGTACGCATGTGATGTATGTGCTGCACCACGCCGACAAGCCGAATCTGTATCACGGCCTGCCGGAGAACCCGGAAATCAGCGCCACCGTGAAGTTCTGGAAAGGCATCTGGAAACCGCTGGCCGCGGTAGGTTTTGCTGCCACCTTCGCAGCGAGCATCTTCCACTACGTCGGCGTCGGTCCGAACCGTGCGGAAGAGGAAGACGACAACCTGCATGAAGAGAAAGACGAGGTGCGCAAATGAGAAAACGTGACACCATCGTGCGCTACACCGCGCCGGAACGCATCAACCACTGGGTCACCGCCTTCTGCTTCATGCTGGCGGCGATAAGCGGGCTGGGGTTCTTCTTCCCCTCCTTCAACTGGCTGATGCAGATCATGGGGACACCACAACTGGCGCGTATACTGCACCCGTTTGTTGGCGTCATCATGTTCGCGTCGTTCATCATCATGTTTTTCCGCTACTGGCACCATAACCTAATCAATCGGGATGATATCTTTTGGGCGAAGAATATTCGTAAGATCGTCGTCAACGAGGAAGTAGGTGATACCGGGCGTTATAACTTCGGTCAGAAATGCGTATTCTGGGCGGCGATTATCTTCCTGGTCCTGTTGCTGGTCAGCGGCGTGATCATCTGGCGTCCGTATTTTGCGCCTGCTTTCTCAATCCCGGTGATCCGATTCGCGCTGATGCTGCATTCATTTGCCGCAGTGGCGCTAATTGTGGTTATCATGGTGCATATTTACGCCGCCCTCTGGGTGAAAGGCACCATTACCGCGATGGTGGAAGGCTGGGTAACCAGTACGTGGGCGAAGAAACATCACCCGCGCTGGTACCGTGAAGTCCGCCAGAAACAGGAAAAGTCATCTGAATGAGTATTCGCATAATCCCGCAAGATGAGCTGGGGTCGAGCGAGAAACGTACGGCGGAGTATATTCCGCCGTTGTTATTCCCCAGACTCAAGAACCTCTACAACCGCCGCGCAGAGCGTCTGCGCGAGCTGGCAGAGAACAACCCGCTGGGCGATTTTCTGCGTTTTGCTGCGCTTGTCGCCCACGCGCAGGAAGTGGTGCTGTACGACCACCCACTGCAAATGGACCTGACTGCGCGCATCAAAGAAGCCAATGAGCAGGGCAAGCCGCCGCTGGATATTCACGTCCTGCCGCGCGACAAGCACTGGCACAAGCTGCTGCATTCGCTGATTGCCGAGCTGAAGCCCGAAATGAGCGGTACTGCGCTGGCGGTCATTGAGAACCTGGAAAAAGCGTCCGAACAGGAGCTGGAAGAGATGGCGAGTGCGCTGTTTGCTTCCGACTTTTCGCTGGTCAGCAGTGATAAAGCGCCGTTTATCTGGGCGGCACTGTCGCTCTACTGGGCGCAGATGGCAAGCCTGATCCCCGGCAAAGCCCGCGCCGAATACGGTGAAGCGCGCCAGTTCTGCCCGGTGTGCGGTTCCATGCCGGTCTCCAGCATGGTACAGATTGGCACCACCCAGGGGCTGCGCTACCTGCACTGCAACCTGTGCGAAACCGAATGGCACGTCGTGCGCGTGAAGTGCAGCAACTGCGAGCAGACCCGCGATCTCAACTACTGGTCGCTGGAAAATGAAGAAGCGGCAGTGAAAGCCGAAAGCTGCGGCGACTGTGGGACCTACCTGAAGATTCTGTATCAGGAAAAAGACCCGAAAGTCGAAGCGGTAGCCGACGATCTCGCCTCGCTGATTCTGGATGCCAAAATGGAGCAGGAGGGCTTCGCCCGCAGCTCAATCAACCCGTTCCTGTTCCCGGGTGAAGGGGAGTAATTTCCACCAAAGCCCGGTGAGCCTCTGTGCAACCGGGCTATTTACTGCGATAGCGCGGGGATGACATGTTGAGGGTCGTTAGCAATGGCGCGCAATAGCGCTTTGGCCGGGCCTGTGGGTGAGCGTCTGCCTTGTTCCCAGTTACGCAACGTATCAACACTGACTGAGATTAAGTTCGCGAATTTACTCTGCGACAACCCGGACGCCTGGCGAATTTCTTTTATTTTCATCGCATCGATTTGAAACGTACGCGACGGCTCGCGTTGGCCCTCGGCAATTTCGTTCATTTGCGCAATGCTTTGGGTTAATCGCTCAAACAGCGCCTTATCCATTTACCACCTCTCTATCATCTTTTTCAGAATGGCTTTCTCCTTCGCGGACAGGTCATCTTTGATCCCTTTGCGATAAATGAGCAGCAACCTAATTTCAAACTCACGCGTACGATGAAAATAAATAACCCTTACTCCACCACGCTTTCCCTTGCTTCCGGAAAACCAGCGAATCTTTCGCAGGCCCCCCGTATTCTGAATCAGATCGCCATAATTAGGTTGCGTTGCCAGGAAAACCTGAAGCTTATGGTATTCGTCGTCATCCAGTAACGTTTTGACGTCTTCAGTGAAAATATCCGTTTCAATGAACAGCATAAATTATACGCCATTGGCTTAGAGTAACACATCTCCTATGTACGTCAATGACGTACTCCCATATGAGCTACGTTATTGATATTCGAGCAACTAATCCATTTATTTCATTGAGTGTATAAGGATTTTGCGAGCCTTTTTCCAAATCTCTGGTTTAACCCAATTTCTTTGTTTTCATCTGCTGTAAACCAGGCTATAAACTGTATAAACACACAGTAAAAGGACGTAACCATGGCTCTGGAGAAGGGTATTGATAAGCTGGTACAGGAGTTTATTGCCGCAGGACGACCTTCCTCGCGAAAGCAGAGTATTGATGACCGGAGAAGCGGATATGTCGCCAGCACAGCGCTGGCCGGGGAAAAAGAAACTCGTGTCCAGGTTGAAACGCTTGTTCTTGAGGATTTGACCTTTCGGGTATTTTCGCCTGTAAATGCCCCTGAAACGTTACCTTGTGCCCTCTACTATCATGGTGGGTGTTTTGTCAGCGGTGGGTTTGAAACCCATGATAATCAGCTTCGCCAACTGGCGTTTTACGGTAACTGTCGGGTCATTGCGGTTCAGTACAGACTCGCACCCGAGCATCTCTTCCCCGCCGCACACGACGATGCAGAAAGGGCGGCTGATCTTATCTGGCACAATGCCGAAAAATTAGGCGTAGATAAAAACCGGGTCACACTTTGCGGAGACAGTGCAGGCGCACATCTGGCGCTGGTGACGTCGCTTAGACTCAAAACGAAAGGTGTCTGGCAACCTGCACAGCTAATTCTTATCTACCCTATGCTCGACGCTACGGCCAGTTTTGAAAGTTATATTCTCAATGGTGCAGATTATGTCATCACTCGAGATACCTTGCTTAGCGGGTATGAGATGTATCTCGCAGACACTGACCGTCAGCATCCCGAAGCCAGCCCATTGTGGCGGGATGATTTTCACGGTCTTCCCCCTGTGCACATCATTACCACAGAGTACGATCCGCTGTGTGATGAAGGAGAAATGTTGTATCAGCACCTGACAGAGCAAGGAGTGGAGTGTACCGCTCAACGCTGGCTGGGTGTCATCCATGGCTTTTTCCAGCTTGGTGGAATTAGCCAGTCAGCGCGAGACGTAATGCGGGATATCGCCGGGCGGATTAGGCACGTCCGGGAAGAGTAAACAGGCGATCACTCCTCTTCATTCCCCCCCTCTTCATACGCGCCATACGGCTTCGCAGGGAGAACGATGTAAGTTCCTTCAAACACCGCGCCCGGGGTGTCATCGCCAAACAGCTCAACCTGCATCTGCACGCGCGCTTTGCGGCCACGCGCCAGACGATCAAGGTCGCCGCCCAGTGCGCCAAGGTCAGCCACCGCGCTCGGTTTGCCGCTGATTGGCGCGCTGTAACGAATATGGGCATCGGCCAGAATGATGGTGCCGCCAAGATGGCGCTCGCGCAGCATCAGCCAGATCAGCCCCCAGCCGGTGAGCGTTGCCAGAGAAAACAGGCTGCCAGCAAACAGGGTGTGGTGAGGGTTCTGGTTGCCGATTTCCGGCATGGTGGTAATGAATTTTTGCCCGGTGTACTGCTGGATGCGCACGCCCATCTTTTCACTCAGAGGGATATGTTCATACCAGGCTTGCTGTAACTGACCGCACCAGTCTGCGCGATGCAGAATGTCGTCCAGAGTGGCAATGGGTTTGATCATCAAAAAATGACGAATCGGCGTGGTTTGCGGGGCGGTGATTTCCCCCTGATTCACAAAACCGAGTTTGGCAAAAAACTCCACGGCATCTTCGCGGGCGCTACAGGTGACGCGCTTAACGCCCTCCTGGCGGGCGACGGACTCCAGGGTCATTGCCATTAGCGTCCCCAGCCCTTTGTCCTGTACGGAAGGGTGAACCGCCATAAAGCGAATAGATGCTTCGTTATCGGCATTGATATACAGACGCCCGACGGCGACGAGATTGCCCTCCTCGTCCATCACCATCTGGTGATGGGCCATTGCGTCCCAGGCGTCGCGCTCAGAGCCTTTCGGTTGATGTAATGGCTTGCGCAGCATTTCCCAGCGGAACTGATAATAGGCTTCTAACTCTTCTTCCGTTTGCGGTACTCGAAGGTGATACATAGCTGTACTCTCTCTTGTTACCCGCGGCCACGCCGCCAGTTGGCTCATACCTGGAGCCAGAATGTGACGGGGCCATCGTTCACCAGCGAAACCTGCATATCTGCAGCGAATCGTCCGGTTTGCGTATGCATTTCCTGCTGGCGACAACGCTCAACAAAGTATTCGTAAAGTGCTTCTGCACGATCCGGCGCGGCGCCTTTCGAGAAACTCGGGCGCATGCCGCGCTCGGTATCCGCTGCCAGCGTAAACTGGGACACCACCAGCACGCTGCCACCCGCCTGCTGGATGTTCAGGTTCATCTTGCCTTCCGCATCGCTGAAAATGCGGTAACCCAGCACCCGCTCGCATAAGCGGTTAGCTTTTTGTTCGTCATCATCCTTTTCGACACCTAACAACACCAAAAGTCCTGGGCCAATTTCACCCGTCACCTCTCCCTCCACGGTGACGCTGGCACGGGTTACGCGCTGTATCAATGCAATCATGGTTGGTCTGCTTCTTGTTGTTTTTCAGCTGCTGCTTTTTTAAGTTCGCGGTATACGCCGAGAGTGACAGTTATTTCGGCACCAAGCAAGACGATACACCAGGTCCAGTAGACCCAGACAAACAAAATGGGGATCACCGCCAGCACGCCGTAAATCAGCTGATAGGACGGAAACATGGTGATGTAAAGGGCAAACCCTTTTTTACCCAGCTCAAAAAGCACGGCCGCCACCAGCGCCCCCACTACCGCGTCGCGGTTTGGTACGCGCGTGGTCGGTACGACGCTATAGAGCAGCCAAAACGAAAGCCATGACAGGATCAGCGGAAAGATGCGAAGCACATTATCAATAACGCCGTTTAAATCACTCGCCCATCGCAAAGACAGAAGGTAAGAGCTGATGGCAAGGCTCGCCCCGGCCAGCAGCGGGCCGAGCGTGAGGATCATCCAGTACACGGCAAAAGAGTAGACTTTTGGCCGCGCTTTTTTACTCCGCCAGATTGTGTTCAGCGCGCTATCAATGGCATACATCAGCAGCAGCGCAGTGACAATCAGCCCGCATGCCCCCACCGCCGTCATCTTGTTGGAGTTGGCAACGAACTGCTCGATGTAGTTCTGGATAACATCCCCGGTGGCAGGAATGAAATTCGCAAACACGAAATGGCGAAGCTGCAGGCTGACGTCCGCAAACATCGGAAAGGCGGAAAATAGCGCAAAGATCACCGCCACCAGCGGCACTAATGAGAGCAACGACACGTACGCGAGGTTTCCCGCCAGCGTGGTCATGTTGTCCTCATCAATGCGGTGCCAGAGCAGTTTTAGCCAGGCTCTCAGCGGGCGCGTATGATGCGTGGCTTTTTGATGAACGGTTTTTAACATAACTGCTTCGCAAAGTAGTTGGGTATCGTCTCTTTTCCGGTCACCAGAATTGACGTGATACCTAACTGGTTAGCTCCCTCTATATTATCGGCATTGTCGTCGAAAAAGACGGCATCGGCGGCAGTGAAACCTTCTGCCTGCAAAACGGCCTGATATATCCGCGCTTCGGGCTTGCGCATACCCATCTCCTGCGAGAGATAGATTTTATCTGCCGCTGCCTTAACTTCAGGGTATTCTTCAGGCCAGAACGTGGTGTGCAGGCGGTTAGTATTCGACAGGACAACCACACGGTGCCCCTGCTCGCGCAGTTTGTGCATGATGTCGATCACTTCCGGACGGATCGCGACAAATACCGCCTGCCAGCCGTGCGAAAACTGCTCATAGCTTAACGACAGCCCCATATCCTGGCAGAAACGCTCTGCGAATTCTTCGTCACTCATTTCACCGCGCTCATGCTGATGAAAGGTTTCGCCCATCGCGAAATTCTGCTTTAACGTCGCCAGCGGAACACGGCTAAAGTCGCTCCATGCGCCCAGCACACGATTAAAATCGATATCGACGATTACATTTCCTAAATCAAAGATATAAAGCATGTTTATCTCCTGCTCGCCGTGGAAAAATAACTGTAGCGGGAAAGAGAAGGTTTGGCTATGTGCGAGATTCAGCTTAAAGAAAGGAATGGCCCGAAGAGAGATATCGGGCCATAAAAAGGTCAGCCAGCCTGCTGTTCTTCTCCAGAACTGACTTCAACTACTTCCACTTTGCTGGATTTGAGGAGATTTTGCAGCGCCGAGCCGGGAAGCTCATCCGTGAATAGCGCCGTGGCCTGCGCCACGTTGCCAATTTCTACGGCGGCGGAAGCGATGTATTTCGTATGATCGGCTGCCAGTAAAATATGGCGCGAGTGAGCCATCATGGTTTTCACCACGCTGGCTTCATTGACGTCAAACTCCATCATCGCACCGTCGTGCTCAATCGCCCCTACGCTGGTCACGAGATAGTCCGCCCGGAAGCCGGATACAAACGCCGTCGCCGCCGGGCCGATAATGCCGCCGTTATGCGGGCGCAGCGTGCCGCCAGGGACCATCACTTCAAAGCGCGGGTTTTTATAGAGAATGTGCGCCACCCGCAGGCTGTTGGTGATAATGCGCAAATGGTTGTGATTGAGCAGCGCCCGGGCAACATGCTCCACCGTCGTCCCGATGGTGATAAAGATGGTCGATCCATCGGGAATGTAGTCCGCAATCGCCTCGGCAATCGCCCGCTTCTCTTCGGTGAGCGAAACTTCACGCTGCTCGAACGCCGTGTTCACCACGCTGGACGCCCTGCCCGCACCGCCATGATGACGCGTTATGAGTCCCTGCTCGCTGAGCTTACGGATATCCCGTCGTACCGTTTGTGTGGACACATCCAGCAGCTGCGCCAGTTCATCAATATTCATATAGCCGCGATCGGCAATCAGCGTCAGCAGCTGATCGTGACGCGGGTTGCCGGTCAGTTCGGTAAGACTCATGGGCTGTCCTCTGAAAACCATCACGCCCCGCATTTTATACAAAAAGTGACAAAAAAGAGCGGGTTTGATCACAGTCGGGTATACCCGCACGCCCGCCGGGCCTGGTGCATTTCAGGGCGGCGACGGCGCTGGCAAAACGCACGGCGTCAGCGGCGGACGCTTGCTGCGCCAGACTGACCGCCAGCGCACCGTGGAAAACGTCGCCCGCCCCCGTGGTATCAACCACCTCGACCTCAAAGCCAGGCTGATGACATAACCTGCCGCTTTCCAGCCAGAAGCAACCGTCTCGCCCCTGCGTAACGTACACATGTCCATTTGTGAGCATTTGTGCTTTTTTCAGCGCGTCTTCAGCTTCATCCAGCTGCGTTAAACGCCGCAGTCCCGGCGCGGAGAAGGCGGCATGATCGCTTAGGGCGATCAGTTCCGCGATGTCCTGCGGAGTGACATCCGCATCAAGTAAGGTGGGTACGCCCTGCTGGCGTGCACGGATAAACGCCTGTTTTGCCCCGTCATGCCAGCGCACGTCTGCTAATACGATATCCCATTGTGAGAAGTCGACGTCTTGCAGCCAGTCAGCCTCAGCGGGAAGATCGGGGCTGGGGTAGTTCGCAATCACGCGCTCCCCGCTGGCGTCCACCAGCACTGCGGATTGTGACGATCGGGCCCCTTTAAACACGCGCGTGTAGCGGGTATTCACCCCCAGGGATTCCAGCTCCGCGAGCAGGCGTCTTCCGGTCTCGTCGTCACCCACGCGGCCAATAAAGTCCACCTCAGCCCCCAGTTTCGCTGCCGCCACCGCCGCAGTTGCCGCCGGGCCACCGCCCACTTCCGTATAATCTTTTGCGACATATTTCCCACCTTCCCTTGGTAAATCATCGAGATACCAGATGCGATCCAGCACGGTAATGCCGACACAAACGATGCGAGTCATGGTGATTCCTTGTGCGATTTCTGATGCTGCCATTTTAATTTCATCAAATGTTTAAAAAGTGACCCCTGTCAATTTTTTGACTATAAATTACAAATACGATCAAAAACAGACAACACAAACGCGCAAAAATTGACACGATGTGACAGGAGAAAGGCATGTCAGCAATCGCATTTATCGGTTTAGGGCAGATGGGCGCGCCAATGGCGAAGAATCTGCTGAAACAAGGTCACCGGCTTCAGGTCTTTGATGTGAACCCGCAGGCCGTTCAGACGCTGGTGGAGAGCGGCGCACAGGCAGTGGCGACGCCAGCGCAGGCCGCTGCGGATGCCGAATTCGTCATTACCATGCTGCCCAACGGCGACCTGGTGCGCAGCGTACTGTTCGGCGAGCACGGCGTTTGCGAAGGGTTATCCCACGACGCGCTGGTGATCGATATGTCCACCATTCATCCACTGCAAACTGACGCGCTGATCCGTGACATGGCGGAGCGCGGCTTCAGCCTGATGGACGTCCCCGTCGGACGAACGTCTGACCATGCCATCGCCGGTACGTTACTTCTGCTGGCAGGCGGCACGGCGCAGCAGGTTGAGCGCGCCACGCCGGTATTAATGGCGATGGGCAATGAGCTGATCAACGCTGGCGGGCCGGGCATGGGCATCCGCGTGAAGCTTATCAATAACTACATGAGCATCGCCCTGAACGCGCTTTCAGCAGAGGCGGCCGTACTGTGCGAAGCGCTCGGCCTCTCCTTCGACGTGGCGCTCAAGGTCATGAGCGGCACGCCGGCAGGCAAAGGTCACTTCACGACCTCATGGCCGAACAAGGTGCTGAAAGGGGATCTTTCACCCGCCTTCATGATCGACCTTGCGCATAAAGATCTGGGGATCGCCCTGGACGTGGCCAACCAGCTCCACGTTCCCATGCCGCTCGGCGCGGCTTCCCGTGAAGTTTACAACCAGGCTCGCGCCGCCGGGCGCGGGCGCGAAGACTGGACGGCCATTCTTGAACAGGTTCGCGCATCTGCCGGGCTGAAAAAATCACACTGATACGAAAGGACTGAGGAATGACGATGTACACCCTGAAAGATATCACCCGACCTTCCGGCGGTTTTGCCATGCTGGCCGTGGACCAGCGCGAAGCGATGCGCCTGATGTTTGCTGCGGCAGGCGCGCCGGTGCCGGTAACCGACCAGCACCTCACGGATTTTAAGGTTAACGCTGCCAAAATCCTGTCGCCGTATGCCTCCGCTATTCTGGTTGACCAGCAGTTCTGCTATCGCCAGATCGTCGAGCAGCAGGCCGTCGCCAAAAGCTGCGCGATGATTGTGGCAGCGGACGAGTTTATACCGGGCAACGGTATTCCGGTCGATAGCGTGGTGATCGACAAGAACATCGACGCGCAGGCAGTAAAACGCGATGGCGGCAAGGCGCTGAAGCTGCTGGTGCTGTGGCGCAGCGATGAAGATCCGCAGCAACGTCTGGAGATGGTGAAGGCGTTCAATACGCTGTGCCATAGCAACGGACTGCTTAGCATTATCGAACCGGTGGTGCGTCCGCCGCGTCGCGGTGCCGCGTTCAACCGCGAGCAGGCGATTATCGACGCCGCCAGAGAGCTGGGCGATAGCGGTGCCGACCTCTACAAAGTGGAGATGCCGCTGTTCGGTAAAGGTACGCAGCAGGAACTGCTGGCCGCCTCGCAAAAGCTGAACGCGGAAATCAATATGCCGTGGGTGATCCTCTCTTCCGGCGTGGATGACAAGCTCTTCCCGCGCGCGGTGCAGGTTGCCATGCAGGCGGGGGCTTCAGGCTTTTTAGCCGGTCGCGCCGTGTGGTCCTCCGTGGTGGGGCTGCCGGATACTGAAATGATGCTGCGCGACGTCTCTGTGCCAAAACTGCAGCGTTTGGGTGAGATCGTCGACGAAATGATGGCTCGCCGCTAAGAAAGGACCCGAACATGAAATGGTTTAACACCCTGAGCCATAACCGCTGGCTCGAACAAGAGACCGACCGTATTTTCGATTTCGGTAAAAACGCCGCCGTGCCGACCGGCTTTGGCTGGCTGGGCAATAACGGCCAGGTGCGTAGCGATATGGGCACGCATCTGTGGATCACCGCCCGCATGCTGCACGTGTATGCGGTGGCCGCCAATATGGGGCGTCCCGGGGCGTATGCCCTGGTTGAGCACGGCATAAATGCCCTCAACGGCCCGCTGCGCGACAAACAGCACGGCGGCTGGTACGCCTGTGTGAACGATGAAGGGGTGATCGACGCCTCCAAGCAGGGCTATCAGCATTTCTTCGTGCTGCTGGGCGCGGCGAGCGCCGTGACCACCGGCCATCCGCAGGCGCGCAAACTGCTGGACGATGCGATTGAGGTGATCGAGCGCTATTTCTGGAGCGAGGAAGAACAAATGTGCCTCGAATCCTGGGACGAGGCCTTTAGCAAAACCGAGGATTATCGCGGCGGCAACGCCAACATGCATGCCGTTGAAGCGTTCCTGATCGTCTATGACGTCACGCACGACCGCAAGTGGCTCGACCGCGCCCTGCGCATCGCCTCGGTGATTATTCACGACGTAGCGCGCAAAGGTGAGTACCGCGTTAACGAGCATTTCGACACGAACTGGAACCCGATCCGCGATTACAACATCGACAATCCTGCCCACCGTTTCCGCGCCTACGGCGGCACGCCGGGCCACTGGATCGAGTGGGGCCGCCTGATGTTGCACCTGCGCGCCGCGCTGGAAGCCCGTTTTGAAACCCCGCCGGAGTGGCTGCTGGAAGATGCGAAAGGACTGTTCCATGCCACCATCCGCGACGCCTGGGCACCGGACGGGGCCGATGGTTTCGTCTACTCCGTAGGCTGGGATGGTAAGCCTATTGTCCGTGAACGCGTGCGCTGGCCTATCGTCGAGGCGATGGGCACGGCTTACGCACTCTACACCGTAACCGGCGAAGCACAGTACGAAGCCTGGTATCAGAAGTGGTGGGATTACTGCATTAAGTACCTGATGGATTACGAGAACGGTTCCTGGTGGCAGGAGCTGGATACCCATAACGAAGTGACAACCAAAGTCTGGGACGGCAAGCAGGATATTTACCATCTGCTGCACTGCCTGGTGATCCCACGTTTGCCGCTGGCACCGGGCTTAGCCCCGGCAACGGCCGCCGGTTTGCTGGACTGCTTGGCCAAATAATAAAAGACGGAGTTTTTATGCGTACCCTACACAATATTGACCTGAAAAATAACGAAAGGGGTTTCACCCTGCACTGGGAAAACCGCCTGATTTTGTCCCATACCGCGGATGCGCCCTGCCTGTGGATCGGTGCAGGCGTCGCCGATATTGAGATGTTTCGCGGCAATTTCAGCATCAAGGACAAACTGAACGAAAAGATCGCGCTGACGGACGCAACCGTCACGCAGCAAAGCGCGGGCTGGGCGATCCGCTTTACCCGTGGCGATGCGGTCAGCGCGACGCTGCTGGTGGGCGTGGATGGCGAAGGCCGCCTGGAGATGAAGCTTAAAAACGATGCCACCCGCCATAACCGCATCTGGCTGCGGCTGGCGGCTCAGCCAGAAGATCACATTTACGGCTGCGGCGAGCAGTTCTCTTATTTCGATCTGCGCGGCAAGCCGTTCCCGCTGTGGACCAGCGAACAAGGCGTGGGCCGTAACAAGCAAACCTACGTGACCTGGCAGGCCGACTGCAAAGAGAACGCAGGCGGCGATTACTACTGGACCTTCTTCCCACAGCCTACCTTCGTGAGCACCCAGAAGTACTACTGCCACGTGGACAACAGCTGCTACATGAATTTTGACTTCAGCGCGCCGGACTTCCACGAACTGGCGTTCTGGGAAGATACCGCCACGTTGCGCTTCGACTGTGCGGAAACCTACGTCGGCCTGCTGGAAAAACTCACCGGACTGCTGGGGCGTCAGCCTGAACTGCCGGACTGGGTTTACGACGGCGTGACGCTGGGTATTCAGGGCGGCACCGAGGTCTGTCAGCAGAAGCTCGACGTCATGCGCAAAGGGGGCGTGAAGGTGAACGGCATCTGGGCGCAGGACTGGTCCGGCATTCGCATGACCTCCTTCGGCAAACGCGTGATGTGGAACTGGAAGTGGAACAGCGAGCTGTACCCACAGCTTGACGAGCGTATTCCACAATGGAAACAGGAAGGCGTGCAGTTCCTCTCCTACATCAACCCGTACGTCGCCAGCGATAAAGATCTCTGCGAAGAAGCAGCGAAACGCGGCTATCTGACTAAAAATGCCGACGGCAAGGACTACCACGTCGAGTTTGGCGAGTTCTATGCGGGCGTCATCGACCTGACCAATCCTGAAGCCTACGACTGGTACAAAGAGGTCATCAAAAAGAACCTGATCGAACTGGGCTGCGGCGGCTGGATGGCCGATTTCGGAGAGTATCTGCCGACTGACACGTTCCTGCACAACGGCGTTAGCGCAGAGATCATGCACAACGCGTGGCCAGCCCTGTGGGCCAAATGTAACTACGAGGCGCTGGAGGAGACCGGCAAACTTGGCGAGATCCTGTTCTTTATGCGCGCAGGCTACACCGGCAGCCAGAAGCACTCGGTGATGATGTGGGCGGGAGATCAGAACGTCGACTGGAGCCTGGACGACGGTCTGGCGTCCGTGGTGCCTGCGGCGCTGTCTCTGGCGATGACCGGGCACGGCCTGCACCACAGCGACATCGGCGGCTATACCACCCTGTTCGAGATGAAGCGCAGTAAAGAGTTGCTGCTGCGCTGGTGCGATTTTAACGCCTTCACGCCGATGATGCGCACCCACGAAGGTAACCGTCCTGGCGATAACTGGCAGTTCGACGGCGATGCGGAAACCATCGCGCACTTCGCGCGCATGACCACCGTTTTCACCACCCTGAAGCCGTATATCAAAGCCGCCGTCGCGCAGAACGCGAAAAGCGGCCTGCCGGTGATGCGCCCGCTGTTCCTGCACTACGAGGACGACGCACGCGCCTACACGCTGAAATACCAGTATCTGTTTGGCCGCGATCTGCTGGTGGCGCCCGTTCACGAAGAGGGGCGCACGGACTGGACGCTCTATCTGCCGCAGGACAACTGGGTGAATGCGTGGACCGGGGAATGCTGCCAGGGCGGTGACGTGACCGTTGATGCCCCACTCGGCAAGCCACCGGTCTTCTATCGCCAGCACAGTGAATGGGCAGATCTGTTTAGCACCTTACGTCATATCTGATAAGGCTCGCCCGCAGGGAAACCTGCGGGCAGACGGAGAACAATAATGAGTCAACATACTTCTGATCCGGCAACCCTGCGCCTGCCGTTTAAAGAGAAACTCGCCTACGGGATGGGCGATCTCGGCTCTAACATCCTGCTGGATATCGGCACGCTGTATCTGCTGAAGTTTTACACCGACGTGCTGGGGCTGCCGGGCACCTACGGCGGGATCATCTTCCTGATTGCGAAGTTCTTTACCGCCTTCACCGATATGGGCACCGGGATCATGCTCGACTCCCGGCGCAAGATTGGCCCGAAAGGTAAATTCCGCCCGTTCGTGCTATACGCCGCCTTCCCGGTGACGCTGCTGGCGATTGCCAACTTCGTGGGCACGCCGTTTGAGGTGACCGGTAAAACGGTGATGGCAACCGTGCTGTTTATGCTGTACGGCCTGTTCTTCAGCATGATGAACTGTTCTTACGGCGCGATGGTGCCCGCCATTACCAAAAACCCGGACGAGCGCGCCTCGCTGGCCGCATGGCGTCAGGGCGGTGCCACGCTCGGCCTGCTGCTCTGTACCGTGGGCTTTGTCCCGGTGATGAACCTGATTGAAGGCAACGATCAGCTGGGCTATATCTTTGCCGCCACCCTCTTCTCGCTGTTCGGGCTGTTCTTTATGTGGTGGTGCTATAAGGGCGTGACCGAGCGTTACGTCGAGATGCAGCCTGCCAATCCGGCGCAAAAGCCGGGGCTGTTACAGTCTTTTCGCGCCATCGCCGGGAACCGTCCGCTGTTTATCCTGTGCATTGCAAACCTGTGCACGCTGGGTGCCTTTAACGTCAAGCTCGCCATCCAGGTCTACTACACGCAGTACGTGCTGAACGACCCGATTCTGCTGTCGTATATGGGCTTCTTCAGCATGGGCTGTATTTTTATCGGCGTCTTTATGATGCCCGGCGCGGTGCGGCGCTTCGGTAAGAAAAAGGTCTACATCAGCGGGCTGATGATTTGGGTGGCCGGCGATCTGCTCAACTACTTCTTCGGCGGCGGCTCGGTGAGCTTTGTGGCGTTCTCCTGCCTCGCGTTCTTCGGTTCCGCGTTTGTGAACAGCCTGAACTGGGCGCTGGTCTCCGACACCGTGGAGTACGGCGAGTGGCGCACCGGCGTGCGCTCCGAGGGAACGGTCTATACCGGCTTTACCTTCTTCCGCAAGGTATCTCAGGCGCTGGCGGGCTTCTTCCCGGGGATCATGCTCACGCAGATCGGCTATGTGCCCAACGTAGTGCAATCCGCCGGTACGGTTGAAGGGCTGCGGCAGCTGATATTTATCTATCCAAGCCTGCTGGCGGTCATCACCATCGTGGCGATGGGCTGCTTCTACAACCTCAACGAGAAGATGTATGTGCGCATCGTCGAAGAGATCGAACTGCGCAAGCGTACGGCATAAATGACGTGATAGAGCGCCCTGCGGGGCGCTCTGAGGATCGACCATGAGAGATAATACTGATCCGTTAACCCTGAAATTGAGCCTGCGTGAGAAGTGCGCCTACGGGATGGGCGATTTTGGCTCGAACCTGATGCTGTGTATTGGCACGCTGTATTTGCTGAAGTTTTACACCGATGAACTGGGCATGCCCGCGTTCTATGGCGGCATTATTTTCCTGGTGGCGAAATTCTTCACCGCGTTTACCGACATGCTGACCGGCGTGCTGCTGGACTCCCGGCGGAATATCGGTAAGAAGGGAAAATTCCGGCCGTTCATTCTCTACGCCTCCGTCCCGGTGGCGCTGGTCGCGACGGCGCAGTTTATGGCCAACGACTTTAGCCTGACGGTGAAAACGGCGCTCGCCACGGTGCTCTTTATGCTGTTTGGCCTGTGCTACAGCCTGATGAATTGCTCCTACGGCGCGATGGTTCCGGCCATAACCAAAAACCCGAACGAGCGTGCGCAGCTGGCCGCCTGGCGTCAGGGCGGCGCGACGGTGGGGCTGTTGCTCTGCACCGTGGGCTTTATGCCCATTCAGGCACTGTTCGTCCACCAGCCCTCACTCGGTTATCTGGTGGCCGCGCTGGTGTTTGTGACGGGTGGCCTGTTCTGCATGTGGTGGTGCTACAGCGGTGTGAAAGAACGCTACGTGGAGCTCACGCCCGATCACCATAAGCCCGGCATTCTGAAATCGTTCTGCGCGATTTTCCGCAACCCGCCACTGCTGGTGCTGTGCATCGCCAACCTGTGTACCCTCGCCGCGTTTAACATCAAGCTGGCGATTCAGGTCTATTACACCCAGTACGTGCTTAACGATCCCATCCTGTTGTCGTATATGGGATTTTTCAGCATGGGCTGTATTTTCATCGGCGTATTCCTGATGCCTGCCTCAGTCAGACGTTTTGGCAAGAAGAAAGTTTATATCGGCGGCCTGCTGATTTGGGTGCTGGGCGATCTGCTCAACTATTTCTTCGGCGGCGGTTCGGTCAGCTTCGTGGCGTTCTCCTGCCTGGCGTTCTTTGGCTCAGCGTTTGTTAACAGCCTGAACTGGGCGCTGGTTTCCGACACCGTCGAGTACGGCGAGTGGCGCACCGGCGTGCGTTCGGAAGGAACGGTCTACACCGGTTTTACCTTCTTTCGCAAAGTGTCTCAGGCGCTGGCTGGTTTCTTCCCCGGCTGGATGCTGACGCAAATTGGCTATGTGCCGAACGTCGCACAGGCTGACCACACCATTGAAGGGTTACGCCAGTTGATCTTCATCTACCCAAGCGCACTGGCGGTAGTCACCATTGTGGCGATGGGTTGCTTCTACAGCCTGAACGAGAAGGTGTATGTCCGCATTGTGGAAGAGATAGAAGCCCGTAAACGCACGGCGTAATAATAATAAACGACGCCCTGCGGGGCGTTATAAGGAGTGATTATGTCTGACCATAATCCACTGACATTAAAACTGAATCTGCGGGAAAAAATCGCCTATGGTATGGGCGACGTCGGTTCGAATTTAATGCTCTGCATCGGTACTCTGTATCTCCTCAAATTTTATACCGATGAATTAGGGATGCCTGCTTACTATGGCGGGATTATCTTTCTGGTGGCGAAGTTTTTTACCGCGTTTACCGATATGCTCACCGGATTTTTACTCGACTCGCGGAAAAATATTGGGCCTAAAGGCAAATTTCGTCCCTTTATTTTATATGCAGCGGTTCCGGCGGCGTTAATTGCAACGCTCCAGTTTATCGCCACCACCTTTAGTTTGCCGGTTAAAACGACGATTGCCACAGCACTGTTTATGATGTTTGGACTTTCATACAGTCTGATGAACTGCTCGTATGGTGCGATGATCCCGGCAATTACCAAAAACCCGAATGAGCGCGCGCAGCTCGCGGCTTACCGCCAGGGTGGTGCAACCATAGGGCTATTGATTTGTACCGTGGCGTTTATTCCGTTGCAGTCGCTTTTTTCTGACTCAACCGTCGGTTATGCCTGTGCGGCACTTATGTTCTCCATTGGCGGCTTTATTTTTATGATGCTGTGCTACAGAGGCGTCAAAGAGCATTATGTGGACACAGCACCAACCGGACATAAAGCCAGTATTCTCAAATCATTTTGCGCGATATTTCGGAATCCGCCATTGCTGGTTTTATGCATTGCTAACTTGTGTACCCTGGCGGCATTTAATATCAAACTGGCGATTCAGGTCTATTACACCCAGTATGTGCTGAATGATATTAATTTATTGTCGTGGATGGGATTCTTCAGTATGGGATGCATCCTCATCGGCGTATTACTGGTGCCATTAACTGTAAAATGTTTTGGTAAAAAACAGGTTTATCTGGCTGGCATGGTGCTGTGGGCGGTGGGTGATATACTGAATTATTTCTGGGGAAGTAACTCTTTCACTTTCGTCATGTTCTCTTGTGTCGCCTTTTTTGGCACGGCCTTTGTAAACAGCCTGAACTGGGCACTGGTACCAGATACCGTAGATTACGGTGAATGGAAAACCGGTATTCGTGCCGAAGGTTCTGTTTATACCGGTTATACCTTCTTTCGTAAAATTTCTGCCGCACTTGCTGGCTTCTTGCCAGGCATTATGCTGACGCAAATTGGTTATGTTC
>ERZ841116.740-NODE-740-length-21410-cov-4.274409_pt1 | contig 21410 bp, 19 predicted proteins | sample MGYA00519875_ERZ841116 | MGnify/ENA primary metagenome ERZ841116 (study PRJEB31850, sample SAMEA3708889) | human gut metagenome | biome: human gut; feature: human-associated habitat; material: faeces | place: China | collected 2014 ... | reverse complement strand
AGTCCGTAAACTACTTTGTTTTCCCTCATTTTACACCTCCATCGTAAAAACAGCGGCTGATGAACACCATCAGCCGCTATCGCTTTTACTTACTTAATTCTTCGTTGATTTCTTTAAGAATCTGGTCACCGCCCTGACTCTTCCAGTTCTCAACAAAAGTATCGAATTCGCTGATATCTGCTTTTCCCATAACGATTTTTGAGAATGTTTCTTCTTCCATTTTCTTCAGATTGGCCCATTTTGTTTCCATGGTTTCTGTCTGACCGTTATATGCATTATAAACCGGTACATATTTGTCATTTACTGAAGGAGCATCTCCGACCAGGATGGACACAAGTCTCGGAAGGTTGTTTTTGGCAATGTCACTGTCCAGATTCCATTTGTCCAGACTGAAGTCATCGTAAGGCTCTTTTTTCAGTTTTGTAACCGCTTCCATATCACTCTTTAACAGTTTGTGTGTTGAGAAGTCAACATCATCCATGGTGATTTCTCCTGCAAGATATTTGGTCAGAACATCATAAGACACTTCGATTTCATCTGCATTGTCATAGGTGTTGTACAGAGGATAGAAATCCGCAGTACCCATCTCTGTGGTAGAAACACCTTCGTCTACCCATTTCTGCTCATTTTTGATCAGGTAATTGACAATCTTAAATGCAGCTTCCGGATTCTTGCATGCTTTGCTTGCTACTACATATTGTGTTGTAGGCTCTGCCATATGAGCGTAATAGTTTCCATCCTCAGATAATGGTGTAAAGTATGCCTGCCAGTCTGCCGCACCTGCCAGGGTAGCATCTGCTACGGTATAACCACACCACCATGGTCCAAAGAAGATTCCAACCTTGCCAGCCAGAAGAGGTTCTTTACTGTCACTTCTTACAAGCATTTCCGGGTCGATCAGTTTATTTGTATACAGTTCTGAGATTTTTTCCAGTGCATCTCTGGTTTCCGGCTGGATAGAACCATACTCTACAGTTCCGTCCTCACCCTGCAGCCAGTACTGTGGGTATGACTGGAAGCTACTGAACAGCGGATCCAGTCCATACTGGTTTCCTCCGATTGCATTCATATGATCGGAATTACTCGGTCCGAGAATACCAATCGTATCATCCTCTCCATTTCCATCCGGATCCTGAGTAACAAACGCTTCTGCTACCTTTACCAGCTCATCCCATGTTCTCGGAGCCTCCAGTCCAAGTTTGTCCAGCCAGTCCTGACGGATCCACATTTCATTGATTCCACCTGCTGTTATGGCCGGAGCCGGAATCGCCATCAGTTCTCCGTCTTCATTGGTGATACATTTCTGCAGTTCTTCACCGCCGGATTCCACATAGCTTTTCAGTGCATCTGAAGCATAATCATCAAAATATTTATCCAGTGGCTGGATCATATCATATTTCAAAAGTGCTCTGTACTGTGTCGCATTTACGTTCATCAGTTCCGGAACGGTATTACTTCCGATACACAGATTCATTTTCTCTTCAAAGTCTGTGGATGATGCAACCCAATCATATACGACCTCGATATTAAGATCTTCTTTCAGAAAATCTATGTATGGATTATCGTCATAAGCCATTCCATCCGGAAGCTTGGCATTCGGGTTCAGCGAACCACCAAGATGAACCGTTACGGTTTCCGGATATTTGGACAGCGGCAGATCTTCTTTTGCTGTTCCTTCTGCCTCACTTACTGCCTCTTTCTGTGTGCTCTCTTCTGACTTTCCGCATCCTGCCAGTGAGGTAACGGCTAATGCCATTGCGCTGGCAAATGCGATCAACTGTTTCTTTTTCATTCTTTTTCCTCCTTTTATCCTTTTACTGATCCCAGTGTAATACCCTCTACAAAATATCTTTGCAGGAACGGGTAAACGATCAGTACAGGTATCATAGCTATAAATATTTTTGCAGAATCCAATGAAAGGTTATTTAATTTCATTGCCTGCGCGATCTGATCCACGTTCATCGTGGAATAATCCAGAGTTACTACCATCTGCTGGATGTAGGTCTGCAGTGGGTAACTGGTCTGTCTTGTACTTAAAACCATTCCCTGGAAGAATTCATTCCAGTACATAACCATGGTGAACAGCGCAACGGTTGCAACCATAGGCTTTGCCAGCGGTACGTAGATAGATATCAGGTTTCTCCAGGGTCCGCCGCCATCGACAAAACATGCTTCTTCCAGTTCTACCGGAAGATTTTTGAAAAAGTTTACTGCAAGGATTACATTGAAGACCTGAAGTCCCGTTCCCAATACCAGTCCAAAAATGTTATCCATCAGATTATAATTTTTCATGGTGATATACCACGGAACCGTACCTCCGTTGAATAACATGCAGAATACGAAGATCCACATAAAGATATCTCTCTTCGGGAACTGTTTTTTCGTTCTGGATAACGGAAATGCCGCCATAAGGATACATACCATACTGATTCCTGTTCCCAGTAAAACCCTTTTAATAGATACCAGAAAGGAACCGAAGAATGCGGTCTCTCCCATGATCTTCTTATAGGAGAGCAAGTTGAAGCCAACCGGCCAGAGAGCAACCTGTCCGGCATTGACTGCTTCTCTGCTGCTCAGGGATACACAGAGAACGTACCATACAGGTACAATACAGATCAAAGTAACTGCAATGAGAATCACTACATTTAAAATATCAAAAATCTTTGATCCGAGACTTTTATTCTCAATCATAGTTACAACCTCCTAAAACAGTTTATAACCGGTAAATTTATCTGCCAGCCAGTAACCAACCGTAATCAACACAAGACTGATCACAGATTTGAACAATCCAACAGCTGTTGCCAGTGAATACTGGAGATTTTGCAGACCGGCTCTATATACCCATGTGTCAATGATATCTCCTGTTGAGTAAACCAACGGGTTATACAGGTTATAAATCTGGTCGAATCCCGCATTCAGGATATTTCCAAGAGACAGGATAGCCAGAAGTGCTACTGTTGTTTTTATACCCGGTAAAGTTACATGCCAGATTCTTTTGAATCGTCCGCAGCCGTCTACTGCCGCAGCTTCGTACAATGATCCGTCCACGCCCAGGATCGCCGCAAGATAAACGACTGTGTTATAGCCGAATCCTTTCCAGATATCCGTACCGATTACCAGAGGCTGGAAAAGCTTTGCTTCGCCAAAGAAGTTGACCGCATCGCCTCCGAACAATCCTATGATCTGATTCACCGGTCCTGTATACCCGAAAATATTCAGCACGATCTTCGCGAGAATAACCCATGACAGAAAATACGGTAAATATACGATTGTCTGGATCGGACGTTTCATTTTTTTCACTGCCAGTTCATTTAACAGCAAAGCAAAGACCAGCGGGATAATAATATTTCCGATAATCTTGCCAACGGCAATGACAACTGTGTTACGTAAAACCTGCGTAATGTCACTCATCTGAAACATATACTCAAAATTAGCCAGGCCAACAAATTTTGAATGGAGAATGCCCTGTCCAGGATTGTAATCCTGAAAAGCCATGACAATTCCGAACATTGGAACAATGCTGAAAAAGAACAGCCACAGTAATGCAGGGATCAGCATAATGTAATAGTGTTTCACAAATCTTTTGATGTACATGAGTAAACCTCCCTTCCTTTATGGATAGTTTATCCTGTAATCATATTTTTCACTAGACGATATTGTTTCAGGTTCCACAGGTTTTTTTTTGATTTCAAAAAAAATGTTCGAATTAAATCGAACATTTTTTTAATCTGCTTGCATATTCTGTTGGCGTACATCCGTATTCCTTTGAGAATACCTTTGTGAAATAATAAAAATTATCATATCCCAGATCGGTTGCAATTTGCGTGATATTTTCGGTTCCCTTTTTCATCTTCCTGGCAGCTGCATACATTTTTCTGCTGATCACATAGTTATGAAAGGTATCACCTGTCATCTCCTTAAATCTCGTGCTGAAATAGCTTCTGCTCATCCCGATCTGTGCTGCTGCCTCTTCCGACTTCAGATTTTCCTCTATATGTTCATCTGTATACAGGATTACTCTTGCAAACATATAGATATCCTTTGTTTTATCAGTCTGCAGACACGTCTGATACAGATTCTCTTTCCAGTTTTTTACCCATTCCAGCATCTCATCCACGGAAGATAAGGACGGAAATTCAAGTTCTTCTCCTGTGAGTTTCTGGAAGCTGTGGAAGCTTTTTATAAAAACCCTTTCGGCAGTCCGCAGCTCCACACCCCGGGTTACCTCGCACAGTCTGTTGAACTCACAGTCATTGAAGATCCATCTGGTATTTGTCCACGCTTTTTCCAGCCTTTTTGGGAGTCCGGAATCCTCCTTCCGGGTTTCTTTTTTCGACTGATTTTCCTTATACTTTCTTTCTACAAGTTCCAGAATCCGGTCACACTCATCCCCGTCAAAGCTTATTTTGGATATGTAGTCCAGCGCTCCCAGTCTCAGGGCACTCTGCGCATAGCGGAAATCTTCATACATGGAAAAGACTACAAATTTTACCTCCGGGTATTCCTTTTTACACATTTTCATCAGTTCAATTCCATCAATCTCCGGCATGTCTATATCTGTAAATACAATATCCACTTCATTATCCTTCAGAAACTCCAGTGCTTTACGGCCATTCTGGACATCCCCCACAACTTCGAATCCATATTTGCCCCAATCCATTATGGAAATCAAACCTTTTCTTGCCAGTTTATCATCGTCTACAACCAATACCTTCATTTCTCCATACCCTCTTTTTCCGTCTCAGATCCTGTGAATTTGATTTTATTCCGGAATTCTTCCTGAATCGGAATCAAAATTGTAATTTTGGTTCCATACCCTTTTTTGCAATTTACAAACAGGTTCGTCTCTCCTTCATAAAAAGATTCCAGCATTGCTTTTACATATCGCAGACCGATTCCCCTGTTCCCATGCTGCATTTTTTTCACATCATAATCAAACGGTTCATTGATCTGATTGATCTCCTCCTGGGTCAGGCCATTACCGCTGTCCAATATGGTAATGATCGCCAGTCCCCTGATATTATCCTCAAAAACCTGTATTGTGATCTTTTCATCGTCTCCAAGTCCATACCGTATCGCATTTTCCACCAGTGGCTGCAACAGCATCCGTACCGTCGGCTGTTCCAGATAACGCCCCTCTTCCACATTCATCTCGATCACAAAATCATAGCGCATCTGTTCCAGTGCAATATAATCTTTCACAATATCGATTTCTGTTCGAAGTGTTGTCTGCATTCCTTCTTTTCCCAGATTGTACGACAACAATCTTTTTAAGCGCTGCACAAATTCCGTAATATTATCCTGCTTGCTCATTCTTGCCATCCACTGGACGGAATTTAACGTATTGAGCAGAAAATGTGGATTGATCTGGTACAGGAGCTTCTCATATTCCGTCCGCTGAATATTTTTTTCTTTCTCCACAACATCATCTATCAGATTTCTGATCTGTTCCTTCATCTGCTCCACTTCGTGCATCAGGTCATCAAATTCCTTGATCTCATACTCCTGTTCCGCCTCTTGTAAAGATCCATTTCCCACCTGGATCATCTGTTTTTGAAACTGATTGAGGGGTTTGCATATCAACCGGTAAAGGTAAAAAACAGAACTGGAAAAAATACCAAAAGCTGCCAGGATGATAACCACTAACTTCAGTCTCCACATATTCATTTCTTTCTGATAGGTATTCTCCGGCAGTGCAATGGCATTGACATATCCGATGGAACTGCGATACGCCATGATTTTGTATCCTTCCTGTTGTGTCACAGCATATCCTTCTTTTTCCGGTAATTCAGACAAAAGCTTCTGTCCCCGGACGATCACCGGGTTATTGCTGTACTGTACAATGCCTTTTTCATCCATCTCCATATAGGTATATGGCCATTTTTCTTTATTCAGCCGATCGGAAACACTCATATCCGGCTCGATTTCTGCATAAATATCCAGTACCCGTTTGTTTCCAAAGGAAACTCTCCGCATCACGGATAGTACCGGCGTCTCCCTGATCCCCAGATAGGATGCATGCATAGCCTGCATGATATTCTCGGCACCTACTACCACTTTAGAGATTGTCTGATATGACGGATCCAGCACCCTGACGTTAAAATTCCCGATCAGTTCTTTTTGCTCTTTCGGATCGAAATATGCAATGCCAAGGAGCTTTGTGTTCACATATCCAAGTTTTATCAGTTCTTCTCTGAGAGATTTCTGCTCAGAATATCGATCATAGTTATCTTCCGCACTCAGATACCTTTCTGTCACACTTCCGATAAGCCCGTTGGGACTCATCTGATTGACAATACCGATCATGTCATAGTAATCATTGTCCATCTCCCGCGTGATCTGCTCCAGATATATCTGCATACTCTCCTGGATACTGTCATTCCGGATCATTCGGATCGTCATATAGGACACGATCACTACCGCAAGAATACATGACATTGCACAGAGCAGAAGAATGCTTAGCATCTTTCTTTTCAGTGTCTGTTTCCCCCGTTTTTTTCTTTTCATATCAGATTCTCCCACTCCTGTTTTATTGCCTTCCATATCGCCGTAAGGCTGCTGAACAGTTAACCTTTTTATCCTATTTAAAGAATATAGAACTTTTTTCCGAAAGTCAACCGTTTACAAATTATCATTCTCATCGAAAAATCCATGGAGATGGTTTTCTTTTAGAATTGAGCAACTACATGTAATTCCAAAAAACATCTCCACGGACATTGTTAATTAAGATTATGACATTTTATTTACTTATTCAGGTGCTTCCTACTCCCTTTCAGTTATTGCGTAAAACCAACTTATTGTTCCCGGAAAAACCTGCCGCATAACTACGCATGGCACCCTGCACACGAATGTTCACAAAATGCTCCGTACCGGTTACAGGTTTTAAAACGGCTGTTACCCGGTAATTGTTCCACAAGTGGTGTCCCGTATACATTTCTGCAAAATCTGCACAGGAAAGACTCAGATACTGTCCATCCAAATAACTATGCCCTTTGAGTTTTGCAGACTGCGGAACCGCCATGAATGCACTTCAGAACCTGGTAAAAACCTGCGAGAGTACAGGAATTACACTTGTATTCTCCCACGTCAATGAACAACCCATGCACGTCATGGAAAAAGCCGGTTTTGTAGAACTTGTCGGAAAAGAAAACTTCCAGTCAAATATATCCGCTGCATTAAAAAGAGCTGAAGAGGTCATCTGACCTTTTCAGCTCTTTTTTGAACTCATTTGCAAAATCTGCTGATTGACGAATCCTCTATTGACTTTATATAATAAGTATATTAACGACGTTTTAACCAAGCAAAGGAGTAGTGTAACTGTTCTATACTTTTACAGTTTACAGATGAACCGACGACATGAAAAAACCATTTTTTACAAAAGATCCTTCTTTTTATCGTTCTTTTTTCAAATTAATGACAGTAATCGCGCTGCAAAACCTGGTGGCCTACAGCGTGAATATGCTGGACAATATCATGCTGGGAAGTTATAACCAGAACGCACTTTCCGGCGCTGCGACGGTAAACCAGATTTATTTTATCGTTAATCAGATTGCACTGGCGATCGGCAATGCATTAATTGCAATCACCTCCCAATACTGGGGAAGCCATCAGACCAAACCTATCCGAAAGGTAACAAAAGCCGCACTGTTATTCAGCCTGGCAATTGCCGCCGGAATTATCGCTTTATGCATGCGTATTCCGAATACACTGATTGGTCTTTTTACGACTTCACCGGATATCATAAGAGAAGGTACTATTTACCTTCATATCATACAATGGACATTTTTATTTTTTATGATCAGCAACCTTTTACTGGCCATGCTCCGCAGCGTGGAGACCGTGAAGATCGCATTCCTTATATCCGTCATATCCCTGCTGGTGAACGGCGGAATCAATTATATCCTGATTTTCGGAAGATTCGGTGCACCGGAAATGGGAATCCGAGGTGCCGCCATCGGAACTTTCGCAGCACGCATACTGGAACTGGGAATCGTTCTTTTCTACGTATGGAAAAAAGACACAAAAGTCAAATTGTTTGACGAAAAATTCCGGGATGGTATTATCGGAAAAGGCAGTGGTAATGTATGGAAAACCTTTTTTAAAGTGTGTATTCCCATCCTGACTTCCAGCTTGTTGTGGGCAGTTTCCCTTCCTATGCAGACAGCGATATTGGGGCATCTTTCTGCGGATGCGATTGCAGCCAATTCCGTATCAAGCACCTTTTTTCAGTATCTGAAGGTAATCGTCATTGCGATAGCCGGCGCTTCTGCTGTCGTGATCGGAAAAGATATCGGAAGCAATGACGAAGAAAAAGTACGCTGCAACGGACGTACCCTTTCCGTACTCTATCTGGCTATCGGACTCTTGCTTGGAACTGTATTATTCTTACTCCGAAGCCCACTGTTATCCATGTACCGATTGACCCCTCAGGCTACTTTGTATGCAGACCACTTCATGATTATTATGAGTGTGATCATGGTTGGAATGTCTTATCAGATGCCGGTCGGAGTTGGTATCATCCAAGGTGGCGGAGATACCAAATTTTCGATGTATATGAACCTGATTTCCGTCTGGTGCATTGTAATGCCATTGTCCTTTCTGGCCGCATTCTACTGGAAGCTGCCGGTAGAACTTGTGGTGATCGCTGTGCAATCCGATCAGATCTTTAAATGTCTGCCCATATTCCTGCGCTTCAGAAGCTACAAATGGATCCACAAACTGACAGCAATCGACTGATGCAGGAGGTGAACAGTAACTGTTCACGTTACTGTTCACTGGTAATATCCCGCGAGGTGTTTTTTGTGAGCGAAGGTCACAGAAAACCCGAGACATATCGCGCGAATTTATGCGATCAGCATAAATTCTGTGCATCGCGCAGCGTGTTGCTGAGCACGGAGTGAACAGTAACGGATGCACAGGTTCCTGCAGCTTTTCTTTAAAATAAAATATCTTTGTTGACTGTCGTATAAAACAATTTCTTGCATTCCTCAAAATCTCTCGTCTGCGCCAGGATCCACATCATCTTTGTCACCGTAGCTTCCAATGTCATATCATACGATTCAAGGATCTCAAAGTTCTCTTTGATCACTTTCCCGACCTTATAGATCCCCATATCGCTTCCCTCATGGGTTACCTGCGTGGACATCGTGACCAGTTTCCCTGCGGATGTCCATTTTTCGATCATTGCAGCAAAATCATGATTGCCATAATCTGGCAGTCCTCCCACGCCAAACGATTCCAGAATCAGCCCGTCATAAGAATCCGCCAAATTTTCCAGTACCAGCGGGTCGATACTCGGGATCAGTTTCAGAAGAAAGATCCGGTCGTCCATCGCATGATAGAACCGTAACCGTTTTGTGGACTGCTCTTTATCATCAATATAAAACACGATCCGATCATCATGGATCACTGCGATATCCGGGTAATTAATGCTCGAAAATGCATTGTAGCTTTTTGAAAATTCTTTTTTGGCACGGGTTCCCGCGATAACCTTACCGCCGAAAACAATGACGGTTCCATGTGCCCGCGGATGAGAAGCAAAACGCAGGCTGTCCAGAAGATTAGAGCGTGCATCCGTGATGGCAAGATCGATCGGTTTCTGTGCACCGGTCACGACAACCGGTTTTCGGTTATTTTGAATCAGATAGGATAATGCCGCCGCTGTATACGCCATCGTATCTGTTCCGTGACAGATCACAAAGCCATCATAATATTCATACTTTTTCTCGATCAGTTCCGCCAGCGCCACCCAATGTTTTGCGCACACATTTGTACTGTCTAATGAAAATGGCGCTTCGGTATCAATCGTACAGAATTCTCTTGCCGCCGGAACATAACTTAACAGATCCTCCGCCGAAATCTGCGGTGAAAGTCCCTGCACCGTGTATTTTGAGGCGATCGTTCCACCAGTTGCTATCAGAAGTATTTTTTTCATATAGATATATCCCTTTCTCTTTTCCTGCATGTATTATACCTCTCAACTCACAATATTTCTATCTTTTCTGTCCTGCTCTTTCATCACGGTTTCAAAACTTTCCTGATCCATCAGTCTATAATAATAGTACCCCTGCAGTTCATCGCATCCTTCCCGAATCAGAAAATCCGCCACCCTTCTGGTTTCCACGCCCTCGCAGACGATCGTTTTTCTGGTCCTCTTCAGCAGGTGGAAGATCTCCTGCAACACGATCCTGCCGTTCTCAGTAAGGCTGTCGCCGAGGAAACGTTTATCGATTTTCACTTCGTCGAATGTGATATCTTTCAGAGTATTCAGAGAAGAATATCCCGACCCAAAATCATCCATTGAGATCCGGATCTGTTCTCCGTGAAGCGTCGCGCTCATCCGGTTGACCGCATCGATATTGTGAATGTAGGCACTCTCCGTGATCGGAAAATATCAGATAGCGGGAATCGATCTGATATTTTCCGATCAGTTCCAGCAGTTGTCTGGTAAATCCTGCCACATCCCGGAAATGTGCCGGGGACACATTCAGAGACAGATATATCTGCGGTTCCCCTTTCTCCTTCTGCGCTTCCAGCCATTGAAATGCCATTTCGTAGACATAAAAATCCTGCGTTTCAATCTTTCCGGTCTCTTCCAGTACCGGCAAGAATCTGTCCGGTGTCCAGATCTGACCGTCTTCCCGCTGCCACCGAACCAGCACTTCCGCACTTCGGATACTCTCATCGGTTCCGCTCACCTTCGGCTGAAAATAAATCTTGAATTCTTCTTTCTCCAATGCGCCCCGGAATGAATGCAACACATCCGCTTTCCGAAGTTCTCCCTCTTCAATTTTTCCGGAATACACACAGATTCCCAATGGATCTTCTTTTGCGATCCGCCGTGCCGTGTTGGCATGTGAAATGATCCGATCCGGATTCTCCTCCTGATGAATATCGTAGTAAATTCCGGTCCGCAGAGACACTCTGGGCAATCCCACCCTCCGGAATCTCTGCGGACATTCCCCGCTGTTTCTGATTTTTCTTTTTATACGCTTTGTCCTGGTACATTTTACTGTCGGCGATTTTCATAAGATCCGGGATCAGATAATAATGATTCTTATAGCTCACCTCATACCCCACCGCATAACTGATCGGATACGCCGCCTGCAAATTATAGTTGTCCACTCTGCGCCCGGCAACCCATTTCACGACAGCTGCCAGAATCATATAAAAAACGCCCGGTTTCTGCTTTTTCTTTTTTTGCAGAAGCCGGGCATTTTCCCAATTTTCTCAGCCGATACCGCCCAGCGCGATTCCAAGAATCAGCACCAGGATACACACCGGCACATAAACATATTTACAGATCGGGTAAAACGAGGAGGTAAGGTGACAGCTTCGTCCTTTGTTTACCTGTTTTTCCACATACTCTTTTCCACATACCCAAAACAGCATGATACCAGCCAGTCCGGCTCCCAGCGGGCAGATATAGATAGAAAGTACATCCATCCAGCCGGATACGATACCCTGGATCAGGATGGAAACAATCACGCCGATCACTGCGATCACCGCACACGCCGGTTTTCTCTCCAGATGGAATTTTTCCTGCACCGTTGCGATCGGTGCTTCGTACAGGTTGATCAGGGAGGTCAGCCCCGCGAATAACACAGCAACAAAGAAAATGATCACAATAATCTTTCCTCCCGGCATATTTTTGATCAGATTTGGCAGGAAAATAAATAACAATCCGGGACCGCCCTGATCGAGCTTGGCTCCGGTGGTTGCCATCGCCGGGATGATGACCAGGGATGCAAGCAGTGCAGCCAGTGTATCAAAGAATGCCACTCTTCCCGCAGCAGCCGGAATATTTTCTTCATCCGACAGATAGGATCCATAGATCAGTGTTCCGTTTCCCGCCACCGAAAGGGAGAAAAATGCCTGTCCCAGGGCAAAAATCCACGTTTTCGGATCGCCAAGCGCCTTGCCGTCCACACGGAAGATATAGTGATATCCGTCCACGGCCCCCGGCTGAAATGCCACATAGATGCCAAGTCCCACAAACAGCAGGAAAAATACCGGCATCAGCACTTTATTGACTTTCTCGATCCCGCCACCGACACCGAACATCAGGATCCCCATAGCTGCCAGCAGGATCACAACCTGCCAGCCTGTATTGCCAAACGCAGATGCCATCGAACCAAACACAGCACTGAATTCGTCCACATCAGCCGGTGCCAGTGTCGCCCCGGTGAATGCACCGACCGTATATTTTAAGATCCATCCCATAACGACTGTATAGCCGATTGCCATCGCCAGTGAGCCGACCACCGGGATCATCCCCAGTGCTTCTCCCGGTTTTCTTTTTCCTTTTCTCTCACAGGCACTTCCAAACGCATCAATCGGACCGGATCTCGTTGCACGTCCGAATGTCATCTCTCCGATCACCCCGGTAAATCCGATCAGTATCACAAAGATGAAATACGGAATCAAAAATGCTCCGCCTCCATATAACGATACTCTGGTGGAAAACATCCAGATATTTCCCATGCCCACCGCCGAACCGATGCAGGCCATAATAAATCCCCACCGGGTATTAAATGATTCTCTCTTTTTCATCACATTTTTCTCCGTTTTCTTTTATTTTCTTACAGATTATAGATCACATTTCTGAGCAGTCTGGTCATCCGGAATGTTCCGGCATCTGTCTTCTGGGTCATCATCAGCACGGTCATCCGGTCTTTTGGTGCATTGGCAAAGTAACAGCCAAGCCATCCGTCCCAGCCATATTCTCCCTGGCTTCCCAGCGTGCAGGCTCTTCGCGGATCTGTCATGACACGCATAAAGTTTCCATAGGAAAACCCTTCCAGCCACGGCATTCCCTCCCGTTCAAACACTTTCTGCTGACACTCACTTAACACGTGACCGGTCAGGAATTTCACCACAGAGGATCCAAGAATCTGTTTTCCCTTATAGCTTCCTCCGTTCAGAAGCATCTGGGCAAAATGAGAATAATCGTCAATCGTAGAAACCAGTCCGGCACCTCCGGACTCAAAGGCCGGACGACGATCCATCCGATTGCAGATATCCAGATGATTTTTTGTATACAGCGCCGGTGTCTCTCCTTCTGTGCACACATATGTTTTCACCAGGCGATCCTGTTTCTCTTCCGGTACCCAGAAACCGGTATCACACATCTCCAGTGGAGCAAACAACTCTTTTTCCAGGAAATCTCCAAAACGCATACCGGATACCACCTCAACGACTGCTCCAGCCACATCCGCCGAAGTTCCGTAACACCAGGAACGCTCCGGCTGAAATGCCAGCGGGATCCGTCCCAGCCGGTTGGCGATTTCCACGGTGCCGTATCGGCCGCCTTCTCCCTCATCCAGTCTCTGTGTGATTTCCTCAAACAGAGCTTCCGTCTGACGGCCGGCCGGATGATTGCCCTCATACACCAGACCTGAAGTCATATTCAGGAGGTCCTGAATGTTCACATCGCGCCATGGTTTTTCCACACGTCCATCCGCATAAGCCACCAGTTGTCCACAAAATCCCGGCAGATATCTACATACCGGATCTGCCAGATCGATCTGACCACGTTCTGCCAGAAGCATCACTGCCACAGCAGTGATCGGTTTGGACATGGAATATAACCGGTAGATACTATCTCTTGCCACCGGCTTTTTCGCCTCAATATCTGCATATCCGCTCTCCAGATATACTTCTTCTTTTCCTTCTTTTCGAACCAGCAGTGTCGCTCCCGGAATCTCACCTCTCTCCACCGCATCATCCAGAATCCACTGCAGCCTTTCTGTCTTTGTCTTTTCCATCTTATGTAACCCTCTCTGTCTTTTACTGATTCACACGTTTCTTGTCTTTCATTGGAAGTTCTCGTTTTCCCCATGTTTTCAAACTTTCTTATAAAACCTGTCGCATATACCACTCTTGCATTTCTGAATCACTTATTGTCTATTGTATACCAAAAAAACCGCCATGCATACATTTTTTTGTATAACACAACGGTTTTCTTATGATTTTTCGGATTTTCAGATATATTTCCAGATACTGTCTGTGTGCTTCAAATCTGTGATTATTTCTTCTTTCTCACTGCCTGTCCAATCAGGTAACACACGGCAGCCACTACCATACCATTGATCGAAGCGATTCCCCATGATACCAGGTTTGCTACCACAGCACCGAGGATCACACCTCCCACTGCAAACCAGTTGACGATCTGTGTCTCTGCTTTCGGATCTTCATAATCTTTCTTATTCATAAAATAAGAAAGCACCAGGATGATACCTACCGGCGGCAGCGTACAGTTCAGGATGTTCAGCCATTTTGTGAAGTTATAATACAGCCATACCGAAAGTACCGTTCCGATGATACCGGATACCAGGACCATCGGTTTTTTCTTCTGATGGAAAATGTTTGCCAGACCAAGTCCCGCCGTCTACAATGCATTGTCGTTGGTGGTCCAGATGTTCAGTCCCAGAACCAGAACAGCCATATAGAACAGGTTCAGCCGGATCATAACCTCGAAGATGTCATTACCGCCTACAAAAATATAAGCAATCGCTCCGAAGAAGAACATCAGTGAGTTTCCGATAAAGAATGCTACTACCGTCGCAATGGTACCTGTTTTTGCATCTTTTGCGAAACGGGTAAAGTTCGGTGTGGCTGTTCCTCCGGATACGAAAGAACCAACCACCAGTCCGGTACCACCCACAACGGTAAGGGAACCGCTGGATACTGCAAACTGGTCTACGATGGTTCCATTGCCCTGCCGGATCGCCATCACCATGGCTACGGTACCAAGGATCGCTACCAGCGGAACAGCAATGTAACTGATCACAGTCAGTGAATCGATTCCAAAGTACGCAGATGCCGTCATACACACACCTGCCACGATAACCAGTATCCACATGGCTGTTTTGCTGTCACCAAACAGTTCTCCGGCTACCGGAATCGCAAACATGGCGATTCCCACGCCAAACCAGCCGATCTGTGTGAAACTGATCATAGCAGAGGAAAGGTAAGATCCCTTTTCTCCGAACGCTTTTATCGCCAGCAGATCCATGCTCATACCGGTTTTTGCTCCTACATATCCCAGCAGTCCGGTATACAGTCCCAGGATCACGCCACCAAAAATCAGTGACTGTAAAAATCCCCAGAAATCCAGTCCCGCTGCCAGCTGCTGACCCGCCCACATACTGGCAGAAAAGAATGTAAAGCCAAGCATGATCATAAACATGGTCACAAAGCCTTTCTTTCCCTCGTCCGGTACGGCACGATCCGCATAGTCAATGTCTACTTTCTGTTTTGTTGCCATTTCTTTTTTCATTTTTTCTCCCGTCTCAGCGATTATATTTTTCCTGATTCATCTGTTTTCTCAAATCCTCCACCAAAAGTTACCTGCTGTTACAAGATATACTTGCGTAGTGCCTCGGTGAATTCATCGATCCGCTGCTGTGCCAGTTCTTTCAGTGTGATATTTTTCATACTTTCCACATAGCCCTGCTCCTGACGATACAGCCAGCTGCTGTCTGTCGGACGGATCTTCTCATAGTGGTTGGCATGAATCCAGTCTTCATAGCTGATTGGAAGAGAATAGCCAAGTTTTTCCTCCAGCAGTTCTCCAAAATCAATCTTGTCTGCCCGCTCTTTGATCCCATTCCAGAACTCCAGAACTTCCTCTACATGCTCGTGGATCTCATAGCGTCTCGCACCGCCATCATAGATAATACATTTTTCAAACAGAGGGCTGCACATGGAAAGTGTCTCCCGACGGAATTCCGGAGCCACGATACCACCCTTCCAGTAGAAATCCACATTCGGAAGGTTGATGCCGGACACCCCTTTATCCTCGTACATACCGAAGATTCCTTCATAATATACGGTAATAAATCCTTCAAACTCCGGCCAGAACTTCCGGATATCCCGGGTCAGATCTTCCAGGATCTCGATTCCTTTGGTTCCACCGATGGTGAAAATGATAATATTTCTCAGTTTTGCACCGTGATTCCGATAAAAATCGGTCACATAGCGAAGACAATGAATCAGGGTCTCACCACTGGCAATAATGTCTCCTATCATCAATGTGCTGTCCGGAACCATCGTCAGCTTACTGTATTTGATCTCCAATCCCGCAATCTCTTCCTCCTGAAATACACGCTCACTGGATAAGAAACTGATATCATGCACACGAATGTGCTCCCGGTAGCAGCTCTCCTCCAGGGGATAATTCAGCGCACCGCGAAGAATCGATAAGATATTCGCCGTTGTCACTTTCTTCTGTTCTTTCAGATAGTATAACATCTGAGAAGTCGACGGAATCAGGCAGTTATAAACCTCATACCCGACAATCTCCGGTGTGTTCAGAAGTTTTCTTGTCTCCGCTTCCGATACCACATAATACTCATTCAGATAGTCCCCACCATCCAGACGATAACAGGCTACTCCCTGCTCATCAAATTCCGGTACCAGTGTTACGTTGTCCCAATTTTTCATATGATTGATCCTCTTTTGTTGTAATCGTCCTCCGATTACTTCTTCTTTTAAAAAAATGATATCACAACTCCCGTCTCTCTGTCTTCTGCAGGATTCTGAGGTGTTGTTCTCCGTTAATATTGTCCCGCTCCTGTCTGTCTTTGTCACCCGAACAGTCGCACTTCCACAATATATTACAGACATTCCCTGCCTTCGTCAAGGGAATTTTCTTCCTTTTTTCCGAATGCTTGACAGCCTTTTTTATTTGCTGTAAGGTAAGGGCATATTCAGCCGCCGAAGTCTGGTTGGAACATGCCCGGAAAAAACTTCGAACAATGAAAAACATCATTTATTTTATAGAAAGGTTGTAACAGCCGATGCACGCTGCTGCAAAAAAGGAATTTCTTATGGCCTCTCAGACCACACAAACCGCTGCTAATCCACTGGGATATCAGAAAGAATCCAAACTTCTGATACAGTTTGCCATCCCCTGCATCATCTCCATGCTGGTTACGGCTCTGTATAATATCGTCGATCAGATCTTTATCGGACAGGGTATCGGTATGCTGGGTAATGCCGCTACCAATATCGCCTTTCCACTGTCTACTTCCTGCACTGCTGTAAACATCTCGATCACATGATCCGCTACCGGTTCTACGATTGCTGCAAATAATTCCTTCTTGCCACGTTGTCCTCTCTTTCTGTAACAGTGTTATGTAACACTGTTATAAGTATAGATTTATCATTTTTCTTTGTTTTCCATATAAAATGTGATACAGTACATAACGTACGCGGGTATTTGGGGGACCTTTCTTCCATCTGTATCTGCAATTTTTTTGTAATCTGAACAACAGGGGGATTTTGTTTTGGAAACTTTAGAAAAAGAACATAACCGGATGGCTCTGAATGTAGCCGCACTGGCCGGAGATATCCTGCTGGCCAGTGGCGCGGAGATCTTCCGTGTAGAAGAGACCATCGACCGGATCGCGCATGCATATGGGATCGACTCCTGTGATCCTTTTGTCTTAAGCAGCGGATTTTTCCTTACAGCCGACAGTGATTCGGATCAAAACTTCGCCTGGGTGCGTCATATTCCGCTGAGTGCTACCCGTCTTGACCGGGTAACCGCGGTCAATCAGCTCTCAAGGGAAATCGAACATGGTGCGTATACACCGGAAGAAGCCTATCAGAAACTGCAGGAGATTCAACAGCTCCCGGAAAAGAAGACGCTCTATCAGATCCTGGCATCCGGCGTGGGCAGTGGATGTTTCTGTTATCTTTTCGGCGGAGATCCTATAGATTGTATCGTGGCCTTTATCGCCGGGCTGTTGTTATATGTCTACCTGCTTTGTCTGGTAAAGGGACATCTGTCAAAGATTGCCACTAATATATCCGGAGGGATGTTTGTCACTTTTATCGCAGTGCTGATCTATCAGCTGGGACTGGGACACCACCTCAGTGAGATCATCATCGGCTCGATCATCCCGCTGGTTCCCGGCGTGGCTTTTACGAACGGTATCCGTGATATCGCCGATCAGGATTACATCGCAGGCGCTGTCCGGATGCTGGACGCTTTACTTGTTACTTTCAGTATTGCGATGGGCGTAGGTCTTGTCATGATCGGATATCACCATATCGTGGGGGGTGTGGTTCTTCCGTGAGATTTCCTTCTGCCTTTATATATTCTGATTTTTATCTTCAACACACGAAAGCCTGTTTGGAAAATCCTTCCTGCAAGATATGCCTCACAGTTTGCAGGAAATCTTTTTCACACGCGCTTTACAGGGAGGTTTGTTTTGTCCGTACATCTTTTTTTCGAATTTCTCACCGCCTTCGCAGGCACCATCGCTTTTGCTTTGTTATTCCAGGTGCCGAAGGAGTATTATGTAAACTGTGGTTTTGCTGGCGCATGTGGTTGGATCTGCTATAAGCTGCTGCTTTCCGGCTGTGGACTCTTTGGTTCTACTTTTTTTGCTACTGTGCTCGTGGTTTTTATCTCCCGGCTCAGTGCCGTTCAGAGACACTGTCCGGTGACTGTTTTTCTGGTTGCCGGTATCTTTCCACTGGTTCCCGGGGCCGGCATCTACTGGACTGCCTACTATGTCGTAACCGACCAGTTGGCAAAAGCTTCTGCCCGTGGATTTCAGACGCTGAAGATCGCTGTTGCGATCGTCCTCGGCATTCTCTTCGTCTTTGAATTCCCGCAAAAATGGTTCCGCTGGGCAGACCGCCGTTAACTTTCACGTAAACACAGACTTTATTGTATTATTCGCGTAAACAAACTCCATCAGCCGGACCAATTATTACTATGCAATGTAAAAAAAGACATCCGTTCCTGATAGCAGAGAAAATTCATGCTATGTAAGAACGGATGTCTTTTGGCGATTTGATTTTTGTTCTGTAACTTGCTCTCGTTACAAATTATTATGGCTTACTCCTCAACAACAACTTCCATACCGGAAAGGCTCTTCACGGTATAATTTCCATTTCTACCTCTTACTTTCAGACGAATCTGGTCTCCTTCCCGTTTTGCGGTCGCGGTCATTACCGTCTCTCCTTTCAGATCCGGAATCTCTACCGTAGTTTCCGCGCCGTCTGTGAAAGATGACACTACCAGTGTTACACCGTCTGCATAATCGTAATCCGGTCTCTGATCATTTGTTCCCAGTGGCAGGATAGTGTTCGGGCGGATCATTATCGGCAGACTGTGGTAGTTATGCGTCTCTTTCTGCCACTTTCCTCCAATCACCTCAACTCCTGTGATCAGATTATACCAGGTTCCTTCCGGCAGATAATACTGGACTTCTCCGCTTTCTTTAAAGATCGGAGCCACCAGCAGGGAATCGCCGAACATATACTGACGGTCCAGTGTATCGCAGGCACGATCCTCCGGAAAATCCAGGATCATCGGGCGCAGTACCGGTCTTCCTTCTTTATGAGAACGCACTGCCTGTCCGTACAGATACGGCATCAGACGACATTTCAGATTCACGAATTCTTTCAGGATCTCGCAGGCTTCGTTATCAAACAGCCACGGTACACGATAGGAAGAAGATCCATGGAGACGGCTGTGGGAGCTTAACAGACCAAACTGACACCATCTCTTATAGATATCTGCCGGTGCGGTACTCTCAAATCCGCTGATATCATGACTCCAGAAGCCGAATCCGCCCAGGGACAAAGACAGACCGCCGCGAAGTGTCTCTGCCATAGATACATACGTTGCCGAGCAGTCTCCGCCCCAATGTGCCGGGAACTGCTGACCGCCAACCGTAGCGGAACGGGCAAATACTACCGCTTCTCCCTTTCCACGTTCCCGCTCTAACAGTTCAAAAACAGCCTGATTATACAGATACGTATAATAGTTGTGCATTTTTACCGGATCGGAATGGTCAAAGTACTCGATATCTTTTACCGGGATTCTCTCACCGAAGTCTGTCTTAAAGCAGTCCACGCCCATGTCCAACAGTGTCTTTAACTTGCCCTGATACCAGATTACAGCGTCAGGATTGGTAAAATCTACCAGTGCCATACCCGGCTGCCACAGATCCGTCTGCCATACGCTTCCATCTTTCTTTTTCACCAGATATCCATGCTCTTTTCCTTCTTTAAACAGACAGGATTTCTGCCCGATGTATGGATTGATCCAGACACAGATGTGAAGGCCACGGTCATGATACCGTTTCAGCATTCCTTTCGGATCCGGGAATGTGGCAGGATCCCACTCAAAGTTACACCATTCATACGCATCCATCCAGTAACAGTCAAAATGGAACACATGCAGCGGAATCTCCCGGTCTGCCATACCCTGAATAAAGCTGGACGTGGTTGCCTCATCATAATTGGTGGTAAAGGATGTGGTCAGCCACAGACCAAAGGACCATGCCGGAGGCAGTGCCGGTTTTCCGGTCAGTTCGGTATATTTTTCTACTGTTCCCATCGGAGTTTTTCCACTGATCACATAGTAATCCAGCCGTTCCCCTTCTACAGAAAACTGCATCCGTTCTACTTTCTCGCTGGCAATCTCATACGCTACGTCACCTTCGTTGTCAACCAGAACACCATATCCTTTATTGGTCACATAGAACGGAATATTTTTATAAGCGATCTCACTGGCCGTACCGCCGTCCTCGTTCCACATCTCCACGATCTGTCCGTTTTTCACAAATGGTGTGAAACGCTCGCCAAGGCCATACACATATTCATCCACATCCAGCAACAGCTGATCCAGCATATAGTTCTTTTCGGTCTCTGTATTCTGCATATAAGCCAGGTTACGGAAGCTGGACTCTGTCAGGAAGGTATCTCCCTCATAAAATGCCATCTTATAGCTGTTCGGTGCTTTGTCGATCACAGCCTTCAGAGAACCTGTCTGATAGATCAGCTGATCTTCGGTCTCCTCGATACCGGCATTGGCTGTTCCTGTATAAATCTTTGCAAATGGACCATTGTATACGGCGCCATCATGATGAACAACAGATACTTTGATCACTCCGTCCATCGGACTGGATAATGTAACTGTTAGAAGTGGAATATTCAGACAGCTTCCTCTGTCAACAATATGCGCACAAGGGATATACATCGTCAGTTCCTGGCCGTACACCCGATGGCTTCCATATTCTACTGCATAAGCTGCTTTCATCTCATCTCGAAGCAGCCAATATCCATTAGTAAATTTCATGATTCTGTATCTCCTTTACATTATGTCTGTTCTTACCCCTGAGAAATCTTCTTTTTCCAGACGATTCTCCCTTTATTTCCTTTATTATAGAAACTTTCCGTACAAAACACAAGCGATGTTTCGCAGGATTTAGATTCTACTTTCCTTGTCAAATCCCTCTATCTGTGTATAATAAATCTCAGAATATCTAATAATACAGCACGCAAAGGAGGAAAAAATAAGTAATTGAATATATTGTCAAATGTGATTAAATGTGTTTAAATATACTCAAAGGAGTAAATTATTATGAATACATCAAATATCA
>ERZ841116.731-NODE-731-length-21635-cov-9.181372_pt1 | contig 21635 bp, 26 predicted proteins | sample MGYA00519875_ERZ841116 | MGnify/ENA primary metagenome ERZ841116 (study PRJEB31850, sample SAMEA3708889) | human gut metagenome | biome: human gut; feature: human-associated habitat; material: faeces | place: China | collected 2014 ... | reverse complement strand
ATTACTGGATATGTACGCTTTGGAGATATAACTGAATATTATGGAGTTAATTATAATAATATGATATTAACAATGGATCCTAATTTTATAGGTATGTTTTGTATAATATCAATAATTACAAATTATATATGTTTTTATTTTGAGAAAAATAAATTACTTAAATTAATATATATAGCATTAATGATTGGATTATCATTTTTTGGTTTTATTACTCTATCAAGGACATTTTTTATTTTATACTTAATATTTATTATATGCACTATGACAATGTATATGAAGTTTAATATAAAAAGTATGATATCATTAATAATATTTTTTGTATTAATATTGATAGGAATAAATTTTGTTAATAACAAATTTCCAGAAATAGCAACTACTTTTGAACAAAGATTTCAAGAAAGTAATAGTACTACTCTAGGGGGTAGAACAGATATTATAAGTATGTATTTAAATGCAATGAAAGATAGACCACAAAGTATATTAATTGGAAGTGGACTAATGTCTCAATTAAGTAATTTAAATATATCTCATCAAGTTCATAATACAACATTACAATACTTTGTAGGATTTGGTATTTTAGGAAGTTTAATAATAGTAATCTTTATTACAATGGTTATATTAAAAAAAATAAAATTGATAGGAACTAAAATATATTTATATAGTTTTGCTCCTATGGTAATATATGTTTTTTATATACAAATGTTGCCAGCTGCATATCCTATTAATTTTGTATTTATATCGATTATTACATTATATTCTTTTGAGTACTATAATTATAAAAAAAGGAGAGAATATGAAAAATAAACTTATCATAAGAATACAACAAATACAATTATTATTTAAAATATATTTAGGTAAATGTATAAGTGTGTTTTTTAGATATAGAAAAGAAAAACCTATATGGTTAGTTTTAGAAAGAGGCAATGATGCAAGAGACAATGGATTTGCATTATTTGAATATCTAAATAATCAGCGTATAAATCAGGACATAGATATAATATATATTATAAGTAAAAAGTCTACAGATTATAGTAAGGTTAAAAGTATTGGAAAGGTAGTTGAGTATGGTAGTATAAAACATTATGTACTTTTAAACTATGCAGATATTATAGCGAGTACTCATTTTTTAACATACATACCTAAATATTATATGTTAAAAAGGTTAATTGATAATAATATGATAAAATATAAGGCAAAAACTATATTTTTACAACATGGAATTATAAAAGATTATTTGCCACAACTTTTTTATCCTAATATAAAATTTAATTTATTTATATGTGGAGCAAAGCCTGAATATGAGTATGTAATTAAAGAATTTAATCATCCAGATGGAGTAGTTCAATATACAGGACTTCCTAGATTTGATAAATTACATAACTTTACAACAAAAAAAGAAATTTTATTGATGCCTACATGGAGAATGTATTTGGATGAAGTAAATGAAAAGGAGTTTATAAATAGTGAGTATTATCGTAGATATCAAGCTATTTTAGATAATGAGTCTATAATTAATTATTTAAAACAAAATAATTATACTTTAGTTTTCTATCCACATTATGAGATACAAAAATTTATCCATTTATTTAAATCAAATGATCCAGTTATAAAAATAGCATCATTTAATAATTATGATGTTCAAACATTACTTAAAGAAAGTAGTCTTTTGATTACTGACTATTCAAGTGTGTATTTTGATTTTGCATATATGAATAAACCTGTAATTTATTATCAGTTTGATAGCGAGGATTTTATTGAAGGTCACTATAAAAAGGGATATTTTAATTATGAAACAATGGGATTTGGAAAAGTAACTTATAGTGAACATGAATTGATTCAAACAATAGAGAATATATTGAAATCCAATTGTAAATTAGAAGAAATTTATGAAATTAGAATTAAAGAGTTCTTCCATATAAATGATAAAAGAAATTGTGAGAGAGTTTATAATCTTATTAAAGAATTATAGGAGGTATAATGAAATTAAAAAGAAGTATATATAATATAGGATTTGGTTTAGTTAGTCAATTTTGTATATTGATTCTAGGTCTAATAATACCTAAGTTATTTATTCTAGAATATGGATCTGAGATAAATGGATTATTTTCATCTATAAATCAACTTTTTACCTATGTGGCTTTATTAGAAGCGGGTATAGGGGCAGCAACAGTTCAAGCATTATATAAACCTATTACGACTAATGATAAACTTTGTATTTCTCAGATATTAAGTGCTACAAAAAATTATTATAGAAGAATAAGCTTATATTATGTTATATGTGTAATATTTTTAGCAATAATATATCCTTTAATTATTAAATCTAATATAAATAGAGGATACATAATGATTATAATTTTATTACAAGGGTTATCTGGTGCTATTAATTTTTATTTCCAAGCGACAATTATGCAACTCTTAGTAGCTGAAGGCAAAAACTATATATTATCAAATATAAATTTAATTGTGTACATAATGACATCAATTTCAAAAATTATATTAATAATGAATTCCGTAAATATCATAGCAATTCAAGCTATATATTTTATTATAAGTATTATTCAAATTTTATTTTATTATTTATACTTTAAAAAGAAGTATTCATGGGTAAATCTTAAAGAAAAACCTAATTATAGTGTACTAAGTCAAAAGAATTCATTTTTAATACACCAAATATCATTATTAATATTTTCTAGTACAGATATGTTAGTATTATCATTATTTTGTAATTTAAATGTTGTAAGTATATATTCTGTATATAATTTAGTTTTTACTTCATTAAATAATATTATAAATACTTTATATAATAGTATATCATTTACTTTAGGTCACACATATCATGAAAATAAGAAAAAGTATTTAGATTTACATGATATGTGTGATAATTATTATATAACGTTTGTTTTTGCAATCATATCAGTGGCTTATTTATTAATTATACCATTTATGAAATTATATACTAAAGGAATTGATGATATAAATTATATTGATAGTTATTTACCATTATTATTTTGTTTAGTTCAGTTGTTAACTAGTACTAGAGTAATTTCAAATAATTTAATAAGAATTTCAGGTCATATGAAGTTGACTATTTATAGAACTATTTTAGAATCAACAATTAATTTAGTAGTATCATTAATTTTGGTTAAGAAAATAGGAATTTATGGAGTTTTAATTGGAACTATTGTAGCTTTAATTTATAGAAGTACTGATATAATACAGTATGCTAATAAAAAGATACTAAATCGTAAACCACATAAAGTGTATAAAACTATATGTTGTAACTCATTAGTATTCTTGGTAATTACTTACTTAAATAAATATTTAAAATTAGATATAAAAACATATTATGATTTTTTTAAATCTGGAATTATTCTAACTATGGTTATTTTGCCTATTTATATTTTAGTAAATACTATAATTAATATTGAATCAAGAAAATTCTTATTAAATATTTTAAAAAATGGAACTTTAAATTTATTTAGACATAAAAATGAAAAAGTTAAATACTATTAAGATATTAAAATAAAATAGAAATATATAGTTAAAAGGAGTAATATATGAGTATATTAGTAACTGGTGGAGCAGGGTATATCGGAAGTCATACTGTAGTAGAATTACTAAACTTAGATAAAGAAGTTATAATCGTAGATAACTTTTCAAATAGTAATCCTATAGTATTAGATAGAATTAAAGATATAACTGGGAAAAATTTAAAATTCTATAAAGTTGACACAACAAAAGAAGAGGAATTAGAAGTAGTATTTAAAGAAAATAAAATAGATTCAGTAATACACTTTGCAGCATATAAAGCAGTAGGAGAATCCGTAGAAAAGCCATTAGAATATTACAGTAATAATATAATAAACACATTAACAGTACTTAACTTAATGAAAAAATATAATGTTAAAAACTTTGTATTTAGTTCATCAGCAACAGTATATGGTGATCCACATACATGCCCGATAACTGAAGATTTTCCATTAAGTACAACAAATCCATATGGAGCAACAAAACTAATGATAGAAGATATGCTAAGAGATATAGCTAAGGCTGATCCTAGATTTAATATTGCAATCCTTAGATACTTTAACCCAGTAGGTGCTCATGAAAGTGGATTTATAGGAGAAGAACCAAACGGCATACCAAATAACTTAATGCCATACATAACAAAAGTTGCTGTTGGAAATCTTAAAGAACTTAGTGTATTTGGGAATGATTATAATACACATGATGGAACTGGTATAAGAGATTACATACATGTTGTTGACTTAGCAAAAGGACATATAAAAGCACTTGATAAATTAAGTACTAACTGTGGATTAGTTACATATAATTTGGGAACAGGAAATGGATATAGTGTATTAGATATGGTAAAAGCTTTCTCAAAGGCTAGTGGACAAGAAATACCATATAAAATAGTTGATAGAAGACCTGGAGATGTAGCAATGTGTTATGCAGACCCTACAAAAGCTAATAATGAACTTGGTTGGAAAGCTGAGTTTGGAATAGATAGAATGTGTGAAGATTCTTGGAGATGGCAAAGTAATAATCCTAATGGATATGAAGAAGAAAAAGAAGTTGCATTAACAACTGAATAAGATATAAATAAAATAGCCAATATATTTGGCTATTTTATTTTAAGGTTCTACTAAAAATAATTTTTGTGGAGGCGTATATGTATATACTAAACTTTATTAGGGGATTTTGTATGGCATTAGCTGATAGCGTACCAGGGGTGTCAGGAGGTACGATAGCATTTATATTAGGTTTTTATGATGATTTTGTAAATGCATTAAACAACCTAATATCTGGCAATAAAAGTGGTAGAATAAAATCATTTAAATTTCTATCTAAAATAGGAATAGGATGGGTTACAGGTTTTATACTATCAGTATTATTTATAACAAATATATTTGAAAAAAATATATATGAAATAAACTCCTTGTTTTTAGGATTTATAATATCATCTATTCCATTAATAGTTAAATCAGAAATGAAAACTTTAAGTAACAATAAAAGAAATATTATATTCTTAATAATAGGAATAACTGTAGTAGGAGCAATGACTTACTTTAATCCAGTTACAAGTAGTGGTCAAAGTTTTTCTATAAAGTATGACAACTTAAACCTATTATTTATAGGATATATATTTATATCTGGAATGATTGCAATATCAGCAATGGTTCTTCCGGGCATATCAGGTTCAACAATACTTTTAATATTTGGACTTTATGCACCAATACTTAATGGTGTAAAAGAAATATTAAAATTAAACTTTGAATACTTACCAGGAATATTAATATTTGGATTTGGGGTTTTACTTGGTATTTTATTAACTGTAAGAACAGTAAGACATTTACTTAGAAACTTTAGGTCACAAACTATATACTGTATTATAGGTCTTATGATAGGATCTATATACTCAGTTATAATGGGTCCTACATCTCTTGAAATACCAAGACCGCCAATGAGTGTTCAATCATTTAGTATAATATTCTTTATAATAGGGTGTACATTAGTTCCAGCACTTGAAAAACTTAAGGATGTACTTAAAAATAAGGAAATAGAATCAGATGCAGAATCAGTATAAATAAAGTACCTATGGATATATTTTGAGAAAAGTAAATTTTTATGTCAATCGATTATATCAAGGGAGGAAATTATGAAAAAAACAGTAAGAAAAGCAATAATACCAGCAGCAGGACTGGGAACAAGATTTTTACCTGCAACAAAATCACAACCAAAAGAAATGCTTCCTATAGTTGATAAACCAACACTACAATACATAATAGAAGAAGCAATAGAATCAGGAATAGAAGAAATACTAATAGTAACAGGTCGTAGCAAAAAGTCAATAGAAGATCATTTTGACCGTTCTGTAGAGCTTGAACTAGAGTTAGAGAAAAAAGGCAAAACTGAAATGCTTAAAATGGTTCAAGATATATCAAACATGGTAAATATCCATTACATACGTCAAAAAGAACCAAAAGGACTTGGACATGCTATATACTGTGCAAAAAGCTTTATCGGAAATGAGCCTTTTGCAGTACTTCTTGGAGATGATATAGTAGACAGTGAAACTCCTTGTTTAAAACAACTTATAAATGCATACGATGAATACAAAACATCAGTAATTGGAGTACAAAAAGTAGCCATTGAGGATACTAATAAGTATGGAATACTTGATGTTAAGCATATAGAAGATAGAGTATATGAAGTAAAAGATATGGTTGAAAAACCAAATGTTGAAGATGCGCCATCAAATATAGCAATACTAGGAAGATATATAATAACACCTGCTATATTTGATATACTTGAAAATCAAGAACCAGGTAAAGGTGGAGAAATACAATTAACTGATGCCTTAAAAACATTAGCCACTCATGAAGCAATATATGCCTATGACTTTGAAGGTAGAAGATACGATGTTGGTGATAAGTTAGGATTTTTAGAAGCTACAGTAGACTTTGCATTAAAAAGACCAGAACTTAGAGATGGACTTATTGAATTTTTAAAAAGTAAAGCTATTAAAGAAGAATCTAAAGAATCAAAAGAAAAAACAGAAGTTACTACAAAATAGTTATACAAACAAGCCATAGTTTTAATGCTATGGCTTAAGTATTGTAAAAATTAAAGTACAAAATAGTTAATATTTTCAAGGAAATAATTTATAAAAATTTTATGTAATAGAGTTATTTTAAATAATTTATTTTTATTAAAAGGAGAGGTATATGAGGAAGAAAATCTGTATTTTATTTGCTGTATTATGGATGGGATTTATTTTTTATATGTCTCATCAACCAGCAAAAATATCATCTGTACAGTCTGATAATGTGGTGCATATTATAAAGAAGGTTTCTAAAAGCGAAGAAATTAAAAATAATATAAATAGCTTCATTGTAAGAAAGGGAGCTCATATGTTTTTATTTTGTGTTCTTGGTATATTATTTTTTGGAAGTGTGTACAATGGCGATAATATATTAAAATCTGTATTTATAGCATTGTTGTTAGCATTTTTATACGCTTGTAGTGATGAGTACCATCAAACCTTTGTTGTTGGAAGAACTGGGCAGTTTAATGATGTTTTAATTGATTTTAGTGGAGCTTTTATTGGGGTTTTAATAGTTAGTTTAATTGTTAAGTTTAATATATTTAAGAAAAAAATACAGGTTACTAGGTAATCTGTATTTTTTTTAGTTTGTTATTAAATTTTGAGAACAGTATATTATATATGATTATGCCTATATATCCACCAAAAGTATTTAAAATTATATCGTCAATATCACAAAATCTATATGGAATAAAGCCTTGGATAAATTCTACACCTAAAGTTATAATAAACACAGCTAAAAGAGATTTAGTCTTATTTTTTTCAAACTTAATGTATATAAAAAATCCAAATGGAATAAATAAAACTATATTACCTATAACATTATAGATAAATAGTCCTAATGGATATTCAAAAAGCATTGTTATAATTATCTTAAATGGAACTATATTAAATATTTCAAATCCTTCAAATTTATATCCAAGTCTTATTGGAAATAATGTTAATGATATTATAAATAATATAGATAAAAATAAGAAAAGATTTAAAATTTCTGATTTATAGTTTATTGAAATATTTTTTATGTACTTGTATATGGTTGAAATTCCTAAATATAAAAATGTTATTCCTAATAATATTAAACCTGAAAATTCTATTACCAATTTAACACCTCTTGACTCATATTAATTTTACTTATCATAGAGTATTAACAAAAAATAGAAATATATAATTAAAAATATAAAAAAATACACCCATAAGGGTGTATTTTTTCGTCGGCGAATTTAAAATCGTATTATATATGCTCAAAATATATAATTTTTATGGATTAAACGATTTAATAATGCAATTAATATACTGTTAAATTATAGTTAATGCTATTAAATTATACTAAAATTTATAATAAATAACAATTTATATCGTACGACAAAAAACTACAGAAATCGATTTTGTAAACTTATAAAAGCTTAGACTTATCAAAGTTTTTATACTTAAGTCTAACATACTTTACAGGTATATTTAAATCACAGGCAAGCTGAGTATCAGTATATTTGTAAAACTTAAGATAATCTAAAAAAGTATCATCATCAATAATCGCCTCTGCTGCAAAAATATCAGCTTATAGCTCTTCCTTTATTATATTAAAAATGTTACAAAAACGAATAATTTATTATGATTTTTGATAAATTGTGTCAAAATTTTTTTATAAATTAGGAAAATTGTTTACATCAAATATATATAAACGTTAAGATATAAATATAAACAAGAAATAAATCAAATAGGGGTGGACATAATTGAATTTAAATTTATTAAAAAGAACAAGATTGTATAAAGGATATCAACAATATGAAGTTGCTGATGGTATAGGAATTTCAAGGCAAACTTATAATTACAAGGAAAATGGTAAAAGTCTTTTTAATATTGAGGAAACTGCTAGGGTTGTTTCATTTTTAAATTTGACTTTTGATGAAATTAATGAGATCTTTTTTGATAATGCAATCTTAAAATAATAAAAACAGGGGGGATAAACTTGAATGGATTAAAGGTTTTTACTAATGAGGATTTTGGGGATGTTGCAGTTATAAGTATTGACAATAAGCCTTATTTTGAAGGTATTAAAGTTGCAAGGATTTTAGGTTATAAAAATCCTAATGATGCTATAAAAAGACATTGCAAATACCCTGGTATCGTGTTTCACGATACCAGGGTACAAACTGGAAGAAGAAGGGATGGAACAGAGAGTTTTCAAATTGTTCAAAGGGCTTTTATAAGTGAGGGGAATTTATATCGTCTTATTGTTAAGTCTAAGAAAGAAGAGGCTGAAAAGTTTGAGTCTTGGGTTATGGATGAGGTTTTGCCTTCTATAAGAAATGATGGTGGATATGTAAATGATGAGACTTTTTTAGTTAAGGTTTTGGATTCTTATATAAAGCAAAAGACTTATTGTGAAAAGCTTATAAATGATTTGAATAATTATAAGCCATATATAAATATTGGACAAACTGTTGCACAAAGTGATGATAGTATAAGTATTGGTGCTTTTGCAAAGCTTTTAAATAGTTTGGGGTTAGATATTGGACGAAATAGGTTATTTCAGTGGTTTAGGGAAAATGGCTATATTATGAAGCAAAATGGTGAAAATCAACCAAAGCAAGTCTATATTGATATGGGTTTATTTAAAACTAGACAAATGGCTATTACAACTTCTGAGGGGATAGCTATAAAGGTTACAACTTATGTAACTGGTAAGGGTCAGTTATATTTTATTAAAAAATTAAAGGGGGATTTTTTAGATGAAGAGGTTTGTGGATATTTTTAAGAGTAATAAAGAGGATTTAAATAATTGTAATTTGCCTTTTGGAAGTGATGATTGTGGTAAGTTTTTAAGAAAGACTTATGCAAATAGTATTAATGAAACTGTTATATTAGATGAAAGTTTATATGAATGTATAGAAGAATATGATGAAATTGTTTCAAGTATATCTAAGCTTGAAAGCAGGAAAAAGGTTATAGAGCATAAGCTTCAAAGTAATTTAAAGGAATATGAGATAGGATTTTGCAAGGAAAGAAAGATAACTTGGAAAAGTGTTACTAAAACTAGTGTAGATACTAAAAAATTAAGAGAAGACCTTCCTGATGTTGTTGATGGATATTTAAAAACATCAACTAGCAGAGTGTTTAGGATTGGGAGGTAGCTATGGCAATTTACAGACATGTTCATGTTGAGTTTTGGAAAGATCCAAAGGTGTTAGAGGAGTTAACACCTGAGGACAAGTTATTTTTTATATATCTTTTGACAAATCCAAATACTACTCAAATTGGGGTTTATAAGATTACTAAAAAGCAAATTGCCTTTGAGTTAGGTTTTTCTATAGAAAGTGTTAATGTTTTGATGGATAGGTTTATTAATAATTATGGGCTTATTAAGTACAATAATGATACTCGTGAGATATGTCTTAAGAATTGGGGAAAGTATAATTTAAATAAGCTTGGAAAGCCAATGTTAGATTGTGTTAGAAGTGAACTTAAAAATGTTGATGATAAGTCTTTACTTGAGTTTATAAAGCCAAGTATTTCAAAGGATGAGATAGTTTCTTTATTTGATGAGGCAATTTATTTAGATAAAGTAAATGATAAAGATAACCATAAGTATAACGATAGGTATACTTTAAGTACACAAAATAAAAAAGAAAAAGAAAATAAAAATAAAAAAGAAAATAAAAATATAGGGGAAAAGTCAAATGGAAGCGACATTAAAACAACTAGAGAATTCAAACATACCGTATTATATGAGAAAGAGGATGAGTACATTTATAAAAAGCCAAGTGAAGAACAACTTAGATACGCAAGAGAATTATAAATGTAATAAGTGTAATGATAGAACTTTTATATTAATTGATAATGAAGCAGTTCCTTGTGAGTGTAGAGCTTTAAGAGAAGCTGAAAGTATTTTAAAACATAGTGGTATAAGTAAGGAGTTTTCTAAAAAGACTTTTGATAATTTTGATTATTCAAGAAATGCTTTTGCTGTAAATATTTATACTCTTGCAAAATGTTATGCTAACTCTTTTAAAGATATTGAAAAAGAAAGATGTAATTCTGTACTTTTTATGGGACAGTCTGGTTGTGGTAAGAGTCATTTATCTTTGGCAATTGCTAATACTTTTATGAAAAATGGTATTGGTGTGGTTTATATGAATTACAGGGAGGATATGACATATATTAAGCAAAATATTTTGGACTGTGAGGTTTATAATAAGTATTTAAATAGATATAAAAATGCAAGGGTTCTTTTAATTGACGACTTATTTAAAGGTAATATTACACCTTCAGATATTAATATTATCTTTGAGATTATAAATTATAGGTATTTTAATAATAAGCCGATTATTGTAAGTACTGAAAAATATAAAAGTGATTTGTTAAAAATTGATGAGGCTATTGGCAGCAGGATATTAGAAATGTGTGATAAATTTAATATTGAGGTTAGGGGTAAGGGACTTAATTATAGAATTTATGGATAGGTGATTTTATGTTAGAGCATTTAACTGCTAAAGATATTCCTGGTAGATATAAAGAATTGGTAGATAATATTGGTATTGAAGGGTTTAAGTATTTAGTTCAAATGCATGGTGGTACTTTGTTTTATGTTCCAACTCTTGAGATGGTTAATAAGTTATATAGAAACAGAAAGATTAGGGAAAGTTTTAGGGGCGATTATAATGAAACTGCTAAAAGATTTGGTATGAGTAGAACTCAGATTTATAATATTATTAATGAAAAATAAGAGGGAAAATCCCTCTTATTTTATTATATTTATATTGTTTGAAAGCTTGTTTATACTATCTGTAAGGCTATTTAGTTTTCCTTCAATTCTAACTAGTAAGTACATACTAATAGCTATAGGAAATCCTACATTAGCTACAAGAGTTTGTAAACTTGAGTCCATATTTTATAAAACTAAGTCATAGTCAGTAGTATCAGTTTGAACAACTTTAGCTGAAACTGCTGATACTAAAGAGCCACCATTAGGTGAGAATATATCTTTTTCTATTATAGTATTCATAGCTTCCTTTATTTCAGTTTCTGTTAAATCCTCTCTTGGATTGTCAACTGTGATAGACACCTTTTTATCATCTGATGTTTTAAAAGTCATAAGTAATTTTGTTTTTATATCCATAATATTTTACCTCCTTATACTATGCTAATGTTGTATTTTCAATTTAAGCAACGGATATAACTGCAGCGGTAGCAAAGTTATATCGTTGGCGCCATCAACCTTAAATAAGATTATGATTATTTAATTTATAAACAAAATAAAATTTAGGCCAATGTTGTATTTTCAATTCTAACTACTTCAAGTACTGAAAATTCTTGAAGTCCTTCTAATGCAGTTGCAACGTCGTATATTGCCTGAGAAGTTGCTTCAGGTTTAATGTTTGAGTAAGTTTTAGATTTTACTTTAGTTTTGTTTGTAAGTTCATCTTTTCCTAAATCAAATTTCATTCTTAGTGAAGTTGGATTTTTACCTTCTATAACTGACATATTTACTACCTCCTAAAAAATATTTTTATATGATATAAAGCATTTCAATTACACATCACTCAAGTAAAGTAAATTTTAAGCAACGGACATGAACGAAGCGGGAGCAAGTTTTATATCGTTGGTATTATGAGTGAGGCGAATCTTATGTTTATATAGTAAAAGAAAGGGTTAGATATTTGATTATACAAAATTTATAAAAAGTATTTTATTTAAGTATTGAAAACTTATGAAGGTATAATTAAAAATAAGGTATTTAAAAAATAAATAATGGGGGAATTACTATGAAAAAGTTAGTTATAGATTTAGGTCATGGTGGATATGACCCAGGGGCAGTAGGTAAGGGTGGTACTAAGGAGTCTGATGTTGTATTAAAAATTGGAAAGTATTTAGATTCTATGTTAAAGGAAGTTGATTTGGATGTTAGGTTTACTAGACTGTCTGATAAATATGTTTCTTTAGGTGATAGGGTAGAGTTTGCTAATAATTTTGGTGCTGATTATTTTTTATCTATTCATGTTAATTCTGCTAGTGATAGTAGTGTTAGAGGTGTGGAAGTTTGGCAGTATAATAGTGATGATAAGCATCTTAATGAGTTTTGTAGTAGTTTGTGTAATGAAATTTCTGGTATTTTTAAGATTAGAAATAGAGGGGTAAAATTAAGTAAGGGATTATATGTGTTAAAAAATACTTCTATGAAAGCAGCTTTACTTGAGGTTGATTTTATATCTAATAATTTTTGTGAGAAAGATTTAAATAATGATGATAATCTTAAGGCTATTGCTAGGGTAATTAAGGATAATATTTTGAAGTTGTATAATATTGAAGATAATAAAAGATTATATAAGGTTTGTGTAGGGTGTTATAAGGAAAGGTCTAATGCTATAAAAGTTTTGAATGTTGCTAAAAGTAAAGGCTTTGGTGATGCGTATATAATATAAAAGAGCTTTATTTTTTACACATAATGTATATAAAATCCAAATTAAATAAATAATACAAATTTTAAGCAACGGATGTAACTAAAATAAGATATTTTATTAACCATAGGTGATTATTTAGATAGAATATGTTAATATATATAAGACAATATATACTAGTAATTTAAAGGAGATAAAATATGAAGCATTTTAAGAAAGTGGCATTTATATTAATTGGGTTAATAGTAACGATTTGCTTAAGTGGATTTGGATATGTGTATTTTAAATTAAATAAGATGTACGTAAAAGATGAAGCTGTAAAAAATACAGAAGAACAAGGTACTATGGTTGAAGGAATAACAAATATATTGTTAGTTGGAACAGATGGAGAATATGTTGAAAAAGGGAATAGATCAGATGGTATGATGGTTGTAACTATAGACAGTAAAAATAAAGATATTAGAATAAGCTCAATAGCAAGGGATACTTATGTTGATATACCAGGATATTCAACAGAAAAACTTACTCATGCTTATGCATATGAGGGGATAGATCTTTTAAAGGAAGTATTTAAGGTAAACTTTGACCTTGATATAGATAAATATATAGCTGTTAACTTTAGCTCATTTATGGAGATTATAGATGAGATTGGCGGAGTTGTTGTCGATGTTCCAGAAAGTGGGTTAGAATCAATTAATTCAATGATTGATGCTTGCTATAATTACTATTCTGATAAGGATAGTGTAGGGGAAAAAGAATATTTAACACACGCAGGAACTCAAAGATTAAATGGATATCAAGCTCTTGCTTTTAGTAGAATAAGATATACTGATAGTGCATTTCATAGAGAAGCTAGACATAGAGAAGTTGCAGAAAGTGTCTACAAGGAATTTGCACAAAAAGGCGTAGAAACTTATAAAAAATGTGCAGAAATTATTTTAAATAATACAAAAACTAATATAAGCCCAATGGAAATGATGAACTTAGCTTATACAGTTCTTAAGATAAATGATAAGGATATAGATCAATTTCAATTTCCTCTAGAAGAATATAGAAATGGTCATATTATAAATAAACAAAAAGGATGGGTATTAGAATGGGACAAGGAGCCTAACTTAGAGGCTTGGCACAAGTTTATATTTGGAGAAAATAAATAAAAACTTTAAGTGATTAATAATAGCTAGAATATAATTTATATTCTAGCTATTATTTTATATATAGACATATATCTATATATAAAATATGTAAAATTATAAGATAAAGTATCTTACTTATAATAAAAAAGTAAAACTAAACTTTAACTTATATTAATTTTGTTGAATTTGCGGTGGGTGAATTTAAAGGTTTTAACCTTAAAAGATAGAAATTATTTGAAGAAAATTTCTATTTTAAGGAGTATATTATGAATTCACAAGAGAAAAAGATAGTAGTCGGTGGGGTAGTTATAGCAGCTTTATCTTCAGCAGGATTTTCTATGGCACAAGGAGATTTTAATCATATAGATGATGATTACCAAAGTCCGACTATTATTTCTGAAAAAACTTTAGCAAGTAATGAGAGCACTTCTATAAATACACCAAAAACAGATGTGGTTATAGTTGATGAAAACAATGAAGAAGAAGAGATTGAGATTAAGGATGAATCTAATGAAAAAGTTAAGTCAAAAGTTAATACTTTAAAACAAACTTCAAAGTCACAAACAAATACATCAACATTACAAAATAAGCCACAACAAAAGCCAACAGAGCCGGAAGTAGTACCAGAAGTACCAGAGGAAAAGCCAACAGAGCCGGAAGTAGTACCAGAAGTACCAGAAGAAAAGCCAACAGAGCCTGAAGTAGTTCCGGAAGTACCAGAAGAAAAGCCGACAGAACCTGAAGTAGTACCAGAAGTACCAGAGGAAAAGCCGACAGAGCCAGAAGTACCGGAACAAAAACCAACAGAACAAGAAGTATCACTAGAAGTACCAGTAACAGGCTTGGTAGAAGATTCAATAGAGAAAATAGAAACACCATCTGTAGAATAATAATTTGACATAAATTAATTAAACTATACAAAAGAAGTATAAAATTAAAACAATGACTACAAGCTAGTCATTGTTTTTTTGTATTTTTATAAATTCATTGTAGTTTGATTTTAAATCATTAATATTTATGCTTGAAGCAAGTGATAGAAGTTCACTATAAGACATATTTGTATCTATATGTGGTGAAATTTTATTGTATAAGCTAATATACTGAGGGATTGATAGATTTTTATAATCTTGAATATCACTTATAACTGGAAGTATTTCTTTGTAGTCAATTTTTATGTATTTATTAGAGTCAGATATATTTTCATTAATTACAAGTTCTTTAGAAGCAGAATCAACTGCTACAAGATATTCATTATCACCAACATCTACTAGTATATTTTCATTACATTCATCATTATTTATATCTACAAAGTTATCAGTAGGTGTAGATTCGTTTTTATTTTCTTTTGATGATGAAGGTTGTGGATTAGTTTTGTCAATTGATGATTCTTGATTTTTATTATGGTTATTAGGTATAGTATTTAATAAAATTTTTCCTATTGGGAAAATGCATACTAATATTACAATAAATGTGATAAATTTTTTCATAGTTATTATCCTTTCATATTTTGATAAATTGATATATCAGTAGTGTGAATCAGGAGATATCGTTGGCGACATTAGCGCAGCGAATTTTTTATAATTATTAACAAAAAAAGGATATATAATTCGATATAAATAAATTTTAAATAGTTATAATATGGAATAAGACTATAAAATATGGTAATATAATCATAAATAATTATTAAATTTATATTATTTTAAGGGGAGAGAATATGAAAAAAGAAAATAATATTATATTATGTGGGATAGCTATAGCTGTACTTGCATCTGCAGGATTTGCTATGAGCCAAGGAACTATATCTTCAGCAGATGATAATTATGTAACTCCTAAACATGTAATTGAAGAACCTAAAGAAGATTTAGAGTTAGAAGAGGATGCAATTGAGGATGTTGAAGAAGAAAAGGATGATGATATGGATAATGATGACTCAGATGTAGAAGAAAGTAAAAAAGAAGAAAGTAGTGTAACACAAAAGCCGTCTACATCACAAACAAACAATACAGTTACACAAAAGCCATCTACATCACAAACAAATAATACGGTTACACAAAAACCGTCTACATCACAAACAAATAATACGGTTACACAAAAGCCATCTACATCACAAACAAATAATACAGTTACACAAAAGCCAGAGACTAACAACCAAGGTAGTACAACAAAGCCAGAAAATATAAAACCTGAAGAATCAACACCGGATGTTAATAAACCTGAGGTAGAAAAAACAGAAACTGAGAAGCCTGAGGATGATAATATAAGTGAATAATTAAAAATTATATGGCCATAAATAGGAATTAACTTTAGATTATGATTTCTACTTATGGCATTTTTTTGAGTAAAGCGAATTTTTATAGAGATATTATTAAGAAAGTTTGTTAAAAAATGGAGAATATACAAAAAATATGTTAAAATATAGATAAATTAAAAGTTATTACTAATAGGCAATTTAAATGCAAAGGGGAGTATTTTATGATAAACAAACTTAAAAAGGCTCTTGATAACCAAGAAAGCATAAAATCTACAATTATAATGTACGGAGAAAATGATTTTTTTGAAGAAGAAGTATTTATATTAGGGGATAATCCATTAATATGCATACCTAAAGATGAATTAAAATATTTAAAGCCAATAGACTATATTGGGAAAATAGTAGAGTATATCCCAGTAGAAATAAACGAAGAAAAAAATATGGTAATAGGTAGGATAGATAAAATATTAAATGACTACACATATCCTTTAGAAAATGAAGAGGATGTAATACTAGGTACTAAACTTCAAGGTGCTATAAAGGATTTATTTCCTACAGGATGTTTTATACCTGTATCTCCTGGTAAAGATGTTCTTTGCTATTTTTCACCATCTATAAATAAGAACATAGATGTAGAAGTTGGTTCAAAAGTATTATTTACTATAAATAAAAATTGTGATGGAAAATTTAGAGGTAAAGTTGTAGAAGTTTTAAGATAGTTTTGAATCAACGGATGTATCCAAAATACTTCGCCAACACGTTGCTCAAAGCGTTAGCAAGGATATATCGTTGGCGAAATGAAGTGTTTCCCCGACACGTCGCTCAAGCGAAGGGAATTTTTATAACTTGGGAGGAGAGATATATGTATTTTAATATATCGGACATAAAAACTTATAATATAGATGAAAGCTATAAACAATGTTTTTCAAATATAAAAAACAGTGTAGAATATAGCCTTGCTATTGATTATATGCTAGAAAGGTTTGATAAAAATATAGTTAAGGAAATTTGCTTATTTTTATATAAATTCAAATTTGCTACAAAAAAACAAATAATAAATATAATAGGCAAAAAGTACAATATAAGCATTGATTTTAATTTTCAAGAATTAGTAGATTTTGATTTTTTCAAAGATTTTATTTTAGTAAAAGGGTTTGTAGATGAAGAGTATGAAAGAAATGAAGAAAACACTATATACGCTATAGGTCCAAATGGAGTTAATTTGCTTATAGAATATTTTAATATAGAAGTTCCTAGATGGGAATTTAGAAATATATCAAGAAGTGCAGATAAAGTTATAAAAAGCCTTCAAGTGGTTGATATATATATAAATATGATGGAAAGTTTTAAAGGTTTTAATATTATAAATGAAAGTGTAGGTCCTAATCAAAGAAGAGCATTAGGAGATAAACTTGATATAGATTTTGAGTGGAGTATAGCTGGTAATATAAATCAAAATTTCTTAGTTTTAATTATAAGAGATAAAGATTTAAAAGAAGGATTTAATAGAAAAATATTAAAACTAGAACATTTTCTTTCGGAAAAAGGAAAGTGGAGATATGATTATATAGATATCCAAAGAAGACCTAAAGTTATTTTTGTATGTGAAAATGAAGAAAGTGTAAAAATTATATCAAGAAAACTTAGAGGTTCATCATTAAATAAACATACTTTATTACTATATACACATGATATATTATTAAAAGAAAATTTACTAACAGATTCTAAAACTTTAAAAAAATATATAAAAGAAACTAAAAATTTAAAAGAAGAACTAATTTTAAGTAACTAAGATATAGATATGGAGAGTATATATTACTTTAAGATATAAAAAATTTAATTAAATAGATAGGTTTATTTAAACTTTATAAAGGGAGTTATTTTAATGGACATAGCTTTAAATAAAGATTTTGATATTATAAAAAAAGCATCATCTACAGTATTATGTAATGAGTTAAGTAGATGTGTTTACGAGGGATATAAAAAAAGTAGTAAAAGAAATTATAAAGTAACGGATAAGATGATTAGTATATTTAAATTTTTATATAAAGTAAGAATTGCAACTAAAGATCAGATAAATAGATATTTAACTTTAAATGGATATACAAATGTAAGTGAAGAGTTTTTAAACATTCTTAATATGAAATATGGGACATTATCATATATAGATTGTAAAAGTGATAAAACAACAAGAGTATATGCTCCAGCAGTTGGTATGCTTTATATATTAGACAAATATACTTCATTAGAAGTAAATGAAAATACAGATGAATATGTATTTCAACAAAATATAAATAATAGTTTTATAAATAAAGAACAAAGTGAAATTTTAAAGGGAATTATATTAACAGAGTTATATTTAGATATTATACAAAATTCAGTTAATGAAGTTTTATATTTAGAAAATAGAGTAACTATTAAGCAATTTATAAAAGATGATATTGATGATGAAGAAGTAAAATTTAAATGTGACTTATTAGTATCATTTAAAATAGAAGATAAAATTCAATCTTACTTTATAAAATACATAGATAAAGATTATGATATAAGAAGATATATGGAACTTATTAAAAAGTTTGATACCTTTGTAAAGGATGAAGAGCTAGTTGACAGATATTGTATTATATCAGATAAAAAGCCTAAGCTTGTATTTATTGCTGATACACAAGAGCTTATGCAAGATTTATTTAATACAATTATAAATTATAATATAGATTTTAATAATATTTGCTTAAGTTGTTTAGATGTTGTATTTAAAGATAAGGAATCTAAAAGGTTCAAAGAAGAGGATGCATTTTTAGATATAGCAGCCTATGTTTAAAGAGGGAGACTAATATGGATAAATATATTATGAAAAAGGCATTAATACAGGATATAGTTTTTGATGAATTTAATAAAGTTGACTATATTAATATATTTAATGAAAATGAAAATAAATACCTTAGAGTTTATAGTGAAGAAATGGGATCTATAAATATAAACACTTGCAGAAAACATAGTTTAGTTGATTATGTTGAAATAGATGATATAAAAGCATCTTTTAAAAGAGCAATTCCTATAAAGAGAAAAATGGTTTTAAATGGACTAAAAAATGAAAAAATTAAATCATGTATGGTTACAGATACAAAAGAATGGGGAGCATTTGTAAGTATAATGGGCATTTCTTGTGTACTTAGAAATTGTGATTTTTCAAATGATGCAACTGCTGTTAGAGATATTTATAAAAAGGGAGATATAATTGAAGGTGTTAAGCTTAGAAAGATATCTGCTAAGGAAAGAATATCATTAGAAATGAAAGAAAAATACACAAATCCTCATTCATTAAGTGAAAGAAACTTAAAAAAAGGAAATATTATTTTAGGAATGATAAGAAATGTAAAGGAAGATAAAAATAGATGTTTTGTAGGAATTTCTAAAGGATTTGATTTATTAGCTAGTATACCGAATGGAGAAAAAATTTCTGAGGGTCAAAAGGTTGTTTGTATGATAACTGGAGTTAACCTTGAAGGTTATGGTGTTAGAGGTAGGATATTAAACATTTTATAAAGTATTAAAAATAACTCATATCAAATGATATGAGTTATTTTATTGTAGATATATAGACTATATTATCAAAAAATGATAATATATAAAAGCATTAAATTGTGGGTGGGAGAGGGATATAACAACAAAGGAAAGAGGTATGCAAAACACATTAGAGAATCAAAATCAAATCATTAAGACAGAGGTATTAGCAGGATGTACTACATTTGTAGCAAGTGTATACATTATATTGACTAATGCACTGATACTATCAGATGCAGGAATAAGCCAAGATGCTGCAATGATGGCGACAATATTTACCTGTGCATTATCAACTATACTTATGGGTGTATTGTCTAACACTCCATTTATTGTAGTTCCAGGAATGGGAATAAATTCATTATTTACTTATACAATAGTAAATTCTATGGGGCTTAGCTGGCAAGAAGCTTTAGGAGCAGTGTTTGTAAGTGGTATAATATTTACAATAATAGCAAGCACCAATATTACTAAAATACTTTTAAAATCAATCCCAAATACTTTAAAACATTCTATAACAGTAGGAGTAGGATTCTTTATATTATTTATAGGACTTCAAAAGAGTGGATTAGTAGTACCAAGTGATGCTACTATGGTATCTTTAGGTAATATAACTAGTAAAGAAGCTTTATTAAGTATAATAACACTTATATTTATACTAGTGCTTCATATTAAAAATGTTAATGGAGGACTTTTAATAAGTATTATAGGTGGTACTATACTATCATTATTTATGGGAGTAACAGACATTTCTAGTATAAGCTTTAGTTCATTTAATATAGGTGCAATTAAGGATGTATTTTTAGCAATGTCACTAAAAAATGTATTGACTATACCATTTATTGTTGCAGTATTTTCAATAACTATAGTTATAGTATTTGAGAATATGGGAATATTATATGGTCAAATGGAGGCTATAGGTAAAGTTAAAGAGTTTGAAGGCCCATTTAAAGTTGCAGGTATATCAAATATAATAGCAGGTGTATTTGGAACAAGTCCTACAATAGTTGCAGCAGAAAACTTCTCGGGAATAAGCCAAGGAGCTAAAAGTAAGGTAGCGGCATTTACATCGGCAATATTATTTTTATTATCAATATTTTTAATACCAGTACTTAAACTTATTCCAAATGGTGTTATAAGTAGTGTACTTATATTTGTAGGTATACTTATGATACAGACTTTCTTTGATATAGAAAGAGAGGATTCAATAGATTCAATAGCTATGATAATTATAATAGTTATGATACCTTTTACTTACAATATCGTAAATGGTATATCATTAGGATTCATAGCTTACACTGTTTTAAAGGTTTTAACTGGAAAGTACAAAGAAGTATCACCTAGTATGTATGTGTTAACAGCACTATTTATACTAAGTTTTATTATGAATATATCAATGGGAATAATACATTAAAATAAAATTTTTTTTATTTTGTTTATACCCATTACTTAAAAAGAGATTATCATAAATAAGTTATTATTTTGTGATAATCTTTTTTTATTAAGCGGATGTATCTATATAGACAGTAAGGATACATCATTGGCGAAATGAAATGTTTAGTCGATACGTCGCTTGAGCGAAGTGAATTTTTTATGTTTAAAAATATTAGAATTTATTAAATAGGCGATGTTTTAAATGAGTGTTGAAAATGATACAATATAATTAACTTCGCAATTGTTAT
>ERZ841116.729-NODE-729-length-21695-cov-5.487985_pt1 | contig 21695 bp, 8 predicted proteins | sample MGYA00519875_ERZ841116 | MGnify/ENA primary metagenome ERZ841116 (study PRJEB31850, sample SAMEA3708889) | human gut metagenome | biome: human gut; feature: human-associated habitat; material: faeces | place: China | collected 2014 ... | reverse complement strand
CTTTAAGCTTACCAGTAATAACAAATTCATTATCACCTTGGAAGACATTATAAACTGCGCTGCCACCTAAGTCTTTTAAGTGATAAAGCTTTGATGGTTGCTTTCGATCCACAAAATTAATATTTAAAATTTGCACATCCTCTTGGTAGCGTTGATTATCATAATCATTATTCTTTTCGCATTCATGCATGAAGTCAATTTCTGTTTGTGGAAGAACTTCTTGTCTTCTTCTGTTAACTGAATCAACATATTCATCAATCTCATCAACCATTGATGAAATAATTGCACCCTTTAAGTGCTTGCCATATTTAACAGCGTATTCTTGAACTAAAAGACCGCCCCAACTTTGACCAATTAAGTAAAAATTATCTAAGCCAAGTTTTTCACGAACTTCATCAACTTCATCTAAGAAATATTCATAAGTTAAATATTTTTGGGCAATTTCTGGATCAGAGTAATCTGGTTGATCTGAATATAATGAACCTAATTGATCATACATAGTAACTTGTACATTCAATCCTTGTTTCTTTAATTGGTCTGCAGCATCTTCCCAATACTCATGGTTGCCACCAGGTCCACCATGAAGCGCTAATAAGTGAATATCGCCTTCACCTTGAGTATTAGTCCACAAGTGATAACCGTTGTCTAAAGTAATAATTTTAGTACCAGTTTTCATAAAATTCTCCTTTTTTAGTTTTTATTTTATATTTTAGCTCATTTACTTCTTAATTCCGATATGAATTGCACCCGCACCTAAATTTAATTTATCTACATGCACATTTTTAAATCCATTTTTTATAAGCATTGCTTTTAAATGCTCCGCAGAAACAAATTTGGCGGTAGTATGAGACAAATATTGATAATCAGATACATTAGCACCTAATAATTTTGCAAAGCTAGGAAATAACTTAAAATAGCTCTTCCATCCTAACTTAATAAGCGGGTTGGTTGGCTGCGATGTTTCTAACACTCCCACTTTACCAGTTGGCTTTAATACTCGATAGATTTCTTTCAGGACTTGATTTGCATCAGGAACATTCCGTAAGCCAAAACCAATCGTTACTGTATCAAAGCTCTGATCTGGGTATGGCAATTCCATTGCATCCCCTTGCTTTAATTGAATTTCTTTTTGTAAATCTTGCTGGCGTATTTTCTGCTGAGCTAAATCAAGCATTTCTTGGTTAAAATCAAGTCCAATTACATTTCCTGACGGACCAACTTGTTTTGCCAAAGCAATCGTGATATCGCCAGTACCACAACATAAATCTAGGACAAATTCACCTGGTGCTACTTTTAATTCTTTTAGAAATTTCTTGCGCCAACCTTTTTGCGTACCTAAGCTAATTAAATTATTCATCTGATCATAATGCGGAGCTACCCGAGTAAATAAATCATGCACATCTTTTTCGGGCACTTTATTGGTTAAACTCATTTTTATCACCTAGCTTCATTATCCCAACAAAAAAGCTATGATTCAAATGAACCATAGCTGAATTACTATACTTTATTAGCTTTACGGCGCAAAAAATGAATCAAGACACTGATAACTAATCCTAAAATTGTTGGTACAACCCAAGATAAGCCAATATTGGCTAAAGGTAAATATTGCAAGCGAATCTGACTTACTACTTTATAAAACTGTGTTCCAGAAATTGGTGCAGGCAAGTTAGTAATTAAATCAAAAATCGCTGGAACTAGAGTTAAAAGCATCGTAATTTTGTATACTACCATGTCGTCTTTAAATAGCGGTGAACATACAGATAGAATAATTAATACAATAGCCAAGGGATATAAAAACATTAAAACAGGAAGCGACCAATGAATGATTTTTTCCAAGCCCAAATTTGCTGTAGCTAACGAACCTAGACATCCGATTGTTAGCCACCCCTTATAACTAATCTTTGAATAATGGGCACTGAAATCTAAGGCAAAAGCCGCCAAGACCCCAACTGCGGTAGTTAAACAGGCTAAAAAGATTAAAACAGCTAACAACGCCTGCCCAAAAATACCAGCATAATATTTAACGATCTCTGAAAATAAAATACCGCCATCACTCGCTATTTTAAAATGCCCCAATGACATCGCACCAATAACGATTAATAAAGTATAGATTACACCAATTGCAATAACTGCAATTAACCCAGACTTAGCAGTCATTTTAGCAGTTTTCTTTTCATCATTATTAACTAGCTCTTTAATCGCTGTTACTACAGTAACCCCAAAGGCTAAACCAGCTAAAGCATCCATAGTATTATAGCCCTCTAAAAAGCCTTTAACTATCGCACCGTTCATATATTCTTTAGTAGTTGTAGCCATATCAGGATTACCAAGCGGGCGAGCAAACGCAATTACAAAGACAATAAAAAGCAAAATTAAAAAAATCGGATTCAAAACCTTACCTAAAGAAGAAAGAATATCACTCTCGTTATAGGCAATCACATAAACTATGGCAAAAAAGATAATCGTAAAGACAATCAAACCAATTCCATGAAATTGCTTAGGCAAAAGTGGTGCAATCCCCACAGTATAAGATACAGTGGCATTTCTTGGTGCTGCAAATAATGGACCGATTGCTAGCTGCATTAAGGTCATGAAAGAAAGAGCAAAGATCTTTCCTACTGGTAATCCAATTTGATAAACACCATTACTACGAGTAATTGCAACTGCAAGAAGTGAAAGTAAAGGTAAGACTACCCCTGTAATTGAGAAGCCAATTGCTGCTGGTCCCCAATTTTTACCAGCAAGCTGACCTAAATGAAGTGGGAAAATTAAGTTTCCTGCACCAAAGAACAGTGCAAAGATCATTGATGCTACAATTAAGTACTGTTTTGTAGTTAGCTTTTTTTCCTGCGCTTCTCTCAATTCAAGTCCTCCAAAAAAATTAAGTATTTTTAGTATTTTAGCAAAAAAACGTTGCAAACTCCAGTGTTTACAACGTTTTAATCTATCTATACTATTTTTCTAATTCATCAATAGCACTGTTTGCGGCAATTCTACCAAAAGTAAAAATATCAGCAAGAGAATTTCCACCTAGGCGGTTGCCGGCATGAATACCACCAGCTATTTCACCAGCCGCATACAAACCAGAAATTTGCTTGCCAGTTTTATCTAAAACATGCGCGCCAGTATCAATCTTTAAACCACCCATTGTATGGTGAATGGCTGGCTTTCTTGGCGTAGCATAAAATGGTGCTACCTCGCATTTTAAGTTAAAGGCGGACTTTTCAAAATCAGGATCTTTTCCGGCATCGACATATGAATTATATTTCTTAATTGTATCGACTAAAGTATCTGGATCCATACCGATTTGTTTAGCTAACTCTTCTAAACTATCTGCTCTAAATAAGGTACCTGCTTTAACTTGCGCATCAATTGATTCTTGCGTTGTGTTATAAGCAGTATCTTTGATCTTGTCATCGGCAATTAAGTAGAATAAACCGCCATTATCAATCGCTGCCTTAGTTAAAACATCACGTTCTGCAAACTCATTTACGAAACGCTTTCCCTTTTGATTGACCATAATATAGTTTTCTGGAGGAGTTTGAAGACCAGTAAATAATTCACCAGTCTTAGGATCAGAAACAGGCATCATTTGAATAAAGCCCATTCCAACCAAATCTGCGCCTGCTTCCTTACCAAGGCCAATCCCGTCACCAGTAATAGCTGGAGAATTAGTAGTCGCAATATTATCATCAATATGTTTCCAGTAAGTATTGTATTTTTGAACCATTGGCGTATTTGCACCAAATCCTCCAGCAGTTAAAATTACTGCCTTGGCATGAATAGTAATTTTACTGCCATCGGGTCTTTTTGCAATTACACCGCAAACTTTGCCATCTTCAATAATTAAATGCTTAGCACGAGTATCGGTTAAAATTGTGCCACCATGTTCTTTTACCCAGTCACCTAAAACATGAATAAAAGCATAACCCATTGGCTCAACTGGCTTGTGTCCTCTTCTCCATAAAGCACCAACCGGCATTGTCACTTGGCTACGATCAAAATCTACTCCTAAATCTGCCAGCCAGTGAACTGAATCTAAAGCATTATCAACCAATTCTTTAACTAAGGCATAATTTCCATGAATTTCATTACCCTTCAAATCTGTACGTTTACCACCTAAATAAGTTTGAATTTCATGAAGTAATTTTGAATCAAATAAGTAATTAGCTCCAGAAGCAACATATTTTTTTATCTGCTTTTGCAACTCCTTAAAATCCGTTTGATATTCTGGATCAATTTTTTCAACTGGAGTTGCTGCCAATTCTTCGAGAGTTTCCTTTTCACCAGTTAAAGCTTTAAATTGCTTTTGCCAATCAGGTTCAGCCGCATTCATTGGACCACCTGCACGACTGGTATTACCACCAATTTGTGGGAATTTTTCAAGCACAATAACCTTTTTATTATGTTGGATGCTTCTTGCTGCTGCAGCTAAACCGGCACCACCAGCACCCACAATTACAACATCAGTAGTATACGTTTCATCTTTTTCTCTTTGTTCTGCAGGCTTAGCACGTTTCTTCCACTCATCAGGATCACCACCAGCTTCACTAATTGCAGTGGCTACTCCGTCAATCACACCATGACTAGAAATAGTGGCACCACTGACGGTATCAACATTTAAAGTCTGATTTTTAACAATTTCCTCTGGCAAACGTCTAAAGACTTCGTCTGCCACACCTTTAGTTTCGCCCTTAGCGTCTACCTTAATATCTTCAATTTTATCTTCAGAGAGGGTTACTTCCATAGGCATGAAACTTGCGCCATGGCCCTTAGCTCTTACTTCATACTTTCCTGATTTCATAATTCTAATGCCCTTTCTTAAACCTTTTTCATAACTAAATTATAGGTAATTGAAACGCACTGCTTAAATATCTTTTTTGTAACTTACCAATAACAAATTTGTTATAGCTAATTTACAGTAGAGAATATTACCTGATAATTGCTTGCAGGTTTTTATTCTTAAATTCTCTAATTAGATTTTTTAGAGCCTTTGATTTAGTTTTTTCCCGCCTAGATGCAATAAAGAAAACGACATTAATTAGATCATGGCTAATAGGAAACAAATTAATGGGTGTCTCACCAATTCGTTTAATAATACTAGCAGTGGAAATTGTGAGCTCCATCCCATGAATTGCCAAACTAGTAGCCGTAATAATACTTTTAGACTCTAAAATCACTTTGGGCTCTAAATGAAATCTTTGAAACACGCCATTCACTTGATGGCGAATTGCAGAACCCGGAACGCTTAAAACGAACGGCTCTTGTAGTAACTCTTTTAGATCTAATTCATGTGGATCAAGTATAAACTTTCCAGCTTGATAATAAGGAGAAGCTGGTGAAATTACGATATAATACTTTTCCCCACCATTACTAACAATATCTAGGCTTGAATCAATTGCTTCAGGAGTTTGTCCAATGTAGCAATCAATATTTCCACTTAGCAAGTTCTTTTCATTTTCCCTAGGGAAATTTTCGAAAAGCTGAATCTCTACTTGCGGATTTTGCTTTAAAAAATCTGGCAATATTTCTGGTAGTAAATACGTTCCTAAACTTTCTAGAATACCAATTTTGATAATTTCCTTATCAGGGTGTGTATATTTAGCAATCTTTTTATTTAATTGCTGTTTATCGTAAGAAACATTTTCTAGATATTGGTAATAAAGTAGCCCTGCTTGCGTTAGTGAATATGGCTTTTTATCTCGATTAATAATTGGAGTACCTAAATGACTTTCAATTCTTTTGATCAGTTGAGTTAAATATGGTTGCGAAATATATAATTTTTTAGCAGCTTTGACAAAGCTATCTTCTTTAATTAAAACGTCAATGAAGTGCTGTATTTCTTCAGGATTATTCATTCTTTTTTATTCCTTAAGTCATTAAATTTAATAAAACAAAAGAGCTATGGATACCTCAAATTTACCATAGCTCTTTTGCTTTACACTTCTTACTTGAATACATCTTAAATGTAATCTTATTAATAACTTTTTACAAGTAAAAAGTTTATTTTATTAATATTTTTTTAACTTTCATTTATTCTACTTAAAAGTGGCGATGATAATGATATACCACCAGTGGCAGAATCGTAACAATCATGCAAAGCCCAATCATCGTCCAAACATAAACCCCTCTTAAGTATGCTGGCGTACCTTGAGCAGGAATAAATGAAATAAAGAAAGCAACTACAGTTATTACCAGGGCAATAATCGCAATCGTAATGCCTAACGCTTTATTTTTAGTCATATAATAACTACGCTTTAAGTTTCCATGCTTTATTTTCAAAACAATATAAGAAATTAACATCAAAATATAAACCATTAAATATTGCGCAGTAGTTGCTGCTAAAGAAACATTAAAGGCAAAATCTGAGTTCTTTCCACTGGTAAAAGTAATTAAAACAGCCGATGCCGTTACAATCAAAGTCTGTAAAACAATTAATCTCAACGGAACATCACGATTAGTAGATTTTGCAAAAAATTTAGGCATATAACCTTCTTTAGCTGCTTCAAACATTCCCTGACTAGGACCAGCAAGCCAATTGCCTAATTCCCCAATAATACCCGCTGCCAATAACACACCGATAAATTTTTTAATTAAGTCGCCAGGTAAACCAATTGAATCTAAAATTTTTCCGAAAGTATAAACAAAGCCAGTTGAATTTTGAATTTGATCTTTAGGAACTGACATTCCAATTGCCGTACTACCTAATAAATCAAAAGAAATAGCAGTGATCGCTAGAGCAAGCATAACTGTAGAATACTTCTTTGGATTTTCTAAGTATTTAGCATGTGGTGCAGATGCTTCACCACCACAAAAGGCAAGTACAAATGGCACAAAAGCTACTAAGGTAGTCCCAGTTAAATGATGTGGAATAATATTATCCCAGTTTAAATGCATATATAAGGGACGGCCTTGAATTAAATATATAAAGAACGTAACGATTAGTAAAATGACTGGTAACGCAATTCCTAATGCAAATAACCATTCTGCAATATGACCAATCTTTTTAACTCCAACCATTTCAACAATAGTAATTGACCAGATAATTACCATCATCAGTAAAAATCTAATACTTGGTGTTGTATTAAACCAAGGAGTATTAAAGGTAATCGACAATGCACCAATAATAACGTACATCATCGTGTTCATCCCAACTGTAATATGAATCCACTGATAAAACATTGCGGTCCAGCCAGCACGATCTCCCAGCGATCCCTTTACCCAGGTGAAAATTCCACCCTTATCCCAGCCATCAACAGAAGCCATTTCTCCTGCCATCTGCGTAATTGGTACAAACCATATTAACCCAGCTAATAGTAAATAAAAGACTGCAGTTGGTCCAGTTTTTCCAAAAGGAGCTAGTTCATTAACTGAAATAACCATCGATGAAGTCATCGCAAATAACTTCAATGCTGTTAGTCGGTTATACTTTTCATCCTCTTCTAATTTAGTCAGTGATTCGCTTTTATCAGACACAATATTTCCTCCGAAAAAGTTTTTTCGAAAATTAATTATACACTTCTTCATAAAAATTGGTCTAAAAATTTTGCAATAAAAAAACTAGATTTGCTTAAACAAATCTAGCCTTCTATCTTCTATTTCATCCACGGAAATATATGCTTCAAAACCTTATGATCTTGCTTCTTTTTTTGATCAGAATTAGCTGCTTTGGGCTTTTCTTCTATTTTAGAAGTTTTTTCGGCTTGCATCTCTTTCTTAGGTTTTACCTGCTTTACTTTTTTAACAGCGACTGTGAAGGTAGCAACCCTTCTTTGATCTTCTTCAAAATACTTGCTTGCACCTTTGGGATCAAAACCATTGTAAACAACTTCATAGCCTTTCTTTTTGAGCTCTTCAACTTGCTTACTCGTGTTATATAAGTCAGTAATTTTATCACCAACATTTCCACTTAAAACACCAGAAGATGCAATTTGAATTGCATTGTTATTCAAATCAACAAATGTAACAATAGCTTTTCTTCTCTTGCCACTAACTGGAAGAGAGACGACGTTTGAAGATTCGTTCTTTCCATCAATTGACTGAATCTCAGTTTTCAAGTTCTTAGCTGAGCTAAGTTCTTTAATTTCAGTAAAAGTATAATAAGTAACTTTAGTATCACGACTCGGATCTTTGACAACGATCGAAGAATCTTGCGCCATATAGTTCAATAATCGTGGTACAGGTTGCTCCATCAGAACCTTTGTCGCATCTGTTGGATCAGTGATATAAGTTGGACAATCTGCATATTCGATTTTTTCGCCTTTAGAGTTTACTGGTACAATTTGACCGTTTCTCTGGTATTTTACCTCTACATCAATATCTTCCTTATCAACCTCACGGGCTTTAACTTGATACTGATCCGCATGATAGCCATCAACTACTGGCGTTACAGCTGCACTATATTCTTTCTTATCAACGCTCCAGTCAGTAGTATATTTTCCGTCTTCAATCACTTTTTCATTATTGTCATTTACTGTCAAAGACCTGCGCCAGCGTGCACCCTGAACTCGATCAGCTGGTGTTTCTTCATTAGCACCTACATAATGAATAGTTTCTTTAACAGGAATACTATAGTTGTGCGGTTTAACAGTTCGATATGGGTGTTCACTATCAACTAAGACATAGTGTGGTTTTAAGATATAGATAACTTTAATATCCTCTGCTGGATCCTTAATTAAAACTGATTCTTCAGTACGACGGTAGCCCTTGATTTCAGGAACTTCTTCAGTTGCTAAAACTCTAGTTGGATCTGTTAAATCATTAAGAAATGGGATTGATTTCGCTTTAGCAATTTCTTTTCCATCTTCATCAACCGGAATAATAGCACCATTCTTTTGGTACTTAACCGTCGCGAAAAGATCACTTTGCGTTACATCATGCTTAGCAACAACACCGATATCAGCAGTAAATCCAGAAATTACTGGCGTATCTACAGCTTCAAAGTATTCTTTATCTGGCTTCCAATCAGTAGTATATTTTCCATCCTCTAAAATTTCTTTTGTTACTTCATCGTAAGTGATATTTCTATTCCACTGAACAGTTTGAATAGAATCCTTAGGATTTTTATCTCCTGCTCCTTCATAGCGAACTATTGCCGTAGCAGTACGACGATATGAACCAGGGTTAACATCAAAATGAGAGTTATCTTTGTTAATAGTCACATACTTATGCTTCAAAAGATATTTAGCTTCAAAATCTTTTGCTGGATCAATTCCAGTAAGATCAATCTCTTCTGGCTCATACTTTTCATCTTCTAAGCTGTTCTCTGGCAAGGATACTAAAGTTGGATCATCTTTATCTGAAACAAAACGTAATTTTGGTAAACTACCGATTTTTTGTCCATTTTTGTCAATTGGAATCACATAGCCATTTTTTACATATCTAATCTTTTCAGTTATACTAGCTAGTCTTACCTTTTCTTCGGGTATTTCTTTAATACGAGTATGATATCCACTAACTACTGGTACAGAAATTGCTGAGTATGATTCCTGTTCTGGCTTCCAATCAGTAGTATATTTTCCGTCTGCGATAACACGCTTTGTAGCTGCATCGACAGTAAGATTTCGATTCCAATTTACTAACTGAACTACTTCTTCTGGTGTTTTATCCTCAGCACCAGCATAAGAAACAACGCGTTTGCTTGTCTTATGATATTCTGTTTCATCAATCCCATCGAGTGGATTTTCTGCATTTACCAAGACTTGCTTATGCTTTAAGGTAACGATAAAGGTTTGGACATATTCATCACTAGTATCAAAAAATTGGACATCGCCGTTAGCGTCAAAGCCATTACTTACAACTTCATAGCCCTTTTCACCTAGCTTTTTAAGTTGATCGATAGTACTATAGTTAATTTTAGTGTTAGGTTTTCCAGTTAAAAGTTCAGATTCTACAATCTCTTCATTATTACTATCAATGTCAAGATACTTAACTTCAGCCTTTTGCTCTTTATTAGAAATATGCTCATTAACCTGATAAGTAATAGTATATTCACGGTTAGGATTATCAGCAGTGACTGCCTTACCTCCGACTAATACTTGATCAGGAATGTAACCTAAAATGCTCGGGGCGGCAACTACAGGAAAAGACTGTTCAACTTTTTCCCAGCCTTTGCTACCGATTTTTTTACCAGTTACTTGATCGTAAACCAGGATTTGATTAAAAGTAATTGTTGATACTTCATCTCGCGGAGTTCGACTTCCTGCACCAACATAATGAACAGTTTGTGTTCCCTTTACTTGTAAATCTTCAAGTTTACAGCCGTATTTTAGATCATCAGCAGTCACACGTTCTCTGCCATGTTTAAAAGTAATCATGTAGCTGTCTTGATCTCCACTAAATACTGGCGCTTTTCCTTTATTATCAAAAGGATTATTAACTAATACATATCCTTGCTTTGCTAACTCTTTTATTTCATCTGTCGTACTATAATTAATTATTTCGCCGATATTCCCTGTAAGACTTCCAGAGTTTGAAAGCTCGGCTAAGTTATTATCTAAATCGGTATACTTGATAACCACGGATGCGGCTTTTTCACTTAAACTATTCATACACTAGCTGCCCCCTTATTAAAGCGAATTACTCTCTATCATTGTATGTCTTTTCCTACCTTATATACGTATTATTTACAAATATAATGTATTAAAAAAGAGCGCTGAGAATCAAGTCTCAACGCCCTTTTTATAAGCTAATTTGAAAAAGATATTTAATTTTAAAAATTATTTATCATCTTTCTTGCGTCTCTTTGCTCCAATTAAGCTAGTCATACCGATTGCTGCTGCAACAGCTCCCAAAATTTAGGCTGCTTCATTATGATCTGCACCAGTTTGAGGTAGAACTTCTTTCTTATTATTAGTCTTCTTCTCTACAGGCTTTTGTGGAGTTGGAACACTAACATTTTGCTTAACTGATTGTTCAGGTCTAGATACCTTTTCTACTGGAGCTTCTGGCTCTTTAGCTGGGGTTTCTGGAGCAGGAACAACTGGATCTGGCGTCTTAGCTTTTTCTTTTAGTTTCAAAGCAACAGTAAATTGTTGTGTTGTATTGTCATCATCGTCGAAGTACTTAGTTACGCCATCGCCATCAAATGCATTGTAAACAACTTCGTAACCAGCCTCTTCTAATTGCTTAATTACTTCTGCAGATGAGTACAACTTATTAATGTCTTCACCTGGACGACCACTTAGAATACCAGAAGTCTTGATGAGTTTACCAGTATTAACATCGATAAAGTTAACTACAGCTTTTTGTGAATTTGGAGTTGCTGGAACTTCATTATCTTTGTAAACAACTGGAGTGTCCTTAGTTGGATCAACCGGAGTCACTGAAGTCTTATCTGGAGTTTTACCTGTAATAGCTGGTACTGGTTCATCTGGAACAACCTTCGTTGGATCAGTTGGATCGTTAGTGTAGCTTGGAGTTGGTACATTTGGAATTGGGTTACCATTTGGATCAACTGGCACGATCTTACCAACCTTATGGTAGACAACAGTTACTTCTGCAAGAGGAGTATCTGGTGTTACCGTCTTTCCACCAGCAGACTTAACTTCGGCAACATAACCTGGAATTACTGGAACATCAACCAAAGTAAATGTGTGGCTTGATTCATCCGGTACACCATTAGTGATCTTAAACTCATGAGTTTGAGTATTTGGATCTCTAAGTGGAGTGTTACCATTGTCACCATCTACAAAGTGAACAATTTGTTTGCCTTCAACAGTTGTTACCTTATCAGGAGTCTTAACTGGATTATATGGCACTGGAGTATCCTTACCTGGATCTTCTGGAGTTACTGTTGGTGTGCTTGGTGTCATGCCTGGGATATCAGGTACTGGTTCGTCTGGCACTACCTTAGTTGGGTCTGTTGGATCCGTTGGATAAGTTGGAGTTGGTACGTTTGGAATTGGGTTGCCACTTGGATCAGTTGGAATGATCTTGCCGTTTGGCTTGTAAGTTACTACTACCTTCTTGTTCAAGTCATCTGGCGTTACCACAGAACCACCAGCGTTACGCTTATCTGCGTGGTAACCATCAATTACTGGAGTATCCTTGTAACCAAATGTGTGGCTAGTTACATTCCATTCACCTGAATCAATGATCTTACCAGTTACCTTGTCAACCAACATCTTCTTAGTGAAGTCGAATGTTTGTACATCGTCACTAGGTGTCTTATCTCCTGCACCCTCATAATGAATAGTCTGAGTTCCTGTTCTCTTTACACTATTTTCATCAGTGCCTTCTGGCCACTTAGGACCGTCTGGATCGTTAGGGTTGATTGGTTCACCTGGCTTACCTGGGTTTTCAGGAGTTACTGGTACTGTACCGTGTTTCAATACAACAACAAATCTTTGAGTAGTGTTGTCATCATTGTCAAATGTAGCATCTGCTGGGAAACCATCATTTACAAGTACGTAACCCTTATTTTCAAGACTTGCAATAGTTGCCTTAGTTGAGTAGTCGATCTTGTCGCCTGCTTTACCAGTCAAATTGCCTGAGTTAGTAATTTCAGCGTTACCATTATCAGCATCAACGTAGCTAACAATAGCTGCTTGATCCTTAGCTGGAACTATTGGGTTATATGGTACTGGGGTATCCTTACCTGGATCTTCTGGAGTTACTGTTGGTGTACTTGGTGTCATGCCTGGGATATCAGGTACTGGTTCATTTGGTACTACCTTGGTTGGGTCTGTTGGATCTGTTGGGTAAGTTGGGGTTGATACGTTCGGAATTGGGTTGCCACTTGGATCAGTTGGGATGATCTTGCCGTTTGGTTTATAAGTTACTGTTACTTCAATATCATCTTGAGTTACAGCAGTAGCAGGAACTTCTCTCTTATCTGCGTGGTAACCATCAATTACTGGAGTATTTACTTGATCGTAAACAGTCTTTTCACCCTTAGCGATTGACCAATCAGTAGTATATTGACCATTTTCAACAACCTTACCAGTTACTGTGTCAACAGTTAAAGTTCTGGTCCACTTAGAGTTTTGAACATTATCAGCTGGAGTCTTATCGCCCGCACCTACATAATGAACTTTTTCTTTAACAGTCTTTTCGTATTGACTTGGATCAATACCTTCATGTGGATTATCTGGGTTAACTGGAACTTGACCGTGAATGAAGTCTACATAAAATACTTGATTCTTACTGTCATCATTATCAAATACAGCACCTGCTGGGAAGCCATCATTCTTAAGAACGTAGCCTTGGCTAATTAATTCCTTAATTTGGTCAGCAGTTGAGTAGTTGATTTCTGAACCGCTCTTACCAGTCAAGTCACCAGAAGTTGCTAATTGCTTGTTAGTTCCATCTTGTACATCACGATAGATAACTTGCGCAACTTGATCCTTAGCTGGAACTACTGGGGTATATGGTACTGGGGTATCCTTACCTGGATCTTCTGGAGTTACTGTTGGTGTGCTTGGTGTCATGCCTGGGATATCAGGTACTGGTTCGTCTGGCACTACCTTAGTTGGGTCTGTTGGATCCGTTGGATAAGTTGGAGTTGGTACGTTTGGAATTGGGTTGCCACTTGGATCAGTTGGAATGATCTTGCCGTTTGGCTTGTAAGTTACTACTACCTTCTTGTTCAAGTCATCTGGCGTTACCACAGAACCACCAGCGTTACGCTTATCTGCGTGGTAACCATCAATTACTGGAGTATCCTTGTAACCAAATGTGTGGCTAGTTACATTCCATTCACCTGAATCAATGATCTTACCAGTTACCTTGTCAACCAACATCTTCTTAGTGAAGTCGAATGTTTGTACATCGTCACTAGGTGTCTTATCTCCTGCACCCTCATAATGAATAGTCTGAGTTCCTGTTCTCTTTACACTATTTTCATCAGTGCCTTCTGGCCACTTAGGACCGTCTGGATCGTTAGGGTTGATTGGTTCACCTGGTTTACCTGGATTTTCAGGTGTTACTGGAACAGTATCGTGTTCTACAAGAATGGTAATTGTCTTGGCACCTTTAGCTACTTCAGATGGAACATCTTCACCACCATCAACTAACTTGTAGCCCTTGTTAATAAGTTCAGTAATTACAGCACTCTTATCATAAGTAAAGCTAGTACCAACTTCTTGTTCACCACTTTCCTTACCGTATTGTGGTAAGTCAACATTATCAGTCAAGTCATGAACTCTTACAGTAATTGAACCCTTTTCAACTACTGGGGCTGGTTTATCAGCTAAAGTAATTACAATTGAACTGTTGTTACTGTTTTGAGTTACTGTTTCACCTGCAACAACACCAGTAGTCTGATCTACATTTGCAGTAGTATTATTTTCTTTAATACCAACAATTTGGTACTTAGAAGTGTCAATTGACTTAGTTGCGTCAAAGTTTGCACTTTCTGGAGTCCAGTTAATTTGACCCTTTCCAGTGATCTTGCCGTTATTATCAACAGTTACGTATTCACCAGTTACTAAGTCAAGATAACCACTACCTGTAAACTTAACTTCTTGATGTACCGGAGCTTCTGCTTGGCTACCATCTGCGTAAACATAAGTTACATCACGCGTTACAGTCTTAGCTAACTCTTGTGGTACATAGTTATCTGGGTACTTGTGTGGGTCATCTGGGTTAGTTGGATTTACTGGTTCACCTGGTTTACCTGGATTTTCAGGTGTTACCGGAGTAGTAGCGTGTACTAAGTGTACTTCAAACGCATTCTTACCATCAGTAAATACTTCTTCGCCATCTTTAAAGTTATTAGATACTAAATTGTATCCCTTAGCTTCCCAGTTCTTGATGCTACCAGCAGTAGTGTAATTAATCTTTTGACCAACATTACCTGAGAAGTTTGCACTTTCAATAGTTTGACCAGTAGTATCGTCGATGTAGTTAATTGAGCCTTGAGCAGCTACTGGAACATCTGGATTCCTAGTCAAAGTAATTACAATATTACCGTTTTGACTATTTGGAGTTACTGTTTCAGTACCTACAGCACCTGTTTGACCATCAACACTAGCTGTTGAATTACTTTGGTTAATGCTTGAAATGTAGTAACCATCGTGATCAATTGCTGGAACTGCTTCAAATTCTTGACTGTCATGGTTCCAAGTAATCTTACCGTTTTGACTAGTAATGTTACCATCTTTATCAACAGTTACTAAGTTACCAGTTACTAAGTCAATAGTACCTTTACCAGTAAATGTTAATTCTTGCTTAACTGGTTCATGTGCTTGTGTACCATCTGCATACTTATATTCAACTGTACGAGTAATCGTCTTTTGCAAGTCTGTCTTACTCAAGTTTGGATTACTTGGAGTTGGTGTATCTGGGTGGTCTGGATCTACTGGCTTGTTTGGATCTGCTGGGTTTTCTGGAGTTACTGGACGAGTTCCGTGTTTGAAGACAACTTTGTAAACTTGACCGTTGTTTTCAGTAGTAAATTCATCCCCTGCTTGACCAGTAAAGCCATCAGTTACAAGAACATAGCCCTTATTTTCAAAGTCAGTAATTGAACTTGCAGTACTGTAGTCGATCTTGCCGCCGATATTACCGTTTACTGCATCTGATTTAATTACGCTATTGTTGTAAACCAGCCTTTACTGGATCCTTAGTGTAAGGAATTGGCGTATCCTTAGTTGGATCTTCAGGTGTTATAGGAGTTGGATCAACAGGAGTATAACCTGGAACGTCTGGAACTGGTTCGTTTGGAATTACCTTAGTTGGATCGGTTGGATCATTTGGATAGCTTGGAGTTGGTGCATCTGGAATTGGAGTCTTGCCATCTGGACCTACTGGTACAAGCTTACCAACTTTGTCGTAAACAACAGTATCTTCTAAGTTTTGTTGTACCTTAGTTTGACCTGCAACAACAGTAGTTACAGTTGCACCGTTATTTGTAATCTTTCTAGCAACATAACCTTCAACTACTGGAACAGTAAAGTTGCTGTATTGATCATTTGCATCTTGTAAAGTCCAGTTAGTGTCGTATTTACCACCATTTACAATTTGGTTAGTTACAGCATCAACAGTAACTGTACGAGTCCAAGTTGAAGTTTGTTGTTGGTCAGGACTTAAGGTCTTGCCTTCGCTATCTTGGTAGTGAAGTGTTGAAGTGTATACCTTCTTGACTTGATCTGGATCAACACCGTGCTTATCAGGAGTATCAGGACCTACTGGAATTTGATTGTGAGCTAAGTGAACCACAATAGTAGTGTCACTAGCTGGAATCATAGTTGGAAGAGTACCGTCAGTAGTTACATAGTAATATCCTCTCGCTTCATAACCTTCAACAACTTTATTAATATCTGCTTGAGTATAACCGGTATCTGTACCAACTTCCCTCTTAACACCATTATTGTCTGAATTCCAGCTCTCTAAGTCTTGGTTAGTTGTATCATCATGATAAATAACCTTTACAGTTGCATATTGTAGATCTTCTGGTTCTTCATCCCTAGTATAAACAACTTTAGTTGGCTCAGTAGGATCTACTGGCGTTACCTTAGCAGTATTAGTAGTAGTGTTTGGAGTTACCCCTTCTGGTTGGTCAGGCGAGATTGTCCAGCCATTTGGCACATTTGGACTCTCTTCGTCTGGGGTTACCTTGGTTGGATCACTCGGATCATTCTTATAGTCAACTGGAGTAGTTCCTGGAATTTGATTACCGTTTTCATCAACTGGGATAATGTTGCTGATCTTTCTGTAAGTTACAGTATCTTCAACATTCAAATCATTTGGAGTTGCAGTCCTGTTACCATAAGTTGCCTTATCTGCAACGTAGCCATTAATTACCTTAACGTTCTTTTGACCATCATCAAAAGTGTAACTTTCCTTGTTCCAAGTACCTGGATCAACAACTTGACCAGTTACAGTATCAATAATTGGAGTACGCGTGAACTTAAAGTCACCTGCATTACCATATACATCATCAGCTGCTTTAGTACCATCTGCATATTGGAAGTGAATAGTTTCAGTTGGTACAAGAGTTTCAGTAGTACCATTCTTACGTCCATGCTTAAATGAAACAATGTAAGTCTTGCCATTGTTATCTTCATTAATTGTAGTTTGAGTAGTGTAACCATCGTGGTCAAGGACGTATCCTTTGCTTTCCCAAAGCTTAATTTGATCAGCAGTTGAGTACGTTACAGAATCACCAATTTTACCAGAAACAGTATCCTGATGAAGAATTGCATTATTGTTATCTTCATCAATGTAATGAATTTGGAATGAACCTTGTTGAGCATTCTTGCTGTAAGTTACAGTTACATTGATTGGTTCAGAATTGTAAGCAACAGTTGTAGCTTGAACTACCGGGGTATCAACGCTATCGTATCCAACTTCACTAGGAGTCTTAGAAGTTACTGCAGGTAAATTAGCGTCAGTTGACTTCCAGGCAAAGTCGCCAGCATCTGAAGTAATATCAACAGAACCATTACCGTTAATTTCGTAACCAAGTAATTTATCGTTTACCTTATCAACAATAGCAGTACGAGTGAAGTGAGCAGTCTGAGTGTATGTACTCTTACCATCTGGAGCACCGTTAACTGCAGCACCAGTCGTATCTACATAGTTGATAGTTCTAGTAACATCTTTGTTTAAGTCATCGTGGGTTAAACCATGACCTGGCTTGTCAGGAGTTACTGGAGTAGTGTCGTGATCGTAGAAGACATTAACTGTAACATCTTGTGGATCAGTTATACTTGGAGCATCAGCAGCAAGAGTTGAAGCGTCCTTACCATCTTCAAAGTGAGGAGTCTTCTTGTAACCCTTAGCAGTTTCATCTGGCGAAACTTGAGCTACCCAACCATTGCTATCAATAGTCCAGTCATTATTTAAAGTGTAACTATGACCATCTTCAGAAACACTACCGTAACCAATTACGTTACCTTTTTCGTCCTTAATTCGTGTACGAGATAAAGTAGCTGTTTGTTTTACGGCATCTGAAACTGGTTGTTTAGTTTCATTATCAAGATAGTTGATTACACGTGTAACGCTCGTAGTTTCCTTGGTACCAGTATATGTTTTTTGGCTTAAAGTATATGGTACATAGACATCTTCATTGGTTGTCTTGCCAGTGATAGTTGAAACATCCGGAGCATTCTTCTCATCAACAGATTTTACACCAGTTGTCCAAGTATCATCGCCCTTCTTGATGCTTGCATCTGGAGTAACTTGAGCAAACTTACCATCGTTATCTGTAGTCCAAGCAATTGATGGTTGCTTCTTGTTGTCAGTATCAACTACATAAGTAGTATTGCCCTGAGCATCTTTACCATCAGCCTTAGCATTTGACCAGTTACCACATCAACATATGCAGTACCAGTGTAGTTTACAGTTTGAACAGTTGATTCTTTTAATTCCGCACCGTTTTGATCATTTTCAACATAGTGAATAGTACGAGTTGCTGACTTAGTAAGGTCGTCTTTAGAAACTTTACTGTTTGATGGAACATTTGGAGTATCAGGAGTTACTGGAACTACTTTATGAGTTAAGTGGACTACAAATGTCTTGCCGTCCTTACCAAATTTACCGAAATCAACATCACTAAATGTGTCACCAGATAAAACAGTTACATTAGTATCATCAGGAGTACCATCGGTTACATTAACAAACTTGTATCCTTGATCTTCTAATGACTTTACAGTACTTGCTCCATCTTTAAAGTTAACATCATCATTTTCTTTACCAGTTGCAGTTTGATCAGCAATATTAGTGATGTATGACTTAGTTGTATCGTCGTAGAACTTAAGAGTATTTGTTACTTCTTGAGGCATACTGTAAACTACTACAGTTTCGTAGTTGTCAGGTAAAATTGCACTAAGTCCGTTTTGTTTATAGTTATTTGATAACTCACCATTTTGAACAAGATCTTCTTTGTACTGCAATTTAGCAGTTACAGAAGTTCCATCTGCTCCCTCAGTGATTCCAGGAACATTTGAAGATTTAATAGAAGCAGTGTAACCATCCTCAACTGGAGAAACAACTGTAGCATATGGATCAGTAACGGTATTACCTTGAGCATCAGTATAAACCCAACCAGAGTCTTCACTTACACTTTGTGCATTCTTAATATACTCTAAAGTTTGATCAGCATTATGTGTTAAAGCATATTTTTGAATTTCTTCAATCTTGTCATCGGTGATATCAAGAGTAAGTTTACGAGTCAAATTAAGGTTTTGTGTTTTAACAATTTGATTACCATTTTCACCAAGTACTGGAGTACCGTCTTCGTAAACATATTTAATGGTATTGGTATGGCTGCCAACCACTTCCATTTGGGTCTTGTGTGGGAACCAGATTTGTTGACTAGCACGTTGAGTAGAAATACCGTAGTATGGTGCATCCTTACCAGTTAATGGGGTACCATCATAATTGTGAACTTGGTTAGCTCTAATTCCACTTGTTAAGTCGGTACCTTTAATTGATACATCAGGGTTTGCCTGATTATTCCAAATATCTTTAGTTTGGAATCCGCTCATTGGAATATTAACGCCATTAACGTTTAACCAAATTTGCTTAGAACCATCAGACTTAATTTTTTGATAAACAACGTAATCAGTACCATCTACACTAAATACACCTTTACTACCACTCATATAAATTAAGTTAGCAGTATATTGGTTCGATGTTGTATTGATCATATCTCCACCAATTGGCATCCAGCCAGTAGTTGGACCACCACTTGAGTAACGCTGTAAGTTAAGCATTAATGGATCATGGATATCAATTCTAGTGTTAGATGTACCTAATGGGAATGAAATTAATTCAGCATAGAAGTTAGTGTTGTCATCACGGATATCTACAATTGCACCAGTTTTGGAGGTAAAAGCAGCATTGGTATTAGAATTTTGTGAGTCTAATGAAACAACATCATCATAATTATTGTTGCCACGACCTTCAAGAATAACTCTAAATGTTGCAAATTGACCAACAGTGATGTTACCGCCTTCGTTTACACCAATATAGTTATAGCCACTAAAGCTACCTGAAGCGCCAACAGTATTACCAAGTGCGTTAGTAGTAGTCTTTCCAACAGAATGGAAATAAGTTACAGCGTGATCATCAATATTAATATTACTATTAGCAGCTAAATCAAGGGCAACACCACGGCCCTTGTTTTCAAAGTGAACGTTTGCACTATCACCAACGTTAAAATTAGAGTTATTACCTAAAATAACACCATCACGTCCAGTGAAGTTCAAAGTTGAATACTGACCTAAATTAATTTGACCTGATCCATCGCCACGATCACGAGCGCTATAGCCGCCAAAAACATCAGTATCAGTAACATAAGGTCTCATACCAGTCATAGCAATACCTTGACCGATACTCGTATTTAATGTAACAACTGACTTATAACCAGTAGTGAAGTTACCATTACCCACAGCGAAAATACCTGCATTGTGATAACGAGCAGTAGTATTTAAATCGTTGTTAGTATTCATATTAATAGTCAACTGACCGCCGTCAGCAACGTTAACTGTACCATTATTTGCTAAATGAATACCATCACCGATTGCTGAACGATTAATAGTCAAGTTAGCATCAGCTGCTACATTAACCTTAGAACCACTAAAGTTTGCATAATTCCAACCTTTAACTGTCCAACCATTTTGATTACTGCTACCACTTGCCCAACTTGTACCTTGTGTTCCAATCGTACCAGTACTTGTTTGATCTTTTAAAGCTGCATTAGCTGCATCAACTGTTGCACCTTTAATAAGTGAGTTATTTTCACTGACATTAGAAGTAACATTACCCTTAATGTTAACAATACCATTACCAGAAACAGCACCATTGATAGTAATATCTTGAAGAGTTAAGTTACCAGAATTATTAAGAGATTTTTGACCCAAGTTAAGGACAGCAGCATCATTAATACCAACAATCGCAAAAGTATTGGTAATTGCTAAATCAACGTTAGAAGCATCAATACTTCTATCGATGTTAACACCAGCTACTCCACTATTAATTGCTTGTTGAAGTGCACTTGCACTAGTTACAAGTTTGTAATTATTGTTCTTAGCCTGAGTATTAGTAGTATCTGAACTTGCACGTGGAGTTGCAGCCAATGCTTTACTTTCACTCAATGCTGAGGCTGAAAATAATGCTGCAGTTGAAGATTGATTAGTATTGAAAGTCGTAGTGTTTACTGAAGTAGTTTTATCAGTACTAGTAGTTGATGCTGACTTAACTGAGTTAGCAGTATCAGTTGTTGCTTTAGTAGTTGCAACTTTAGATTCTACCTTTTGCGCATCAGTAGTTTTATTTTCAGTTGACTTACTATCACTACTTTCCTGAGTTGCATCAGTGTTAGCCTTGTTTTCAGTACTCTTATCTGCTACTGCATCAACTTTATTATCTTCAGTTGCTTTAGTAGTATCTGACGTCTTATTCTCAGTTGCATCAGCAGTTGATGCAGTCTTGTCTTCACTAGAGGTTTCTGCAAATGTACCTTCATTTTTAGACGCACTAAAAGAAGCTACCTTGCTATCTTGACCCTCCATCGTAGTACCAGTAGTTTTGCTTGACTTATTTTGATCTTCAGAAACAACTTGGTTATAAGCTTTTTGCTTATTTTGTTCATCATTTTTTGATGTTACATCAGTTGTGCCTTTTTCAGTATCAGTTGTTGCATCGGCACGTACAGTTTGAACATTTTGCATGCTCAATATAGCTGTACCAACCAATACAGAAGCTGCACCAACAGAAAATTTACGGATTGAAAAACGTTCTTGTTT
>ERZ841116.723-NODE-723-length-21847-cov-2.902808_pt1 | contig 21847 bp, 14 predicted proteins | sample MGYA00519875_ERZ841116 | MGnify/ENA primary metagenome ERZ841116 (study PRJEB31850, sample SAMEA3708889) | human gut metagenome | biome: human gut; feature: human-associated habitat; material: faeces | place: China | collected 2014 ... | reverse complement strand
CTACGCTTTTAACAAATCCCATGCGGCGGCATATGCCAACATTTCCTACAAAACTGCATGGCTCAAATGTCACTATCCCCGTGAATATATGGCGGCTTTGCTTTCAAGTGTTCTTGACAATCAAAATAAACTTGCATCATATATCACTGAGTGCAAACGGCTCGGAATCCGTGTATTACCGCCTAATGTCAACGAAAGCAATCTTCATTTTACAGTCAGCGGAAACGATATCCGTTACGGACTTCTTGCCGTTAAAAATCTCGGCAGAAATTTCATAGATGAAATCATCTCGGAGCGCATAAACAATCCTTATGAAGATTTCTTCGATTTCTGCAAAAGGCTATACGGCAGAAATATGAACAGCAGAGCAATTGAAAGTCTGATAAAATGCGGTGCATTTGACGGACTCGGAGCAAATCGCAGACAATTGCTCGCAATCAGTAAAACCGTTCTTGATGATGTTGAGTATGAAAGCAGAAGAAATGCGGGCGGTCAGATGTCGTTTTTTGATGACGCAGAGGTTGATGCTCAATCCTCAAAGCCCAAAATTCCCGATTTGCCCGAATTTCCCGTTTCTGAGCTTTTGCATATGGAAAACGAAATTGCGGGAATGTATCTCAGCGGTCATCCGCTTGATGAATACACAACTTTTTCAAAAGCAATCCATGCCGACAAAACGGGCAATATAATCAATAATGACAGCGGTATGTATTTTGACGGAAAAAAAGTCAGCCTTGTCTGCATAGTTGCAAAGCTGAAAACCCAGCTTACAAAAAATAACAGGATTATGGCTTTTGTCAATGCCGAGGACAGATACGGAATGCTTGAAATAGTGATTTTCCCGAATGTATATGAAAAATATTCCGCACTTCTCGGTGCAGGCGGTGCGTTGCTGTTCCGTGGAACTGTTAATTTAAAAGAAAACGAAGAGCCGAAAATTATCTGCGATTCCATAGCGTCTGCCCGAACAAACGAGGATTGCAAAAATAACCCTGTTGCAATAAAAAACACAGAACATTTTTCGCAAAATTATCAGAAGCAAGCCGTGAAAAATGATACACAAAAGCCTTCTGCGTTGTATTTGCGTATTGATGACCTCAATACCGACAAATACAACCGTGCAAAGCGTGTTCTTGACATTTTTGACGGCAGAACGCCTGTTATTTTCTATCTTACCGACACTAAAAGAAAGGTGAAAGCCCCCTCGTCAATGTGGGTTGATATCAATCCTGTAATGATAAAAGAACTCAAATATCAGCTTGGTGACGAAAATGTGGTGGCAAAATAACCAAAAACAAACTTTTATTTCAGTTATTTGTAATAAAAATTAGTGAAAGCTATTGAAAGTTTCGTTTTTATGTATTATAATTTATGTTGTTAAAAACACTTTATTGCATAAAAGTGCAGAAGTATATGATGCTTTACAGCGTGAAAGTGCTGAAAGCTTAGGAGGAAATTAAAATGAAAAAAGCTAAAAAAATTGTCGCAGTTGCTCTTGCGGCGGCTTCTATGTCACTCGCATTTGCAGGATGCGGCGGTTCTGCAGAAAGCTCAAAGGCAGATAATTCAGGCACGGACGGTAAGGTTTACAATATCGGTATCTGTCAGCTTGTTCAGCATGAGGCTCTTGACGCCGCAACAAAAGGCTTTAAAGATTATCTTACTGAGAAACTCGGTGCAGACAATGTAAAGTTTGACGAGCAGAACGCTCAGGGCGATTCCGCAACCTGCGCTACAATCTGTAACCAGTTTGTTTCTTCAAACTATGACCTTATTCTCGGCAACGGTACTGCCGCACTTCAGGCAGCATACACAGCAACACCGAATATTCCGATTCTCGGTACTTCAATCACAGACTACGGCACAGCGCTTGACAAGTCTGATTGGAACGGCGTTTCGGGTATGAATGTTTCGGGTACAACAGACCTTGCTCCGCTTGATCAGCAGGCGGCAATGCCCAAGGAGCTTTTCCCCGATGCAAAGAATGTCGGAATTCTCTACTGCTCGGCTGAGGCTAACTCAAAGTATCAGTGCGATACAATCACTCCTTATTTCAAGGATGCAGGCTATACCGTAAAATCATATTCATTTGCAGATTCAAACGATGTTGCCGCAGTTGCAAAGACTGCCTGTGACGAGAGCGATGTTCTTTACATCCCGACAGATAACACAGCGGCATCTAACACAGGTATCATCGACAATGTTGCCACAGCCGCAAAAACTCCTATTGTTGCCGGCGAAGAAGGCATCTGCAAGGGCTGCGGTGTTGCAACACTTTCAATCAGCTATGATGAACTCGGCAGAAAAACAGGCGAAATGGCTTACAACATTCTTGTAAATGGCGAGGATATCACAAAGATGAAGGTTGAGGCTGCTCCGAATGTAACAAAAGAGTATATCAAAGATCGTTGTGACACATACGGAATCAAGGTTCCCGACGGTTACACAGAAATCAAATCAGAATAATTCATATTCAGAAAAATAATATTGGCAGGGGTGCCGTGCAAGCGACACCCCGATATTTTATGTATAGGTGGTTTTTATGGATTTTTTAGCAAACTACTTCGGTTCTCTTAATCCAATGAGCTTTTTATCCGCACTTCCGGGTAATATTGCTCAGGGTATAATCTGGGGACTTATGGGACTCGGTGTATTTCTCACCTTTAAGCTTTTGAACTTTGCCGACCTAAGCGTTGACGGTTCATTTGCAACAGGCGGTGCAGTAACCGCAGTTATGCTCATCAACGGCTGTCCCGTTTGGGCAACAATCATCGTAGCAATCCTTGCGGGTCTTGCGGCAGGTCTTGTAACGGGACTTCTTCACACGCTTCTCGGAATCCCCGACATTCTCGCAGGTATCCTCACACAAATTGCTCTTTATTCAATTAACCTGAATATTATGGGAAAATCAAACCTCCCAATCAGCTACAGAAACTATACGCTTGTTGTTTCTGCAAGTAATATAAATATGGCAATTCTCGTAGGTCTTGGAATTTGTGCCGTTGTAATTGCCGCAATGTATTGGTATTTCGGCACGGAACAGGGCTCAACAATCCGTTCAACAGGTTCAAACCCTGCAATGAGCAAGGCACAGGGCATTAACATCAATTTTACAAAGGTAATTGCTCTTGCACTTTCAAACGGACTCGTTGCACTTTCGGGTTCACTTTTTGCTCAGTATCAGGGTTTTGCTGATATCAACATGGGCAGAGGCGCAATCGTAATCGGTCTTGCCGCTGTAATCATCGGTGAAGTTCTCGGTGAGGCAATTTTCCGCAAGCACATGAATTTCATCATCAGAATGCTCTTTGTAATTGTCGGCGGTATTCTCTATTATATCGCAATGGGCATTGTACTCTGGCTCAAAATGCCGACAGACGATACAAAGCTCTTCACGGCAATTATCGTTGCAATCTTCCTTGCAGTTCCGTATCTCCAGAAAAAGAGAAAGACTTCATTCAAGAAAGTTGCAAAAATGAATGCTAAAAACGCACAGAAGGAGGGTTAAGAATGCTTGAAATCAAGAATGTATGGAAAACCTTTAATAAAGGCACAGTAAACGAAAAGCAGGCACTCTGCGGAGTTAATCTCACCCTCAATGACGGCGATTTTTGTACGGTAATCGGCGGTAACGGTGCAGGCAAGTCAACAACACTCAACGCAATTGCAGGCGTGTGGCCTGTTGACTGCGGTCAGATTCTCATTGACGGCAAGGATATTTCCGCATTGCCCGAGCATAAAAGAGCGCCGTACCTCGGCAGAGTATTTCAGGACCCGATGACAGGCACGGTAGCCGATATGGAAATTATAGAAAACCTCGCAATTGCCGCAAGACGAGGCAAAAAAAGAGGACTTTCATGGGGTGTAAAGGCTGACGAAAGATTTCGTTACCGTCAGATGCTTGCAGAGTTTGACCTCGGACTTGAGGACAGAATGTCCTCAAAAGTAGGACTTCTCTCTGGCGGTCAGCGTCAGGCAATAACACTCCTTATGGCAACAATCAAAAAGCCAAAGCTTCTCCTGCTTGACGAGCATACCGCAGCCCTTGACCCGAAAACAGCCGCAAAGGTGCTTGAGCTTTCCGACAAAATCATTGCCGAAAACAACCTTACGGCACTTATGGTAACTCATAATATGCATGACGCAATTACTCACGGCAACCGTCTTATTATGATGAGTGACGGCAAAATTATCCTCGATATCTCAGGTGAAGAAAAGAAAAATCTTACGGTTGAACACCTCCTCGAAATGTTTGAAAAAGCAAGCGGTTCAAAGCTTGAAAACGACCGTATGCTTTTAAGTAAGGATAAATAATCAAATCATATAATCTCAAACAAAATGCCCGACACCGCAGTCGGGCATTTTTATTTGTATATTAAACTATGCACGGTTACCCGTAGCTGTGTCCGTTGGACTGCCGTCACGCAAAGGCAGAAAATTTTCCGTCAAACTGATTTTATAATGTTACTGTACAGCATTCAAATATTGAGCTTTTCGCAAAATAACATTATCAAATTTGTAGCACACGACATAACAATTTCTTAATCGGAATAATTAAAAACACCGATATATAGAAGAATTCTACAAAAAACGCACCATAACTTGTGCATAACATAAAAATATCTTGTCAAAACGGCAAAACTGAATGTAAAAACAAACACAAAACTATCACATTAAACAAACACAATAAAATTATTGCAACCTAATTGAAAAAATCAATCTAAAATGGTATAATCTACTATAAAGAATATGGGTTAGTGTTCACATTTTGACTGAAACAAGCTCAAGGACACATTTTTTAGCTAAAGACACGGCACTTTTTGTAAATTAGCAACAAAATCCCGTGGCTTTGCCGATTATGTTTCACCGTTGGTCAGGCGGTAAAGGTCAAACCCGAACCTAACCAAAACCAAAATATTCGGTTATGGAGGTAATAATTATGAAAACAAAAATTTCTCGTTTTGGCAGAAGCTCTGTTTCCGTCATCCTTGCGGTAATGATGCTCCTGTCAACAATGCTTATCGGCACTGTTTCAACAGTTAATGCTACTGTTAGTGGTCTTTCTGAAATTTATTTTACACCTAGTAAAAAATGGCAAGAGGGTTATGCTAATTTTAGGTTAAATGTTCAGGATAGTAGCAATAATTGGCATAATATTACGATGACTAAAGTTGATGAAAATATACCTATATACAAAGGTGAGCTTGATTCTAATACTACTTATAATGTTGTTCAATTTTTGAGATATAGTGGAGATAACACTACGCAGTGGGACTCTTCTAAAAGTTGTTCAGATATACCTTCTGGTATGAACTATTACACTATGACAACTGAAACTTATAGGGATTGGGCTATTGACAATACTAATGGTACTTGGTCAACCTATTCAGGCGGTTCAGGCGGTGGGTCGACATCTACCGACTACTACATTGCAGGTAGATTTAAAACCAAATGGAATGCGGATACCACTGAATATAAGTTTACCGAGTCATCTGAACAGAAAGGTCTTTATTATTATGATACAGAAGAAACGGTTGCTTCACTTTCTGGACAGATACCTGAAGGCATATATGGTAATTATGACAGGTACTTCTATATCCGTTCTAGTAATGGTAAATATTTGACTTCTGACGATAAAGCAGGTCACAGTTTTCAAAATAATAAGAATAGTCAAAATTATTTAACGCTTGTTACTAATGAAGGCACGCCGGAAGAAAGACTTATAAAATTTAGTGATCCTTCTGATCCATCTAATGACAAAGTAACTATTTGGCTTGATACTACTAATAACGATATGCGGTTGTATTATACAGCTGACTCTGAATCTTCGCTGACCCCTGTAGCACAAAGCGTATCACTTACAGCAAGTTCCTCACCGGTTCAAGTAGGTACAGAAGTTACACTTACTGCTTCTTTAAATGATAGAGCAACCGGTTTAAATGATACCGATGTAACTTATAAATTTGAGCAAACAAGCGGTGCAACAGTAACAGGTACTCCTAATGGAAACACCTATAAATTCACCCCTGCTACAGCAGATGATTATACATTTAAAGTTACCGCTTCTGCTGCGAATTATAGTTCAGTTACGAATACAGTAAAGGTTACTGCTACTTCTGATTCGTCTGATAAGTATGCTATCCATGTTAAGCTTGCGGACAATGTTAGTTCATATAGCTTTTCACTTTGGGCATATGGAGCTCCAAATGACACTAATGCATATGGCTATAATAACTGGGATTCTAAGGAAACTTTTACTATTAATGACCATGAATGGCATGATTATCCATTCATAAACACTATTAGTAACTGGAACCTTATTATTTTTAATAATGGTACTGAAAAAAAATATGATGGTCAATACAATAGTGATCTTTGGGTTACTGTTAAGGGCGATAATAATTATGATGTTTCTACAATAGCCCCAACAAAATACACTGTAACTTATGGTGTGAATGGTGTCAATGGTACTCTTAGTGCCACAGGCGTATCTAGCTCAGGTTCTACTGTAAATAGTGGCACAAAGGTAACCTTTACAGCAAACCCAAACAAAGGCTACGCAGTAGAGGGTTGGTACAGCGATGCTGAATGTACTGAAAAAATTAAAACTGCAGGAACTAATAAGACTTATAAGGTAACAGTAAATGCAGATACCAATGTATATGTAAAATTCCGTGAAGCAAAAACATGCACAGTAACATTCCTTTCAAGTGACAATAATTTCGGTACTGTTTCCGCAACGAACGGAACAACTTCACTCACTTCTCCTGCAACAGTAACCGAGGGCGATACAGTAACATTTACTGCAAAACCAAAGGATGGCTACGCTCTTTCCGACTGGACTGTAAACGGTGTATCAGCTTCTTCAACAGCTAATCCGTATAAAATTACAGTCCAAAAAGACACAACCGTAGTCGCTAACTTTAAAGAAATGACCGGCACTCTGTCAGGCTATTATCTTCTTTGTGGCACAGATGCATCATTCAAACCAGGTTCGTATACGTCTGTTCCTCTTTATAAAAATGAAGAGGGAGTATACTACGCAGACTTTAATGCAGCCGGTATTACCAAGAGTAAAGATTATTTTATAATTTTTTCTACAGAAGAAGATACTTCCGGCATAATTGATACTAATGATGCAAAAAATATTATAATTAATACAGATAATAATGGTAAAGGATTCTCTCTTAGTGACCATAGCGAGAATGTTAATGTAGTAGGATTACAAAATACGAAAAATCTAAGATTTGCAAAAGTTTACATTAACAGTAATGATGTTACCGGCTTTACCATTAATGTAACCAATCTTGATTTAAATTCAAAGACAATCACATACTCTGCTGAGCCTAAGTTCAAAGAGCCTACTAAAAATGCAGTAAATATAATTGCTAAAAACGGTACTCAGACTGAAAAATTCCAGAATATGGGTAGTACTGTAATCACTCCGGTTGAAAATGTTGTGTTTGATATTGATAGCTATAATAAATATACCCAAAAGGCAACAGCTATTAAGGGCAATAAAGTTACAGTTACTACTACTGTTGATAAAGATTACAAGGACACATACTATGTTAAGGGCTTTGTTGTAAACGGTGAGTCGTACGGAATTCAATCAGGACCAAATGATACAGGCGTTTACACTCTTGAGTATCAGATTCCGGATGATGTTGATGACGGAACAAACTTTGAGATTACTCCGGTATATTTCCTTAAAGACAGTTCAAACTGTGTAACTTTCTATGTTGAAGGCTTTGACGGTGCTGTTCAGGACTCTTGGGGCAACACAATTGCTTGTTATCCGTACTATAAAGGCGTAGATAAAGATAATACTAACAACAATGCTTTCGGCGCATATCCGGGTCAGCCGCTTCTTTATGAAGGCGGTAAGTATTATACACAGATTCCAAAATCTATAACTTTAAATGGTACTGAAAGTAAGATTGTTGGTATGACGCTTAACAATTTTGCTCTTGAATCTGTTCATGGGGCTATTTCAACAATTAAAGATAATAAACAGTCCTACGACTATGATGACTTTGTTCGTATTGCTAATAACAATTACGGCAATAACATTATTTATACATTTAAGTATAGTACTGTAAAAGATAACTTTGGTGAACTAACAGTTTCTCCTGATACAATTACTAAGGATGAATTTACTTCTCCTACAGGCAATGGCTGGGAAGATTTGACTGACTATAACCATAGAAAAGTTGACCTTTTCGGCAATGTTCTTACAGGTACTGATTCTGAAAAAAAACCGCTTCTCGTTGTTTCAAACGGTTATTTTGAAAATTATCAGGGTTTTTACGCTACCGAATGGACGGTTTATGAACTTAAGGACGGCAGTTATTCCAAGATAGCTCAGATTCCTTCATCTGCACTTCTTTTGAAGTCTAAGGATGATTTAACTAATTCCACATCTGACACGAAGTATAAGAATTCTTTGAGCTCATACGCTGATGCTTATGGAAAGCTTGAAGCCTATAAGAATACTCCTGCTCTGATTACATTTGAAAGTAGTATAAAAAGAGGTTATAGTTTACAGGGTGGCACTAATGGTGGTCAAGGTGGTGAGTCTGCCGAACGTGTTGATGGTCGTTGGTATTATTCAATGATAGGTGAAGAAATTACCGCTAAAATTGCTGTTGAATACGGTGATACAGCTACATCAACTTTTACGAAAGATTCTTTTGTGGACGGTACTAACAGAACAACAACTATCGGTGCACAGGCTTACTTTACAAATAATGCTGCTTATGGTAAAACAACCTATAAGTCAAACATTGACAGTTCTAATTATTTTACATTTACAGCTGATACAATTGCTACTGATAAAGACGGACAGAACTATGTGTTCTTGGGTTGGTATCTCTTGTCTGACAACAAGTACACAAAACTTACCGACGCTAAGGCTCCTATGACCGGTAGTGATACCTTCGTTGCTCGTTATGTAAAAGCTCCGAAAGGTACTGTTACTATTGACCACAGATTATTCTCTGCCGCATCAAATCCAACACCAACTCAGACTCCCGGTACGGGTTCAGGTAAGTGTTATGTTACTGTAAGAGTACTTGACAAAACTACTGGCGCATTAATTAAAGAATTTGCTGAAACAGAGAACTCTGTTACTCTTGACGGAACATATATCAACTCTGCAAAGGATTACAAACTTGAAATTACTCTTAGAACAGTAACTTCCGGTCAAGATAAGTTCGATAAATTCTATTATCTTGCACAGAATAAACAGGAATATGTTGGTATTGATCCCGGCACTACTACTACTGAGGGTAATGTAACTACAGTAACTCGTACGGTTGATATTCTTGATAGTTTCTTTACGCATAATGAGGATGGAACTTATTCTTTTAAGAATACAACAGGCTCTGACTCTATCCATTACTATTCTGATATTAAAGAAACAAAGATTCCGTATAAAATTACATTTAAGTATGAACCTCGTCTTGCAAGTGACGCTAAGCAGTATGTTGTAACAGGATATTTCACATCTGATTATATTCTCAATCATGGTGCTGAACTTACTGAAGATTTTGTAATGAGTGTTGCTCCTTATGAAGATAACTTCTTCAATACAATTAAATGGGATAACGCTAATATAACCATTAATAATGACACTGAAACCAAGACCGCAGTGGTCAACAGCACAACTTCATTGAGAACCGTAACGGTCAAGGCTTTAAATGCAGATGGTACTCCAATTGAGGCATATAAACTGAATAATGTACCTGAATATACATCTACTGTAGTTTATGGCAACCTTCTGAAGTATGACAATCTTTATGGATTGACTCCTAATGAGAAGACAGAAATTGCCGGTGGCAAGGAATATATCTATCTTGCTGATCCTGAATACAATGGTAAAAAGTTTAGTTACTGGCAGATTTCTACAAGTTCAGATATGACCGATACATCTGCTTATGTTACTAAATGTTTCAGTAAGGAATTCAACTACATAGCATATAATGATTATTATATTTGGCCTGTTTACGGCGAACCACAGTCAATAACAGGGGCTTCAACTACTCTTAACTTCCTTGACTATTCTCGTAATCAGTCAACAGGTTTAGAAGGTGAGAATAAGACTGACAGAGTTTTTGCTGACTTTGCACTTGCGTTTGATTCAAACGGTATTCAGTTGCAAACATACAAGGGTAAGGATATCAAGGTTGGTATGTTCCTTGAGGTATGCGGTGACCTTGAATCTGATTCTAACGGTAATGTAATTACAGATATTAATTACTATAAAGACAAGCCGGAGTATAGCACTTCTGAAAAAGATTTAGAGCGTATTAAAACTGCTATTCTTGCTGATAGTGCAAATAAGAACCTTACTTATACTACCGTAGACGGAATTACGAGAAAGCTTCTCAATAAGCCAATTGATATCAAGTCACTGGATAACAAAAACAGAATTGAATACTATGTAGGCTACAACAATAATGATAATAACCAAAAGAAGCTTATGCGAGCATATAGCTATGTGATTGTAGGTAACGAGATTACTCTTTGCAGTACCTGTTATTCTTTTGTGAACTATTATAATGTTGGTAATATGACTTATACAGTATCATAAAGGAGGGGAAATATATGAAAAAAGAATATTTATCTCCGGAAATTGAGGTTATTAAATTTTCATTTGAGCCGCTGTTGAATATGGTGCAGAGTGACAATGGTCCTGAGGAATTTGAATCAAGTGGCGATTTTGGTGATGATAATATCTAATCTATTATAATTATTCAGCACAAAGCAGCCATATGGCTGCTTTGTGTGGATGGAGAACAAAATGAAAAAGACAAATAAAATTATAATTACGGTTTTATCGTTGGTTTTTGCTTTAAGTATCTCAGTATCTTCTGTTTTTGCTGATTCTTATCTGGTAGAAAATGGATATTCTTACCTAAAATCTTCTGACGGTTCTTCAATAATTTATGGTTATGATGATACTTCCGAGAATGTTGAGTTACCGAGATATTTGGGTGGCAATCTGGTTTCTGCGGTGGCAGACAGAGCTTTTTTAAAAAACAAATATTTGAAATCTATTTCATTTGCCAAATGTCAAGGATTAAAAAAGCTTGGTGCGTCTTCATTTGAGAGTTGTTCTAACCTTACTTCCGTTGTATTGCCTGTTTGGATAAATCAACTTTCTACATCAACATTTCAGACTTGTGTAAATTTGAAGGAAGTTACTTTTTATGCTCCTTTGAAAAATATACCAAGCTATTGCTTCTATTATTGTACGAAGCTTGACAATGTGTCACTTCCGGAAACTCTTGTTTCAATTGATAGTTTTGCTTTTGCTGAATGTGCATCACTGTCAGAGGTGTATATTCCTACATCCGTGACTTCTATTGCTTCTAACGCTTTCAGAAACTCTCCGAATGTAACAATCAAGGGCAGCTACGGTTCTTATGCCGAGGAATATGCAAAGGCTAACAATATTCCGTTTGAGGGCATTTCTGCTTATGATGTCGGTGATGTTAATATGGATGGCGGGATTAATATTTTAGATGCAACTCTTGTGCAGAAGTATGTTGTCGGTATTGTTGAACTTTCGGCAGAACAAAAACATCTTGCCGATTATAACAACGATGGTGACATCACGGTAGTTGACGCAACGGAAATTCAGAAGTTTATCGTTCATTTAAACTAACCAATAAAAAAACAGGCTCACTTTTTGTGAGTCTGTTTTATTTCGGAGGACGCTTTGCCAAAATATTTAATAGCTGATTTTATCGTTGAAATTAAACCAAAATTTGATTACTTAAAAAAATTGTGCGAACCGTTTTTGTATGAAAGAGAGAGAAGTGCAGATTTTTCTGCAATACCGTCAGACTCATACTTAAATTCCCTGTTGAGCCGTATGGTTGAAGGTTCAACCATTGATGAAGCCGAAGAATTTGCAACGGCGTCAATTTTTAACCGCAAAATAATTCACCGTGGCGCTATGCTTGTGCATTCCTCGGCACTCGTTTTTGACGGAAAAGCGTATTTGTTTTCCGCCGATTCAGGTGTCGGCAAATCCACTCATACAAAGATGTGGCTGAAAAGATTCGGCACAAAAGCTCATATTCTCAATGACGATAAGCCTGTTGTGAAAATTAAAAACGAAGTCCTACTATGCTGCGGAACTCCGTTTGACGGCGGAAGCGGAATTGCTAACAACGAAACCGTTCCTGTAGGCGCTATAATATTCATAGAACGCTCAGACGATAATTTTGTTACAATTCCCGACACAAATGAGATTGTACAAAGACTCTACAAATCAACTGTCAAATTTGTGAATAAGTCAGACGGAATGTCTTTGCTCTCAAATCTCGATAATCTTATTCGGCATACAAAATTTTATGTATTGCATTGCAATACAGATGATTCTGCCGTGGATGTTGCCTACAACAATATAATTATGAACTGCAAATAAAAGACGGTCTGTTCTCGCAGACCGTCTTGTTATATGTATAAAATTGATTACTTGATTTCCTTAATCCAGCCTTCGGGAGCTTCGATTCTGCCCATCTGAATACCTGTAAGTGTATCGTAAAGCTTCTTTGTAATCGGACCCATTTCATCCATACCGCTCGGGAAACAAATTTCCTTGCCGTGGTCGTTAATTTTGCCGACAGGTGAGATTACGGCAGCTGTACCGCAAAGACCGCATTCTGCAAAGTCCTTAACTTCATCAAAGTAAACTTCTCTTTCTTCAACCTCAAGACCAAGATAATGCTCAGCAACATACATAAGTGAACGGCGGGTAATTGAGGGGAGAATGCTGTTAGACTTTGGAGTAACAACCTTGTTGTCCTTTGTTACAAAAATAAAGTTAGCACCGCCTGTTTCTTCAACCTTAGTTCTTGTAGCGGCGTCAAGATACATATTTTCGTCAAAACCTTCTGCATGAGCGGTAACAATAGCGTGAAGGCTCATTGCATAGTTAAGTCCTGCCTTGATGTGACCTGTGCCGTGAGGAGCAGCTCTGTCAAAGTCTGAAACCTTAATTGTAATAGGCTTTGCACCGCCCTTGAAGTAAGGACCTACAGGAGTGGTAAATACTCTGAACTGATATTCTGCCGACGGCTTAACACCGATTACAGGACCGCTGCCGAACATATACGGGCGAATATAAAGTGTTGCGCCTGTGCCGTACGGAGGAACATAATCTGCATTTGCCTTAACAACATTACAAACAGCCTCAACAAACTTTTCTTTTGGAAATACAGGCATCTCAAGACGCTTACAGCTGTCCTCCATTCTCTGACCGTTAAGATCAGGTCTGAACACAACAATTCTGCCGTCACATGTAGTGTACGCTTTCATACCCTCAAAGCAAGTCTGAGCATACTGCAAAACGCCTGCACATTCGCTGATAGTAATTGTGGTGTCGGCTGTCATACTGCCGTTGTCCCACTTACCGTCTTTATAATTAGCTACAAATCTTTCACCGATGGGCATATAACCGAAGCCAATATTTGCCCAGTCAATATTCTGCTTTTCCATCATAAATACTTCCTTTCAATATAAGAAAAACCCTCATTGGTTATACACATATTTTAGCACTTTAACACGCAACTTGTCAATGTTATTACAGCATATTTCACCGTTTTTATGAGAATTTATACGCTTTTTAATGTATAATATGAATTTTACTGCATAAGAAACTTTCATTTTGCCGATATTATCTTTTAAAGGACAAAAACAAGAAATAATGTTCTTCTGCAGAATAAAAAAATTACTGTTGGGATATATACTTAATTTAATAAGTTACATGGGTGATTTTATGGCTGAAGTTGTAAAAATAGTATTGACGGGAGGACCTTGCGGTGGCAAGACTTCCGCATTAAAATATATCAGCGAAGAGCTTAAAAAGCTTAATATTCCTACAATTACAATCGGTGAGGTTGCAAGCAGATTGTTTAGTGAGGGCAAAACCCCCGAAAATGTAGGTTCCTATGAATTTCACAGAGAACTGTTTGAAATTCAGCTTGCTGAGGAGAATGAAAAAACGCAAATTGCCAAAAATATGGATTGCGAAAAGGCGGTTTTGCTTTTTGACAGGGGATTGCTTGACAGCAGAGCATATGTTACGGAAGATGAGTTTGCAAAGTATGCAGGTATCCATAATTTGAATGAAGATGTAATACGAAATTCTTATGACGCAGTATTTCATCTTGTGACTTCCGCAGACGGTGCAGAAGAGTATTACGGAAAAGAAACCAATATTTTTCGCAGAGAAGAAAGTCTTGAAAAAGCAAGAGAAGTGGACACAGAGGTTATGGCTGTGTGGACAGGCACACCGCATCTGAGAATTATTGATAATTCGACCGACTTTGATACTAAGCTGAAAAGACTTCTCAAGGAGGTTGTCGCATTTCTCGGAATTCCGAAACCGCTTGAAATTGAAAGAAAATTTTTGATTGAATATCCTGATATTGAATTTTTGAACAGCATAAAAACCTGTCGCAGAATTCCTATTACACAGGCATACCTCACTACTCCCGAGGAAGGATATTTCAGAATCCGCAAAAGGGGAGAGGGTGACAAGGCTGTATATATCAAAACTGTAAAAATCAAAATATCGGATATTAAGCGAATCGAAATTGAAAATTATATTTCAAAAGAACAATACGACTCGTACCTTGCTCAAAGGCAGTATGTTACGGGCATCATCAGTAAAGACAGATATTGCATTGTTGACAACAGCACCTACTGCGAACTTGATGTTTATCCGTTCTGGAATGACAGGGCAACAATAGAAATTGAATTGCTTAGTGAAGATCAGCGGTATCAACTTCCTAAGTTTGTAAAGCTTATAAGAGAGGTTTCGTCTGAACCCGATTACAGGAATCTTGCACTTGCTCAGAAATACGGAAAGCCGTAATTCGGCGGATTTTGTCCGAAAAAAACTTTTTAAAAATTAAATATGAAAAAAATTCAAAAAAGTGTTGACAAATATGCCGTATATGGGTATAATATAAAGGCTGACTGAGGTCAGCAACTGATGCGCCAATAGCTCAGCTGGATAGAGCAACTGCCTTCTAAGCAGTAGGTCAGGGGTTCGAGTCCCTTTTGGCGCGCCACTTATGGTGGGATTAGCGTAGTTGGTTAACGCGCCAGTTTGTGGCACTGGAGACCGCCGGTTCGAATCCGGCATTCCACCCCATTTGACTCATTAGCTCAGTTGGCAGAGCACTTGACTTTTAATCAAGGTGTCCGGAGTTCGAATCTCCGATGGGTCACCAACAGCCGCTGAAGAAATTCTTTGGCGGCTTGTTTTTTTAATAATCAATAAAAGTAGAATATATACTGAGCCGTCGCCAAGCGGTAAGGCAACGGACTTTGACTCCGTCACCCGTGGGTTCGAATCCCGCCGGCTCAGCCATGAAACAGGCACTTGCAATTATGTAAGTGCCTGTTTCAATTATAGTTACCTGTCGAGGGTTATGCTATTGCGTTACAATGATACACATACAAAAGAATGCAAAAGATAAATTTTTTAAAAAACTCTTGACCTAAAGTTAGCTTTAGGTTATATAATATAGCTAAAGAGAAATATCTCTGATTTAAATTAAAAATTTATATGATAAGGAGCTCTGATTACGATGTATATTGAAAAAATAAACGGACCGCAGGATGTTAAGAAACTCAGTATTGATGAACTTAACGCTCTTGCATCGGAGATGCGTGACGATTTACTTCACCGTGCAAGTGTTCACGGCGGTCATTTCGGTCCGAATTTCGGTATTGTAGAGGCAACAATTGCCCTTCATTATGTATTTGATTCACCACAGGACAAGTTTGTGTTTGATGTTTCACACCAGTCATATCCTCATAAAATCCTCACAGGCAGAAAAGAGGCATATATTGCACAGGAGCATTACGATGATGTAACAGGCTATACAAGCCCCATAGAGAGCGAACACGATATGTTTACTGTCGGTCATACATCAACCTCTGTCAGCCTTGCCTGCGGACTTGCAAGGGGCAGAGATGTAACAAACGGCAAGGGTAATGTTATTGCACTCATCGGTGACGGCTCAATCAGCGGCGGTGAGGCTCTTGAAGGTTTTAATGTTGCCGGTGAAATGGATTCTAACCTGATTATTATAGCAAATGATAACCAAATGTCGATTGCAGAAAATCACGGTGGACTTTATAAAAATCTAAAACTTCTTCGTGACACAGACGGCAAGGCTGAATGTAATCTTTTCAAGTCAATGGGGCTTGATTATGTATATGTCAAGAACGGCAACAATATTGAAGAGCTTATCAAGGCTTTTAAGTCTGTAAAAGACATTGATCATCCTGTTGTCGTTCATATTAACACTCTTAAAGGTAAAGGCTATAAGCCTGCTGAAACTGACAAAGAAAGCTGGCATTGGTGTATGCCGTTTGATATTGAAACAGGCAAAACTACTGTTAATTTTCCTGATGAGGAGGACTACGGCTCAATTACAACAGATTATCTTAGAAATAAGATGAAGTCTGACAAGTCAGTTGTGGCGATTACAGCCGGCACTTTACGGCTTTACTCCTGATGAGAGAAAAGCATTCGGCAGACAGTTCCTTGCTGTAGGTATCGCAGAACAGACAGCTGTTGCAATGGCATCTGCTATCGCAAAGAATGGTGGCAAGCCCGTATTCAATGTTTACAGCTCATTTATCCAGAGAACCTACGATCAGCTTTCACAGGACTTGTGCATTGACTCAAACCCTGCAACAATCCTTGTTCAGACTGCATCGGTAAACGGTATGACAGATGTTACACACCTCGGAATTTTTGATATTCCCATGATTTCGAACATTCCTAACCTTGTTTATATCGCTCCGACAACTAAGGAAGATTACCTTGCAGTCCTCGACTGGAGTATTGAGCAGACAGATTATCCCGTTGCAATCCGTGTTCCTGTTGCAGAACTTATTTCAACAGGCAAGCCTTGCACAAAGAATTTTGCAGAACTTAATAAATATGAAGTTGCTCAGCAGGGCGGTAAGATTGCCGTAATCGCACTCGGATCATTCTATGGAATGGGCGAACAGGCTGCAAAGCTTATTGAAGAAAAAACAGGCACAGCGCCTACTCTTATCAATCCTTACTACATTACAGGCGTTGACACAGAACTTCTTGAAAGCCTCAAGAAAGACCATGATGTTGTTGTGACACTTGAAGACGGAGTGCTTGATGGTGGTTTTGGTGAGAAGATTGCCCGTTTCTACGGTCCGTCAGATGCTAAGGTTATCAATTTCGGTCTTAAAAAGGAATTCCTTGACAGATATAATCCTGCCGATGTCCTCAAAGAAAACCGCCTCACACCCGAACAGATTGCAGAAGATGCAGTCGCTTTGATTTAAATAATTTAAAAATAACTATTATAAACGAAATTTAGGAGTTAATATCAATGGTAAAACAGACAGCAGGAAGAGATAAACTCGGTGAGTTTGCACCAAAATTTGCAGAAATTAATGACGATGTGCTTTTCGGTGAAGTGTGGAGTAGGGAAGACAAGCTTTCAATTCGTGACCGTTCACTTGTTACAGTTGTTGCACTTATGTCACAGGGGCTTGTAGATTCTTCTTTTAAGTATCATCTTATGTCAGCCAAAAACAACGGCATTACAAAGGAAGAAATTGCAGAAATCATCACTCATTCCGCATTCTATGCAGGATGGTCAAAAGCTTGGGCAGCTTTCAATATGGCAAAAGAGGTTTGGACAGAAGAATAAAGAGCAGTTGCATATATATTTCTCTTGTGATACAATTAACTGTAGTTATTTTAAATCTTAATTTTTACAAAGGGAAATATTATGAGAAAGACTAAATTTGCAATCACCTTGTTAATGGCTGTTCTGATGAGCTTTTCATCAGTCTTTTGCGTAAGTGTATCTGCGGCGTCTTCACCCGATGAGGCGGTGATTTCGGGCAATTATGACGGCATTGAGCCTATTCCCACAGAAAAGCCCGAGGACAAGCCCGTAAAACACGGCAAGGGCTTTTCAAGCGGAGATTATGCCTTGTTTTATACTCAGACAACATTCCTTGCACTTCTTGCAGGATACCTGATTATCTTCAAAGTAAAGGGTACAAAGACAAAAGAGAAAATGCACGGAAGAAAACTTGACCGTAAGTGATTAAAAATCAAAAACAAAAAATGGATTGACTTGCTGAAAACTTGTCAACCCGTTTTTTTTATTTCTGTATTTGCATTAAAACAGCCCGACCAAATCTGCGGTCGGGCTGATAATTTATGCGCTTTCAGCACTTAATTCTTTAGCTTTTTTCAAAGCAGCATCTTTTTGCTTTTTCTTCTTGATTACCTTGAGTCGGCTGAATTCCTCACGATCCTTTTCGTCAAGTGCGTCGGAAATGAACTTAACTGTTTCCTCAAAACGGGGAATCATAATGTTCTTGAGAGCGTTTGCTCTCTTCTGAGTTTTCTTGATTGAATCGGCAAGGCGGTAAACGCTGTTCTCAATCTCGGCAAGCTCAACTGTAAGGTTTTTAACTTCGGTAAATTTCGTATAAACCTTATCAATTGCCGAATTTGTTGTGCGCAGACCGTAGTGTAGGTAGTTATGGTCCTCTCGTTTCTCAATAGTGAGAATCGGAATTTCAACACCCATAACACTTCTTGAATCAAGCTTCAAGCCGTTCTCATAGGGAATAGCGTTAGAAATATCTTCACAAAAGCCGTTGGTAACATTTGCCGTTTGAAGTGCTGTGTAAGCCTCTGCATAAGCGTCATCAATTTTCTGCTGGATTGTGTTTGCATGGTCGATAAGCGTCATCATTTCTCTGATGAGAATGTTACGCTTTCTGTCCAACAGTTCATAGCCGTTTTTGGCGAGTGCAAGGGATTTCTTAGTATTCATAAGATTACCCTTGGTAGGTACTGTCTGTACTGCCATAAATGCTCACACTCCTTTCTTCAAACGATTATTTGTCACCCTTATAGTACTGATCAAGTAAAGCATCGTCGACACGGTCAAGTTCTGCTCTCGGCAATGTTGAAAGCAATTCCCAACCAAGGTCAAGACTCTGTTCAATACTTCTGTTTTCATTAAAGCCCTGATTAACGAACTTTGATTCAAACAATCTGCCAAACTCAATGTACTTCTTATCAGTAGGAGAAAGCTCCTCTTCACCGATAACAGATGCAAGCGATCTTGCGTCAATTACCTTTGCATAAGAAGCGAAAAGCTGGTTTGCAAGAGGCTGGTGATCGGCTCTTGTATAACCCTCACCGATACCGTCCTTCATAAGACGGGAAAGGGAAGGAAGAACATTAACAGGCGGATACAATCCCTGTCCCTGAAGTGAACGGTCAAGAACAATCTGTCCCTCTGTAATGTAACCTGTAAGGTCTGGGATAGGATGAGTAATATCGTCGTTAGGCATTGTCAAAATCGGAATCTGTGTAACAGAACCGCTGTGACCTTTAATCATACCTGCACGCTCATAAAGTGATGCAAGGTCAGAATAAAGATAGCCGGGGTAACCCTTTCTGCCCGGAATTTCACCTTTTGATGACGAGAACTCACGAAGAGCCTCGGCATAAGATGTCATATCGGTCATAATAACGAGAATGTGCATATCGAGCTCAAATGCAAGATATTCAGCAATTGTAAGAGCACATCTCGGTGTGAGAGTTCTTTCAATGATAGGATCGTTTGAAAGGTTCAAAAGCATTACAACTCTTGAAAGTACACCGCTTTCTTCAAAGCTCTTCTTAAAGTATTCTGCAACATCTTTTTGAACACCCATTGCGGCAAATACAACACCGAAGTTAGAGCTGTTTGCGCCGCTGATTTTAGCCTGTCTTACAATCTGAACGGCAAGGTCATTATGCTTCATACCTGAGCCGGAGAAGATAGGCAGCTTCTGACCTCTGATAAGAGTCATAAGCGTATCAATGGTTGAAATACCTGTGTTGATGTAGTTTTTAGGATAAACACGGGAAACAGGGTTGATAGGAGTACCGTTGATATTAGCCTTTTTAACAGGGAAAATATCTCCGAGTCCGTCAATAGGTTTGCCCGCACCGTCAAGTACACGGCCGATAATTTCAGGGGAAAGAGGCATCTCCATAGGATGACCTGTAAGTCTTGTTCTTGTGTTTTTAAGGCTGATTCTTCTTGTACCCTCAAAAACCTGAACAACTATTCTTTCGCCCTCAATCTGAACGACACGACCCTGACGCATTGTACCGTTATCAAGACGAATGTCAACAATTTCCTCGTTGGAAACGCCCTTAACACCGTCCATAACTATAAGAGAGCCGTTAATTTCTTTAACGCCTACATAATCTATAATCATTATTGCGTTCCCTCCTTATTAAGAAATTGCAGCAAGCTTTTCGTCAATTTCCTTAATGTAATCGTCAAACATTTCAGGCTTGCTGTTAGGAATATCATACTTCATCTTTGTAAGCTTATCAAACAGACCAAGGTTAAGAATCTTGGAAAGCGGAATATTCTGAGCAACTATATCCTTAGCTTTGGCATGAAGATGAAGAATGGTTTTCATCATAAGCTTTTGCTTTTCAAGCGGAACATAAGTATCATCGGCATGGAAAGCGTTTTGTTGTAAGAAACCGACACGAATTACTCTTGCTGTTTCAATTACAAGCTTCTGGTCATCGGGGAGTACATCCGAACCAATGAGCTTTACGATTTCCATAAGTGAACTTTCTTCCTGTAAAAGTGCGCTTATTCTGTTTCTGTATTCAATAAAATCCTCACCGAGATTTTCCCTGAACCACGGATCAAGGTCGTTAAAATACTCGCTGTAGCTGTCCATCCAGTTAATGGCAGGATAATGTCTTGAATAAGCAAGAGCCTTATCAAGAGCCCAGAAACATCTTGTAAAACGCTTTGTGTTCTGTGTTACAGGCTCAGAGAAGTCTGAACCCTGCGGAGAAACCGCACCGATAAGCGTTACCGAACCTTCGCCGCCGCTGAGAACCTCGGCACGACCGCCACGCTCATAGAACTCGGCAAGTCTTGAAGGAAGGTACGCAGGGAAACCTTCTTCGGCAGGCATTTCTTCAAGTCGGCCTGAAATCTCACGGAGAGCCTCAGCCCAACGAGATGTTGAGTCAGCCATCATGGCAACATGGTAACCCATATCTCTGTAATATTCGCCAAGAGTAATACCTGTGTAAATCGAAGCCTCACGAGCCGCAACAGGCATATTTGATGTGTTGGCGATAAGTACGGTTCTGTCGGTCATAGGACGCTGTGACTTTGGGTCAATAAGCTCTGAGAATTCCTCAAGAACCTGGCTCATCTCGTTACCACGCTCACCGCAACCGACATAGATGATGATATCGGCGTCGCACCATTTTGCAAGCTGGTGCTGAGTCATTGTTTTACCTGTACCGAAACCGCCCGGAATAGCTGCTGTACCGCCCTTTGCGATAGGGAAGAGAGTATCAATAACTCTCTGACCCGTGATAAGCGGAACAGATGATGTAAGTCTTTCCTTAACAGGACGGGAAGTTCTGATTGGCCACTGCTGACAAAGGGTAAGGTTGTGCTCAACGCCTTCGTCATCCTTGATTACAACAACTGTATCAAAGAGCTTGTAGTCGCCGTCGGGATTAACCTTTACAACTTCACCCGAAAGCTCAGGCGGAACCATAAGTCTGTGTTCAATGATAGGAGTTTCGGGGAGAGTAGCGTAAATTTGACCGCCCTCAAGCTTGTCACCGACTTTAACCTTCATTGTAACATTCCACAGCTTCTTGTCATCAAGAGCAGAAACCGAAGAACCACGGTTAATAAACGCACCTGCTTCTTCTTCAATAGCCTTCAGCGGTCTTTCGATACCGTCAAAG
>ERZ841116.707-NODE-707-length-22144-cov-4.963149_pt1 | contig 22144 bp, 22 predicted proteins | sample MGYA00519875_ERZ841116 | MGnify/ENA primary metagenome ERZ841116 (study PRJEB31850, sample SAMEA3708889) | human gut metagenome | biome: human gut; feature: human-associated habitat; material: faeces | place: China | collected 2014 ... | reverse complement strand
AGGGATAACCGCTGAAAGCATCTAAGCGGGAAGCCTGCTCCAAGATTAGGATTCCTTGACGCTCCCCGGAGCGTTTGTAGCCCGCATGTTGAACACGTGTTCGATAGGCCGGAGGTGGAAGCCCCGCGAGGGGTGGAGCCGACCGGTACTAACGGGCGAACGCGGCACACTTTCCGACCCGCTTGTTGGGTCGGGTCTCGTCCTGTGGTGGTTTCTTTCGTTGGATGGCAAGGAGCGTTGTTTCTTGTGGTCACGATGACGATACCGGTGAAGCGTTTTTGCTCGCGTCCGTTGTCCGGTTCCCGGACCGCCACGATCGGAATCGGTCGTGTGGCTGGTTCCGTTTGCCGGCCGATCCCTTGGTGGGTTGGCCGTTGTATTGGTTTTGCGGTGGTCATGGCCCAGGTGAGACGCCCGGTCCCTTTCCGAACCCGGAAGCTAAGGCCTGGTCGCGGCGATGGTACTGCACTCGAGAGGGTGTGGGAGAGTAGCACGCCGCCGCATTCAACGTTGGGGGTTCCCGTCGAGCGTGACGCTCCGGGAACCCCTTTTTTGTCTTTTGGTTCGTGTTTCCCGCGGCGCGCGAGAGGCTCCCAATCCACAACATTCAACTTAATAATATGAAGATCCTTGGTAGAGCGCTCCGCTCCCAAGGATCTTTTTGTATTTCTGGGCAAATAATCGCCATTCCAGCAAACTGCCCGGCATAACGGAATGGTGGCTCAGCAAAGCCGGGCCAAGAAAGGGAAGGCCGGGAACGGCCGCAAATCCATGTCACAGTCCATTGCGCGAAACAATAACACGGCAACGCAAGATGACGAGAACATCTCCATCAATCTTATTCTTGCCATTCTGTCAACTGGAATCATGGCCTTCATTGGCATCCTTACGGAAACCCTCACCAACGTGCTTTTCCCTGGATTAATGGCGGAATTCCACGTCGACACGTCCACTGTTCAATGGCTGAGACCGGCTATCTGCTTACGGTAGCGCTTGTCACGCCGCTCTCAAGCTATTTCAAGCGCAAACTGAAGTTGCGTACCATCTTCCTTACCGCAATCGTGCTCTGCATCACCGGCTGCCTGATGGCAGCTTGCACGTTGAACTTTCCTATGCTGATGACCGCGCGAATACTACAGGGAGCGGGCACGGGAATCGCGCTTCCGTTGATGTTCAATATCATTCTTGAACAGTCTCCGAAAAGCAAAATCGGCATGCTGATGGGCGTTGGAGGCATGGTGGTGGCCGTGGCGCCGGCACTCGGACTGTGGGCGGTCTTGTCGGCACGTTCATGCCGTGGCGTTGGATTTTCGTGATTCTGCTGCCGTTCCTGTTTGTTTCGCTGGTGTGCGGCCTTAAAACGATTCATCAGGTCACCCCTACCGAAGAGGCGCATATCAATCCGCTGCATGTGCTTTGCCTAGCAGTCGGATTCGTCTGTTTCGTGTTTGCGCTCGACCGTGGCGGATCCGCCGTTACCGCAGTGAGCAATGGGGATACTTCCGCGACTACGCAATGTGTGATTGCAGTGGTTCTGCTGCTGATTGCCATGGCCGCTTTGCTAGTGTTCGCATGGGTGTCGCATCGTGCGTTCTCGCCGCTGGTTCGTCTGACCGTGTTGCGGAGCGTGAAATTCCGTTGGCATTTGCTTGCGTATGTGCTGCTGCAGTTTGTGACGATCGGTTACGGCTATATGATTCCGAACGCTTCGCAACTGGGATTCGGCGCGTCTGTGCTTGCTGCAGGCGTGGTGTTGCTGCCTGGCGCGTTGCTGGGAGCGGCTAGTGCTCCGGTTTCGGGATCGCTGCTTGATAAGTTCGGTCCGGTCCGCCCGATGTTCACTGCCATGCTCGCCGACCTGCGTGCCTTCGCGTCCAAACGATAGCTGCTGTGCTCACGGTACGTGAGTTCGTGTCCGGATCCCTCCCCTCGCTGGAAGAATCCGGACAATTCGGGGGTGTATGTGCGGGCAGATTCCTCCAGTGGGTGGGAGAATCCGGATGCTGGGAAGCATACCAACGTATCAATTCCTCCAGTGGATGGAGGTTTCAGGACGTTTGGAGGCCGGTGCGCGGGTGTTTTCCTCCAGTGGGTGGAGGTTTTCGGACTGTAGAAGGCCTATGGGCGTACTGATTGTTCCAGCCACTGGAGGAATTCGGACTGTGAGAGTCTTGGCAGCGGGCTGATTCCTCCAGTGAGTGGGCGATCTGGGATGCTGAGAGGTGCGTTGGCGGGTGAATTGTCCCAGAGGGTGGAGAATTCGGTGCGCGGGAAAGTCCTCACGTGTACGGATTCCTCCAGTGAGTGGGCGATCTGGGACGTTGCGACACGCCGATTTGGGGTTTGAAAGAAACTGTTGTATTCTAATCAAGTTGCGTTTCGCGGATAGACACTGTGAGACGTTGCATAATTGGAGAATTCGCCTAGTGGTCTATGGCGCACGCTTGGAAAGCGTGTTGGTGTAACAGCCTCACGAGTTCGAATCTCGTATTCTCCGCCAGCAGGGCTTCCGGATGATTTCGGAAGCCTTTTTTTATGCCAAAACGGCGGGTTTTCAATAGCTCGCTGGCGTGGCTCGCTGCGGCACGTACAACGGAAAAGTTGCGAAACAGTGGGGGAGTTGCGCATATCGCTGATTTCGTTCGTAACGGTATGCTACCTTGCGTTACGCTCGGAACGATGACCGTTGCCAGTGGAGAGATTACCGGCAGAGATTGCTTGAAGAGAGGGAGGGCAGCGATGGCTGAGTTCGACGATGAGCTAGATATGCAGCGTGAACTCGATACCCGCGATTCCCTGGCTTCGATGGCCCACTATCATGTGTCATCGCCGGGTGCCGTTACCGCGCAGGTGTTGCCGCCAAGCTTCATTCCCACTGCGACCGGCCGCATTCGCCCTGTGACGGGCACGATTCCCGCAATACCGTCGGATGCTCAGGAAAAACAGGCGCAGATTGGCCGTTCCGTTCGATCCATACGTTCGCTGGCTGCCGGCTCGCTTCGTAAATCGCAAGATTTCGATGCAGACGGTAGTACCGACGGCAACGGCAATAGCGGCTCCATAACGCCCCGCATAGCGTCTAGCGCCCCGCACTACGTCGATTGATCGTCGATTTTGACCGTCGACATTGCTTTCGACTTAAGTTCGATGAAACAGGCCTGATTCTAACCTAATTACAGTCCGCTTTATCGATTAGTCGTCGCAGCCGGATAATGCCCGATTATCAATCTGCCGTATTACTCAACAACAGCAATAAACGGACTTGCAGGCAATCCGAGATCGTTATACAGCAGACTGGAAATAACCGGATTTCCACTCCACCAGTAACGCACTTGAGTTACCGCGTTGCAATTCGAGCTTCCATCGGCGGCACTCAGCACAATCTGATCACCCTTAATCGTTGCCGTTGCCGAAACCCACTTTCCGGAATCGTCGGCAATTTCAAAACCTTGCAATGGCGTGGAAGTCGGCGTTGCAACGTTGGAAATACCATTCAAAGGAGTCGCGTCCGGATTCGCATCATAATCGGGTACGGTCGCGCTCGCAGTCTTCGAATAATTGGGCTTTTCCGCCTGCAAACCGGTTGCGGTGCCGTTCTGGAACGACAATACGATCGTGCCATCGGAAGCATGCTTCGCATGTGCGATAAGCGGCCCGTTGGGAATGGTCTTGCCTTCTGACATCGCCAGATATTGCGCTGCCATGCGCGCGCCGAGAATATCTTTGCCAAGCGGATGTATCAACGTTGAAGTGCCCTTGTCCGTATCCAGTGACACCGTCATTGCAACGTTGGAAGCATCGCGTAATCCGGCATTGCTCAACGTGTTCAACTGCGCGAATCGCACGTTTTGCGTGTACTGGTAGCCGGGCCAGCGTGCCAATTGCACATACAGGAACGGCAGATCATCCTGATCGAACACTTCACGATATTGGTTGATCAGCAGCGTCATCTGCGACTCGTACGCCAGCGCGGTCGCCTCGTTCGTGGAATCATTGCATCCCTGATACCACAGCACGCCCGCCACGTGGAACCCTTCCAAAGGCGCAATATGGTTCGCATAAATATCACCGCCTTGCACGTGACGTCGAATCGGCGTGCCACCCCATGCGGTTTGAATAATGCCGATCGGCACGTTCGGATGCGCGGCACGAAGCTGCATGACAAACTGCTGCGCCAGATAACTGAAATGCTGCGAATTATCGGCGGTCGCCTCAAGCCAGGTGCCAGCCTGCTCATTCACGTCGCGTAACGGAAAATCCGTACCTTTCGAGGAATTGGCGCTCGCAACGAAGTGTACGTTGTTGTCGGAAAGCTGCTTCGGCAGATCGTCGGTCGTTATCAGACCTCCGCCGAAATTGTAGGAGTTGCCTGACCCCTCATAATATTGCGAATAATTCAATTCCATATTCGACTGTCCGGCAGCAATAAATACGTCGCCAACATACACGTTTTTCAGAGTCAACAAAGTGGTTTCGTTGTATAAAATCGTTAATGAATATGGTTTAAGGCTTGCTTTTTGTTTAGGTAAGGTGCAGGTGAAATCGCCATTTTTGGAAATTTTAGCTTGTGCTGATGCTGATTTCTTTCCTTGGGAAATCGTTGTAATCAGTTGCGTTGGGTCAACAACTTTTCCGCGTTGTGAAGTGGTGGCCGTTCCTTTGACTACCAGCGTTTTCCCACGTTGGAAAACCATGTTCTCCAAATAGTAGGAGGGGAGTTTCACGGTGATGCGGGTCGCATAATTGTTGTTGGATTGCGTGGCGTTGTCGTTGCTGAAGACATTATCTGATGCGCTGTTGCTGCTATTGGAATTACTGCCGTTGACGTTTGCTGAACCGTCGCCCCATTTCGGTCCACAACCAACAATGATCGCCACCAGAATTGCCGCGGTCACTACCGCGGCAATAATCACGCGTGCCAGTCGTTTCCTGTTCAAAGCAGCCCCTTCCGCATGACGTGGTTAAAGCATGTCTGCATGTCGTAGCCTAGCCATTTTTGCTACGATACGCACGAATATGGTCATCCGATCGTTGTTTGCCTGTTGTATTGTCGGAGTCGTTTCTTTTGCCTGTCATTTGACTGAGGGCGGTTTCTTTTGGATCGTTAACGTTTTTGCGTTTGCGAAGTCTTGAGAATGGCGGAATTTCAGCGTTTCTTCTTTTGCCTGCCGTTTGCCTTTCTTTTGATCTTATGATCAAAAGAAACGCTGAGTGTGTGAAATAACGCGAAAGAGAGTCGGGAGAAACGTAAAACGGTAAGGCCGATGATAAAGCGGTAAGGCTGATGGCCGGTTTGATTGGTTGCGTTGCGATCAACTGATTTACTGGAGGAATTAATCATCCAGCGTCGGTTGCGTCGGTTGCGTTGGACTAGTCGGCAGCGCCGTCCGTGGCTGCGGCTCCGTCCGTTCCGTCAGCGCTATTGTCGGTTCCGTCACCGCCATCGGTGGCCGCGGATTCGTCGCTCTTCTGCAAAGCCTGCTTGAACTGCTTGGCCTGCTTGTCGTACTCGGCTTTTGCGGCGTTGGCTTTGCTGATGGTAGCGGAAGTGTCGGCGGCGCAGCTCAGCGTTTTCGGCGCGGTAACTTCCGTCTGGTGCAGTTCGGCAAGCTTGTCGAGATCGTAGGACCCGTCGAAGCTGGTGAACGCTTCGGAGATCTTCGCCTTCAGCTGGAACGCCTTGGAATAGGAGGTGTTCATGGCCGTGACGGCTTCCTTGCAGTCGTTGAGTGCGGCCAGGTCGTGCATTTGCTGCGATGCGCGCACGCCTGTGAATCCGAAGACCGCGCCCAGAACAACGACTACGACGACTACGGCGATGATGATCTGGCGGTAGATGTGCTTTACGCGCTGGTCCGTCCAAGCGTCGCCGTCGCTGATGCCTTGCGCTATGGCCGCGTCGAATAGGTCTTGCGGCTGGCGGGATTCGCTGGATTCGTGTGATTGCCGGTTGCTGGTTTCAGCCGTGTTGCTGCTGCTGATTGTGCGCTCTCCGGTTGCGTTGGTACTGGTTGCGTTGGTTTCGACTTCGGTTGCTTCGACTTCGTTGGAAGCGTTGCCGACAAGCGTATTCCCGGTATTGCCATCGGCATCGCTGGCAAATGCGCTGCTGACGGTCGAGCTGTTGACTGCGATACCGCTGGCAGCGGCGTCAGTGCTGTCGGCAGAAGTGTTGGTCGTTGCGCTTCCGGCAAGTGTTCTCGGTGTGTGTGACGAGGTACTTTCCTCGCTTGGCTTCTTGCCGTGCCGTGCCATAACCCCTCCAGAATCTGCCTACTATTCTGTACTCCCCGGTGACAGCTCCCGATTCAGGTCAATTGAATCACGTTCCGAGAGTCCACCTGAAATGCCAATATACAGCGTACGATACCCGTCCTTCCCCGATTTCCCACACTCGTGTTGTAGCCGTTAATGCATTCAGGTACTCTCTGGAGTTTTATTCGTCTGTGGTAACTTCTTAAAAATTTTGAGAAGTGTTGGTGGAAACTTCTTAAAATTTTTGAGAAGTGTTATGCTGGGATTGTTGGGTGTTTCGCAACGGACGGCGAAAGGAAGAACTTATGGTGCCGGATAATCCATGTGAATCGTATGCCATGCTGGTTCGTGAGTCCATGCAGTTTGACATTCCTACGCCGTCACGCCGCATCGAAATCATACGCGAGCTGCCGCAGCCGGCAGTGTTCAATGCTGTGCACATCATCACTGGCATCCGACGTTGCGGCAAAACGTTCTATCTTTTCCAGAAAATTCATGATTTGTTACAAAACGGCGTCTCGCGTAATGATATTTTCTATTTCAACTTCGCTGACGATCGTCTGCAACCAATGCAAGACACCGTGCTCAAAGATATTGTTACGGAATACTGGCGGCAATATCCCGACTCTCGTGACCATGGCTGCTACCTCTTCCTTGACGAAGTGCAAGAATGCGCCAATTGGCAGGGATTCTGCCAGCGCATAGCCGAACATGAAGCTGTGACGCTAGTCATTACTGGATCGTCTTCGAAACTGTCCAGCGAAGAAATCGCAACGAATTTCCGAGGAAGATCGCATCCGCATGCCATGGCGCCACTGTCTTTCCGTGAATTCTGCGACTTTCGGGGAATCGAAACGCCTACAGCGGGCAGCACTCTTGCCGATGCCGTGTTTTCGCCGCGAGAGGTCACCCGGTTTGAAGCTGCCTACAACGATTACCTAACTATTGGCGGCTTCCCTGCAGTGCAACGTATGGTTGAAGCTGATCGTATTGAAACGCTCCAAGGTTACGTGCGGGACGTGGTTGCGCGTGACGTTGCCGAGCGTCTTGGTCGTGAAAACATTACTCTCGCCACGCAGATAGCGCTGTTTTTGCTGCGCAATACGGCTTGCGAGCTGTCTACCAATGGTCTTGTGGAAACGTTGCGAGCGGTCGGCTGGAAAATCTATTGGGATAAGGCGAATACGTTACTCGAGCTGTTCAAGCAGGCATTTCTGGTGTATCAGCTTGAGGAGTATTCCACCATGCTCAAGCCGGGTAGTACTGCGGTACCGAAAATGTATGCCGTCGATCAGGGTATGGTTTACGCGGTGTCACGCGCCAACCAGCAAGATATTGGAAAACGACTGGAAACTGCGATTTTCTGCGAACTGCAGAGACGAACTTCCGGTAGGCGTACGGAAACAATCACTTCGTACACTATGCCGACGTCCAAACAGGAGAAAGTTGACTTTCTTATCGGCGATGCTCTTGCTACGGAACCGTATGGGCTTATTCAAGTGTGTGCCAATATGGGAAATGAGAAAACCAGGGCGCGAGAAATCGGCTCTCTGCAAGCGGTTATGCAACGTACCAACGTTGATTCCGGCCTGATTCTCACGCTTAACGAGGGAGAAACCATTGAACTTCCCGATTCCACTGGCACGATCCACGTACTCCCCTCCTGGAAATGGTCCCTCTACGAAGCGTGATGGGAAGGTCAGCGAGAATGCTGGAAAGGAGATATGGAAATGGATGATGCCATATCGGTGCCCCTAACGAGCTAGCCGATTCTTATCAGTGTGTAATGCGTGAGATGTGGGGATTGGGATGATTTTGGAGTTGGGGATGGACGGGGTTGCGGGGTGCGGTTAGAGTTGGCGATTAGGGCGTTCGCGCCGAATATTTGGGGCTGATGACTGTATTCAAGAGAGGCTGACGAATGGTTTCGCCACATCATGTTTTGAAGATTGCGACTGCGCTGTCTGCGGTTGCGTTGACGGCTTCCGTCGCGGTTGCGCCGGCTTACGCATTGCAGGATATTGCGATTGAGGATGCTGTTGCGCAGAGAGGTGCCGTTACTGCGGATAATGGCGTTGTTATGCAGTCTGACGATCAGCCGGATGATCAGACGGGCGACCAGCAGTCGGCGACCAGCATGCCTGACAATCCGAATGCGAAACTTCCAGACACCGTCAGTGACGAGATTCCCGACGATGCAACCGTAGTTTCGGAAGACCTGGCCGTTATCCCCGAAGGTGAGGTCAAGAATATTGAAACCGCGAAACCGTGACCGATGCGACACTGGTCGGTACGCAGGATCAGCAGCCGGATCCGCTCGCCAAAACCAACGGCGAATCCTTCATTCCGGTAAGTGCGGAAGATGTCAAAAATGCTGTAGCCGACGCGAACGTACAGCTCTCCAAATTCGAAAGCAATGAATACGGCGCGCACTGGGGCACTTACAACAATACGAAAGCCTTCTTCGACTACCAGAACAACCTGTTCGTGCAGCAAGCCAAAGGTGTGATTGACGTTTCCGAATGGCAAGGCGACATCGACTGGGCCCAAGCGAAAGCCGACGGCGTGGACGGCGTGATCATCCGCCTCGGCTACGGCGAGGGCAACAATGCTGACAAGAAAGCGCAACGTAACATTTCCGAATGCAAGCGACTCGGCATCCCGTTCGGCATTTACTGGTATTCCTACGCGGACACTCCGTCGATTGCCAAAGGAGAAGGTGCTGACGTGGTCGCCAAACTTAGGCAATTCGGTGTGAACGCGAGTGACTTGGCGTACCCCGTGTACTACGACCTGGAAAAGTGGACGTGGGAGGGGCATCAGCCACCCACCGATCCGAACGTGTACAACGATATCGTCAACAATTGGTACAGCGCACTGCAGTCCGGAGGCTACCGGAACCTTGGTGTATATTCGTACACCAGCTCCGGCAAAGTGGACGGCATCAGCGGGAATGTGGATATGAGTGCGTTTGGTGATAAGGAGTATGTTCCTGACTATCCGGAAGAAACCGGATATTATATATCTAATTCTTTGAAGAGCGGTGCTTGCTGATTTTTCATTCGGTTACGGTCGTGCTGGCGACGAAGCCTACGCAGGTGATTGGAATGGAGACGGTAAGGACTCCCTGGCCTTGCGTCGCGAAAATACGTTTTATACGAAGTATTCGTTGACCGGAGGTAATGCGGATTGCACATTCAATTATGAAAGAAATGGTGATTTGGTGTTATCTGAAGATTGGGATGCTGATGGCAAAGACACCTTGGCGGTGCGAAGAGGATCGACCTATTACATTAAAAATATGCTAGCTATCGGAATCGCTGATAGTTCGTTTATTTACGGTCACGCAGAAGATCGGACCTTTGCTGGTGATTGGAGTGGTGACGGACATGATGCTTTGGCTGTGCGCCGTGGCAGCACTTTCTATGTGAAAAAATACCATTGCTAGTGGTATTGCTGACGAGGTATTCAGTTATGGCAAAACGAGTGATACTATTCTCGTTGGTGATTGGGATGGCGGCGGCAAAGATACTTTTATGGTGCGACGATAGTTGAAACAGGTGTTGAATGGGTGTAAAGAAATGATTCAAAAACCGTGAGTCCGGTATTGAATTACTGCGAATTATTGCGATGCTGCTTATTGTGCTTCACCACGAGGTGATGCATAATGCGCTGCCTGTGTTGGATCAAGAACTATCTGTAAAAAAACTAACTTTGCAATTATTCTATTTCACTCCAGGTAAAGTAGGAATTGCGCTGTTCTTTATTATTTCCGCATGGTTCGTCGTGGATAAGACGCCTTCTTTGCGTTTATCTTGTCGAAAAGTATGGATTTTAGAGAGAGAACTTCTTTTTTGGAGTTTATGTTTGGGTGCTGTGACTCTGTATAAAGTACCCGAGGAAAGAACCATAGAATCCCTTTGGAAAATATTGTTCCCTCTGTCTCGTAATACGTGGTGGTATGCGACAAGTTATGCTATTTTCCTTTTCCTATCTCCATTTCTAGTGCGTGGACTACGTGCATTGGGAAAGAAATACCATGGACAGTGTTGTCTCGCGATGGGATTTTTATGGGGAGTATTGACGCTGATTCCTAACTCAAATCTAGAAATCAGCCTTAATTCCATGGGCTTTATCTATGTTTTTGTGCTAATCGCATACTACAAGTGGTACATGAGACCGTTTCAAACTGTCACTGCATGGAAAATGTTTTTAATCTCAATTGTAGTAATTTTTCTCTGGAACGTAATTGTGTCATTTGCTACTGTAGGTCATAGCGACAGGATCTATGAGTACTTATTGTGTTTGGAGAGAGAATGGTCGGTTCTTTCACTTGCTCTAAGTTTTGGCCTGTTCCTGCTATTTTGCCGGCTACATTTCCAAAGTCGTATTGTCAATAGTTGTGCGGCCTCGACGTTTGGGATATACCTAATTACAGAGCATTATTACGTCCGAGGGATATTATGGCAGCAGTGGTTCAATCTTTCGAATTGGTATAACACATACTCTGTGCCAGTCATCCTTCTGATCGTTTTTGTTATTGGGATAGCTGTATTTGTTGTAACGTTGATTTTAGACAAGGTGCGTGCACTGCTTTTCAAGTTGACTATTGATAGGAACAAAGGTCATTGGTTTGATGTCCTTTGGGATGTAGCTGAACGGCGTTTCCCGATTTTGAAGGACAAGAACTAGGCGTTATCTTTTGTTTGACGTTCGCAGAAGTGCGCCAGCTCCTGCGAAAGCGAGGTCTGCGAATGTCATGGTAATGTGACTTACTAGCACAACTGCCAGTATTCCTCCAGGTGAAAGCGAGCCTGCGAATAGGAGACCTAGAACTCCTTCTCTGACACCTGTTCCTGCAGGCACGAATACTACAAGGAATCCCGCTACCCAGGCCAATGCGTATGCTCCGATGGAAAGTGCCATATTGGAAATGGAAAGATCCATGCCGAAGCCATAAGCTAGCAGCCATATTTGTATGCCGGCAATGCGCCATGCGATAACTGCTAATAGTGTGGCCAACCCCAAGCTTTTGAATGATATTTGGCGTTCCGGTGCTGGCTTCTTAAACAGGTTGAATCCAAATGCGATAAGTCGATTCAAGACAGGGGACATAAGTAATGCGATTAGCGCGATTAATGTTCTTTAATCCATTGGGAGAGTTCACGTGTGATGATGTCGCTAGTGAATCGTTGTGCGCTTCTAGCGGCGTCGCTCTGTTTGCGGACAAGAATGTTGTAAGAGGAAATAAGAGACGCTATAGCGTCTGCTAATGCTCGGGGATTGTTCGGAGCCACATATACCACGTCATTGCCTAGTGTTCGGCGTTGTGGAGATGTATCACTGGTGATAACCGCACATTCGGCAGCCATGGACTGATATACCTTGTTAGGAACCACGTGCAGTCCCTTCGGGGTGCTGGAGAAAATACCCAAAGCGATGTCATGTGATGTCACTACTTGAGGTAGTTCTTCCGGTTCGACCTATTCACGAAATTCGACGTTATTCAACCCTTCGCAAAGTGAACGAACCTCATCGTAATCTTGGCCTTTGCCGATGAGCATGAATTGCGAAGCCATTCCTCGATCAGCAAGTATTCGTGCTGCTTTGGCTATGACCGGAACGCCTTGCAATGGGGTATGCAATCCATAAAACACGATACTAGCATCGCGTGTATTGTCATGTTTGTTTGGTACACATTCGTCTGTGGCTTCTACTGGAATTACCATACTCTAGTCTGCCGGATTGAGCATAGCTTGATGCTCTTTTGCGTCTAATACCACGAGAGATGCGGTATTAATGGCCATTCAGTCGAGCACTTTCAGCAGCTTGGCCTTTGATCCTCGAGCGCCACAATCTTTTGCGGTATCTCCTGCAAAAATGAGATGATCGAGAATAATCGGCACACCTTTAAATACGTGGTGGGCGAGCAGTACGTCGAAATGCCCCATATAACCGACCAATACGGCATCCGGTTTGTCATTTTTCTTCATCCAAGCGTGTACTTGTTCGCTGAGAGATTTCCAAAGATGCAACAAATTCCATCCGAAGCCGAATACTTTCCACGGTTTTTCAGGATTTCAACGCGCTGTGCTGTGGAAAACAAAAGAGGTTGGTTGATTTCTTCGACGTTGCAGCCATTCTTACGTAGCCCGTCGATGAGAATGCCAACTCGTGGATGCTTCCTCACGTTATAGGTACCAAATGCAAGAACCTGTAGACATGAATGTTGGGTTTCCTTATAGGGTGTATGGAGCCTTGTAATGGGTCAGTCAAGCTGCTGGGGTCTTCGTATTCGTTTTGTTGAGCCCAGATTTTCTGGTATTCAGTGGAATAAAGGATTTCCTTGGTTCTCTCAAGCTGATCCTCGACGAGTTTGCGTTGAATTTGCTGGACTTCGGAGATGATCTGCAGAACAATGCAGAACGCTGCGAGCATCAGCAGAATGACTCCCAATAGCAAGGATTGCACATGGCCCGCAGTGTGGCCCATGCAGGCGAGTGCCAGGAAACGTACTACTGGAATCAATCCAAGTACGCCAAAGATGATAGCCGCCCATTTGAAGATGACGTTCGATTTGAACATCAGGAAGCTGCGAATAATAGCACCGCCGGATTTGGCCCTGTGTTCGAAAATGTTGCTGAATAGGCGGGACTCGCGCGTCTTCGGGTTGGTAGTGATTGCATACGAGGTAATGGCGATGCGCTTGTTACCGGCCTGAATGATGGTTTCCATGCAGTAGCTGAATTCGGTGATGATATTGAGCTTAAGCAGGGAGTTCTTGGAGTATGCGCGGAAGCCGCTTGCCGCATCTGAATATTGGTTCCAGCGGCTTTATTGATCACCTAAGAGCCGAAATGCTGCATCTTGCATTTGAACCAGCTGAATTCCTTGATTGTGGCGGTTTGACGATCGCCCACTACAATATCAGCTTCATGTCGAATGATGGGCTGAACAAGTTCTCCGATGGTTTCGCTGGGATACTGATTGTTGCCATCGGTGTTGACTACGATGTCGGCGCCATGCTTGAGCGCATAGTCAACGCCATCACGGAACGCACGCGCCAGACCCATTGGCTTGGCATGACATACGAAATGCTTAATGCCTAGTTTTTGAACCGCTTCAACGGTTTTATCTGAGCAACCGTTATCGATGATGAGTAGCTGGATATCATCGATTCCTGGAATTTGAGTAGGCATATGCTCCAGAACCAGTGGAAGTGTCTTTTCCTCATTGAGACACGGAATCTGAATAAAAAGTCGCATACTATCTTTCGCACCCTATGTTTGCTAATCGTCTTCCTCTACTTTGAGGAAAAGCTGCGACTGCTTTTCATTGTGCGCTGGTTGTATACAATTTCTTCCATATGCTGTGGTATCTGCAGCATCGAAGGTTATGCCGGTTAGGGTATGGCCAACGGTGACCATAGCTTGATAAGCTATTTTCGACTTGTATTGGTACATCGCCGGAGGCTTGAGAGATGGCTGTGATTCAAAAAAGTTTGGAGCAGCGTGCGTTACTAATCGTTTTTACGATAGTCTGTGGTTTTCTGGCATCGCTGGTTGACTCCATTCGTCAGCATGATCAGTTGGTTCTGGCTCCGCGCATGCTTTGGTATACGCTCGTAATCGCAATCCTCTTTTTCCTTTTCGTGTTGCTTTTAGAGCGCGTGCTGGCTTGGTTGAATCGGGAGCCTGAAACGTATCGAAACGTTTCGCGTAAGTTGCGGGAGATCTTCTCTTTTAAGACGTCGAAGAAACAGTTTGCGTTAATTGCGGTTGTGTTGGTGCTGTGCTGGCTTCCGTATCTGATTGTTACTTATCCGGGTGTCATCTGGTATGACACTGAGCAGCAACTGCTCCAATGGAATGGCCAGCCGAATACTTTTACTGATGGTCACTATCTCTCTGATCACCATCCTGTTTTCGACACTATGATATTTGGTACTTTTCTGCGATTAGGAGCGTTTTTCGGCTCGGCTGATCGAGGGTTGTACCTAGGGTGCATAGTTATCGAACTGGTCACTATTGCAGCTCTTGCGTCAATGATTCTTTACTGTCGTCATATTGGCGCTGGATGGCGATTCTGTTTTGCTGAAATGATTTTCTTTGCGGTATTCCCTTTTACTGCGCTGTTTTCCATGACGATGGTCAAAGATTCGTTGTTCATGCCGTTTTTTATCTGGTTTGCCATGATATTTGTTGAAGCGGTAAGAACTCAGGGATTATTACTTAAACATCCTCAGTTTTTTACGGCGTTTTTATTGACTGCGCTTTTGATGGGGCTTACGAAAAAAACTGGCGTCTACATCGTGCTTATATGCTGTATTATCTTATTTTTCGCAGTATCTTCGATTATTCGTAAGCGTGTTGTTGGTGTTTTTACTGTCGTTATATCGGTATTTATGATACTGATGCCGAAAATTGTTTTTCCTGTATTCCATATACAGGAAGGTGGAAAACAAGAGATGCTTGCCGTTCCGTTGCAGCAATCCGCGTTACTGGTGAAGCGGCATGAAAATGATGTTTCGAGACAGGATCTAGAAGTTATCTACAAAATTCTGGGTGATGATGTAGCCGACCGGTACCAATGGTGGGCATCGGACAATGTGAAAGGTTATTCTTGGGATTCTCAGAATGATCAATATTTAGGTCAATATGCGATTGCTTGGATCCATGGGCTGGCATCTCATCCGGAAACATATGTTGAAGCGTATGTCGCTTTGCAGGAGGCTTGGCTGGGCATTCCTTCACCTACTGATTCGAATGCTGGTAATTTAGTAATGCAGACGTATGCTTTAGGAAGCGATCATTATGCGTTACCTGATTCGGTGAAATTAGGGTTATGCTTTGGCGGCTTCAAAAATGCAGTGCAGAAACTTCAGGAGACGATTAATGATCACATAGCGCGAGCTCCAATAGTGAATCTATTGTGCTCGCGTGCGGTGTGGTCGACATGGATATTCGTGTTTGTTCTCTACGAGTGTATACGTCGTAAAAAGCGAGATTGCTCGTGGCTGGCACCTTATGTTGTCACGTTCCTGTTTCTATGGATTTCACCGGCTACCGTGACCATAGAAGGCATGAGATATCTCATCCCAATGGTTATGATTGCGCCGCTCATGCTTGGAATGCTCGGGGCTGGTGAGCAAACAAACAGCGCACAGGCAGCTGAGGATGAGCGGTAAAGCGAGAGTAAATTTAAAGCCGGTGAAAGGCAGTATTAATGCTTTTCACCGGCTTTAAATTTGGTGTTAATTAGCGTCGGCCTCGTGCTGTGCGTCCGATTGACTTGAGGAGTTCCCTCCGGCGCGACCCAATCGGCATGATTGGGTCAATGATTTTACGAATTGGGCTATCTTCACCCACCGCGCGAGGTGGCTTGGCTGGCGTGACAATGACAGGAGCTTTCGGTGCCGTAGCTTTTACCACACGCTTCAACAAACGCTCATAGAATGGTGTTTCACGCGCATAACGCCAGTAAATGGAAGCGAAATCGCAATCTGGATCAGTCCACGGCTTCTGGAAACCGGCATAGTGGATAATCTGCGGGTTGTTACGTGACCTCATGTAGGCGTCATAAATGTCGTTTGGTGCCTGCACAAACAGATTGCCGACACGTCCGCCGCAATCGTGAACCACATTCCACTCCCACGGCAAATACAGTACTTCTCCCTCACAATGTGCGTTAAGCACATCCTGATCGTTATAGATGAACGCAGGGTTAGACGCATACGTAAGCCACTGCCTGATGGTGTAGCGCTCGCGCATGGCCTTGGTGTTGAGCACAAGAACGCCAGCTTGGAAGTAATCGTAAGGATTCTTCATCTTCAGTACATTCTTGGCGTATCCCATGCGCTTGCCATGCTTGACATTAAGGTTGGCAAGGAAATCAATATCTCGAATCGCACCGAGCAGCTTGCCTTGCAAATCGGTGTTGTACAGCTTGGCGATATCACCATTGATGACGATGTCCGAATCCAGATACAGTACCTTGTCGTAGAACGGCAATAGCTTCTGAATCAGGAATCGATAATAGGTTTCGATGCTAATATGAGCATTATTTGTGGAAAGATCGTGTCCAGACAACTCACGTTCCACATTGGTGAATCGCAATGACATATTCGGGAATTGTTTGAAGAAGTCTCGCAGACGTTCCTGCTTGTCCCAAGCGATATTTCGCTGCAACACCACAACATCATAGAAATATGACGGATCAGCATTTTTCATAGCCGAATAGACCGTGGTGGTGAGCTGTGGAACATAATTATCATCCGCGGCAAACACGACTGGAACGATCGGCTTGTCGAACACATCAAGAGGCTCCAGCTCTTCGGCAGGTTCCGGATTGGTGAAATGTACGCACTGCAGTTCCTTGAACTTCCAATTGGAACCGATGCGCTTATGGTGCATCAAATAGATGTTCAACAGGCGTTCGGAAAGGTGCCCCGGAGTGCGCAGCGCCTCCTTGCTATACGTGCTGTAATCGGTGTTCCTGTCGAATTCCTCAAGAATCGGGAACATCCAAGAGCAATAGTCGAAGAAGATCTCCTTCTTCATGATGAACATGTTGCAGAAGCAGGCTTTGTTGCCATTGAAGAAGTCTTGAGCATCCTTCCTATAATCGGGATACATGGCGCACAGAATCTGATAGCAGCGCTTCAAATCGTCATCATGCAACAGAGGAGCAGCTTCCCACAGAGCACGAGGACTTCCGTACTTATTGATGATTTCATCTAGATCGCCGAATGGCGTGGTGATAACATCGTATTGTTTGACTACGTGGGCGATATTATTATCGTCTAAACCGTATTCCTTCGCAGCTTTGGCGTCGATATAGTCGTCCATGATTTCTCCGAACGCGTTTTCCTCATGCACGGTTTCGGAAAAGTCGAAATAACGGCGGTAATGGCAGAAGCCATAGTAGTCGGCATTGATGTTTTTCCATGCCCAGTACTGCGTGGTCAGTTCGCAATAGCGTGGATTGAGATCGGCGATGTTCTCGCCCTCGTCATCATGGAACGCCCAAGGGAAGCGCTCGTTCTTCGGGCCGACCTGCACTGGTTGCATGATATCGCTGTCAAAACGGTCGACGTTTTTATGCGCGGTGACGAAAATGCGGATATTCTGCTTGTCGTAGTTTTGGAACGCTTCGGTGTTGTTGGACTTTTCAGTCAACTCATGCATATGGGAAATGGCGATTCGTTTCATTTCATGGAATCGTATAGTGTCTGCGGATACTCGATCGGTGGGTACGCTGATGGCGTTGGCTATACCGAACCAGTTGCTCAGGTTGGCGTCCGTCGGAAGGAGCTGGCCTTTGGAAAGCAGCGCATAGGCATCATCGCGCACGAATCGGTACAATTCACGACCGGTGATTGCCGGGCCGAATACGGCCTCCATCTGCTTGGCGGCTTCCGCCTTTTCCTCTTCGGGAACACGTACCTTCCAATCGTTGGCAAGAATCTCGGTTGCCTTGCGCTGGAATCCCTGTGCACAATCATGAAGCATCTCGGAGCGTTGCGCATCGGCGAACTCATAAGCCGCGTTAAAATCAGCCTTGAAATGACCGCAATAGCGTGCGTACTTTGCAGCATTGATCATATTGGTGCCGCTGATGCCGCGACCGTAGTAGTAGATGTATCCTCGGCAATCCTTGCAGGAATGGTAGCTTTGCGCGAAGGCGGAAACCACGAAACACTCATAGCCGTCCTGGGACCGGCCAAGGCGGTCTCGAGTCATGGCCGCAAATGCCTTTTTCAACAAAGATGTTTTGTACAGGCGCTGGGTCACTCGCCAATCGACCTTGTATCCGCGAGATTCATCGAAGATGTCGCGGACGATGTCTTCGCCAGTGGAATCCGGTGTTGGAGTGTTGTTGAAGGTTTCGAAGGCTTGGCGTTCGTTTTCCAAAAGGTCATTGGTTGCGACAACGGTAAGACCGAAATGCAGTACGTCCACGGGATGCTTGTCGATCTCCGCGGCGAGCTGTTCGCACATATCAGGCTTGAGGGCATCATCGCCATCAAGGAAGAACGTGTATTCGCCGGAAGCGTTTTCTACGCCCGCCATGCGAGTGCGGTGTGTGCCCATATTCGGGTTGTTGGTGACTACTCGGATACGTGCGTCCTGTGCAGCCGCCTGTGCTGCGACCTCTCCGACATTATCTGGGCTCGCATCGTTTACGACAATCGCTTCTATATCAGAGAAGGTCTGATTCCGTACTGAATCAAGACATTCCTGCAAATAATTGCCGACATTGTATGCGGGAATGACGATTGAAATCTTAGGCATTGCTCTTCCTTATTTGGCCGCATTGATGTATTACTCGCTGAGCAACAGTGTACTGTTCGACTTCGAAAAGCGTGAAGAATGCTATTGTCGGCTGGTTGGCTGAAGCGTTTACACTGTATTAAACAAAACGTTTTGACTAACTACTTGTTTTAAATATATTGCGGAAAGGATGCTATATGGAAACGGACGTAACAATTCCCCTAGTCTCCATCATTATTCCAGCTTATAATGTGGAATCTTACATTGAAGAGACTATTCTCAGCGTGAAGAATCAGACTCTTTCAAATTGGGAGCTCATTGTGGTGGACGATGGCTCGACGGATAATACGTATTCTGTTATTTGCAAGGCCGTCGATTCAATTCGACAGAATGTTACCATCCTGCAGCAGGAAAATCGAGGCCTGAGTGCGGCTAGGAATGCCGGTATGGAGAAGGCATCTGGTATGTATATCTATTTTCTAGATTCAGATGATAGACTAACAAAAAATGCACTATCCGTTTTGTATACCCTTGCAAAGCAATATGAGTTAGATGCTGTCTTTTTTTCTGCCACAGCTTTCGCTGATGATTTGCAGGCTGCGGGTAGTGAAAAAGCGACTAAAAAACGTATTGTTGAATATGAGCGATATTGTGATCGTGGGGTAGAAAATCTGCAGATTTCAAGTGGTCGTGAAGCTTTTACTGCAATGATAAATAATAATAATTATGTTCCTTCCGTACCATTTACGCTTTATAAGCATTCACTACTTGAAGATAAGCATTTTGTTGATGGAATCTTATTTGAGGATAATCCTTTCACTATGGAGATTCTTCTTGACGCTAAAAGAGTGGGCATAATTAATGAAAAACTGTATGAGCGTAGAATTCGAGCTGATTCAATTATGCAGATTGGCGTATTCGACTATGTAAAACGTTTCGAAAGTCGTTTTATAATTTCTGAAGTTCTTCGTAAGAAGCTTGTGTCAATTCAAGATGATGATACATTATATTCGGCTTTAGAGAAGCTTTATCGCGAATTTGTTCGTATGTCTATTGAGGATTATCAAATTTTACTTGATAAAAAAATAGAAGATCGTATCCATCTTAATGAATACAATCTTAGTCGTATTGGCATAACGCAATTTCAAGTTTGGTACAATGATTTAGTTACCGATTTGCATAGACAAATTGGTCTTCTTCAGAAAGAAAAAGAAATTGCGGAAACGCAGAGTAATGAAGCTCGAGTTGAATTATCAAGAATTAAGAAAACTTATACGTATCGGGTAGGGTTAAAAATAACAGCAATCCCCAGGTGGCTTAGACGTAAATTTAAATAGAATTTAGTGTGTGGGTGAACGTATGCTCACCCACACACTAAATTCTATTAGGCTATCACTCTTTTGGTAATTGATAAGGATTCGCTATTGATAAGGCCATAACCATTGCGATGTCCAGATTCACGGATTGCAAAGAAGCAAGAATTGTCTTCATTGGTATAGGCAATTTGCTTGGGATGTCCTGGACGATCTGGATCTGGAGTCATCATTGCGGCTTGCAACTTAAAATCACCATTGGTAAATAGGTTCAGTGGCAATTGGAGATGTGCTGTATGATGACCTGGCTCTACTATTTTGAGAGCATCGGCGGAATCATAGATAATTCCCCCTCTTTTGGAATCAAAAAGAGTGAATGTGATAAAAAGATTTTTAGCGCTCTTGGCATTGGATTGATACTCGAGATCAAACTCAAACGGAGTGCTTCCGTTTACTACAACATTGGAAATCGGTTTGATTCGCAGAATAGGGCATGCCTCATTTAGGCCCTGCTCGTAAGCGCCTTCATCATTTTGCTTCTCGTGTTTTTGGGTTTTTAAGTTCTCTTCAGTGTACATGTCGGCGACGTTATTCTTATCGCCCCTCGCCACGATCTCGCCGTCCTTGATGAGGATGGCCTTGTTGCAGTACTTCTTCACCGCATCCATGGAGTGGGTGACAAGAATGACCGTCTTGGTCGGGTCCTTCTTGATTTCAGCAAAGAAGTTGTCGCACTTGCGCTGGAACGCCTCATCGCCGACGGCAAGCACCTCGTCAAGCACCAGAATGTCGCCCTGGGCCTTGATGGCCACGGAGAAGGCAAGACGAACCTGCATACCGGAGGAATAGTTTTTGAGCTTCTGGTCCATGAAGTCCTCAAGCTCGGCGAACTCCACGATGTCATCATACATCGCGTCAATCTGCGTACGAGTGAATCCAAGCAGAGCGCCGTTCAAGTACACATTCTCACGGCCGGTCAGTTCCGGGTTGAAGCCAACGCCGAGTTCGATGAATGGCACCAGCTTGCCCTTGACGGTGACCGAGCCCTGCTCCGGGGTATAGATCTGGGAGATGATCTTCAGCAATGTGGACTTGCCGGAACCGTTACGGCCAACAATACCGAAAAAGTCGCCTTGGCGTACTTCGAAATTGATGTCGCGGAGCACATGCTGCTCGGTGTAGCCTTTGATGCCCTTCGTCCAGTTTAAGAACGCCATCTTCAGGCCGGTCGCCTGCTCAGTGGGCAAACGGAACATTTTGGCCACATGGTCGACCTTGAGCACTACCGGGCGCTCGTCCTTGGCTTCTTCCTGTGTCTTTTCAGTCAATGCAATCTCAGCCATGATCAGAGCACCTCCGCGAACTTGGAGCTGTATTTACGGAACACATGAATGCCCAGCCACAGAATGAACGCGGACAGCACGTACGGCAGAAGGCATAGCAGTTTGTTATCGACCATGCTCCACACGGTCGGCACATATTCTGGGGAAAGCAGGTTATGGCGAATATCCATGATTGCCTGAGTGGAAGGATTCAGCATAAGCAATTTAGCCGCCCAAGAGAAATCTGGGTTGTTAGCCACCATCGAAATCGGATAGATGATAGGTGTGGCATAGAACATGGCTTGCAGCACGACTTCCCAAATATGTGCCACATCACGGAAGTACACGAACAGCGAGGCGAGCAGCAATGCCACGCCCAGCCCTAGACAGTACAACTGGATTATGCTGAACGGTACGAGCAGCACGCGCCAAGTGTAGTGCGCATGGGCGAAGAAACCGAACAAAATCACCACGCACAAGTTAATACCTAATGAAATCATGGATCCCATCGTGGTGGAGGCCACGATGATATAATTCGGGAAATGCACTTTGCGTAGCAAATCACCGCGTCCCACGATGGATTGCATACCCATGCTGGTGGACTCGGAGAAGAAGCTCCACAAACAGGTACCGCACAGCAGCGAAATCGGGAAGGTCGGGGTGCCGTCGGAGAACTTCAGGAATTTCACGAACACCACGTACATCACCGCGAACAGCATCAACGGCTTCAATACGGACCACACCATACCTAGAAACGAACCTTGGTAGCGCAGCTGGAAATCGGTCTTCACCAGTTCCTTGAACACCACCATCGCGTAGTGGTACCTCTTCTTGAGGCTCTCAAAAAAGTCTTTCACAAGCATCCCATCTTACTAGTGCGAAGCATCCGGACGCAAAATGCAAGTGACGATGCAGGTGACGCGTCCTTCTTCGGCAGTACTCTCATATATTCTATTGAGGAAAGGACGTTTGTCTTAGTAAG
>ERZ841116.702-NODE-702-length-22247-cov-6.173711_pt1 | contig 22247 bp, 36 predicted proteins | sample MGYA00519875_ERZ841116 | MGnify/ENA primary metagenome ERZ841116 (study PRJEB31850, sample SAMEA3708889) | human gut metagenome | biome: human gut; feature: human-associated habitat; material: faeces | place: China | collected 2014 ... | reverse complement strand
TAACCCACTAAAACTGTATATTTAAAGGCTACCTATGAAAACTTGACAGATACTTTGTAAACTAATCATTCGAATTAATCAGTTAAGTTTGTTATTATTAAAACAGTATATTTAATAGGAGGCTACAATCCATGTTTGAAGATACTAGTGGTATGGATTCAGTCCACTGTTCATTTTGTGGTAAATCGCAGGATGAGGTAAAAAAGATTGTTGCGGGCCCTGGGGTTTACATCTGTAATGAATGTGTTGCCCTATGCCAAGAAATTATTGATCAAGAACTTGAAGAGGACCGTAAAAACAGTACGTTTAAAGTCCCAACACCTGAAGAAATCATGAGCAAGCTTGATGACTATGTAATTGGGCAGTCTGATGCTAAGAAGACCCTTTCTGTTGCGGTTTATAACCACTACAAACGGGTTAATGCGATGACAACTGGGGATAATAATGATACCGAATTGCAAAAGAGTAACATTGCAGTAATTGGACCAACTGGTTCGGGGAAAACCTACTTAGCTCAATCACTAGCACGGATTCTAAACGTTCCTTTTGCAATTGCCGATGCAACCACATTAACCGAAGCAGGGTATGTCGGTGAAGATGTTGAAAACATTATCTTAAAGCTTCTTCAGGCTGCAAACTTCGATGTTGAAGCGGCTGAAAAGGGAATTATCTATATCGATGAAATTGATAAGATCGCGAAGAAGAGTGAAAATGTTTCAATTACTCGTGATGTTTCCGGTGAAGGTGTTCAACAGGCTCTCTTGAAGATCCTTGAAGGGACCATCGCTAATGTTCCTCCTCAAGGTGGTCGGAAACACCCTCAACAGGAATTTATTCAGGTTGATACCAAGAACATTCTCTTTATTGTCGGTGGTGCATTTGATGGAATCGAGACAATTGTTAAGGAACGTCTTGGTGATAAGACAATCGGCTTTGGGACTAATTCTGATGAGGCTGCTAATGTTACCGAAAAGAATATTTTGCAACACGTTATTCCTGAAGATCTCCTGAAATTTGGGTTGATTCCAGAATTTATTGGTCGTCTCCCGGTAATGACGGCATTACAAAAGCTCGATGAAGATGATCTTGTCCGGATTTTAACTGAACCGAAAAATGCGCTTGTTAAGCAGTATCAAGAATTAATTCGTCTTGATGGCAGTCAGTTAACCTTTACGGATGGAGCATTACGTGCAATGGCTCAATTAGCAATTAAGCGAAACACCGGGGCCCGGGGTCTTCGTTCGATTATTGAAGGAGTTATGCGTGATGTAATGTTTGATTTGCCAAGTCGGAAGGACGTTGAAAAGGTAATTATCGACAAGCGTTGTGTTACTCAACACACAGAGCCACGATATGTTATGAAGGGCGAAAAGGAAGCTTCATAATCTAAGAAAGGTGTGTGCAAGGCAGTGCAAGTCAATAATGTTGATTTAACGATCAGTGCAGTAGAATCTAAACAGTACCCTGCAACTAATTACCCAGAAATTGCTCTTGTTGGCCGTTCCAACGTTGGTAAGTCGTCATTAACCAATGTCCTTATCAATCGACGAAACTTTGCTCATACGTCTAGCCAGCCGGGGAAGACGCAAACGTTAAACTTCTATAATGTTGAAGATGAACTTTACTTTGTTGATGTTCCTGGTTATGGTTACGCAAAAGTTTCTAAAAAGGAACGGGAACGATTTGGTAAGATGATTGAGGAATATCTAACAACACGTCAACAATTACGTGGCGTTATTCAATTGGTTGATGGTCGACACAAACCAACAGCTGATGATGTTTCAATGTATCAGTGGCTTGCTTATTATGACATTCCAACCTTAATTGTTGGTACAAAGATTGATAAAGTTAAGCCAAACGCCCGAAACCGGGTAAAAAATGATATTATCAAAACGCTGGACTTAACACCTAAGACACCATTGGTATTATTCTCTGCTGTTAAAAAGCAAGGGAAGGATCAAGTGTGGAATTGGATTGAGCAGCGAATTGGGGAGGAACAGAATTAATGGATTTTGATCAATACCAAAATGCAGCAAAGCGGACGCTCTATGGTAATGAACAAGTATTAACTAATTGCGCGTTAGGATTAGCTGGCGAATCTGGTCAGGTAGTTGACCTAGTGAAGAACTATACCTTCCGTGGTCGTAAATTAGATCGCCAACAACTTATTCATGAAATGGGTGATGTTCTTTGGTATCTTTCACAAATTGCCGAATGGGCTGATATTCCGTTTGATGAAGTTGCTAAAACTAACATTAATGAATTAAATAAACGTTATCCACAAGGGTTTAAAAAGCAGGATTAACTAACACAAAAGCGGCAAGAATGGTCTCAATTAGCACCACTCTTGTCGCTTTACTGTTACTTGTTATTATCTTTCTTCTCGGCTGTTTTTTTGTCCTTTTCAGCATCTTTGGGTTGCTTTTTAGTCTTTTTGGGATCAACTGCAAATTGATCGAACAGCTTATCTAATTGCATACTGCGTCGGGTAACAAGTCCCATCTTCAACACTCTCCTCTAGTTTTTTCATACTCTAGCATAAAAAAGACTGAAAGTACAATTATCTGGACAGATCCTTTGCGTTGTTCCTTTGAATTAACGTATAATTAATACTTAGCAATTTAAGTGGAGGAATCTTTATGGCAAGTGAACACCTTGAACATAAACTGGCATTATTACCGGATAAACCTGGTTGTTATTTGATGAAAAACATCAATGACCAGATTATCTATGTCGGCAAAGCCAAAAACTTAAAGAATCGGGTTCGCTCTTATTTTAAGAGTTCTCATACGGGGAAAGTGGCGAAAATGGTTTCTGAGGTTGCTGATTTTGAAACGATCGTGACCTCAACCAATAAGGAATCGTTTTTACTGGAAATTACGTTAATTCAAAAGCACCAACCGTACTTCAATATTAGACTAAAACGTGGAACTGGTTATCCGTATATCAAGATTACCAATGAACGGGATCCACGGACAATGATTACGGGTCAGGTAAAGAAGGATGGCGCTTACTACTTTGGGCCTTATCCAAATGTTTATGCTGCTGAAGAAACACTTCATTTCATTCAGAAAGTATATCCTCTGCGGCGCTGTAATGGCTACCAAAATCGACCGTGCTTGTATTACCATATGGGACAATGTCTTGGTGCCTGCTTTAAAACTGTCCCCCGTGAAGAATATGATGAGCAGATTAAGCGAATCAAATCATTTTTGAACGGAAATACAGCTACTGTGAAGCGTCGACTAACCAAGCAAATGGAAGAGGCAGCAGCAAATTTAGAGTTTGAACGTGCAGCTGAAATTCGCGATCAGTTACACTACATTAAAGTAACGGTTGAAAAGCAGAAGATTATTTCTAACGATAAAACGCCACGGGATCTCTTTAATTTCTATATGGATAAGGGTTGGTTGTCTATCCAAGTATTCTTTATTCGTCAGGCGCGTTTGATGAAGCGAGAAAAACGGTTATTTCCGGTTGTTGATACCGATGTCGAAGAGATGACCAGCTTTATTCTGCAATTTTATAATCGCCGAAATAATGTTTTACCAAAAGAAATTCTTTTGCCCCACGGACTCCCGAATAAAGAAATTAGTGAAATCTTAGGGGTACCAGTAAGAACGCCCGTTCGGGGAGAAAAACGTGATTTAATGGCGATGGCACGTGAAAATGCCCAACTATATCTTGATGAAAAGTTTCGACTCCTTGAACTTGATACCAAGAAGACAACTGGTGCAATGAAAGAAATTACCGATGCGTTAGGATTGCCAGAGGGACATAAGATTGAGGCCTTTGATCACTCGCATATTCAGGGAGCCGATCCCGTTAGTGCAATGGTTGTTTTCGTTGATGGCGAACCAGCAAAGAAACTTTATCGAAAGTATAAGCTGAAGAGTGTGATTAATCATGCTGATGAAGCTGCCAGTACACGAGAGGTAATCCGCCGACGTTATTCACGGCTGTTAAAAGAAAATAAGCCAATGCCTGACATGATCTTCATGGATGGTGGTGAAATTCAGATGAACGCGGTTAAGAATGTGCTTGAAAACGAACTCGGCCTGGATATTCCAGTAGTGGGGATGGTCAAAAACGATAAACATAAGACGGCTGACCTCCTTTTTGGCGATCATGATGAACATATTAATTTAAATCCACGGAGCCAGGGCTTTTACCTTGTTCAACGGATCCAAGACGAAGTTCACCGCTTTGCAATTACCTTCCACCGGCGAGTTCATGCCCGTCATTCGATGGCTTCAAGATTGGATGCAATTAAGGGGGTCGGGCCGCGCACCCGAACAAAATTGCTGCAAAAGTATGGGTCAATTACCAAAATTGCAGCAGCCCCAATCGAGGATATTCATTCATTAGGAATTAATATGAAGACCGCCCAGCTAATTAAAGTTTCCCTTCAAGGAAATGCTGAAGTAGCTAAGGGTAGTAGCCATGATTGATTTTGACGCTGGTAATTTTTTCCAATATACTTGTAGTTAGAACAGAAGAACGGAGAAATCAACTTATGAATACTTTTGTTGATCAAATTAAAATTGAAGCTCATGCCGGAAAAGGTGGGAACGGAATGGTTTCCTTTCGGCGTGAAAAATATGTCCCTAATGGTGGACCATCCGGTGGTGATGGTGGCCATGGCGGTAATATCGTACTGAAAGTTGATGAAGGACTAAGAACCTTGATGGACTTTCGCTATCACCGGATTTTTAAAGCAAAAAATGGTGGCAACGGGATGAGTAAGCAGATGACCGGTCCTAGTGCAGAAGACACTGTTATTAGCGTGCCTCAAGGGACAACGGTTCGAGACTTGGATACCGGTAAGATTATTGGTGACCTTGTTGAGAATGGTCAGACTTTAGTAGTCGCCAAGGGTGGCCGTGGCGGTCGCGGTAATATTCACTTTGCCAGTGCGAAAAACCCGGCTCCTGAAATTGCCGAAAATGGTGAGCCTGGGCAGGATCGGTACCTGGAACTCGAATTGAAGATGCTTGCTGATGTCGGCTTAGTTGGTTTTCCATCAGTTGGTAAGTCGACCCTATTGTCCGTCGTTACTGGCGCTAAGCCTAAAATTGCGGCCTATGAATTTACTACATTAGTCCCTAACTTAGGGATAGTTCTATTGCCTGATGGCCGTGACTTTGCAATGGCTGACATGCCAGGGTTGATCGAAGGGGCTTCTAAAGGTGTTGGCCTCGGTTTAAAGTTCCTTCGTCATATTGAACGGACGCGGGTGCTTCTTCACTTAGTCGATATGAGTAGTGATGATCCAAAGCAAGCGATTGAGCGATTTAAGAAGATTAATCATGAATTGGCTAACTACGATCCAGAACTTTTGAAGCGACCACAAATTGTTGTTGCAACGAAGATGGACTTGCCAAATGCTGAAAAGAATCTAGCCGCCTTTAAGAAAGACTTGGCAGCTGATAAGACACTCGCAAAGCAGCCTGAGATTTTTCCAATTTCGGCAGTTACTCATCAGGGAGTTCAACAACTAATGCAATTGACTGCTGACCTGCTCGATAAGACGCCAGCATTCGATAGTGAAAGTCATGACGAACAACTTGAGGCAACTTACAAGGCTGAAGCACCAGAAAAAGATCAGGCCGCCTTTACCATTAGCCGTGATGAAGATGGTACATGGGTTCTTGGCGGTGAAAAACTTCTCCGCTTATTCAAGATGACCGATCTGACCCATGAAGAAAGTCAATTGCGATTTGCTCGTCAGCTTCGTCATATGGGGGTTGATGAAGCATTACGGGCTAAGGGAATTCAAGACGGTGATACTGTCCGAATCGATAAATTTGTCTTTGAATTTGTACAATAATAAATAAAAATCAGAAGGAATTGAGGAAAAAGCATGCAGCTTGAATTTTTAGGAACTGGAGCCGGCTCACCAAGTAAGCAGCGAAACGTTACTAGTGTTGCCTTGAAATTATTAGAAGAGTTAAATGAAATTTGGTTATTTGATGCAGGTGAAGCAACCCAACACCAAATTCTTCACACGACGATTCGTCCAAGAAAGGTAACAAAGATCTTTATTACGCATCTTCACGGCGACCATATTTTCGGTTTACCAGGATTCTTAAGTTCACGGTCATTTCAGGGGGGAAATGAGCCGTTAACAATTTATGGACCGGTGGGAATTAAAAAGTTTGTGATGACGGCCCTTCAGGTGAGTGAATCACGACTAAGTTATCCTCTGAAATTCGTTGAGATTGATCATAGTCAAGAATTATTTAACGAACGCGGCTTTAAAGTAACAACGATGTCACTTGACCATAAGATTGCTTGCTACGGCTACCGGATTGAAGAGGCTGATCATCCTGGTGAGCTGCAAGTAGATAAGCTACGTCAAGATAATATTCCTTCTGGGCCAATCTACGGTCAATTAAAAGCTGGAAAGACAGTTAAGCTTGACGATGGTAGAGTAATTGATGGGAAGAACTATATTGGAAAGCCGCAACCAGGGCGAATTATCGCAATTCTTGGCGACACACGGCAAACGCCTAACGCGGTAGTCCTTGCTCATAAAGCGGACGTCCTCGTGCATGAAAGTACGTTTGCTAAAAATGAAGCCAAAATGGCTCACAATTACTATCACTCAACGAGTCTCCAAGCGGCAGAGGTTGCTAAGCAGGCAGGTGCAAAGAAGTTATTGTTGACCCATATTTCAGCACGGTATACGGGAAAAGCAGCATATCAGTTAGCATACCAGGTTCGTGATGTCGTACCAGACACTAGAGTAGTAAATGACTTTGATGTGATTGACGTTCCATTTAAGAAATAAGTAGACTAGCAAGGAGGTCCTTAGAATGAAAAAGAGGTTTAAGCAGCTACGGTTCTTAAAAAACAAGGTAGTCTTAATAACCGGTGGCGATAGTGGAATCGGCAAGGCATTGGCTCTTGAAGCAGCACGTCGGGGAGCAATTGTGATTGTGGTAGCACGTGATAAGAAGCGCCTAGAAAAAGTTGCTAACCAGTGCTTGATTTTATCTGGTCGTCCTGCCTTTTCTTACCAGTTAGACGTTACTGATCCTGACCAAATCGATGCTGTTTTGTCCCAAATTCAGCACGAGGTTGGCGGGATTGATGCCCTTGTTAACTCAGCTGGTCTGGGCGATTTTTCACCAGCAACTGGGGAATCGTTCGCAACGCTTAAACGAATGACTGATGTTAACCTCCTTGCTCTAATGTACATTAGTCGTTGTGTTGCCCGCCAAATGATGGATCAGGGCTATGGGGCAATTATCAATCTTGGTTCAATGGCAGGAAAGATTCCAACACCTAATAGTGCAGCCTACTCCGCCACCAAAGCAGGAGTTAATCAGTTTGACAACGTCTTACGAATGGAAGTTGCCGACTATGGCGTTCAAGTCTTAACGGTTAATCCTGGTCCAATTGATACGCCATTTTTTGAAAAGGCAGATACTCAGGGGAAGTATCGTGCACACTTACCAAAATGGATGTTTATTTCCCCAGATAAGCTTGCTGAACAAATTTGGGATAATGTTGGCTACAAGACACGGGAAATTAATCTTCCAGGCTATGTAACCTGCCTAAGCTGGGTATATGGAATTATTCCTGGTCTCGGTGATTGGGCAATCAAGAAGTTCTTTGATTTTCAGCAAAACAAGAAAGAACTATAATTAACTCTCCAGGCAATGGGGTGGGACGATAAAAATTGTCAGTCTCACTCCTCTCTTGATTTTAAAAACGAATGGTGATTTGAATGGTAGAAGCAAAGTATGATTGGCAACGAATAGCAGCGCCAGATAAGCAAATAGTGGAGCAGCTAAGTCAAGAATTAGGGATTAATCCTGTAATTGCACGCTTGTTAGCAGAACGGGGAATTACTACTCCAGAAGAGGCTCATAGTTTTATTCAACCATCAATGCAAGCAGTTCATGATCCACACCAGCTTCATGACATGGATAAGGCTCTTGAACGGATTCAAGAAGCGGTAGCAGCGGGGGAACAAATAACTGTTTACGGTGATTATGATGCTGATGGGATTACCAGTACTGCCCTAATGTATGAAGTCCTGCAGGATGTTGGTGCTAACGTTAATTATTATGTTCCTAACCGTTTCCGTGACGGTTATGGGCCAAACGCAGAAGCATATCAGAAAATAATCGATCAGGGAACCAAATTGATCATCACCGTTGATAACGGGGTAAGCGGTAAGGCGGTAATTGATCCGGTAGTTAAGCAGGGGATTGACGTTATTGTAACGGACCACCATGAGATGCCCGAAGACTTGCCTGATGCTTACGCGATTGTGCACCCGCGTTATCCGGGAAGTAATTATCCATTTGCCGATCTATCTGGGGTTGGCGTAGCGTTTAAGGTAGCGTGGGCGTTGCTGGATGAATTTCCAGAAGAATTGCTTGATCTAGTTGCAATTGGTGAAATTGCTGATGTCGTTAGTGTTAGTGATGAGAATCGGCCATTAATTATGATGGGGATTCAAGAACTTTGTCAGGGGATGCGTCCGGGACTACATGCGCTAGTTAAAGAAGCAGGGATTAGTGAACAGTCCTTGACCGACCAGGATATCGGTTTTGTAATTGCGCCGCGGTTAAACGCGTTAGGGCGGATCGCTGATGCTAATGAGGGCGTTGAACTATTAACAACCCTTGATGAGGATCGTGCAACTAAATTGGCAAAGGCTGTTGAACAAGCAAACAGCAAGCGACAAGAACTGGTAAATGAGATCATGGGAGAGGCTCAGCAGCAGGTTGATCGATTGCCTCAGGATCAGCCGGTATTGTTGGTGGTTGGTCATGATTGGCACCAAGGAGTTTTAGGAATTGTTGCTAGTCGTTTAATGGACCAAACAGGGAAACCAACCATTGTAGCAAGTACGAATGACGACCAGAAAATTGCTAAGGGCTCTGGTCGAAGCGTAGATGGTTTTAACTTATTTGCTGCCTTGGATGGTCACCGGGATCTGATGACTTCATTCGGTGGTCATCCGGCTGCTTGTGGTTTGAGCTTTGAGACTGAGAATAGTGAAAAATTACGGAATGTCTTGCTTCATGAGGCAGAAAATCAGCATTTCGATGGACAAAAAAAGCAGCCATTGAAAATTGCCGCTTCAATTAGCCCTGCTGAGGTAAGTATGCAATTATATGATCAACTCGTAAGCCTTTCCCCATTTGGCCCGGGGAATGAACAGCCAGTCTTTGAATTACAACCGGACCAAATTAATAGCATTGTCACTATGGGGAAAGATAACTCACACCTGAAATTTATGGTGGGCGACCAGCAGTCCCAGGTAACGGTAATTGCGTTTGGTAAGGGAAAACTTGCGGCAGTTTTAAGAGCAGCAATGGCAAACCAAATTAAGCTGGCAGTAAAAATCTCAATTAATGAGTGGCGGGGAAAACGAACGGTTCAGCTGATGTTGGAGGATATTAGTATTGATAGTCCAGTAATCATTGATCAGCGAACCAATAAGCTAAATCCACAACTCTTTAATGAGGCAGGATATTATGTTGCATTTGATAAAAAGCTTCGCGATAATATTCAACCACATTTACCAGAGGGGAGTGCATTATCACCTGACGAAGCAGCTCAGACTGACTTTTCTGCTCAACGAGTAACGATTGTTGATTGTCCATCAACCCTCGAAGAATTTGAAAAGTTATTTAGCAACGATCAGCAGGCACCCTCAATGATTCGGCTACTGCTTTTCCAGCCCCACAGCGTTTATTTAAGCGGGATGCCCGTTCGGGACGAATTTGCCCGTTTGTATCGGCTAGTAGTGAGAACAACTCAAATTGACTTAAACCGGCAATTAAATCAGTTGAGTACTCGACTAAAAATTAATGCTGAACGATTAATTTTTATGTTAAGAGTGTTTTCTGCGGCCGGATTTGTTACAATAAAAGATGGTATTTTAAAACCTGTCAGTGACGTAAACAAAACTGACATAAAAGAAACAAACCCATACCAGCGGCGCGTTGCTCAATATCAGGCAGAACAAGTGCTGTTATTTAGTGATAGCAAGGCTTTGGCAAAGTGGGTATTGAACTGTCTAAACATACATTAAAGGAGACAATTTTTTCTTATGACTTTAGACCTCTACAAGTACGTTGCGAGTGTTCCAGATTTTCCTGAAAAGGGTGTAATTTTTCGGGATATTTTGCCATTAATGGCGAATGGTGCAGCGTTTAAGCAAGCAACTGACGAACTTTGTGAATACGCCAAGGATAAAAAGGTTGACATGGTTGTTGGTCCGGAAGCACGGGGCTTTATCGTTGGTTGCCCAATTGCACGTGAATTACAAGTTGGGTTCGCACCAGCACGAAAAAAGGGCAAGCTTCCCCGGAAAGCCATTAGTGCAACCTATGATCTAGAATACGGAGAAGCAACCCTTCAAATGGAAGCCGATTCAATTAAGCCAGGCCAACGGGTATTAGTTGTTGATGATCTCTTAGCTACTGGTGGTACCATTTCCGCAACTATTAAAATGATTGAAGAACTTGGTGGAATCGTCGTTGGTTGTGCCTTCTTAATCGAATTGAAAGATCTCCATGGTCGGGAAAAGATTAAAGACTATGATATGAAAGCATTAATGGAATTTTAGTATCAAAAATAGGGGTATTTATTAATGATTTTCTTGATTGTTTTTGGTGGCTTAATGTTAATCTTGGGTGGCTTTTACCTTGCTAATTCATGGCAACAATACCGTGAATGGAAGGGTGGAACGATCATCGTTGTGCTTAGCTTGGCTGCTGTAATATACGGTGTAATTAACCTTCCAGCATTTAACCGGAGTAAGCAGCATTCATCATCCGAAGCCCAATCTTCTCAGGTTACAAGCAATAGTGGGAGTATGTCATCATTTTCTAATAAGGCTAATATCGGTTCAGGGACCGGTTCAGCTTCTCAAGAAAATAAGGAAATGGCAATTTTACGGCAACTCCAAAAGGGATATTCCAAATTTGGCGATGTTTCTTTTGACAGTAAGACCAAGACCTACAAAGTAACGCCAACAGACGATGATACTGTTAATGCTCTTAAGCAGCTAGCTCAAGACCCTAGTCAGGCTGAACAAATGGGCTGGAGTAAGTTAACAAGTTCTTTCAAGAAAAACTCTAAGGATATTGATAAGGCAATCGGGGATGACTACTCACTCAGTATCATGAATCCTGCCGATGATAGTCAAGCTATGTACACGGCAAAAAATGGCAAGACAACCTATGATATTGCAAATCAATAATTATCTTTACTGTAGAACACAATTTTGATACAATTTGGTTGTTCGGTTTTATTCTGAATAACCAATCATGGAGAGTTGGCAGAGTGGTAATGCACCGGACTCGAAATCCGGCGAACCCGTGTAGAGCGGGCGCGCAGGTTCAAATCCTGTACTCTCCTTTTTTAAACCGCTGGAAGCCCTGATATAAGGGCTTTTTATTTTTCACCGTGCAACAATCGTGCAACAGGTGAGCCATTTTCGTCTATTTCATCCAGAACTTCGGCAATAAGATCGTTTGATCGTGCTCGGTGTTCGTCGATGAGATAGGCGTATTTTTTTGCAGTTGTGGTCATGTTTGCATGACCTAATCTTTGACTAATTGCGTACAGGTCGACGCCCTTATCAAGAAGTAAAGCAACGTGAGAGTGACGCAATGAATGAAAGTGGAAATTCTTTTTATCAATATCGTTTTTCTTGAGTGCCTTTTTCAATGTTTTGTTAACTGCAGTCGAACCCGGTCTTGTCCCTTGAGTTGTCATAAAGACATACGGTTGATGGTTATCTTTTAGTTCTCCGATCAAATTCAAAAGTCCTTGATTTACTCTGATGGTTCGATTTGACGACTTGGTCTTCGGATCTTTAATCTGGTCATTAATGTAATCGTAAGATTTGCTTATAGTAATAGTCTTGAAATTGAAATTAATATCGTTCCAAGTTAGAGCCATTAATTCTCCCAACCGTGCACCAGTATAAATGGCAGTAATAATCATATAACGACTTACTAATCGATGATTAATACCATCTTTCAAATAGTCAACCAGTTGTTTTATTTCTTTTTGATTTAAGTATTCCACTTCACGCTTATCGATTGTCCAAGTTAATTCAATCCGTTGAGTAAAATCCTTAGGTATTAGTCCATCTAAAATAGCATCTTTAACACAAGCACGAATAACTGAGTTAGTTTTTTGCACGGTTTCTTTAGCATGATTACTCCCAAACTTATTCATGAAGTCTTGATATTGACGACGCTTAACATCGCTAATCTTTGTATGCTTCCAGTAGTCACGTATTCTTTCTAAAGTCTTGTCATATAGTTGAGCAGTAGATTTAGAAATTTTATTTTTCTTGTATGTTGTATACCAATCATCAAAGTAGGAAGCCCATTCAGGATTACTATTTGTTATTTGACCATTATTTAATAGTTGTTCTTGTTCAATTCCCCATTTCCTAGCAGACGCTTTAGTAGGGAAACCACTCTTATTACGACTGCGCCACTTACCATCAGCATCACGCCAAGCAACTCTTACTTGCCATTTTCCGAAGCGCTTTGTAATACTAGCCATGTCAATCATTCCTTTTCGTACATATGTTCTTTTCAATGCCTTTTTAAACCGACCGAAATTGACCGGTTTGTTTAAATCCAGTGGGCTTGTTATAATTAAGAAAACCAATGTTCGAGGATATTGTCATGCTAAAAATTATTCTTATTTCAGTTATTTTAAGTGTTGCCTTAAGTTCAGTAGTCACGATATTTGCTATGCGGATCGTGAGTGACGTCATAACATTATTTGTGTCGAAAACAGAAGAACGATTCGATAAAAAATTAGAAATTTACAAACGATTAAAGCACCATGCTAATGAATGACTTTCCTATTTCTTTGCAGCACCATACTTAATTAATTTACCGAAAATAGCGTAATAAATTCCGCTGATGGTATAACCAACGCCTTGTGCAAGTGGGTTAAGTAATATTTCCACGCTGGATTGTGGGATAAACTCTTTCAACACTTCTAATTGATTTGGATCCATTATTCACACGTCCTTTCCCAGAGAGGGCTTTTTACTTATGGCATTCCAGGTTGTGAATCACGTTCAGCCTCATCTTCTGCGGCCTGTCCTTTAGGCGTATTAGTTCCATCAGGGTTCATATATCCGTTTTGCTTTGCCCAATCAATTTGTCCTTGAACCCATGCATCAGGAGTTCCATCGGGATTTGCACCAGCTGCGTGATCTTGTCCAGGAAGCAATGGAGCACCAGTAGGGTCATATCCACGTTCACGGTTGATTTCGCTTTGAGATTTAGTAATCCCAGTCTGTGTTCCTTGCTGTGAATTGCTTTGCTGAGTTGATTGCACAGCTTGTTGCTGAGAACTATTTTGAATTTGTTGATAACTGTTATAATCAATTAAGAGGTGATATCTAATATGCTTACAAAACTCATTGCTTCCTTAATTACTGTTGGCGGAATGGGCTTCATGAATTTCTTAGTAACAGATCAATTGGGGACAGTTGACCTTCGTCATGATCATAAAACAGAAATGATAGCTTATTCTTTATTGTGGTCTATCTTTGATTTTGCAATATTTTTAATGATTAATTCTTTGCTGCAACATTACTGTAAATTATCCGAAAATTGGTTAATAGTGTACAGCTTAATATTTACTTTAGTAGTAGCATTTTTAATAACTTTATTAATTGCAAGGCCATTAAATGGTTTTGCTTATTTTTGCTATAATCATGTAGCTTCTGGGCAAATAAAAAAAGCTAATTTTATTCCTGGATCTACATTTGCTAATAAACTCAATAATGGCAAAAAAGCAATTGTTTACTTGTATGATTTTGACCATAATCCTATTAACTTTGGAATTTTAGATGAATATTCCTTAGATGATACAGGGCAGCCACAAATATCTTTGGTGCCGGGTATGCAAAGAATCCAGCCTACTTATCAAAACCTTATAGATTACATAAGTAAAGACAAAATATATGAACAGTATCAACCATTTTCTTATATTAATTTTGAACAAAAGTGGATTATGTTTGTATTACAAGGCTAGGATTTTTTGCTGGTGTTTGGAATAGATGGCATTGATCTATCTGTTGTTGGTTTCTTATATGTTTTATTATTTAAACTTCGTTTTACAACATTTGGTATTGGCATCCTTTTAGTAAGATTATTATTTGCCTTTGGATTTTGTTTCTTAGCCATAAAATGACACTCCCTAATATAAATAAATTCCAGCTTTTAACGTCGATCAGTTTTTGGACGTAGTTTATTTAGTGTAGTAGTTAGGGCCTTTACCGGATTCAATATCTTGAACGATTTCTTTAGCACGGGTGGCTAGGCTTTTCTTTTTCTCTAGGTGTTAACTCAATGTGTTGGTTCACAGTCATATCCTTTAGTTATTAGTCATAGAACCGTCTGGATAAACATTGACGCTTTGAGCTGTTCCAGTCATGGTTCCTTGGGTTGGGTCAATTGCCTTAACAAAGTAGGAACCGTCAGCGTTACGAATAGGCTGGCCAGTGTCTGCATCATACATGACCGTCCAGTGATAATTACCATTACCGTCACCATATTTTGCACGGGCGGCTGCAAGAGCCTCATCAGCGTTATTTACTCCTTGAGAAGATGATTGGCTATTATTAGATTGCGCTGTTTGCTGAGTAGAATTATTATTTTGTTCTTTATTTTGTTGTTTACTAGACTGATTTTTTGAAGAAGCAGAGCTATTAGAACTTTGTTTCTTTTTATTTTGCTTCTTGTGGTGCTTAACAACTTTGCTGCTACTTGTTTTGCCTGACGACGAAGTGGCTTTCTTAGTTGATGATTGTGTTCCACATGCAGCTAAGCTACCGCATGTCAATACTGTTGCACAGATTAAACCTATCTTTTTCATAATTTACTCCTTAATTTGTTCTAGTTATTTATGTATCCGGCGCGAAGCCGGCATTAAATAATTGCTAGTCAGACAAGCCTGCTGCTAATGCAATGAAAAAGAAAAAAATAACGAATGCAATCCAAACGCCAACTTGAATTAAAGCACCAATTCCTGCTGATTTAGCGTTCTTAGGCTCGCTATTATGCCAGACAATATAAAGGACAAGGCCAGCAACAGGAATAAAGAAACCAAGGACGCCCCACCAAACAGATCCAGTGTCATCAGTTGTTGTAGCTGGCGTACTAGAAGAACCGGATGATGGTAATGGAACGCCGCAATGAGGACAAATAACTGCCTTTGGGTCTACTTGTTTTCCACAATTAGGGCAATATTTCATTTAAGTATTCCTTAAAGTACGCTCAAGAAGCCGATGACAAAGCTGATGCCAAAACTAACCCAGGACCATACGCAGATTCCGTGAGCACGTTTAGGATATTCCTTATGCCAAACGGCCCATAAAATCCAGCCGACAATCGGGAAGAAGAATCCTAACAGGTTCCACCAGCCGTTGTTCCGGTCTTCTGAATTAGATTCAGCGTTGTTGCCATTGACAGGAACTCCGCATTTGGGACATACAACAGCTTTAGCATCAATCTTTGCACCACAATTTTGGCAGAATTTATATTGCTTATTATCATTTTGAGGTGTTGAAGTGTTTTGATTATCCATGATTTAATCCTCCTAATAGCTTTTAACGTCGATCACGCTTGGACGTAAAACTAATTAATTTGCTTTTCCAAACAATTCCATATACCTGCGTTCACTTTCTTTTCTTGCCCATCCCTCAGCGATCATAGTTTTTCTATCTTCTTGGTTAGAGAGATTACTGCTGTCAAAGTCATAGTGAACAGTTTCGTGTAATGCGGTTTTTAACCAATCAATATCAGGTTGTAAAAGATTGATGTATACATCGTTTCCTTCGACATGACCATGATACTTTGGATTTTTAACTTCGATTCCCCAGAAATTTAATTCAGGGTATTCGTTTTCAATGCGTTCTAGGTCAGACATACACATAGGTATCGCCTGCCTTATAGTCTACGTCTAAACTTCTTGGCTGCCTTAACCATTTCGATGATAGCATCTCGCTCTTCGTCGGAAATATCGGGGTCGATAGAATAGGCCACTAGCTTTTGATTCTTTGATAAATCTTTGTCAGGAGTTTTTTCGGACGTACGTCCTAATAAATAGTCGGATGATACATTGAAATAATTAGCGATATCATCAATTGCACTAGAAGACGGTTCAGATTTTCCGTTTTCCCATTTCGTTATTGCTTGTTGAGATACGTGAATGGCTTTTGCTAATTCTGTTTGAGACATTCTGCGTGCGGAACGCAATTCTCTAATTCTATCTCCTATCATTGCTAATATCCCTCCATTCTTACCACGATTGTTTATATTGTAGTACAAGTTGTTGTTGATAAGATATTATATTTAAAAAAGCAGTATAAAAGTATTGACTATTACCACGAATGTAGTATTATATATTTGTAAGCAAGAGAGGAGGAATAAGCTTGAGCAAAGATCTAACACAGTTGCGTAAAGAAGCGCATCTATCAAGATTTCAACTAGCACAAAAGTTAGAAGTTACTCCCGGATCAATTTATAATTGGGAAAAAGGTATAAGAGAGCCAAGTGCTAACGCTATTTATAGAATGGCTAAAGTCTTTCATACTTCAACCGATGCTATTTTTTTAGCTTTGCATACTACAAAAGTAGTTAATTAGAATCTTAAAAACTACATATGAGCTAACTAAGAAGGCAATGAAATGGAGGAATAAGGAATGCAACCACAATTATTTAATTTTCACGGGCAACAGGTCCGCACAGTAACTATTAATGATGAACCATATTTTGTTGGCAAAGACGTAGCAGTAATTCTTGGATACAAGAAGCCTGAAAATGCCATCGCCAATCATGTAGAAGGCGATGATAAAACCACTACCCTAATTCAGGGGACTGGTTCAAATTACAAATCAAAATCGGTAATCATTAATGAGTCTGGATTATATTCATTAATTCTTAGTAGCAAGCTTCCACAAGCCAAGGAGTTCAAACACTGGGTCACTAGCGAAGTTCTCCCAGCCATTCGTAAGCATGGAGCTTACATGACTGATGAGAAAGCCTTCAACGTTATCCACAATGCCGATGGTTTAGCTGATCTGCTTCAACAGGCCGCTGATCAATTGAAGGCTAAGGACGTTCAAATTGCTGAGATGAAACCTAAAGCGCTGTTTGCGGACGCTGTTTCAACTAGTAACTCATCAATTCTTGTCGGTCAATTAGCCAAGATGATTAAGCAGAACGGCATTGAAATTGGTCAAAATCGTTTATTCGCTTGGTTGCGAGAAAATGGCTATCTCGGAAAGCGAGGAAGTAATCGTAATGTACCAACACAGAAGTCTGTTGCGATGGGCTTGTTTAAGACGAAGGAAACCGCAGTAACTCATGCAGATGGTCACACAACCGTTCAGATCACTACAAAGGTTACTGGCAAAGGACAGCAATATTTCATTAATAAGTTTCTCAAAGAAAAGATTGTGAATGCTTAGATAAGGAGGCACAAATGGAAAAAATAACCCAACACATTGAAATGGAATTTGATAACAGTAAGGAAATTGACTCCAAATTAAGCAATCTGCTTTTGAAGGCAAAAGAATTAAACGCTGAACTAGAAAAAGCCAGTTCACTAATAAGCAAACTGACTTCTCAAAATTAGTCCCAGCCTTCGCCTTTGGTTACATTAACGCTAGCGCCACAGTAAGGGCATTTATTGTGGCCAAGTTGAACCTTGAATTTCCTATGGCAGTTAGGGCATTTGGTGTCGAATGGTTGATGGAGAATTTGGTTCTTAATATCTTTGGTAATTTGATTAGGATCAAAATCATCTCCGGAAATGTCAAATTTCATAAAGTTCACCTCCTTTCATTAGGAGGTGACTCAAGTATATCAAAGCTAACTAAGGAGGTGATTGAATGCCGGCAGTGAGCGTTGAAATTCCTAGCGATCAGATCAGTTCAGTTGTACGGAAAGAAATCGAAGATATGAATCTTGTTCCAAAGAACGACCTAAAAGGTATCACTTGGACGATTGATGAATTTCGCAAAAACTGTTGCGGAGGTAAAACAGCAAGCTGGGTAAGGACTAACATTTTTGATAAGTTCCCAGAAACAGATTATGTCAATGGAGGTTGGTGTGTAGCTCCACATAGGACGGAAGGAATTAAATCAACCATCATCATTGCTTATGAAGCTACTCGATGGATGGCTGAAAATTGGCGAGAAATTGATTGGACAGCGAAATAGTTTTGAGGAGGTACTCAATGGCAAAAATTGTATTTCTAACAGCGGTAGCAATCGCAATGCTAATTGTATTGATTAATAGCTTTCATCATGAGGAGGTGAAAAAGCATGATTAACGAAGTTCTACACTCGCGATTGATAGCATTCTTCTTAGGGCTATGGGCAATGTACTGCGCCAGTATCGGTGCATATGACGGGGCACTATTTATCCCAATGATTTATGCGCTACTTCTGCTACTCAACCACATTGATCAAAAAAAGAGCACTCGTTCCGCAAAAACGAATGCTCAAAAGTAAATCACATAAAAATATATTTTACGAGGTAATTATAAATGAAAATCATGGAAAAAGAAACACCTGCAATGGCAGCTTATTACAAAGGATGCATGGAAGGACTAGACATGATGGTGTTAGACACTACCAATCCTCATTGTTTACATGTTAATGAAGTCAATGATGCAATGGCATATTTTGCTATGAAAGAAATCCTCAACGACCATTTGTGCGAAGAAATGGGGTGGGCTTAATGAGTAACGAAAAAGAATTAGAAAAAGCAGAAAAGAAGTATCTTGACCCTGATAACGACCCACTTCACTTAGACGAAGTAGTGGTTGAAGACGGCAACTATTACAGCAAAGACACTTACGATGCAATGAGAAAGGTTGACGATGATGAAGACTAACGCTATTGAAAAAGACCAAGAAGTAAAAGAGCAACAACCAAAACATTATCAAATTGAAGATAAGCAAGGGTTAGTTTGGACCTTTCAAAAGGCGGAACAAGTTCGACAAGAAATTGCTGGCAAGAAAAAGATGATGGAAAAGTCAATCGAATTTTATCAGCAACAAATCAAGGACCTGCAAGCTGAGCTAGATAACTTCAAATCGATTGCTATGCAGTATGCACAAGAACAGATTGACGAGGATCCTAATTGGGAGTTCAAGGATTCACCATTTGGAAGAATTGTTCAAAGCAAGCCATCGACTAGCTTACAAGTAGCTGACGAACAAGCCCTAGTTAATCGGTATAAGGGTACAGAATTCGTTAAACACGTTGAAGAAGATAAGCTCCGCTGGGGTGATTTAAAGAAAACGTTGTCCTCTCCAGATGGTGAACATGTCGTTAATAGCGATGGAGAATTAGTCGATGATGTAAAAGTAGTTACTAAACCATCAAAGATTGAAATTAAACACAAGAACGAAAAAGGCTCATGGGTAACGAAGGAGGACTAGCAATGACTGAAAAGAAGCAATCCGTATTTGAAACGCTGTCTAAGATTGACGTTTCAAATCATATTGATGTTATCCCGATGAATAAGGGATTTAGTCCGAAGTACGTCAGTTGGTCATGGGCGTGGAACTATATTAAGGCAAAGTATCCTGATACACCTACGCCAAAGTTTGAAACTTTTCCGGAAATGGTGCTTAAAACACATAAGCAATCGTTTAAGACAAAATATGGAACTATGTATAAAAAGATTGTTGATGATTGGGAAATAACGGCTCGTTATGTGCCGTATTTAACTACGACAACTGGAACAATGGTGACATGTACTGTTGAGATTGATGGTCAAAAATATACTGAAAGTTTGTATGTCATGGATAACAAAAACAAGGCAGTTATTGACCCAGATCAGTCTCAAATTAACAAAACTCAGAAGCGTTGTTTAGTTAAAACGTTAGCAATGGCTGGGCTTGGATTAAATTTATACGCTGGCGAAGATTTACCGATGGGCGATATTTCGGAAAAAGATGAAAAGCAAGCTGAAGCTAAGAAAAAGACTAATACTCAGCAACAGCAAGCCAAAAAGCCAGCTAATAAGCAACATGATAACAGTTTAGACGCTAACGCAGAACGCTATAAAGCATTAGTTGATGAATATGCTAAAGTAACCGGTTCTAGTACTAAAGATGTATTTGCTGAAGTTAAGAATGTTATGAATAGTCATTCAGATTATGAACAATTATCAAAGAATGACAAGCTTAAGGAATCAATCAAGTTTGTAGATGGAATGCTTAAATCGGCTAAGCAAATGAAGCAGGAGGAACAAGCGGGGTGATGTGATTGTACGGCAAGTTAATTAGTACGTCCGGTAATACCGTTCAGATTGAACTAGATGACGAGTTAAGCATTAATCGTTTAACTACTCTAGCTAACGGCAAACAGCCCACAGTCGAGCTATTAATCGAAGATGGGCGACACATTACACCAGACCAACGTAAGAAAATCTATGCCTTGCTGAATGACTTCTGTGCTTATACCGGATATGTTCCTGAAGAAGCTAAGGCATACTTCAAGAGCATGGTTGAAGGAATTTTTAACGTTGAACCGTTTAGCTTGTCGAACTGTTCCGTTACGACTGCTAGTTACATGATTACGACTATCTTAGATTTTATGTTTCATGAAGATATTCCATTCAGAACGAAGATTTGGGATTCACTGCCGAGTGATTTCCCACGAGTTGCCATGTGTGTACGACATCGAAGATGTGCTATCTGCTTAAAAGAACATGCGGATATTGACCATGTAACAACCGTTGGAATGGGACGTAATCGAAATACAATCAATCACACTGGAATGTACATTGAACCGCTATGTCGGGTACACCACACAATCAGGCACGCAATGGGAATCAAGAGCTTTATGCAGCGATACCATTTGAAGCCAATTAAGGTGACGCCTGAGTTAGCCAAAGGACTTCATCTAGGGAGGGTAGATTATGCCGAAGCGCAAGGTTAAGAACGTTAACAGAGCATTCAATGGCGTTTGGATTCCTAAGAAATACTGGCTAGATGAAAACCTATCAATAGTCGAGGTTACTTTCATGGCAGAGATAGAAAGCCTTGACGGAGATAATGGATGTTATGCAAGTAATAATCACTTTGCCGAGTTTTTTGGAATGACTGCTAGTCGAGTGTCACAAATAATTAACTCATTAAGTGATAGAGGATACCTCCAAATTTCTTATGAAAAAAATGGTAAGCAGGTAGTTAGTAGATTAATTAGGGTAGTTAATAAATTAAATGGGGGTATTAAGAAAACTAAATCACCTATTAAGAAAACTAAAGGGGGGTATTTAGAAAATTGTGAAGGTAATAATACATCTAGAGTAATACAAGAGAATAATACAGATAAGAGTAATAAAGGGTCGGCACAGCCACCCCACCTATCCGCACAGCGGAAAGAAGTTATTGATTATCTGAATAAGAAAACGGGTAAACGGTTCAAACCTAACGCTGATGGCAATAAGCGAGTAATTGACCCTCGTCTGAAAGATGGCTACACCGTTGATGACCTTAAGCACATCATTGACGTTAAGTATGCTCAATGGCACGGAAAGACCTTTAGTAACGGTCAACTTGGGGACAACTACTTACGACCAGAAACATTGTTTAGAGTATCTAAAATTGAGGGGTATTTGAACGAAGAAATACCGAAGCACAAGTCTAAAGAACCTACGCCAGATTGGTTTAACCAAGAAGAGCCTAAGCCAGTTAAAAAAGCTGACCCACGTATTCAACATGGCTATGTAATGCCAGATGACAGCATGGAGTCGATCCCAAAGTGAGGTGTGATACATGATAACGGCAGTTAGAAAAAAGTGGTCGTCAACGATTAAGCGACTAGAAGTTTTACCACAAGATAAATTTGTCGGTGATGGCGGCATTGTCTACTACAAGGCTAGCGGGTCTGTTAAGTCGAACCTGCGGGTAGCTGTGTATTATCTTGGGTGCCTTGATGAGCGAGGTGAAAAATACCAAGTGCCGTTTGACCGAGAAAAGTTTGAAAGTCTGTTAAGTGAGCCAGTCGGACAAAAGAAACTCGACGAAGCAGTCAGGATTAAGCATGAGTGCGCTAAGATGGCAAGGAGAAATGCGTATGAAGTTTGAACGACTAGAAGCCTTATACAACGCTGGTGCTAACGTTCATTACGACGGTAAGCTATGCGAGATTATCAGCATTAACAAACTCAAAAAGACCGCACAGGTGGTTGAAGATGGGCAGATGT